>Ga0335081_10000779_pt1 | contig 52167 bp, 37 predicted proteins | sample Lox_Sample_35_FD_206713 | JGI IMG/M metagenome (GOLD analysis project Ga0335081, IMG submission 206713) | Soil microbial communities from Loxahatchee National Wildlife Refuge, Florida, United States - Lox_Sample_3.5 | ecosystem: Environmental > Terrestrial > Soil > Wetlands | place: USA... | reverse complement strand
TAGGTGTAGTCGGTGGGGAAATAGATGAGATCAACTTTCGCGCGCCGCATGGCTGCGGCGACCGCCCACAAGTCGCTCAACGAGCGATGGCTGTTCGCCCCTGCCGCCTCCGTGGTCGCAACGCGGGTGGAAATTCTGCAGACCTCGACTCCGGCGGGCAAGGGAAACTCCGCGGCTTCGCGATCCACGAAGAACGTGTACTCGTTCGCGCGATCGAGTTCGACGACCGCCGTCAGCAATGCCCGGGTGTACCGGCCATAGCCCCGGCGGTTGCCCCACGAAGTTGCATCGACCCCGATTCTCACGGTCAGCTATGACGGACACTGGGCCTGCGCGCCGGCGTGAGCTGCGCCGCGAACGGATGCGTCGCCATGCACCACGCGAACGTCAGGCCGCTATACAGGTAGTAGGCCCAGTGCAGCGGCACGGAGCGAACGGCAAACCACAGGCCGCGCTTGCGCCAAAAAAAACGATAGACATCGATATTGAGGGCCAGCAGCGCCACCGTACACAGCAGTGCAAACAACGCAAGTACCGGCGGCAGCAGCGGGAGAGTGCCCAGCAGACTGACCGGCAGCAGCAGCAATGCAACCGCCAGCACGCCCACCAGCAACGAGCTGATGCGCGAGGCGTAATTCAGGTTCAGGTCGCGCGGCATCTCGCGCGCATTCAGGATGAGCTTCGTCCAGGGCACCGCGCGATACAGGATGTCGGCGCGCAGCAGGTTGCGCACCGTCCAGCGCTTCAGGTGCTTTACCTGGAGCTGTTTGTCGAGCCGGATGGCCTGCCCGTGCCGCACCAGCTCAGCGCCCAGCGCGATGTCCTCGATCGAGGGTGTCTTGTAGGTCGCGGCGTCGAAGCCGCCGCACTCCTCGAACGTCGAGCGGCGCATCGCCCCGCAGCCCGCCCAGAACGTCGTGGCCCGCTCGCTTGCGGTCTGGTGCACGTAGTGGTGCATCAGGTTCTTGTACTGCGAGACAAGGGTTTTCCACGCGGGCTGGTCATCATAGGAACCGAAGACGGCCGCCAGTTCGGGATCGCGTGCGAAATCATCGGCGATGCGCGACAGCGCCTCGGGCGGTACAACCACGTCGGCATCGACGAAGACCAGAATGTCACCGCTCGCTTCGCTGGCTCCCAGGTTGCGCGCGCCCGCCGGACCCAGCGTCTGCGGCGTCTGCAGGCAGCGCGCTCCATAAGCTGCGGCAATCGCGGCGCTGTTATCGGTGGAACAGTCATCGACGACAATGACTTCGAAATTGTCGTAGTCCGAGTTCACCAGCCCATCCAGGCAGCGCCCCAGACACATGCGCCCATTGCGGACGGGCACGACGACCGACACTCGCAGAGCGCCGCTTGCTAACGGTTGTCGAGTGGAGTCGCTTGTGGTTGCAGGAGCCAAATCCGCCTGCCTTGAAGGGGCGCAGCTTTAGCTGCGCCGTTTTAGGCCCTTCATTTTTGTCATCCCGAGGAGGCCTTTAGGCCGACGAGGGATCTGCTTTTTCGGGCTGCCATGCACTACGGACGTCCCGTCGCGTAGCCGGCGAACTCGCCCCACGACCACGCCACGTTCAGCAGCATGGTCAACGGCGCGGAGCGCACAAACGCTCCGCGGTTGCGTCCGCTCGCCAAGACTTTTTTCGCCTGTCGAAGAAACAGCACAAACGGCAACACCGGTGTGAGTGCCGCGAAGACGCATCGCTTTGCAGCCGGCAAACCGCTGACGCGCGTGGCTGCGAACGAACGTCCCCACACGTAGCGTTCGGTCAAAACTGGGCCGAGCCGCAAATTGAGCCGGTTCTGGCGGACGACCACCTCCGGCGACAGCGCCAGCACCTCGCCGCGGGCGGCAAGCGCGCCGTGCACGCGCGCCTCGTTGTAGGATTCGGGCCACGCGTCGGCCACGCGCTCCAGCGCCGCCCGTTTGTAGCAGACGTTGGCATCGCTGACGAACGCGCTCGGCCCGCGCGGCACCGGGTTCTGATAGCGCCCAAAGTCCCCGAAATAGACGGCCCAGTTGAGCGCGCGATCAATGCCGTTCTCCATAGCGCCGCCAACCGCGGCATAGCTTGCGGCATGTTCGCTCACCAACCGGGCCGCCCAATGCGGGTCCGGAACTCCAACATCTTCGATCAAGGCAATCAGCGGCGCATGCGAGGCGCGAATGCCGATGCCGCGCAGCTCGTCGTGGTGCTCGCGGCTGGGGCCGGAGCGTGCGGTGCGCAGCTTTTCCACTGCGATGAAGTTGACGTCGGGATAGCTCCGGCGCAACTGCTCGACGCCCGGCAAGCGCCCGTTGCAGGTGACCAGCAGCTCCATTGGCGGCGGATCGGCCTGGTGCTGGAACGCCTCCAGGCATTGCTCCAGATGCTGCGTGTCAGCGGCCTCCGAGGTATCGCTGACCACGGTGATCACAACGCTGAGTGCAGGAGCTGCAGACATTTTGCACGTCCGAAAGAGCGGGGTCCCCGGCCAGCGCCGCGTTTGCGCTGGTTGGGGCGGCTATTCCACTTCCATCAGCGCATCGCCGGGGCCGAAGGCATAGCCCATCCACTCGCCGCAGACGTAGCTGGTCATGGCCGGCACCAGCAGCGGCAAGCTCAACAGGAACTTGTCCGGATGGCAACGCTTGGCGAAGACGCGCGACGCCATCCGCGCCAGCAGCACAAAGGGTACTGCCGGCGCGGCCAGCAGATACGCCGCGCGCTTCGCCAGCGAAATCGTGCTCCGCCGCGCGCCGGCGAAGGCCCGGCTGAACAGGTAGCGCTGGCGGACGTAATACAGGTAGTCAAACGGCCCGCGATGATAGGCAATCATCCCCGGCACGCTGCGGAAGCGCGCGCCTTCGGACAGCAGCTTGGGATGCAGCGCCGCCTCCCAGTAACCCTCGGCCAGCAGCGCGCGGTTGGCTTCCAGCGTCTGCTTGCGATAGGCTGCGTTTGCGCTTCCCACATTGTGGGAGTCACCGTCGCTCCACGGCGGCAGGTACGAGTTGTACTCGATGAAATAGGTGATCCAGTCGCGCAGCCGGCCATCGGAGCGGAAATCCACCGGCCCGCCAACCGCGACATACTCCGGCGAAAACGCCGCCGCCACCGTGGCCAGCCACCCGTCCGCCGCCAGGCAATGCTCTTCGATGATGGCGATGATCTCACCCTGCGCATGCTCGACCCCGAGGGCGCGAAGCTGCGGGACCGTCCCGCGCCGCGGCACCTCGACAAAGCGCGCCTGGGGAAACTTCGCTCGCAGCCGCGCCACGTTCTCCGCCCCGCGGCAGTCCACCACGATGACCTCGAACGGCGGCGCCTTTTCTTGCGCGAACACCGAGGCCAGGCAGTCGTCAATAAACGGCGGCCCGACGATCGAGGCGATGACGACGGAGATGGCAGGGGGAGTCATGTGTGGGTAAGGCAGGTTTCCGCGCTTGGCTTGGCTTTTAGCTCTTAGCTCTTGGCTCTTGGCTCTTGGCCAGGCTGCTCGCTCGTTCATTAGCGAAACCACAGGTGCGAGTTGCAAATCTTGGTTTCGACTCGCCGCCTAGAGCCAAACGCCAAGTGCCAAATGCCAAGTGCCGCGCCAGCTCGCCGGCGCCTGGGCACACTTCCATCCTCTGAGTCACATCTGCTGCGTGCCCCGGTGCCTTAGTGGCTGTTATTCGGGTAGTAGCACGGAAATGGCCAACGTGGGCTTCGGCGCGGGCCTGCGGCGGGAGATAGCTGGCATGATGGGTTTCAGGCGAACCCACTGATCTGGTGAGAGTTACATTAGCAGAGGGGTTTCCGGCTAAGGCCTTGCCTTAGGCCCCAGCCGCTGGCTCGCTGTGGAAACGCTTGCGCAGCCCCCTGCTGCCCGGCTTGCGGCGCGAGGAAACTTCCGAATGTCTGGGAAAAACATTTCACTTATCAGGTCTGGCGGACCGTGGAAGCTCGCCAGAAATCGGCAGGTAGATCTTCTGATCATCAACCGTGGCGATAAGCCGGTAATTCCCGGTGAGCGCGGCATCGAAACCCGGACCGAACTGCTGCGTTTCGTACCACCACCGGCCGTAGCTGGTACTGGGGTCGGCCATGCACAAGACCACGGCGCCGAAGGCGCGATTGCGCACACCTTCGAGCAGCGGATCGCCCAGGCCGGGGATGCGCGTGCGCAGCAGGCGCAGCATCCAAGGATCGGATACATAGGCCTGTTGGCCCGCCAGCAGTGGCACGATGGGGTTTTCTGCCAGGATCGGCCGGCCCGAATCGCCGATGTGCGCCAGCACCTGCTGGAAGCGCTGCCGGTGGAAGCGCAGGTCGTGGTTCTTAAAATGCCGCAACGTAGGTTCCGCGGAAAAGAACACCATGAGCGCCAGCGCCACAACTCCCCACTGTCTTTGCCGGGTCGTGGCAGCATGCGAGAGTTCGACGGCAATCAGCAGCAGCGAGGCTACCTGCAGATCGATCAGGTGATTGTCGTTCACACCCGGCGTGCCGTAGATGAACGCGGTCACAGCCAACGTCGCCAGGAACAGCAGCGCCGGCAGGTTGCGCAGAAGCTTGCCGGAGAGCGCGACTTGCGCCAGTGCAACCGCGGCGACGGCAGCGAACCAGAGAATCACCGGATCAAGTCGTGCCGCAATCATCAGCATCTGCACCGTGCCGGCGGCCGCGCCCAGCAGGCTCGTGCCCCCGGACGCGCAAGCCTTGAAGATCTCCCAGAAGCGCCCCTCGCTGCCGAGAAACAGTGCGGCCGCAACCATCAGGTACCCGCAGATTGTTTCCGCCGCCAGTGCCCACGCCATCGGCGTCAGCCCGATACCCAGCAACCAGACGAATGCCGCGCCCAGGCCAAAGACGCTGGTGAGCTTGGCTGACCAGGCGAGCGTGAAGAGCAACGCAGCAATCGCCGCCCTGCCACGGGTAAGTTTCGGCCTGGCCAGGAAAACCAGCGCCCACACATTCAGGGCGCATGCCAGTCCATCGGCATGTGGACTGAACAGCGAATACTGCGCGCAATTGGCGGCCAGCAGCGCTCCCGTCGCGCAGGCTGCGAGCCAACGCTCCACGCCGAGCGCCCGCAGCAGGGAGAACATTCCAGCCAGCAGCGCAGCCATAGCCGCTGCCGACAGCACATACGCGCTCAGCACGATCGGCACGCCCAGCTTCATGAGCGCCGCCTGCAGGACGAAATACAGCGGAAAATAGCGCGTGCCTCCATAGCCCGCCGGACCGTAAATCGGGCGATAGAAAATCCCCGCCTTCAAGTCGGAGGCCATGGCGATCAGCACGCCCGCCGGATGGTTGAGCCAGGCATCGTTGCCCCAGCATACCCAGGCTCGCATTCCGGTGATGAGCACGATGAGCGCGACGCAGCCGATCAGCATCCAGCGCGGCGCCGAGGCGGGCCGCGCCCGCAAGCGGGCGGTCGCTTCTGCGTGGCAGACCGGCGTCCGGGTATCTTGAACAATCACGCTGCTTGCGGGCATGCTACGAAATCCTTGCTTACTTGCGCGAGTACAGGGTGAGTCGAACGCCGAAAAAACGTTTCTCGAGCGTGCGGTCGTAGGTCATGGCCAGCGCAGATTCATATTTCGCCTGGTGCTCGACGAGCCAGCGAAAATCGTCGCGCGGCGCCCACGACACCTCCCACACCCGCGGACATTCCGAGGTCGCCGGCGGAAACTGCGCCAGCGAAATCACCCGGAAACTCGGCCGGCCCGCCTGCGTTACCGGCCATTGCGGCGGGATGGCAAGATCAGGAGGAAAGAAACCGCAATCCGCCGGTTGACGGTTCTCTTCGACGTATGCAAACGCCTCGGTCCAATACTCTTTCCAACGCATGAAATAATTCGCCCGCAGTGCATTCGCGCTGTAGATCAGAATGAGCGCCACGATGCCCCAGCGCAGGACGCTCGAGGGCAGCGACACAAGAGCGCAGGCCACCAGCAGATAGTAAAAGCCCGCGCAGAAGGTCACGTATCTCACATTGTAGGGGATGTGCAGGATTGTGCCGGCCAACAGCGTGAGCAGGACCGGAAGCAGGCAGAGAATGCCAACGGCGAAGACGTTCTTCCGGTCGGGCAGGGTTGACGGACCATCCTTCCGGACCAGCTTCCAAAGCAGCAACGCCAGCGGCGCACAGAACAGCAAGCCTCCCACAATGTAGGTCCAGGGTGGCGAATCGGCACGCAGGCCGGCGGGCTTGCCGTTGTTGAACCAGTTCACGATGGACAACAGCGTGTACCAGTGCACGGCAGCGTATGGCTCTTTACCCATAAAGGTCTTATCGGAATGAGTCGCCGCGCCAAAGATCCCGCTGGCCATCCAGGGAAGGTACGAAGCGGCGATCAGCACGATGCCGTTGACAACCAACGATGGCCGCAGCCCGCTGAAACGGCGGAAGACGAGCGGCAGCGCCAGCAGTGCCACAATGAGGTACAAGCTGAAATAGTCGGTGTACAGCATCAACACCGACGTCCCGACGAAGCTCCACCACAACCTGTCTCGGCCTTCGCGCATCGCGCGTACGAAGAGATAGGCCGCCAACAGTGTCAGGAAATGGAATTGCGCATAGGGCCTCGCCTCTTGCCCATACATCACTCCTAACTGCGATGTAGCCAGCAGCAGCGAGGCGACGACCGCGGTGCGGCGGTCGAAGAGATATTCGGCTAGCAGGTAGAGGAAAGCGACCGCCAGCGCACCGAAGATGGCCGACAGCAGCCGCGCCTGGAACAGTCCAAATCCAAACAGCGCAAACCAGCCGCGCAAGGCGAAGTAGTGCAGCGGTGGATGGACGTAGTCGTGGATCAGCGTGGGCAGCATGTGATGCCACGGCATCCGGCTGACCACCATGGAGAAGCCCTCGTCCCCGCTGACGCTTTCGTGATTGATCCAGGCGAGGCGGAGAGCAAACGCCAGGGCCGCAAGCAGCGCCGGCGCGACCCAACGCCATCCCACAGCGTGGGATGGCGGAGGCGTCGTTGTAACACGCGTGGGCTCAGCTTCGAGTTCGAGCGAGGATTGCATTGCTATTGCTGGAAGCTATCGAGCTATCTCCATAAATCGGTTTTGAAAGAACACGGCTTCAGCCGTGCCGATCCGAGCCCATAACTGAGGGCTTCAGCCCGCAAGGGATTTCGATTTTCTGCGTCAAAAAGCGAGGTCCCTCCGCGGCTAAAGCCGCTCGCATTCTAGTTTTCTCCGGCAGGCCTGCCGTGCCCTTTCAAGGCACGATGTCGACAGAGCCAGACAGCTTCTATTTGCTATCCCGCCAGCCATTTCATGAAGTGCTTGCGCATGCGCCACAGGAAGTACTCGTTGACCGGACGGTCGTCCCGCAGCGCGGGGGCATCGGGAGCTTCCGCCACCAGCGAATCGATCGAAACTTCCCGATGGAGCACGGTGGCAATGTGCTGTTCCGGATCGTTCTCCGGCCCCCACTCCATCATGTCGGCAACGGCACGCGGCGGCATCTGCGCGAGCAGCTCTTTCGCGCTGCGATCCGGGATGGGCGTCATGCTGGCAAGGAAATGAATTCCCCAAGCTCCCACAGAGGGGTACACGCGAATGTAGGGAAACGAGTTGCGCAAGGAGCGTGCCGCCGAGGCGCGCACCACTTCATCGCACCCCGGCAGCCACTGGTGCAGAATTCCGCCCGGCCGGAGATGCTGCTTCACAATCGCATAGAACTCTTCCGAATAGAGCAGGCTGGAGCCGGCAGCCGAGACCGGCGGAGGAGGATCAATAGCGATGACGTCGTACTGCTGCGGGGTGCGCTCCAGGAAGCGCCGCCCATCGTCGATGACCACGTGCGACAACGGCGAGCGCAACAGCGCCGGGCCATCGGCATGGTAGTAGCCGAACAGCTCGGGCACGCTCGGCACCAGTTCGACGCCGGTGACCGGCACACCCCATGACAGCATGGAGCGGTACGTCGTGCCCATGCCGAAGCAGATGACCAGCACGTTTCGCGGCGTATGGCCGAGGAACGACAGCGGCAGGTGCGCCATCATTTTGATCGCCGGGCTCAAGCCGGTAATGCCGATGCCGTTGATCAGCAGGTTCTTCTTCATCCCCCGGCCGGTGGCGATCGAGGTGGCCGTATTGTCGCGCATCACCAGTGACGGCCGGCCGAAATTATCTTCGAACGCCTTGCTGGTCAAGACCAGTGCCAGCGCTAGTACTACCACAACGTAAGATGTCACACGTTGGCGGATATTCGATGACCATCCGGGAAGCAGGCCGCCGATCAGCCACGGCAGTGCCAGCAGGAACAGCGCCCAGCGTTCGCTCATCGCGGGCAGCAGGACGAAGCCTGCCAACAGCGGCCCCAAAATGCAGCCGACGATGTTGATGGAATAGGCGCGCCCCGCCAGATCGGGATCGCCCTCCGACCAGCGGTCCACCAGCATGGGAGTTACAAAGCCGAGCAACAAGGAGAACGGAACCACGCCAAGGACCAGCCGGGTCACCTTGAAAAAGTGAAATTCCGGATTCGCCGCTACCAGCGGCAGGAATGCGGCCAGCCCGAGCATCGGCCACACCAGTGCGGGAACCTGCTTGCGACTGCGGCTCCACAGGCGGTACAGGCGTGAGCCGGCAAACGTTGCCGCCAGATACGTGGCCAGGATGGAAGCGAAGGCATAGACCACGGTGCCCAGATACGGCGTGAACTGGCGAATCCACACCACCTCCATGCCCATGCTGGTAAAGCCGGTGGCGAACAGCAGCAGCAGCGGTTTGCGACTGCGGCCGTCAGCGTTCGGCCGCAGAGGCGTGAAGGCAATATCCGACAGTGTGTTAGTTGCCGGCGCGCCCGGCCGCAGCGTCAATACCGTTGCGGTCATCGCGATCAGCAGGTTCAGCGCCGCGCCGATCCGGAGAGTTCCATGAAAGCCGGCCACTTCGATGAACAGCAGCGGCAGGGTCGAGCCGGCCACCGCCCCTAGCACGTTCGACAGATACAGGAAGCTGAACGAGCGCGGCGATTCCCGCTGGAGATCGTTGCGGATGGCCAGCATCGCCACGGGAATGGTCGCGCCCATCAGGGTGCACCACGGAACCAAAGTCAGCGCCACCCAGCTTCCCGAAGCCAAGTAGTACGCCAGCGAAGAGGACAAGCCGGTGTGCTCCAGCAGCATGCGGCCCCACAGCAGCTCATGGGGTACCACAATGGCGGAGACGCCGATGAGCAGCTCGGTGAGGGCGTAGTAGCGCAGGGCGTGCGCTCGCATGCGTCCGCCATAGCGCCGGATGAGCCGTCCGCTGCCCCACGAGCCCAGCCCCAGCCCCGCCATGAACATCGACAGGACGATTGAGACCAGCGCGCTGGTGACGCCGAACTGGGCCATCGCCAGCCGCAGCCAGACAATCTCGTACAGCAGGCTGCAGAAGCCGGAGAGGAAAAAGAAGCCGAAGAACCAGCTCAGGCTGCGGACGCTAGCCGCAGCCGTCGCGCTAACCGGCTCAGCCGGCAAAACTTCCCTTGCGGGCGATGACGGAAGCAACGACGTTCCGGCGGACATTTGTAGCTTGGAAGTGGACATTGGACTCACAGGCACGGCAGAAATGGCTGCACTTATCTGGCCAATGCGGCGGCAGTCGGCGCCTCGAACCCCAGTTCGCCGGCAACCGTCTGCTTCTGCCGGTTCCACGCCTGGGTCACCGCTTCGGTCTCTTGCGGCGAAAGGCTCCACACGTCGCGTAGGTCCAGCGCCGCATAGGACAGCAGCGTAGGCGCCAGCCTGCGCCAGCGCTGCGCGAGATCGAAGGGCGTGTGGTATTCGAGGTAGGCGTTGTCGTCGGTATTCACCGGGCCCGGATTCGCGGCCACATAGCGCGCGATCTCCGCCGGTCCCATCCACATCAGGGCCAGCAGTTCGGGCGCCGAATGCACGCCAATGGAATCCAGGTCGGCCTTCACCGCGGGATCCTGCATGCGCTCGGTCAGCTGGTGATAGTCGATGCGGAACGGTTCGACGGTGGCGACAAACAAACCGTTGGCGCCGACCACCCACAGCGAGGCGTTCGGGAAGACGGACACGAACGTGCGGAACGCCGCGTCAAACGACGTCTTCGACATCTCGTATAGCGGCATCCACTGGCAGACCACGCCCTGCGGCCGCAGCCGCCGCTTGATGGATTCGTAGTACTCCCGCGTGTAGAGATAGCCGACGCCGGTGTTGCGCGGATGAATCGGGTCGGCGGTGATCATGTCGAAGCTGCGGTCGGTCATCGCCATGAAGTTGCGGCCGTCGTCAATGCGCACGTGCACCTTCGGGCTGCGCAGCACGCCGCCGGAGACGTCTTCCAGATAGCGCTGCGCCGTCACCATCTCCCGCGTCAGCTCGATCACCTCGATGTGCCGCACGTTGGGATTGCGGTTGGTGGCGCTCAAGGTAATCCCGAGCCCCAGGCCCACCACCGCAACATCCTTCGGATCGGGATGCAGCAGCAGCGGCAGGTGCGCCTTCAGGATGAACTGGCGGCGCGCCGGATAGCTGGTATCGGCCTCGCCCCCGCCATTGATGGTCATGGTGGTGATGCCGCCGGAGCGAAAGATGTCCACGTTATGCGCGACGCCTTCGCCGTGATAAATGACCTGCGGGTGCGACCACGTGATGTAGTGGTAGAGGTTGGTGACGATCTGCTGCGGCATCGCCAGCCCCACCGCGGCGCTTACTGCAAACAGCAGCACCAGCGACAGCGCGGGAGCCCGGAGCTTCACCCAGCCGGGGCCGCGGTGGACCAGCAGGAGATACATTCCCACCGTGGCAAAGATCGCGCCGATAACGATCAGGCTGTTGCGCGTGCCCACGGCGGGAATCAGCACCATGCCGCCGAGCAGCGCGCCCGCCACCGCGCCGATGGTGTTGGCGGCATACACCGCTCCGACGCCGTGACCCACACCGGCGTCGCTGCGTGTCGCAATCTTGACCGCGACGGGGAACGTGGCTCCCAGTAGCAGCGTCGGCACCACGATGAGGCAGGCCGACACGATGAATTGCGCCACCACGTAGGCAGCGGCAAAATGCGCCGGACCCACGTGCATCCAGTGAAACAGCAGCCGGCTGAAGAATGCGGGCACGAAGTAGGTCAGCGCGGCCAGCGCCGCCACGGAAAATCCCAGGCCCAACTCCAGCAGAGCGAAGGTATGCGAAGGCCATAGCTCGGCGTCCACCCGCCGCGAGATCCACCGGCTACCATAGAAGATGCCGAACAGGAAGCACGACAGCATGATGGCGAAGGCGTACACGGTGGCGCAGAATGACTGCACCAGGATGCGCATCCACACCACTTCCAGCGCCAGCGCCGCCATGCCCGAAAGCCCGATGGCAATCAGGGCCGCCCGGCGCAGCGAGCGGTCGTAGGTCATCGCGGGCGCGCAGTCGCGAGACTCGCGCGCGGCGGGCGCATCCTCCTGGGTAGTGAGGCCGAGCAGGACCGCGCCCACGCCAATCGCAAGATTGATGGCGCACGCCGTCCACGTGCTGCGGGCCATGCCCAGCCTCGGCAGCAGCACAAAGCCGACCAGCAGCACGCCGCTGAGCGCGCCTAGCGTGTTCACCGAATAGAAGAACCCACTGTAGCGCCCGACCTGGTCGCGGGTGCCGAAGCGCTTGACCACCAGCGGCAGCGTGGCGCCCATCAGCGTGGTGGGAATCAGCAGCGTGACCGCAGCCACCAGGATGCGGAAGCCGTTATAGCGCCAGGGCGCAGTTTCGAAGAACGCCTGGTAGATGTGCCGGTACTGGCCCGAGAACGCATTGAGCAGCGCGGGAAAGAAGAAGGCATAGACGCCGATGGAGATCTCCAGCAGCCCGTACCAGACCAGCGGACGCCGCAGCCGGTCGGCATAGCGCGCCGCCAGCAGCGAGCCCAGCGTCAGGCCGCCCATGAAGGCGCTCAGCGTCAGCGCCGCCGAATAGACGTCGCTGCCGAAGAACAGCGCCAGCCGCCGCATCCACACCACCTCGTAAATCAGCGACGACAGCCCGGAGCAGAAAAACACCGCCCCCATCACGCTTACCAGGGCGGAGCGGACGTCGGCGTCGCGCGGACGATCGACGGCGACGGCGCGGAGCGGTTGCACTTTTGAGGCACTAGCTGCGGACAAGTTGTCCCCTTGGATTTGCGACAGTACTCTGGTTCAAGAACGAATACATCCGCTGAGCGATCTCTTCGGGTGACGCCACACTTATCCCACTTGGGCCACTGCAATGGCGGCGGCAGGAGTTTCGCGGTACACCGGGGCGAAGCGGTCTTTCAGCGCCAGAAACCGCTTTTCGAAAAAGTTGTAGCTGAGTGCGGCAATGACAAAGGCCACAGCAAACTTCAGCGCTATGAAGGAATAGCTAAACGCGAGTGAGTGACGAAGCACCGGCGGCAGGTGGCGGGCCGACTGGTCCATCAAATAAAAGACCGGCACATGAAAAACGTAGATGCCGTAGGAGTATTTGCCGAAGAGCACGAGCGGCTTCCACCGCATTGCAGCTTGCTGCCAACTGGGCTGCCCGTCGCTTATCGCGGCGTACAAGACGAGGGCCGCAAAGCTGACCGCCAGCATCGCGTAGCCGACCGATTGCGTAAACACCTCCCGCTGCCGATAGCCCAGCAGTGTAAGTCCCGCCAGGAACGTCGAGAAGAACAGCGCGGCAATGCCTGGCAAGCTCCTAATGATCGAACGCGATATCTGAAATTGACGCACAATGACTGCGGCGGCGGCACCGAGCAGAAGGCTATCGATGCGCACAAAACCCGATATGGCCGACGTGGCGAGGTCGGTACCGACGGCCCAGGGCCAATACGACCGGACTCCGAGCAACGCCAACTCAAGCCCCAGGGCAACCGGCAGCAGCCTCCGGGGACCCAGCAGAAAGACCACCATCGGCCAGACAAAGTAAAACTGCTCTTCCACCGAGAGCGACCAGAAATGCTCCAGCACGTGATTAGGCCAGTGCAATAGCTGCTGCCAGTTCGCCAGATAGCAGACGTAAAGCCAGCGATCGGATTTTGCGGGCATTGCCTGTGCAGGTACGAGGTGCGGCAGCACAAGAAGCGCGACCAACAGAAAACTGTAGTACAGAGGAAAGATGCGTAGGAAACGGCGCGCATAGAAGGAGCGGAAATAATTCGCACACAGGCGTGTGTCCAGCAGTATCCCGGTTATCAGGAATCCGGAAAGCGCGAAAAACAGGTCTACACCACACCAGCCAACGTGAAAAACATCCCGGACGACGTGAGGGAGTGGCAGCCGTTGCGAGTAAACGTGCGCAAACATGACGGCCAGAATGGCCAGGCCGCGGACACCGTCCAGCGCGGGCAGCTTGCGTTGCGATAGCGGGATCATTGCCAAGAAATGGAACTGTTAATTCGCCAGGGCAGACGGGATACTATATTGCGAATTCACGAAACGTTATGAACATGCCAATCGCCAGCGCAGAAAGCGGCGGCGTGAGCCTCATCGCCAGCAACGCCGGCCTGTTTGTGTGTCCCGTCTGTGGCGGCGAGCTTTCCGTTGCGCGTGGTCCCATTGCGTGTAGTTCCTGCCATCGAACATTTACGAGCGACGGCGCCATCCCGCAGTTGTTCTGGCAGAACGATTGGCCGGGCGACAAGCCCGACGTAACCGAGACCATTCGAGCCTTCTACGAGGAGACTCCCTTTCCCAATTACGACGGCCTGGACTCGAGTTCAAGCCTGCGCGAAAAGGCTACTCAGGGAGTCTTTGCCCGTCTGCTGGACGATCAGATTCCCTTCGGCTCGAGAATCCTTGAGGTCGGCTGCGGTACAGGTCAGTTGAGTAATTTTCTGGGCACGACCTGGGGCCGGACGATCTTCGCCGCCGATGGCTGCCTGAACTCGCTGCGATTGGCCGAGAACTTCCGCAGAAGGAACCAGATCAGGAGCGTTCAATTTCTGCATATGAATCTGTTTCGTCCCGTATTCAAACCGCAGAGCTTCGACTTCGTGCTGTGCAACGGCGTGCTGCATCACACCAGCGACCCTTTCCTTGGCTTCCAGACCATCGCTAACCTTGTGAAACCGGGCGGGGTAATTCTGATCGGCCTGTACAACAAGTACAGCCGGCTGGTTACCGATTTTGTGCGCTTGCTTCTTCGCGTCTCGGGCGACCGCGTGCAATTTCTCGACCCTCGCCTGCGGGACAAAAGCGCCGACCGCACGCGGCGGCACACCTGGTTCATGGACCGGTTCAAGAATCCGCACGAGTCGAAGCACTCGATTGCTGAGGTGCAGCGGTGGTTCGAGGTGTCGGGATTCGAGTTCATGAACAGCATCCCCAAAGCTTCAGGCGAGGCGTTCAGCGCGACCGAGCGACTTTTCGAGCCGCACCCCAAAGGCACTAAATTTCAGCAATTCGCAGCGCAATCGAAGGAGCTGCTGGCGGGAGGGCGCGACGGCGGCTTGTTCATCATGATTGGTCGCAAGGCGAAGCCGGTGCCGGGCGAACCTCAGAACATCGAATAAATCCAGGGCGCGATTGCCGGGTTGCTGGCCACCACCATCAGCAGTCCACAGAGAACGATGCAGATGATGATCGGCACCAGCCAGCCGCGCCCGATCCTCCAGAAGAAGCTAAACAGCTCTCCGGTGATGCCTAGCCGGTCCTTGGCTGAGTTTGCGATACCCATTGGCGGTTCCTTTCTAGCGTTGGGGTTGGATAGCTCTGTTGACATCCTGAGGTTTTGAAAGGGCACGGCTTCAGCCGTGCCGATCCAAGCCCATAATGGAGGGCTTCAGCCCCCGAGGGATTTCGATTTTCTGCGTCCAAAAAGCGAAGTCCCTCCGCGGCTAAAGCCGGACGGCAATTCCAGTTTTCTCCGGCACGGCTGAAGGCGTGCCCTTTCAAGGCAAGAGGTCAACCGAGCCGGGTAGGAGCGAGAATCCTCAGCGCGATTATTGTGAGCTGCCACTGACTCCGAGTACGAGGTCTGCGGATTATCGCCAGGGAACTGGCAAATCCGCTCTGCTAATATTTGTCGTCCGAGGTGACGGCTGCTTCTGGCGAGCGATTCGAGGGCGCGAAGGTTGGTCCCGCAAAACGCAACGGAACGAAAGAGAGGAGATTGGTTCAGCACGGCCGCCGTCGCCCTGCTGAAGGGCATCCTTCTGTTCCTGGCTTTAAATCTGGTGCTGTACCTCGTTATGCGTCCGGCGACTTCAGCGAAGCCGCAGCTCTCGGAGGGTCTACAAAAAGCCTACCCCGGCTGGCACGAAGACGACCTGCAAACTCTGTTGCGCGAAACCTCCGCGGTAGACAAATACGAGTACGAGCCGTTCACCGGCTTCCGCGAAGTCCCATTTCGCGGAAAGTTTGTGAACGTCGATGCGGCTGGCTTCCGCGTCTCTAAGGATCAGGCGCCCTGGCCGCCCGACCCAGCGGCAGATAACGTCTTCGTGTTTGGCGGATCGACGGCCTTTGGATACGGCGTGGCCGACGGCGAAACCATCGCGTCCTCTCTGCAGGAAATGGCCACAGCCGATCACCTCTCCCCGCCCATTGCGGTCTACAACTTCGGCCGCCCGGCTTACTTCAGCAGCCAGGAGCGGATCCTGTTCGAGCAGTTGCTGGCCGCGGGATTCGTACCGCGGACGGCCATCTTCGTCGACGGCATCAACGACTTCATGTTTGCCGATGGACCGCTCTTCGGTGACAGGATAAGGAACTTCATGGCCGGCAAATCGCCGCCGGCGACAAGCTTCGAGAGCGTCCCCGTGGTTCGCGCTATTCGCTGGCTGCGGGCGCACTCTGGGAAAACCGCCACCCGGCCGGCGCCGAAGATTGCCGATCCGGCCCTGCTGCAAGGGGTGGTGGACCGATGGCTGGCCAACAAGAGAATGATCGAAGTGATCGCCGCCGGCTACGGGGTGCGGCCGATCTTCGTTTGGCAGCCGGTTCCGACCTACAACTATGATCTGCGCTATCACCTGCTGTTCCACTCCGACAAGGGCTTCGAAGCCTACGCCCAGCGCTGCCGTTACGGCTATCCCCTGATGGCGGCGTTGCAGGCGCGTGGCGAGCTCGGTTCCAACGTCCTCTGGCTCGCCGACCTGCAGCAGGACAAACGCGAAAACCTGTACGTCGATGCTCTCCACTACAACGCAGCGTTCTCAAAAGAGATCGCAGCCCAGATTTACGACTTCCTGCGCCGCCATGGCGGGCAAGAGCCGTTGGCGAAGGCGGACAGAGGAAGCAAGCCGTAGCTCAATGCAGGTAATCGAAATCCACGGCCCCGGACGTCCGCATCTCCACCTGCATCCCCGCCTGCCGTACGGCTCCCACAATGTGGGAGGTCGGCAGGATCAGCGCGGCTTCCGGCGCGTGTTGCCTCAGGTCGTCTAATTGCCAGAAGTGCATCGGGTAGTAAAGCCCCAGAGTGCGCATCTCGTGCTGGCCCTTGTAGTCGAGGAAGAAATAGACGTAACGGTCGGGATGCGGCGAATAGTACAGGGCCTCCAGGTAGCGGCTGGGATTGGAAACCGCGAAGTAGCGCTTGCCCTCGCTCAGCCAAACGGCTTCCGTGGCGTTGATGTCGCGCAGCGGCGAGTAATAGCCGGACTCGGGATGGCGGAGCGCGCTCGCCTGTTTCGCCGCGCCCCAGCCGGCCAACACCAGCAGCACGCCCGCCGACACATAGGCGGCACGCTGGAAGTGTCGCCACACCCAGCAGGCGAACGCAACCGCAATCCCCGGCAAGGCGCAGATTACGTAACGCAGCTGAAAGGCATGCGCCAGCTGCGCCAGCAGGTATCCGGCGATCGGTATGAGGAAAAAGAACCAGCCCAGGCGCTCCGCAGGTTGCATCGCCGGCAGAGAACTGCCGTCACGCTGCCTGGCCATCCAGGCAATCCAGAGCATCAGAATCGCCAGCAACAGCAGGGAGTCGGGAAACAGATCGGCGAAAGTGGTGCGCAGGACCTCAAGCGATGGCCGTGCCAGATAATTGGCCGGATAGAGGCGGCGGCCGGCCTGAATCGGCGTCCACAACATTGCGATGGCCGCGAGCACGCCGATGGTGCCGGCAACCAGCTTGCGCGACGGCAGCCGCCCGGGTTTCCAGTTGGCCAGCTCCAGGGCCGCGTACGGAACCAGGCAGAGCACGGCGTAATAATGCATGCCGAGCGCCAGCAGCAGCACCGCGCCAAAGGCAACGGCCGCGGGCCAACTGTCCTTTGTGTCGTAACTCCAAATCCATAGCGCCAGCGCCGCGAGCATGAAATACAGCGCATACGATCTCGCTTCGTGGCCGTAGTACGGCAAAAACGAGCAGGTCAATACCGATAGTGCAATCAGCCCGTGCAGGCCGTTGCTCAGGCGGCGCGCACAATCGAAGATAAGAAGCATGCCCGCTGTCATCGCCAGCGCAGAGGGGACGCGCAATCCGAAGTCGCTATGCCGGAAAAGCGCGTCGAAGGGACGCAGCAGCATGAAATAAGTCGGTGGCAGCCCGTCGGCGCCGCGCGCGAAGGCGCGCCAGATGGCAGCGCAGCCCGGTAGCCGCGTGGTCATCGCGGTGAGGACTTCATCGATCCACAGCAGCCGGTGTGCCGAGATATGGAGGCTGCTGACCAGATAGAACGCGGCCAGCGCAACTGCGGCGAAGGCGCTCCAGCGCTCCGCCGCGCGCCGAGGCGCCGAGGCTTCCGTAACGGCGTCATCGGTACCGGCGGACGGCAGAGATGCGAGTTCCGGGATAACGTCAGTGGGCATTCGCACCATCCGCGGCGGCGAAATGGTAGAGCCGGAACGAGCGGCCTATGCGCTCGTAGGGGTAGGACTCCAACCAGCCATAGTCGGCGGGCTTTTTGCGCAGCCGGGCTTCGCTGATGGCAACCCAGCCTAGCGGCCGGTCGCCCGCTTTCAGCGGATACCAGGGTTGCGATAATCGCTGGCTCAGATCGGCCACGCCGAAGTAGGCAATCGAGACGCTCGCAGCCTTGAGCTGGTTAAGCCGTGCGCTCAGCCGTTTCAGGTCCTGGCCCCAGTCGAGGTCGCTCTCCACCAGGATGCGGCCGGCATACGGTGCAGCGGGCTCGTTGAAGTAGGCGAGGAAGTCGGGTGTAGCTCGCAGGCCGCCGGCCACGTCCCATGCCAGCAGCGACAGGACAGCGACGCGCGCTGCCGTCCTCGCCGAAGGAGTGCCGCCCGCCTGCCATAATGCCACTGCGCCTACGGCAGCAAGCATGGCGAGAAACGGATAGATGGGCAGAATATGTCGTAGTCCGATATTCACCGAGCCCATCATGCCGACTGCTAACGGCCCCACAACGCCTGCAATCAGAAAGACCGTGCGCGCGCTCCGGCAACGGACGCGAGCGGCGATGAGCCAGGCTGATCCCGCTGCCGCCAGCAGCAACATGGGAATCTGCGTCTTCACCAGGATGGCGGTGGGAAAGAAGTACCAGCGTCCGCCGTCGTAAACCCGGCCCAGCAGGTAGGAGCTCCGCCGTCCGATGTTTCCCTGGTAGTGTGCTGTCTTGAGGCCGCGGAAGAAGCCCTCGGCGGGAACATACGGGAATTCGAGCGCATGGCGCTCCCACGCCGGCAATCGCTCGAATTTTGCCTGCTCGTCGGCTGGCAACTGGCCGCGAACGACGATGGGACCATGGGAAAATCGGTAGCCGGCCCAGATGGTTATGGCAAACGCAACCACGGCGATCGCCAAAGCTCTTGCGGCGATCGGAAAGCGCTTCTTTGTGGCCCAGTAATATAGAAACAGCAGTCCCCCCGAGCACGCCAGGAAGGGTAATTCCGTGAACTTGGTCAGTGAGGCCAGGCCGATGACGGCTCCTGCGCCGATCGCCACCGGCCCCGTGGCATTCTCCAGCAACGCGCGGATCGCCAGCATTGACGCCAGGAACATGGCCATCAGCGGCGCGTCGGTTGCGGCAACCGCGGAGTGCGCCAACACCACCGGACAAAATGCCACGCAGACGACTGCCATCGCCGCGTGCCAACGGCTGAAGGCACGGGCCATGAAGCGCCACGTCAGCAGGCACGCCAGCCAGAAAAATGGCAAGATGCCGAGCCGCGCTAGCGTCAGCGTGCGCTGGTAGTGGCCGCCGTGCTCAAGAATGGCATTGCCTTCCGCCCAGAAGGTAGTCAGCCCCTGGCTGTGCTTGCCGCTCAGGTACGGCAGCAGCGCCGCAGCGACCCGGGCCAGCGGTGGATGCAGCGGCTCGAAGTTGTAGGTGCCGCGATCCAGCCACTCCATGCCGCAGGCCAGGTGCGCGGCTTCATCGTAGGTCTGTCCGAAGACCGAGTACGTGGCCAGGATGAGCCCCGTGCCTGCCGCGACAGAAAGCAGTGCGATCACGATCGGAAGCCAGCGCGGCGTAGAGCTTCGTTGCGAGATCGCCTCTTCCGGGACGGAAGCCTGCAGCAGCAAAGTCGAGTTCGTGGTGGCCGAGGTCATCGGGCTTGGGATGATTCCCAAAGTGGGAATTTAAGTCCTTGCAGCGCAATCAGTTCCGAAGTGGAAATTTCGCATTAGAGGCGATTCTAGAGCTGCTGGAGGCTCCGACATGGTTTGGGTCGTCCAGAGTCTCTGGAATCGATTCTAGGGGCGTTTCCGGCGAATCTGGAGGCATTCTGTAACAGGCTCGCAAGTGGGTTTTAGGCCAGCATGAAAGTTGTCGTGAAATTCTGAGAAACCTAACCACCTTGGTGCCACAAATTGCAAGTAGCGCAACTACGGCTCGCCCGCTTGCCGTCGCGGCGCAATCCGGCGGGCCGCCTCGAGTTTGCGCGGCGGATCCTTCTCCAGGCTCTCGGCCACTACGCGCGCGACCAGGGCGTTGCCCTTCGCGTTGTAGTGCATGTCGCCGAAGATGAAGTGGCTCAGGTACCAGCAGCCCGCCTCGCCGCGCGGACAGTCGTCCTTGACGTCGAAAAACTCGGGGAACAGGGTTACGAAGCGCTTGCACTTGCCGGCGCACCAGTCGCGCCACATGCGGACGTGCCGCGACTCCGCCGAGTCGTGCACCAGTTGTGAAGGGTAGGGGTAGACGACGACGCTGAGGGGGATGTTGCGCTTCTGCAACTCCTGCCACAGCAGCGTCATCTTGGCGGTCTCTTTTGCCAGGCCGCGTTCCACGCCCAGCGGTGCGAAGCCGGCTGGGTGGGGATCGGTCTCGTCGACCGGGCGATAGGTCCAAGCCACCGGCTCCAGATCGAACTCATCGCCCCACTGGTCGGTGGTCAGATGATAGAGGCCGTGGTTGACCAGGAAGCGCTCGGTCGCTTCCACCAGCCGGTTGGTGATCATCAGGTTGCGGGCGATGGCGAAGCGCACCTTGGCGTAGCGCGAGATGTTCCAGCGCTGATGCTCGGGCCCGGCCAGTTCGGCGCCGCCATTCGCATCGCGATACAGGCTGGCCTCGTTGAACACGTCGAAGGTGCCGAGGAAGACGATGACCTCATCGAACTGGACGCCCTGGTCCAGCAGCCGCCGCACCAGATTCAAATGCACCGAGGGCGAATAGCTGGGGCCGCCACCGTTGAGGAAATCGTATTGCGGAAGCTGCACCGCCATCTTGCTGACGAAGCCGTCGCGCCAGGCGGTCTCACCTTCGGTGAAGGAATCGCCCAGCAGCAGAATGCGCGGGCGCGGGTCGGTGAGGGGCACGGTGCGAATGCTTTCGTCGCGAAAGCCCAGGCTGTTGGTGAAGTAGTCGAAGCTGTCGTGCCCCCAGTGGGCGACGAAATGGCAGTTGGGCTTCATGGCGTGATGCAGCGCAGGATCGGCCACACGGCAGGGAGCCGTCATGGCGACTGGGCCGGTGCGGCGATGCATCAGGTAGGTGCCGCACCAGTCGAGCGCCAGAAACAGCGTCAGGCAGAAGACGCCGGCGATCACGAGCAGGACGGCATAGCGCCAGTGGCCGCCGGGCTCGGCCGGCGGGGCTTGTGTGGTTTCGTCTAATGCGGTCGTGATGGGTTCAGCCTGCATGGTGCGATTGCGGCGATTTCAGAGCTGGCTGTGGCCAGCCTTGAAAGGGGTACGGCTTCAGTCGTGCCGTCACAAAGCACAAACGGGGCTCGCCTTTAGGCGCCGGCCGACCTCGCCCTCAGCGGCTAAAGCCGATGTCATTCGTCCTTGCTGCGGCACGCCTGAAGGTGTGCCCCTTCAAGAACGGGCGACGCCCACACTGAGAACGTTCTGTCGAGCGCTGGAGGCGTCTAGTTCAGTTGAGCGCCGCCCGCTTTGCAGCTGTTCCCGCGGAACCGCTTTCGGCTTTCTGCGGCGGCCGTTGCTCGAAGTTCCGGATCACTGCATCGGCCAGCAGCCCATTGCCCGCGGCGTTGTAGTGAATGTCGCCGAAGATGAACAGCTTCTGATACCAGCAGCCGCGTTGGCTGGGCGGGCACGCATCACGCGCGGCATAAAACTCGGGGAACACCGAGATGAAGCGCTTGCACTTGCCGGTGCACCACTGGCGCCACATCTCGACCCCGGGCGAGTTGGCGCTGTCGTGTACCACCTGCGCCAGATGCGGATAAACCACGACGCTGATGGGAATATTCCGCTTCTGCAATTCCTGCCACAGCAGGGTCATCTTCGCCTCGGCCCGCGCCTTGCCGCCTGCGACGCCCAGCGGGGCATAGCCGGCCGGGAAGGCTTCGGTCTCGTTCACCTTACGGTAGGACCAGGCCGACATCTCCATATCGAACGGATCGCCAAAGAAATCGCCGGGCAGATGGTAGAAACCGTGGCGAACCAGCCGTGCCTGCACGCGATCGAACTGATGCAGGAGTTGCCACGTCATGCCGAAATGCATGCCCACCCACTTGCGGAATCTTGCATACCGGGTTTCGGCTGAGTGCTTCTCTTCCTGCGAAAGTGCGGTCACCGCGCCGTCGCTGCCCACATCGCGATAAAACCCTGCCTCCAGTTGCACCGCCGAGTTGTCGAGGAAGACGACGACCTCGTCGATCTCGACGCCCTTCGCCAGCAGCAGGCGCGTGGTGTTGAGGTAGTTGGAGGGTGAATAGCCGTCCGTGCCGGCGTTCAGGAAGTCATACTGCGGCAGTCCGGCAGCGATTTTGCCGGCGAAGATCTTGTCCCACGCCAGCTTCCCCTCAGTGTAGGAGTCGCCCAGCATGAGAACGCGCGGCCGCGCGTCGCGCAGCGGAACTTCGCGGATGCGCTCATCGCGGAAAGCGAGGCTGTTGGTGAACATGGTGTACTTGTCTGTGCCCCAGTAGTTCACCGACGTGCAGTTGGGTTTGAAGGCGTGGTGACGGATAGGGTCGCGCTCGCGGCAGGGGTCGGGATTATCGATTGCAACCGTGCCACGGCGATGCTGCGCGGCGGTATGAAGCCAGTCGAGGGTGAGAAAAATGGCAGCACTGAAGAGGAGAATGACGAAGATCGCCAGCAGCTTGATCAGGCGCTGGCGACCGACGGCGGACGGCGATGCCGGGGCGTTCGTCTCCGCGGGATATCGGTTCACTTCGGCAGTGGCCATTTCAGCTTCGAGGGGACGCTCTAACCTGACTTATTTATCGCCCCGGCAAAACCCCAACCACGTGTCATCCTGAGCGTAGCGCCCGCGTGTTTTTCCCGACTCGCTTGCGAGTCGGGCGGGCGCGGAGTCGAAGGACCTGCTGTGTGCTCGCGGCGGCACGTTACTCGGGGCCGACAGCAGGTCCCTCCACGCGGGCTGAACCACCCGACAAACGCAAATGAGGCGCTCGCCGGGGACCCGGTCAGCCCTTGGTCGGGATGACACTTCAATCACCCAACTGCGGTCGTAATCAGCCCTAAATGTCGGGCGTGAAGTTCGGTTCCTGCAGTCCGGCGTAGGGATAAATCGCGACCCGGCGCTCACCGGGGTACTTCGCGCGCAGCATCTGGATGACGTCATCCCAGCGGCTGGCAAAGCGCACCTCGGGCGGATACCCGTTGATCATGTTGCGGGTGAGGTACTGCGAGTAGACGATCATCGAGGTGCCGCGGCGCAACCGCTGCTTCTTGTAGAGGTCGACGAAATCGAAATAGGTGTGGCCGCCCCGGCCTGTGATCCTGGCATTGAGCCAGTGCACGGCATCGGAGCCCAGCGGATGCTGCACGATGAGCACTCCGGTCCCACCCTCGCGCACGGAGCGGTCAAACCACCACTGCGCGCGAAAGGCCTGGTTGTTGACCGGGTAAGCATTAGCTACCACAATGTCGGCGTCCTTCGCTGTGGGAGTCACGTAGTGCTCGACGGCCATTCGCGCCGCTGCTTCATGGGCATAGACAATGTCGCCGGCAAAGACCCCGACCGGCTGGCGGTGCTGGTTCATCACGATCTGCACGCTGAAGTTGACATTGGCCATGCGCGCGGCCTCGATCATGTCGCGGCGTACCTTGTTGTGGGTGACCTTGAAGACTCCGGCGGTCTTGGTGCCCGGCAGGAGCGTCCAGTGGTTGTACTGAATGGTGTCGATGGAGGCGACGCCGGGCAGCACCGCTTTGGCGCCGCCGCTCAGCCCAGCCTGCTCGTGTCCTTTGACCCCGCTAATCGTGATCTTGCAGTCGCCGGCCAGGAACGTCTGGTTCAGCTGGACGCGGTTCTTCAGGCTGGTCGTGCCAACCTCTTTCACATTTTCGAAGACGTTGTGGTTCTGCCAGGCGAAGCGGCGGGCCGCGTCCTGGCCCACCTTCATCTCGACTTCGCTCTGCATCATGGCGCGATGCGAGCCGAAGGCGCCCATCATCAGCACATTCTCGTCCGGCACGCCGGCGGCGCGCAGCTCGCCCATAATCCACGGCATAACGGTGTAGATCGGCGTGGGGCGCGTGAGGTCGTCGAAGGTGATAACGATCCGCCGCCGGCCGGCGACGATGCCCTGCAAGGGAAGCGTGCCGATCGGCTGATCGATGCGCTGCCCGATCTGCAGCTCGTCGAGCAGGGGCGCGTTCGCGCCCTTCATCTCCATGACCTCGAGCTGCCAGTCGGCAGGAAAATCGAGGCGCTCGTTGAAATCGCCCGTCCACTCGTGGGTCGGGATGATGACGCTGTTGGCCGGACCTCTGATGGACTCCGCGAATGCCGGCAGACCTCGGCCCAGGCTGTTGGCGGTTCCGATCAGCGGGACAAATCCCGCCGCTCCCACCAGCTTCAGGAACTTGCGACGGTCATAAACGTTAGAGGGCATCACATTCCCCAGCCTGCCGATTGCTAGCGTGCTTCGCTGCAAGCTATTTCATAAACCGCTTTGTATCAGGGCACGACTTCACAGGCCACTGAAAAAGTCGAAACTGTAGATCCAGGGAAAAACCCGGCATTCTAGTGAGGACAGCCCTCGGTCCTGATTTCGCGGAAAATCAACAGCTTTCTTTCCAGAAAAGAGGGTCGAGCCGATAGCTCCGGGTCCGATTTCGCCGACGCGACAGAAACAAGTTTGCCGTTGCGAATATAGGTCACCGAGAGATCGTGCCGGCCATCATGGAGCAGATGAAGAACACGCTGGCGCAACTCCATAAAGGGAACGTACAGACCCTTGGGCAGGTGGTGCGGACCGGTATCGCTGGAATCCACAACCTGTACCAGGTCCTGCTGGTAACCCGCCCCGGTCAACGGATGGCGCCAGAGGAGATGGTTGCTTTGTCCGCCCTCGGTGCGCAAATTGCTGTACATGGCAAAGGAGGTTTCCGTCTTCAAGCCGAGGTAAGGATTCAGGCCGTCGAAAATCAGCAGCGCCGGGATGAGCCAGAACCCCGCAGGAATCGACGCGAACGGCCTGACGATAGGTGCGAATGACCTCGGCTGGCGGCGCCATAGCCACACGAAAAATCCCAGCGGCACCAGATACAACAGGAACAGCCAGTATCCCACCCACTTGGCGCATTTCACCCACACGATATTGACGGTCGCGTACAGACCTGGGAAGTTCGAGCCCGTGATGCGAGGGCCGAACTTAAGCAGCGTCAGCAGCGCCACGATCGCTATTACGGCAGCCAACCCCAGCTTCACCGTCCTGCGCAGCGATTCCTTTGCGCCGCCCCACCAGTCGGCGGCCGCGTCACAGAAATGCTCCGGCGTAAACAAGAACAGCAGCGAGATCATCGTCATCGAGAAGGAATAAAAGTCGCTGAACCCGAGGCCGATGTGAAAGGCAGCGCCATAGCAGACGGCGAAATTCCTCGTGCGCCGGATACTGAGTAGGACCGGCAGGCCGGCCTCGGTGAGAATCGTGCCGGCGATGAGCGCCCAACGCAGGCCCGCAGCGCTCGCATGCAGGTGCCAAAATGGAGTCTCCTCATATAGCAGGACGGCACAACTCGATTGCGAATTCAGGAAGCCGAAGTTCAGCTTGTCCCAGGCTGCAAGGCAATAAACGATGACCAGTTGCGTGCGCAGCAGCGGCTGAAAGATCGAGCTCCAGGCTGCGGGTTCGAGGCGGCGGAATCGATTGCGAGCCCAGGCATACACGCCCGTAGAAGCAATCGACCCATAGACGAAGAGCTGCAGCAGCCGGTTGGTGTTGGTGGCAGGAAGCGCGATTACGATCGCCACGGTCTCGACTAGCGCCAGCGAAAAGAAGGCCATCGTTGAAAACGGCCGCAGCAGCACGATAAGCGCCAGGACAAAACCCAGCGTCTGGGAATCGAGTCCGAAGGGAACGGCCGTCTGCGCATGCCAAGCCAGCACCGAAAGTGCTGACAGCACAGCAAAGGTCGCCAGACGCCGCTCGGCGGAGAGCTCCGGGCGGACGGTTATGGAAGCGGGTTTTGGAACTGTCTCAATAGTCGTGTTCATTCGAGGGCATACCTCACGGCGTCGCGTTCGCCCGCGTCGCGTCCGGGCCGCTGGCCACGGCGTCGTAGCGGCTCAGCCGCGGCGGCTTGGTGTCCGGCTCGGCCAGCCACACATCCCGCGGGCGAAAGTAATCCAGCAGCGGCTGCAGGCTCACGCCGGGAATCTCGCGCGCCCACACAACCTTGGAGCCGTCAATGTCCGCGCTGTTGTACACCCACTCGCGCAACGCGATGTCCTGGGGCGCGTAGCGCACAAGCACCAGGTGCTTGCCCGGCAGCGCCGCCAACTCGTCGGCAAATTGCGCCCGCATCTTGATCGGCTCGTAGTTGTCGAAGCGGGTTTTGTGGTAGGTGTTGCTGAACGGCGCGTACAGCACAGCAAACATCAACGCCGCGCGGGTTATGCCGATACCTACCGGGCGGCTCCACGCCATCCAGTGCCGCACGTGCCGCAGCCCCTGCGTCGCCAGCACGAAGACTGTCGCCGTGAGCGGCGCAATGTAGTGCAGGCTAAACCACGCCCGCGGCAGCAGCGTCGCAGCGAACACCAGCGCCGTCTGTACCACCAGCAGCCGCATCCGCCGATCGCGCAGCAGCCTCCCGAGCGCCAGCACAGTCGGGCTCAGTTGCGGCCACAGAAAGAAAACCATAGACAGCAGCAGCGAGTAGGCCAGCTTGCTCGCCGCCTTGGGCAAGCTAGTCGCGCCCAGCGCCGCCCACCGGTGCCGCTTCATGGTGTTGTAAAACAGCTCGAACTGCGGATTCAGGTAATGCCGCGGCGGCGGCAGTTTCTGCCAGACAAAGGTCGGCGTGTCCATATAGGTCCGCTCGTTCACCACGTACGGCATCAGCATGGCTTTGCCGGTGCCGCGCCAGTTGTAATACCCCATGAAGGCGCCGCCGATCACCCCGACCAGCAGAAGCGGCGCAACCACCCGCGCCAGCGCAAAGCGCCAGGAAGAAGCAGTGCGGCGGCGAATGAATGTCACGAGCAGAACAAAGCAAACCGGCAGGCAGAAAAACGCTCCCTCGTAGGGCCGGCAGTTGGCCAGGATGATCACGCCCACTGCCAGAATCGCCGAGTTCCCTATCGTCGTCGGAGCACGCCGTTCATCTTCCTTGCCCGCGCCGACGGCTGCGCGCCAAGCCCGCAGAATCCGCGGCAGCGCGCCCATCACCAGGGCCCCTCCAATCGCCGCCACAAATCCGCCCATGTAGCTGTTCATCCAGTAGCTGAAGATGGCTACCTTGCACATCACCAGCACGGCGCCGACTAGCGCCCAGCCCGGCGGAAACCAGCCTTGCAGCATCCACAGCATCGCCGCGCACATCAGGCCACCGCTCAGCAGCACGCCAATCCAGGGATTGCCCAGCACCTGTCCCACGGCCAGCGCCGCGCCTTGCCCAGGCGGATACTTCGACTCGTACGTGGGGTGCTGGTTCACCTGAAAGGTGTCGAAATAGAGCCATAGGGGATGGGTGGGATTGGTCAGCCGCCCATGAACGAAGGTATCGGCCTGCAGCAGGTAGGCGAACTCGTCCTGCACGGTGGGAAACGGCACCGGTACGTACCACAGGACGCCGAGGCGGATGACGATGGTCGCTGCGAAAATCGCGACCATGGCTGTTATTCTGCGGCGCGCCAGGCGCGAACCCCACGTTTCGATGGCGCGGAAGTAGCGCTCGCCAAAGCGCGGCACAAAGCAAGCAAAGATCACGCAGCCCAGAAAAATCAGGTCGCGAATAATTTCCTTGCGATTAAAGAGGAATGCCCAGACCCACTCGTTCATGAGCTACGCTCAAACCTTGAGCTTCGAGCTGCGGTGACGAACTTCCTTCAGGGCGTCGCATTGGTTTGCGCCGATGTCACCCCGCTGGCTACCGCGTCGTAGCGGCTCAGCCGCGGCGGCTTGGCGTCCGCTTCCGCGATCCACACCTGGCGTCCGCGGAAATAATCGAGCAGCGGCCGCATGTCCACGCCGGGAATTTCACGCGCCCAGACGACTTTGGAGTTGTCGATGTCGGCGCCGTTATACACCCATTCGCGCGCGGGCACGTGCTGCGGCGTGTAGCGCACGAGGACGAGGTGCTTTCCCGGCAGGGCCTGCAGCCCTTGCGCAAACTCAGCTCGCATTTCAATCGGTTCGTAGTTGTCGAACCGCGTTTTGTGATCATGGTTGAAGGGGGCATACAGCAAAACGAATACGGCCATGGCGCGGGTGAGGCCGATTCCTACCGGCCTCCCCCACATCTGCCAGCGGCGAACGTGGCGCATGCCCTGGATCACCAACGCGAAGATGGTCGCCGCCAGCGGCGCAATGTAATGCAGGTTGAACCACGCCCGCGGCAGCAGCAAACAGGCGAAAACCAGTACGACTTGTATCAGCAGCAGGCGCGCGCGGCGATCGCGCACGAGATGCCGGAGCGTCAGCAGAGTGCAGACCAGTTGCGGCCACAGGAAGAAAAACAGCGACACCAGAAAAATGAATTCCAACTTTTTCCCTGCTCTGGGAATGCTGGTAACCCCGTTCATCAACCATGCCCGCCGCATATTGCCGTTGTAAAAATCTTCGAATTGCGGATTGGCGTAGTGCAGCGCGGGACGCAGCTTCTGCCAGGCGAAGGTGGGCGTGTTGATGTAGGTTTTTTCGTTGACGGTGTACGGCAGCAGCGTGGCCTTCCCGGTACCGCGCCAGTTGTAGTAGCCCATGAAGGCAACGCCCACGAGACCGGCCAGGCACAGCGGGGCGACGATCCTGCGCAGCGTAATCCGCCACGAGGATATGTCAACCAGCAGACGTTCCAGGAGCACGAGGAATACAGGCAGGCAGAAGAACGCTCCCTCGAACGGCCGGCTATTGGCCACGATGACCACGCCGATTCCGAGCAGGACGGCATTAGCAAGCATGTGGCTTTCGGCCAGCTCCGCAGCGGGACCGATGAGGAGATCCGCTTGCGTGGCCTTCCATGCCCGCCACGAAGCAAGAATCCGCGGCAGCGCTCCCATGACCAGTGCGCCGCCAATCGCCCCCACGAAGCCGCCCAGATAACTGTTCATCCAGTAGCTGAAGATGGCGAGCCGGAACATGACCAGTAGCCCGCCCAGCAGCGCCCAACCCGGGGAAAACCAGCCTTGCAGCATCCACAGCACCGCGCTGCACATCAATCCGCCGGTGAGCAGCACGCCGATCCACGGACTTCCCATGAACTGGCCCACGGCCAGCGCCAGCCCCTGTCCCGGCGGATACTTTGATTCGTAGGTCGGATGCTGGTTCACATGAAAGGTGTCGAAGTAGAGCCACATGGGATGGGTGGGATTAGTTAGCCTGCCGTGCGCGAAGGTGTCGGCCTGGAGCAGATAACTGAACTCGTCGTGGACCTGCGGATAGGGCGCCGGGAAGTACCACAGCACGCTCAGCCGGATGGCGATCGTTACCACGCCAATGGCAATCACTGCCGTCATTTTTTGCCCGGCCAGGCGCGAACCAAATTCTTCCAGCCAGCGGAATTGCCGGTCGGCGAAGCGCGGCACACAGCAGAAGAAGATCGCGACAACCAGGAAAATCAGGTCGCGGATGATCTCGCCGCGCGTGAAGAAGAAGGCCCAGATCCAATTCATGAGTTAGAGGGGTTGATTAAGCCTCAGTCTTGGAAGGGGCACGAGGCCGTTCAGGTACCGAACGAAATCGGCTCTAGCCGCTGACCGAAACCTCAGGGCCTAAAGGCGGCCCACGTCTGCGTGTTGTAACGGCAGGGCTGAAGCCGCGCCCCTTCAAAGCCCGGCCAATGCTTATGGTTGCAAGTTGGCCTGCGCCTGCGGCGCGCTTGGTGGAAGCAGTTGGTTGGCCCGGAGGTATTGCACGAGGGCCTGGGCCACCACCTGGTTGCCATGCTCGTTGAAGTGAATATCGTGCTGGAAGTACGCCGTCTGCGCGGCATCGGCCTGCCGCATGGTGTCCATCAGGTCGAGGGTCCTGAGCCCGTCGCTGGCCGCCAATTCGGACATGACGTGCTGAATCACCATGGAAATCGTCTGCTGCTGGAAGGGAAGGTACACGAGAACGAAGGGGATTCCACGCTGCCGGCATAGCTGGTCCGCACTGCGGTAAATCTGCTTGAAGGTATTTCTTCTCTGTCGCTGGTGCATCACCCAATGCTCGCGGTGTTGCGACTGCCAATAAGTTCCGGAAATCTTGCTCAGGGCCAGGTCGGCCACTCCCAGCACGTAGCTGTACTGCGAAAGCCTGTAGAAAACAGAAAAGTGCGGCGGATGAAAGACAAGCTGGTCACTGTCCAGCGAGAAATATCCTTTTGGCCGCCCAATCGACGGATTGATGGTCTCGAAGCTTTCGCTGAAGTCGTTGTAGAAGGCGCACAGCAGCACCAGGTCGGGGTGGTACTTCAAGGCCTCGTCCTTCAGGACTTGATACTCCTGGTCGGCGCCATAGCCGGGTACTCCCATGTTAATGACTTCGATGTTCTTTGCCGACCTTCCCAGGAGGTCGCTAAAGCGGTCGCCGGCTTCGACTCCGCCGGCTCCAAAAACGAACGAATCGCCAATTACGACGATGCGAAAGGTGCCGGCAGGCTTCGCGTAGGAGTGCTCAACATCGCGCCAACCCTTGGAGTTGATGGAGACAAAATACGGCTGAGTTTCTTTGCGATAGAGTTTTCGCGCATTGGGAATCAGCCTCCAGCCCACCGTCTCGTCAGCGACGATGAGGCGTTCCTCGGAAGCGACGCCGGCATACACCCGTGCTCCCAACTCCAGAATGCCGAACACCAGCAACACAGCTACGCCGGCCAGCGCTAGTTTGCTCCACCACTTCACCGATGGCTGACCTTGTGAAGCCGCCTGCTCGATCACCGGGGCCGTGCTCATCTTGCCGCCGTTTCGCTGTTGGCGTACCCAAGCTGCGATAAATAGCGATGGATCGCCTCGGCCGCTACTTGGTGTCCTGCCGGGGACCAATGCTCATCGTCGGGATAGTAAGGCAGATCTCCGCGGCTTGCCGCCGCCACCAGCGCACCAGTCAGGTCGAGGAAGCCCACCTGGGGTGCGACGGTGCTTAGCGCGTCTTCCAGACGCTGTGGCATGTCATTCGGCAGCCAGGTGCGGCATTCCGACTGGGCCGGGAAGCGGCAGAGGTCATGCAGCACGCGGAATTTGGTGGGCACGAAAACAAATACCAGTTGCATGTGGCGCGCAGCGCAAAGCTTCTCGACCGCAGCGAGCGTCGCAACGGTTTGCTGTAGCGCGTCCAGTTCCTTGCTCGACAATGGTTTTGACTGATACATGAAATACGTCGTAACCGGGGTTGTGCCCGTCGGCTGGAAGACGCCTGCCCGCAGCGCTCCCGCCGGCTTCACCGGCGGATGCAGAATCCGCTTGGCGGCCAGATATACGCTCCGCGTGAAGCTGCGCGCCCAGAAGGCATGAGGGAAGCTCGGCGGATGGTCTATTTCATGGCGGTAGGCGATCACGTCCTCGAGATCGTTGCCCTCGAAAAACATCCATACCACCACTCGCGGATGCAATGGCAGGGCATATCGCCGGAATACGATCTGCTCCTGCAAAGGGCCGTACGTGGATTGGCCCAGGTTGGCGACGGTCTTACCCTCAAGCTGCGCCAGCCGCGAACTCCCCAGTTCCGTATCGCTGACAGTGAGCCCCTCCACGAAGGAGTCGCCGATCATCGCAATGTCTGCGGTTTGTAAATCGCGCAGATTGCGAAAGCCGTGGCGATCGTAGGTTACGTCCCAGTGGAATTGGGTCTGGCCGGCCACCGGGATCTGATAGCTGGCCGACGAGTCGCCGCCGCGCGCCGCGCCCTGCTGGTGCGCGCCCGGACGGTGGATGGACAGCAACTCGGGGTCGTGCACGTTGGGTGCCCACCACATGTGATAGGGACCGATAATGGTTCGATAGTCGATGACTCCAAGTAGCGCCGGCAATTCAAAGCAGAACAGGATAAAGGCGAAGGATGCTGCGGCAAGCAGAACGAGTTGGAGATACCTTGTGGCAGACCGGGGCACAGGCTCGGGGATGGCCAGGGTAGCCGGCTCTGATTTGATGTCGTTTTGTATTGTGTCAGGCATTCAGCTTGGGCAGCTCTGACGTCTTTAGAGTGATTGCAGAGTTGGCGTGGCCCGTTTGAAAGGGCACGCCTTCAGCCGTGCCGCCAGGACGATTCATGAAAACCGGCTTCAGCCGCTGAGGGAAAGGCGTTCCCTCGGCGCCTGAAGGCGGCTGCATTGCTACAGTATCGGCACGGCTGAAGCCGTGCCCTTTCAAAGCCCGCACACCAACATTTCAGCCGCATCCGAGTGCCCTTTCAAAGCCGGCACACAACTACTTTGAAACCGCTGTTAGCGGGTTTGCACAGCGAGGTCTCGCCGCCGCACCCACCACAGCGCCGGCACAATGATGAGGACCGAGATGAGAGAGACCATGTTGCCCACACTCCGGTCCCAGGTCCTTCCGAATTCGATCTCAACCTCGCTCGGCCCTGCGGGGACGGAAACGAGCATCTGTCCCGTGCCCGGCTCGGTATCGAAGGTGGCGGGATGCCCGTTGATTCTGGCTTGCCACGCCGGATAACTCACCAGGCGCAGCTTCAGGCGCACAGGTTGGTCAGCGACCACCGAAAGAAGCTTTCGTTCGCCGTTCCATTGCTCGACTTGAACGCTTGCATCCCCATCAAGTGCGGTCACCAGAGGTGCTGCCTTGTCGAGCTTCATACGGTCGCTGCCTAGCGGATTGCTCCAGTCGCCGAAGCGAATGGGATATCCGCTCGTGGAGTGCGCGTCGGCGATCAGGCCTTCCAGATAGTGCAGGTGGTCCCAGTTGGTGGTGTAGATGATTGCGCCGCCGAGGCCGGCAAACATCAGACCTAGCATTGCCGTGGCCACTTGTTTTCGCCGCGCTTGCGAAACCGCTGCGGCCATCAGCAGCACGCCAACTACGCTCAGCACTGACAGCCATCGCCAGGGAAACTCCACGTATTCCATCTCCGGCAATCGCTTGTAGAGAATGAGGCTCGGCGAGAACATCATGAATGTGGAGACTGCTGCCTGCGCTACCAGCGAGCGCCAAAGCCAGGGATTCTCGCGCCGCAGGTTCCGCGCCAGCACGGCCGCAACCGCAATTCCCGCCACCAGCAGCACGGCAACATACGACAAGCCGCGATTGAATTCGATGTACACCGGAAGATTGTTGTGGGTGAAGAGAAAATTGTGTTCCGGCGCCCACTCCGGACGAACGGCCTCGGCAATACTGACCCATCGCCGCTCCCATGCCGCCGGGAATAGGTAGAAAGCAATTCCCGCGAAGGCGGAGACGATCGCCAGCGCTCCAAACAAAAGAGGTCGTAAGGAGCGGGCGCGGATGGCGGCAATCAGCAGAAGCAACGCGAGTGAATAGCTGGCCACCACGGCTGTGGGCAGGTCGGAAAGCCAGAGCGCGGCGAAGATTATGGCCAGCGGCAGCATGGTTCGCTTCGGCGCCCGCGCCATGCGAATGCCGCCCCAAACCAGCAGCGGCAACAGCGAGCAGGCCAGCAGGTCGGCATAATTGCCGCGCTTGTAGGCGCAAATCAGCAGATACGGATTGACCGTGAACAGCAACGCGGCGACGAGCGCGTCATCCGGCGCAAGCCATTCCCGCGCGCAGTGCCACATGGCGATCCCGCCGAGCGCGAACATCAGCCAGATGTAAACGCCGGAAACCAGCTTCCATGGAAGTAATAGTCCCAGGCTCACCCCGATAAGGCGCGACAGCGGAGGGTAGAAAATAAAAAAGGGCTCGCCAAAGCCCATGTTCGCTCCGGCAGCCCAGCGCGGAAAGATTGTGCCTTGACGAAATTGCTGCGCGGCATCCATCCAGCCGCGCAGGTGCAGGTTCACATCATGGCCCCACGGATTACCCTGAAACGGAATCGGCAGCACCGCAACCGCGGCCACCAGCGCGATCAGCAGATAAGTGCGGACCGGCTTCGGAGCAGGCCGGATAGTCCTGGCGCCGGCAGTTTCGCGCGAGCCCTCATCGGTACTCTGCTCGACGCCAACCGGGAGAACCTCCATCGAACTAGCTGCGCGATGCATGGAAACAAACATGTAGGAAGAAAAGTTCTCGGCGGTGGAAGAGCCGGGCTTTAGCCCGGCTGAATCGGAGACATTGAGCAGGGCGGCTTTAGCCCCGGCGAACCGGGGCTGAAGCCCAGTTTCCAAAATGCTCTTTCCGGCACGGCTAAAGCGGTGCCCTTCCACCGTCTCTCTACACCACGGCCGCGTGCGCGCGCGTGCCTTGCAGCTTCAACTGGCGTTGTACGGTTTCTTCGATGATGGCCGCGAGATCGTACTCCAGCTGCCAGGCGGGGAAGTGCGAGCGCAGCTTGGAAAGATCGGAGATATAGCAGATGTGGTCGCCGACGCGGTTAGTCGCGTCGTATTCGTAGTTAAGCGGGAAACCCATGGCGGCGAGCAGGTCGATAGTTTCCAGAATCGATAGGCTGTTCCGGCGCCCGCCGCCGAGGTTGTAGACTTCACCGCAGCGGGGATTCTTGTAGAACTCCAGGAAGAGGCGCGCGACATCGTGGCAGTGAATCTGGTCGCGCACCTGTTTGCCTTTGTAGCCCCGGATGGTGTACGGCTTGCCCGTGATTGCGCCAACGATGATGTAAGTGAGGTAGCCGTGCAGCTCGACCGCGGCATGTTGCGGTCCGGTCAGGCAGCCGCCACGAAATATCCCGATGGGCATCTGGAAGTAGCGCCCGAACTCCTGGCACATCACGTCGGCCGCCACCTTGGAAGCGCCGAACACCGAGTGCAGGCAAGTATCGATGGACATGGTTTCATCGATGCCGTCCAACCCGTCGGCATAGTCATAGCGCTTTTCGTGCTCCACCAGCGGCAGCGTATTGGGACGGTCGCCGTAGACCTTGTTGGTGCTGGTGAAGCAGAATGGCGAGTCGCGGCAGAAGTCCCGGGCCGCGACCAGAAGGTTCATGGTGCCGCCGGCGTTCACGTCGAAATCTTCATACGGGATGGACGCGGCCTTGTCATGCGAGGGCTGCGCCGCGGCATGGATGATGAAGTCAGGCCGCTCGGCTTCGAGCAGATCGCGCATGGCTTGCCGGCCGCGAATATCCAGGTCGAAATGGCGATAGCGGCAGAGATTCTCGCGCAGCTCCTGCACCACGGGCAGCGTGGTCCCTTGCTCGCCGAAGAACCAGCGCCGCATATCATTATCGACGCCAACTACAGCCCATCCGTCCTGATGTAACGCGTGCGCACAGGCGGAGCCGATGAGTCCACCGGAACCGGTGATAAGAGCTTTGCGAGTAGGCATGGAGTTGTTGGGCCTTTCGGAGTAGCAGCTAGCATCTAGCATCTGTTGGCTGCTAGTTTGGATTATTTATGGCCAATGTGCGGTATTCATTAAAGTGTCATCCCGACCAAGGGCTTCAGCCCGCGTGGAGGGACCTGCTGTTGTTTCCGAGCAGCGTGCCACCGCGATCGAACAGCAGGTCCTTCGACTCCGCGCCCGCCCGACTCGCAAGCGAGTCGGGAAAAACACGCGGGCGCTCCGCTCAGGATGACACGTTGTTGAAATTTGGCTGCGTCATGAATAATCCCGGCTAACTGGCGTACCTGCTAATTGCTAACTGCTAGTTGCTAGTTGCTTCTTCCTCACCCCATCAACCTGCGCCAGGCGCCGCTGCAAATTCGTGCCATGCGCACTCCGTTGGAGAACACCTTCGTCATCTTGGTCACGCCGTAGATTCGTTCCTGGTAATGCACCGGGACTTCCTGGATTTGCAGTTGCAGCTTGCCGGCGCCGAAGAGCAGCTCATAGTCGCCCCACCTGTCCGTGGGGCCCCAGTGACCCAGGTTGCGCTCGATGCGCTGCCAGTCTTTTCGCCATAGGACCTTGGTACCGCAGAGCGTGTCTTTGATTCGCTGGTCAAGCAGGTAGGAAAACGTCATCCCGAATAGCTTGTTGCCTATCATGTTGGCGAACTTCATCGCCTGCCGCGGTATGGGATAGACCAGCCGGCTGCCATTAACGAACTCCGCACTTCCGGAAAGCAGCGCGCGCAGGAAGTGGGGCAGCTCTTCCGGCATGACGGCCAGATCGCCATCGAGAATCATGAGGACGTCGCCGCGCGCGGCGCGAAAGCCCATCCACACGTTCTCCGCCTTGCAGATGCCGGGTCCTTCGAGCAGCCGGATGTCGCGGTGAGGATATTTGCGCTGCATGCGTTCCACCTCGGCGCCGGTGCCGTCGGTGGACTTGTCGTCGCAGAAGAGGATTTCGGTGTGCGCGCCCATCTCCGGGATGCGCTCGACAGCGAACTCGACATTGTCGCGCTCGTTGCGGCAGGGAATAACGACCGATACCGAGACCTCGTTCTCGTTGCGCGGCTGCGGCTTGGGCCGCGCCACGATGAACTGCATCAGGCAGAGACGGCGCAGTCCCGGCAGCCGTCCCAGCACTTCATTGCAGAAGCTGGAGAGCAGCGGAATGTACTTGGGCAGCAGGAAGAGCCGATAGGTGCGCACGACGGAAAAGTCGGCAAGATCGAGGAAGCCGGTGATGTCGCGCTCCGCCATCCAGTTGGGTTCCTCAAAGGGCGCGCGCAGGCCGAGCTTGCTGGCCAGCTCCAGCAGCGGCTGCCACAGCGGGTTGTAGTTGCAGACGATGAGGCGCGTCTCACGGCCGCACATCGGGCGGGCGCGGCGCAGCGCCGCCAGGATGTCCACCGTGTCGAACAGGTGGCTGACGAGGATGTAGTCGAAGCGCTCGTTGAGCGCGAGGTCCTCGGGATCGGAGGCCACGAAGCGCAGATGCGGGTAGTTTTGCCGCGCTTTCTCCACCATAGGCTCGCTGATTTCAACTCCCACACCGTAGGACGGCTCGACCGACGCCAGCAGGTGTCCCGTCTGGCAACGGATTTCCAGCACGCGTTTGGCCGGTTCCACAATGAAACGCAGCAGCCGCTTCATGCGGTCGTAGAAATACCTGTTGGAGCGCACCCAATGGTCGCGCCGCTCGGCGAGCTCGCCTTGCCGCCGCCGCCGCGCCTCGCGGCTGGCCTGCAGCGCGTCCGGCCCCCAGAGCAGTGCCGGAGCAGCGGGTTCGGCGATGCCGGTCGGTATCATTCCCGGGGCAGAAGTAACCATTGCAGTTTCGGGATCGGGGGTTATCGGAGGCAAGGGTTCTGTGCGAGCGCGGACCTTTGCGAAGGAGAGTTCCGTTAGGGAAACTCTGAACAAGTTCCTACATGCTAAGAACCAGGGCTGAAGCCCTGTTGATTTATGAGGGTTGGACGCCGGCCTGAAGGCCGGCTCTTCCACCGACCGACTTAATCAGAGCCTCCTTAGGAATTGCTGAAAACCATGTGGATCCAGCTCGCGTGCGGGGGCGTCATCACGGACTGCAGCTGGTTGAGGCGCAGAGCCACTGCGGAGCAGACCCGCGACATCGCCGGCCTGCCGTTGGGCGCTGCCATCGCTGCGCCGCAATAAGTGCAGGGCTCTTCCTGGTCATAGGTGCCCCAGGGATTACCACCCATGTCCATCAGCATCATCGAAAACGGATTGGTGACGGCGTTGTTCGTGCCGACGAAGCAGGTCGCTTTCACCACCATGCCGGAAAAGAGCCGGCGCAGCTTGGGCTCGTCGAAGGTGTTGACATGCGCCCAAGGGGGATTGATCTGGCCGCATTGGCGGCACGTGGTGCGCCCCACCCGAATGTCCTGCCGATAGGGTACTCCAATTACGATCTCATGCCGCGCGACCCGCATCAGCTCACGGCATGCCTCTTCGAGCGCGGGGATATGCTCCAGCACCTCGGTGCAGAAAACACTGTCGAAGGACGAGGCGGGGAACGGCAGCCTGGTGACGTCTCCTGCAACCGTCGTGACCCGGGGGAACTCGAAGCCCGGCTTTTGCAGATCCAGCGCGGTGACCTCTTCGAAGTAGTCCGTCAGCAGGCGCGAGAAGTGTCCATCGCGCGCACCCACATCGAGGACTGATTTGCGTCCGCGCGGCAGCAGCCGCAGCAGGTCGGCAGTGCGTGCCTTCTCCTTTTCGCTCTGGCGGTGTTCGGTGAGGTCGAGCATGGGGCGGCGTCCTGTTCCGCGATGGCTCCGTTGCTTAGTCTTCCACCACATGAGTTTCGAAGATCTTGCGGTAGTCTGCCCAGCGCGTGTGGTCGAAGCTGCCGTCGCTGCGCAGGCAGTGCGCCGCGGCCTTGGCCATGTAGAGCGCGTGATGCGTGTTGTCATGCACGAAAAGCCCCTGGCGGCCAAAGGTCAGCAAGCCGTCGATCTGGTCCAGCCAACGGTCGGCAATCGCGAAGTCGTTCTCGTATCCGCGAGCATAGATGGGGTAGGCCTGGCCGAGCCGGCGCGTGGTGACGCGCAGCACACGGGCGCGCACCGGCAGCCCGGCGCCCTCCAGCCACATGCGCAGGCTCTCGCCCAGTTGCACATCACTCATCTGCCAGTAATCGGAAGCGGGGTCGGCCGGCAGTTCGGCGCAGAGAACGGTCTTGCCCCGCGGCTCGCGGGAGGCGCTGTAGTTCTTCGGCTCCGACAGGCGCGAGATGGGAATCGTGTCCTCGGGGAAGTAGTGGGCGTCGTATTCCGTGAAGCGGTCCTGTTCCAGCGTGAGATAGATGAGGATCATGCCGCGGAAGCGGATGCGTCCGGCCGCGTCCAGCGTCTCGGTCGGCGGCGAGGGACGAAGGCTGCGCAGCAGCAGGCTGATCGGCAACGTGGACCAGATGTTCCCGGCGGCGATGGTCTGGCTGCCACCTTGTGCTTCGTAGCTCACACCCGCAATCCTGCCGCTGTCGTACTCGACGCGGGTGACCTTGGCTCCCATGATGAACTGCGCGCCTGCTTGTTCCGCTGCCTCGCGTAAGCGCTCGGTAATCTGACCATAGCCGCGGCGGGGATAGAAGAAGCGTCCGGCGCCAGGGCGCTTGAGTCCAGGCACGGCATTGGCCACCTTGCGCAGAATCTTGCCCACGGAGTTGCCGGAGACCCGCCGGCGCGCCTGCGTGGCCGCCAACTGCTCCGGAGGCAGTCCCCAGAGCTTGCGCGCATAGGGAAAATAGAAGCCGCGGCAGATGGTACGTCCGAGGCTGTGCTCCAGCACCGAGGCGAAGGACTCACGCTGCTGAGCGCTCATGCCGTTCTTGTGCATCATGTCGAACGCGACGCCAAAGGCAAACCTCTTCGGCATACGCAGCAGAAGATCGCCCGGCTTGAGCGGGAAATGAATCCAGCGATTTTCCAGGCGGATGCGCCCATGGCGAGGCCGGTCGAGCAGATCTTCCCCCATGAGCTCGCGAAGATTGCGCAGGATATCGGGATCGCACGCGGGATGCAGGCGATGGCTGCCGTAATCCACCCAGACACCATCGAGCTGGAAACTGCCGGCATTGCCGCCAACCGTGTCGCGCTGCTCCAGCACGGTGACGCGCGCCCGGCCGTTGCGCGTCAGTTCGTAGGCCGCGCCTACTCCGGCCGGGCCGGCGCCCAGGATCACGACATGCGGCAGATTTGATGGGTGATTCACAGATGATTCGGTTCTGTTGAGATCCTGCTTGAAGGGGCGCACCTTCAGGCGCGCCGCAAGCAATCAATTGCCCTCCGGCTTTAGCCGCAGAGGGGACTTGCTCTTCTACTTTGCGAAAACCGAATCTCCGCAGGGGTTTAAAGAGACTGTGTCGCAGGTGGTGTCGCCGCTGCCGCGGCTCACGTCTTGTCCTACTGATAACGTGGGCTACCGCCCGCGTCTAACATCATCCCGCCGCTGCGCGGCTGTTTCTGCTGCAATTCTAACTGTCCTTCCCACCGCGCAAATTCATTTCCGGTTGCGACACAGTCTCTAAAGCCCAGAGGCGGAGCTGCAAGATCGGCACGGCTGAAGCCGTGCCCTTTAGTGCGCGATTGAACGTCCCCGAGGTCAACACAACGGGTGATTTCAAGCCGCGTCGCTGAGCTCCGGCGACGAGCGCAAACGGTTGAAGTGCAGTACGGTGCGCGCGAAAGCGCTGCCGCCGATGAGGAAGGAAATCAATCCCGCGCACAGCCCACCTCCGGCCACAATGGACTCCCATGCCAGCCCGGCGGCGACGGCTAACGCCGGCGCAGCCCCAAACGGCGCCAGCATCGCGACCAGCCCGGCCTCGCGAATGCCGAGGCCGCCGAGCGTCAGCGGCGCGAGGCTCACCAGCTTTGCCAGTGGCCATACCAGCAACCACACGCGGAAGTCGAGATGCAGCCCGCAGCCATTCGCGAGGGCAACCGCGAGCGACAACAGGCTGAGCTGAATCAGCACACTGAGGGCAAGCGAGACGAGAACGTATTGCGGGCGTGACGCGATGGCGCGCGCCGCCCGCCGGAGCTTCACCGTCAGCCGGCGCAGCTTGAACGGAAGCCGCCGCCACGGCATGAACATCAGCACGGCGAGCGTTGCCGCGCAGGCAATCGCGAACAGGATGGCAACTGCGACGAAGGCATGGCGATGCCGCTCACTCAGCGTCCCCGGAAGAAGAACGACGGCAATGCCCGCGACCACGGCCAGCGCGACAAAGTCGAGCAGGCGATCGACCAGGCTGCCCAGCAGCACGCCCGCATGGTTGTGCTCGATGCGAAACGCCAGGCCCATGCGCACCAGATCGCCCCCGACGACGCTGGGCAAAAACACTGTGCCGAAGACTCCCGCGAAGTAGCACCTGACGGCCTGCGGGAACGTAAGGTGGGCTTTGCCCAGGCCGAGGGTGAAGCGCCACTTGGCCGCGCCGATCAGGTGAGTCGCCAGGAAGCCGACGAGCACCATCAGCCACAGCGATAAGGGAAGAATGCGCAGCGCCGCAGCCACTTTGTGCAGTGGCAGGAACGCCATCAGCACTCCGAGGATCAGCAGGCTGGCAGCGATGCGAAACCAGGGACGCCGCAGAATGTACTTGAGTTTTGTGGTCATTTCGATCGGGGAAGGAGCGCGATGCGCGAGAGTTGGTCGGAGAGCAGCCCGACGGCCCAGACGATCATGGCGGCCACAATCAGCAGTCCGCCGTTGGGCGAGAACTTCCAGCGCCAGACGTCGTAGGCGAGCTTGCCGATGCCCACGGTGAAGAACACGGCGCCGAGCGGCAGGAAGAAGCGCAGCGGGTTGAAGTAGATCGCCGTCCTCAGGATCACCAGCAGGAAATCGTAAACATGCAGCGCACGGACCTTCGAGAGCCCCACGCGCTTGTGATAGTCGATGGGAATGTAGAGCACGCGAAAATCGTTGAGCAACGATGACATGGTGATGGTGGAGGTGAAGGAAAAGCCCGACGGCAGGAGGTGCTCGAATTTCTGTGCCAGCGATTTGCGGAAGACGCGCAGGCCGGAGTTCAGGTCGGGAATGGGATGACCGGCGAGATAATTGGCCAGCCGTCCCAACACCCACTTCATGGGACGCCGCACCAGCGGGATGTGTACGTTCTTGCCGGTGCGCGCCGCCACCACCATGTCGTACTCGGGCAGCGCATCGAGCAACTGCGGAATGCTTTCGACCGGGTAGGTCCCGTCGGCGTCGATGATGAGAATCCAGTCGTACTGGGCGGCGGCAATGCCGGTCTTGAGCGCAGCTCCATAGCCGCGGTTGTACTTTTTGGAGATCAGCAGCACATCATGCTGGCGCACGATGTTGGCGGTGTCATCCTCGGAGCCGTCATCGACCACGATCAGTTCGTAGGGATAGCCGGTGCGCTCCATCACGGCGCGCACGCTCTCGATCTGCTTGCTCACCACGCCGGCTTCGTTGTAAGCCGGGATCACGATCGAGATGGCGACCGGAGTCTCCACCTGCGAGCTGTCCGTCCACTCGCGGGCCAGTCGTGTGCGGACTTCAATGTGCGTTTCTGCGGGCTGAAGCTTCGTATCAGTGGGCATGGTCACTTCCTCTCGTCACGTCGCGCGATCGGCTGACGTAGATGTCGCCTCCGCCCAGGGTCCCGGGAAATCGGCGGACCACGGCGAAGTTGCTAACGATTTGCCGCCAAAGCTCAGGCTGGCTGCTGCGGATGGATGAGGGCATGGCATACAGCAGCCAGGTTCCGCGGCTGCCTCCGATCAGTTGTTGCAACTGTGCGGGCGTTTCCACGTACGGCCAGGGTTGGCGGTAATAGTGCTGGTAGGCGGTCGATACCACGCCCGCGGTGATGATCTGCTCGTCGGCCTTGCGCTGCTGCTCGACGAACTGCATTGCGCCCAGGTAATCCTGCTTGGGATAGGCGTACGCAGCGCGCAGCGGAAGCATGGACGCGAGCAGCAGAAGGGCTACGAAAGCAGTGCCCGAGCGTGTGCAGACTTTTTCCGAGGCGTCCAGTGTCCGAGCAATGAATTCCGCCACGACGATTGCGCCGCGGGCCAGCATGAGAAGGGCAAAGCCAATCTCGAAGAAGAAAAAGCGCGGCCAGAAGTTGTGATGAGTCGCCAGGATGCCGGCTGCGGTGAGGACACCGGGAAGGCCCATCAAGCCGACCAGAAAGCGGTTCTGTTTCCAGTAGCTAATCAGGCCGGCGAGAACCACGATGCCGCCGAGCACCAGCGCCAGCCAGCCTCCCGCAGTCGTGTGGCGCAGGCCGCGGGCTAATTCCGCCAGCGCCCACAACGGGCTGGCCCATTCGTAACGCACATGTTCGCGACCCGCTCCCACAGTGTGGGAGAGAATGCTTGGAATGCTGGGCGCGTACAATGCAATCGCAATCAGTGCGCAGAGAACAAATCCATACAGCAGTTTCGGCGAGCGTCGGACAATGGGGACACCGGACCTTGCCTGAGCCAGCAGCATCCACAGGTACACCAGCGCCTGCGCCGCCACCAGGAAAATCATCATGAGGTGCGTGTAGACGCCTAGCGCGGCCGTGATGCCGTAGAGCACCCAGTCTTGCGTCCGGCTGCGGCTCGTCGAACGGATGAAGAAGATGCTGGACAGCAGCGTCCAGAACACCGCAGCGGTATAGCCGCGCGCGTTCTGCGAAAACCAGATGTGCTGGTAGTTGACGGTCATCAGCGCACAGGCGGCGAGCACCTCGCGATTCGTGGTGACCAGCCGGGCGAAGAAGTACAGCGCCGGAATACAGGCGACACCGAAGAGCATGGCCGGCAGCCGCAGCGCCCAGGGCTGCTCGCCGAAGGTGCGGATGGAGACATGCGCCAGGATGGAATACAGCGTGTGCTGGTTCTGTCCGGCATAGCACGTGACGATCTCCCGGATGGGCGCTCGTGCCGAGCCCAGCAGGGTCATGATTTCGTCGAACCATAGCTGCTGGTTGAGGGCGATCAGACGCAGAACCAGCGCAAGACCGGTGAGTGCTGCCAGCCAGCCCCATGTGAGCGGCGCCTGTGCGGCGGTGCCGGTGAGCAGCGGCCGAGCGGTCGGTGGCTCGGACGGCGTGGCGACTTCCGTGGCCAGGGAGGAGTACGTCATTCGCGGGCGCTGGGAATTGCGGGGAGCGTGGACGTTAGCTGAGGCGCTTAGAGCGGTTTGACCGTTGCTGTGGCCGCCTTGAAAGGGCGCAGCTTCAGCCGTGCCGATCTGAGCCGAACATATTTGCCTTCAGGCCCTGAGTACGCTCCCTGTAGCGTCTTTTCGGCACGGCTGAAGAGGCCGCTGAAAAAGTCGAGCACGCAGATCCCTCCGCGGCCTGAAGGCCGCTCGGGATGACAAAAATAAAGGGCTTAGAACGGCGCAGCTAAAGCTGCGCCCCTTCAAAGCAGCCCGAATCCGACTTTTTCAGCGGCCTGTGAAGCCGTGCCCTTTCAAAGCTTGCGATCCGTTCATGAATAATCCAGGTGAAGCGCCGCTCTACTCTTATAGCAAGACCTGAATCGCTCAGGCGCGCCAGCCGCGCAGGAAGCTGTTCTCGTTGAACAAGCTCATGGCGCAGAACTGCAGGTTGCGGAAGCCGGCGTCTTCCATCCACTGCCGGGTCTCGCCGACCGAGTGGTTGCGTCCGGCCTGGGTGATGCACAGCTCCAGCAGGTCGAGCAGCACGGGAACGCGATCGCCCATGCGATCGTCGCGCAGGAAGCGCGCCTGCACCACGAGCGAGCCTCCCGGCTTCACCGAGTGATAGAGCCGTTGCAGCAGCGCGGCGCTGGCCTCCGGGCCGAGTTGGTGCAACGTGTTCGACACCAGGACCAAGTCATACTGCCCCGGAATGTCATCGCGCAGCGCATCAGCAGCCACATAGTGCACTTCATTCGGCAGCGCGTATCGGACCTCGATTTCTTCTGCGACACGCAGCACCTCGGGGAAATCGAGCAGGTACAGGCGCAATGCCGGATTCTGTGCGCCCAGGCAAAAGGCGTAGGTTCCCGGCCCGCATCCCAGATCGAGCAGCGTGCTGCAGCCGCTGGTGTCGAGGTAGTGGGCCAGCTCCTTTCCGTAGAGAACGGCATAGGTATGCATCGCCAAGGCGAACTCACGCGTGCGATCAGCGTCGCTGCCCAGATGCGTCATGGGATCGAAGACCGGCTGCGACGTGAGGACCGCCTGGTCGAGGCCCGACATGGCGACATTGAAGTAGGCCAGGTTGCGAATCCAGTCTCCCAGGTAGGCTTCGCCCGCGGAAGGCGTCAGCACCGCTCGCCCCAGCGCAGCGGCGCGGTAGGTCGTGCCGTCAGTGCTCTCCAGAAGCTTCAACATCACTCCGGCGTTCAGCAGGCGCTGCAGGGTTTCCGGCTTGGCGCCGATTTGCTGCGCCAGCTCTTCCACCTTCTTCTCGCCATCGCCGATCAGCTCGAACACGCGCAGCTTCGCCAGCGCGAACAATACGCTGGACTGAAAGAAGCTCTCGGCCAGGCCGATGACAGTCAGCCGGTCACCGATGGCACGAAGATCGATGTGTTGCGACGCGGCGGCAGCCGTCGTCATCGTGCCGCTCCCGCTAAGACACTGCGCTCCATCCCCGGCACCTCCGGCGCCTCGCGGTAGGCAACGGGGAAGTACTCGCTGATGACCATCACAACCCTGCCGGCGGAGATGACGCGATAGGTGCGCGCCAGCAGCGGCTCTTCTTCGCCGCACTCGAAGTAGTGCGCCAGGCTGTTGGCGGGCCGGCAGCATACCTCATGCATCTGCTTGAAGGTTTCCAACTTGTGCTCCAGCCAGAGGCGTCCGAGGGGCGTGTCGGAGTTGAGGAGCTGATCGCGGAACGACGGCGCCAGGCGATCGACCGCGACCAGCGATTCTGCGTATACGTAGTTAGTGCGCGAGCGCGTACCCTGCAGCAGGATTTTGCGCTCGATCAACGTCTCGCCGGGAATGGGATTGAGCAGCGCATGCTGTGGCGTCGCCGCAATCACGCGCTGCGATACCTTCACCAGCGCAATACGCTCCGCGAAATAGGCTTCGAGAATTTCGGTCAGCGTTCCGTCCGTGATCAGCAGTATCCGCTGCAAGGCCTCCAACCGATTCACATCGAAGCCATCCAGCTTGCCGAGAATATCGATTGCTGACATGTGGTTTCTCCTACCGGATCTGCAGGTGGTAGAGCCTTTAGGCCCGCGCCCGCCACGAGGCGGCCCTAAAGCGGCTTCAGAGTTACTGCATCCCAGCTTTGAAAGGGCACGCCTTCAGGCGTGCCGCAAAGGGCGGGTGATGAGATCGGCTTCAGCCGCTGAGGACGAGGTCCCTCAGCGCCTAAAGGCGGGTTCTGGCTGTCTTTCGTTACGGCACGGCTGAAGCCGTGCCCTTTCAAAGCTGGCTACGGCAACTCCGAAATCGGTCAGAATCAGTTTCGACAGTTGAGGGTAGTGGTGGAAGCCGGTGATTCCAGCTCATCGGTGGCATTGTCGATCGGCGCAGCCGGCGGATCGGGGTTGCGCTCCGTGGCCGCGGGAATCTGCTCCTGTACGGCGAGCGCTTCTTCGTGGATATGTTCGAACAGCTCGCGGGCAAAGCTCGCCGACAAGTGCCGTTTCACGCTGCGCTGGACCCGATCGTGCAGCACATGCTCCCAGCGTTCCAACTGCAGCAGGGGAACGTTGTGATTGCGCTTCCAGCTCCCGATTCTGGTGGCGCACTCCATGCGGCGCGCGAGCAGCGCGATGAGCTCGTCATCGATGGCATCGATTTCCTTGCGTAGGGCGCGGACGGCTGACGATCGCCGCGTCCCGTCCCCCGCCAACGGATAGTGCAGCCGCCGGAGCAGTTTGCCGTACTGGCTGGGCGTGAGTTGCTGGGCGGCGTCGCTGCGCGCCATGGCCGGGGCACAATGCACTTCAATCATCAAGCCGTCAAAGAGAAAGTCCATGGCCTCTTGCGCGATTGCGGCAATGCGGGCCCGGCTGCCGCAAATATGGCTGGGATCGCAGATCAGCGGCAGCTCAGGCAGGCGCCGCCGCAGCTCGATGGGAATTCTCCAGATAGGAGGGTTGCGATAGGAGCTGGGGCGATAGATGGAGAAGCCCCGGTGTACCGCCATGATTTTCGTAATGCCCGCATTGTGGATGCGTTCGATGGCCCCGATCCACAGCTCCAGGTCGGCATTCATGGGATTCTTGACCATCACGGGGATGTTGACTCCCCGGAGAGCGTCGGCAATTTCCTGGACCGCGAACGGGTTGGTGGTGGTGCGTGCGCCGATCCACAAAATGTCGATGCCTGCCTTGAGGCACTGTTCGACGTGGTAGGGATTGGCGGCTTCCGTTGTGACCGGAAGCCCAGCCGCTATGCCTGCCTTCTTGAGCCAAGCCAGACCCGGCACGCCGATACCCTCGAACGAGCCGGGATGCGTGCGTGGCTTCCATATCCCACCGCGTAGGACTGCGACATCGTAGGCGGCCAGGTGGAGGGCCGTTTGCAGGACCTGAGCTTCTGATTCCACGCTACAGGGACCGGCCACCATGAACTTGGGCCTCGGGCGCACCGGCCAGTCGCGCAGATGGTCAACGTCTAGCTTTCGCGGTTTCATCATTGTTCTCTGGTCAGGACACCAAATCCTTGCGCAGGATCTTGCCAAAGGCATTGCGCGGGATTTTGTCGACGAATTCCACCAGGCGGGGAATCTTGAAATCAGTCAGCCGGTCGCGGCAGAAGTCGACGATTTCCTGCTCCTGGCAGGCTTCGCGCGCGACTACGACGGCTTTGACGACATGCTCGCCGAGATAACCGGGAACGCCGACCACCACCACTTCCTGCACTTTGGGGAAGGTGGCGATCACCGCTTCCACTTCCATCGGATCCACCTTGCGGCCCGCGCTGGAAACCAGCCACGCCGCCCGCCCCTCGGTGTAGATGTATCCGCGCGGGTCTTTGCGGCCGCGGTCGCCCGGCCAGAAGTAGCCGTGGTGAAACTTCTGCGCCGTGAGCTCCGGCTGGCGATAGTATCCCTGGGGCGCAGTTCCGCTCTGGATGGCAATCTCGCCTACGTCGCCTTGCGCGACCGGTGCGCCGTCTTCGCCCAGGATGTCGATGCGGATGTTCTTCATCGGCAAGCCGACCGAATCCAGCGAGTCCTGCAAATTGAGGTCGAGGTTGATGGCCACAGCGCCGGTTTCGGTGGTGCCGTAGAGCTGGCGCACATAAACGCCGAAGGCTTCGCGAAACTCCCGCGAAACGCTCGCCGACAGTGGAGCTCCGGCGGAAAATGCCAGCCGCAGCGCATTGCCGGGACGCGACTGCCCCATCACGCGCCGTGCCAGCAGATCGAAGATCAGTGGCACGGCAGGGAAAACGGTGATGCGCTCGCGCGCGAATAGCTCAACGACGGCCGCGCGGTTGAATTCCTCCATCAGCACTAGCGTGGCCCCGGCATAAATTGCCGCCAGGAAGCCGTTGGCCATGCCATGCGCGTGGTGCAGCGGGATGGTGCAGAGAACGCGGTCATCGGCCGCGAGACCGACGGTCTGGTTGAAGTTGATGGCCTCGCACGCCCAGTTGCGATGCGAACGCGCCGTGCACTTGGGAACGCCGGTGGTGCCGGAGGTGTACTGCACCGTGGCGATTTCGTCTTCGTAATCGCGTGACGCAGCAGGTTCGCTGCCGTGCGCCAGCAGTTCCTGGAAGTTGCCGCCGCGCGCGTAAATTGCGAAGCGCTGTCCCGCATCGTCGCGAAGCTGCTCGATGGCGGCAACCTGCTCGCGTTCAGCAACCACCGCCGCAAGCTGATTTTCGGTGAAGACGCGGCGAAGCTCGTTAGCTCTCGATCCGGGGTCCACAAGGTAAGTGGGCACACCCAGGCGCGCGGCCGCCAGGAAGGTGTAAACAAACTCGGGACTGGTCTTCAGCACCAGCGCCACGCCCCGCGATGGGTCAGCGCCTGCGCTCTTCAGTCCGGCGGCACAGCGCGAGACCTGCTCTTCGACCTCGGCGAAGCTATAGCGCTGGTTGTCGAACACCAGCGCGGTGCGCGAGCCTCCTGCGCGAAAAGCGTACTGGACACTGCGATTCAGCATAGCGGCTTCAGGTTGAGCACGCGCCGGGCATTCTCGCCCAGCACCTTGTCGATGGATTCCGGCCGCAGCGGCAGCCGCTCGATGATTTCGATCAGGCTGCGCAGCGGCTTCGGCTGCGCGGGAAAATCGGTACCGAAGAGGATACGGTCGGCGTTGCTCTCCAGCTTGGGGAAGTAGCTCAGCAGGTTTTGTGGCGGAACACCCGCCAGGTCCATGTAGAGGTTTTCGTGCAGCCGCGAAAGATAGAACGCCTTCTCATACCAAAACGGACGCCCGCTGTGCGCCATCACCACCTTGAGCTGCGGGAAGTCCACGGCTACTTCCTCAACATAGATTGGGTCGCCATACAGCGTCTTTGCCCCGGGAAAGTTCGACGTGCCCGTGTGGAACATGACTACCTTTCCGGCGCTTTGCAGAAATTCATAGAAGGAATAGAGCTGACGATCATTGGGATAGAAGTACTGATAGGTTGGAAAGAACTTAAATCCACCGATGCGATGGCGCTGCACATAAGGCACCATGATCTCCGTGATGTCGGGATCATGGGGATTGACCGAGCAGAAAGGAATCAGCTCGGGATGGCCTTCGCAGAAATTCAGCACGAAATCATTGGGCACGCATCCGGTGATGGCAGAGTTGTCGGCGATGCAGACCGCGTAATCGATGCCTTGGCCCTTGAAGAAGCTGATCAGCCGCTCGGGCGTCATCAGCGTCTCCATGGATCCGGCAATCTCCGGGCTGAGCCGGGCAAACTCCTCGACAATGGTGGGATTCCAGAATTGCCGGTTGCCGACGTGAGTGTGGAAGTCAACGATCACGATGTTGCGATCTCGAAAAAGGGTTTGTGCAAAGCTCTTCAGGCCCGCGCCATTCGCTTACGCTCAACGTAGGCAGCCATATCGTTGATGCGATCGAAATTCTCAATACCGGCCTCGTAAGCTGAAACCTCGATGCCAAACTTCTCTTCTACCATGCCGACCAGTCGAAGCACTGCCATCGAGTCGAGGATGCCGCCGGAACGCAGCGCGGTGTAGTCCTGCAACTGGGACGCTCTTCCATTGGGTACAAGTTCGGCTACCATGGCGCGGATTTGCTGCTTAATTTCGTCCATTGCTTGCCTCTCGGGTAGTTGCGGTTTGGATGGGATGCTCCGGATTGGCAGGAGTTCCTAGTAGATCGGCGGAAGCTGCGGGATCCTGCCGGATGGCGCGATAGAGATTCTCGAAGATGATTTCGTGGCCTGGCGCGTTGGGATGAACGTCCACGCCGTACTCGATCTGGAGCTTCTCCAGTCGCTGATGTCGAAAACTCTCGCGCAGATCGAGAACGGGAACGCCCAGGCCGTCCACGGTCGGACGAATCTCGTCGAAGGCCTGCGCCTCGACGTTGAGCGGGATGGGCGCAGGGACGAGCGCGATCACCATCTGCGCTCCCTCGGCGGCCGCATGATCGCGGATTTGCTGCAGCGCCCACTTGGTCATGGTGAAGTGGTAAGGCGAGAGCTTGCGCATGATGGTGTTCATGTGGTCGTCGGGTTCAAGCTGCGCCTGGACGGCGATGCCGCGAAGGTAGTCGTACTTATAGTCAATGCCTTCCAGTTTGAGCCGCGCCAGGTGGAGCGCGGTGGAGGCTTTCCGGCCGCCGGCCTGAATATGAGTGAGGGCTACCAGGTAAACATCGGGATGGAATTTAGGCGCGGTATAGAGAGCAACATCCATCATCTGCAGAACGTTGTAGCCATAGACGGAGAAGTTCAGGATTTCATACTTCTGATTTTCGGTCGTAAGGTCTGCCTGGTTCAGGCGGCGCTCCAGCAGGGCGGCATAGTCCTGGCCGAAGGGTCCTACCGAAATAGAGTCGCCCAGCAGGGCGATGCGGCGGGTGTGCGGAGGCTTCGCGTATCCATACTCCGGGTTTGGCATGCCCAGGCTATTGGTGATGCGCATGCCGGCTGCATACTTTCGCTTCAGGTTCGGCTTGAAGTCGTACATCAGGAAGTCATCGCGAAAGCGGACGTCGTCGCGCTCAGCGGGCATTCCGAGATGGTTGGCGTCCTTTTGCAGGCCTTCATAGTAGCCGGCGGTAAGCGCGTCGAAGTCTTCGCGATTCAGCGCTCCGTTTTCGAGCAGCGCAAGCAGCTTCTCGGCTCGAATGCGGTTTTGCCCAGCGGGCATGAGATGAGGAAACACGCTGAAGGCGAGTAGTCCTCCCGTGAATAGCAGCATAACCGCCAATTGCCATTGAAATTGGCAGGCCGGGTGAACCCTTGCTTGCGCTGTCCCGGACTGCATTAGAGATTACCCGTCCGGAGGAAGTAGAACCATTCATTCAGGCTGTCGGCGCTCCACATCGACCACAGCAAGGCCATGAACGAGAAAGTGGCGACGATTTGCACCGCGTTGCGCAGCCGCGACCGTGCCGGGGCGGGCGTGCGCTGCCGGCTGCGGAATTCCAGCCAGACATTGACCAGCATGGCGCCGCCCAGGATCCCCCAGAACAGCGCATCATTGGACGAAAACCGCACCTTGCCTTGTATCCAGAAAAATTGGTAGGCATGCAGGAGGTAGGTAGCGGCCACGACCAGTATCGTGGACAGCAACTCCGCGCGCAGCGCGCCCTTGCGGCGTAGTTTGAAATAGGCAGGGAAATAAACTACCTTCACCATGAAATCTTTCCAGTAGATATTCATGCGCCGCCAGATGTCGTTCACGCTGTGCGCCAGGAAATAGCGATGGTTGGTTTCCGGCAGGTCGTAGCCGAAGAGGCAAAGCATGCCGGCGATGATGTGAAACTGTCCGGAAATGCGAAGGTAAAGCAGATAGCAGGAGACGATCTTGCAGACTACGGCGACGCTCACCGGCATGTTCGCCGGAACGAAGCGTCCCTCCGTCTGGTAGATGACGCGGTAGAGTATCAGGTGGGTTGTCCCGCGGAAGATCCACCACACGCCTTGCTGGGCTACGGGATGAATGTCGCGCTGCAAGAAGCTCTTCCTGAAGGTTTGAAAATCGACTACTGGGAAAAGCAGGAAATAGTAGTTCGGGAGAAGAAAAAAATAGCTGAGAAAATCCTTTAGCTTGGCAGGCCCTGGTTGGTGCTTTATATCGTAGAGATAAATAATCATCCGGAACATGAACACCGCGCCCAGCACCGGCCAGAAGCTTTCCAGCCCGTGGCGGGTATAGGTTGCGCGACCATAAATGCAGGCCGCCAGAATGCCGAGCAGCACGGCGACCCGCCATTGAAAAGCAAGCTTCTCGTTACGGATTACCGCGAACATCAGTAGCCCGGCACCTATGAGCAATGTCGCTGTCAGGGGACTGAGCAGAACATATGCTCCCGCCAGGGACAGCAGAATCGTGAAAGGCTCCTTGTAGCGAAGCGGTAACCAGTACGCGACCGCAAATCCGGCAAACACTACGCAGGCCAGAGTGAAGAAGGCAGGCTCTTCCAGGGCGTAAATCTTGAAGGTGGCCAGCAGCAATGCCAGCGGGATCGCCAGCATGACGAAGCGCCGCACGTCGGTCGTGGCGCGAGCCAGCCGCGGATCGGCTGCGGGAACAGCTATGGAGCGGGGAGCGACAGCTATAGTAGCCATGAAGGAAAAGTACGGCGAGGACTACAAATCAGCTCGGGGTTGCTTTGCTTCCAACGTGACAACCAGTCCACATAAACGTGAATCGTCGTTGTGCGTGAGAATGGGGCCCTTCGTCTTCCCGCAACTCGCGCACTCGACGCGCCCACTCACTAAGGAAACTCTGAACAAGCTCCTACATGCTAAGAACCAGGGCTGAAGCCCTGCTGATTTATGAGGGTTGACGCCGGCCTGAAGTGTCTGCGTGAGAACTATGCCGCCGCTCCGCGGCTCGGAGAAATTTCCCACCTGACCCAGGACTCCGCTGCGCTCCGTCCTGGGCTAACGGCACAGCCACCCCTGCGGGGTTCGATTTT
>Ga0335081_10000778_pt1 | contig 52181 bp, 51 predicted proteins | sample Lox_Sample_35_FD_206713 | JGI IMG/M metagenome (GOLD analysis project Ga0335081, IMG submission 206713) | Soil microbial communities from Loxahatchee National Wildlife Refuge, Florida, United States - Lox_Sample_3.5 | ecosystem: Environmental > Terrestrial > Soil > Wetlands | place: USA... | reverse complement strand
TGCCAACAACTGGACTGCTTCCCGTTTGAACGCATCGTCATACTTCTTACGTGACGTAGACATACACACCTCCAAGAACAAAGATAAATTTGGTTCTCGGAGTGTCCAAATTCAGGAGTACACCTCATAAAGCCTGATTTGTCGCTCCCCCTATAAATGGGGAGTATTATCTTGCCGAGATTTTCTGCCCGAAAACACTTTCTTTATTGCAGCCTTCCTTTTTGGTTTGATTTACCTTATATTATGGGGAAACAGACAAATAAAGGAGGAAACAATGAGAATCAAGTTTATGGTCGTTTTGGCGGGCTTGGCATGGCAATGCTGCGCGATTCAGATCAGCCCTGATACGGTTTTTACTGAAGGTTCAGGAGTAAGTACAAATGGACGATTTGTTATCAGAAACACAAATCTGTTTGACACAGTTTTTATCGATACAATATATACAGTAGATACCGTACAAAGCCCATTAGTTCAAACCGTAATATTATTCAGAGATACTACACACCAATACACGTTTTTAGTATATGGCAGTCAAGCCGCCCCCATAATGCCGAGGTTGTTACTTCCTCCTAACGATTCACAAGTTTTAATGAATGCGACACTAAGTTCAACGATTCGTGTTGTTAGCTCCAAAGCAAAAGCAACAGTTGCCCCATGCATTGTCAAAGCAATATTTGTCCCGAGCATTGGAACAAAGGACACTGTTGTTTTTATCGGACCTTGCAATCTTACAGGAACGAGATTTGGGACAGTCCAATCGAAATTACCTGTTCTCAATAAAGGCACATGCACGCGTCCGGCCGAAGCATTGACAATATGACACTCAGAAAAACCGGCGTGTATATTGCAACCTACGGACGTCAGGGAACTTTAATCAAAAAGTTGATGATGCGTGATTGACAGGCAAGCGGTTGCTCTCTTGCTATCCCGGCGGCCAGCCAAACTCCCGCTCTACAATGATGTGCGCGTGCAGGTGCGGCACGAGCTGGCCCGCGTGCTCGCCTGAGTTGATCACGAGCCGGTAGCCGTTTGCCGAAAGGTTCTGCTGCTTCACCATTTTTCCCACCGCCTCGAACAGTTTCTTCAGCACATCCGCTTTCTTCTGCGGCACGTCCTGAATGGTCTCGAAATGCTCCTTGGGGACCGCGACAAGGTGCGTGGGTGCCACGGGTTGATGTCTTTGAAGATGAGGGTACTTTCATCCTCAAAGACTTTGCTGGATGGAATTTGTCCGGCGACGATTTTACAGAAGATGCAATCTGCCACAAGAGAATCTCCTTTTTATTAAATGTAAAAACTGCCACCCTATCCGCCTTTTATCCAATCTCATATTATAGTATTTTCTATCAAATGAAAAACAAAACCAACGAACCCCCGCGGGAAATAAAACCGATCGCGCAGAACAAAAAGGCGTTCCACGACTTCGAGGTCCTTGAAAAAATCGAGGCGGGAGTGGCGCTGCTCGGCGCTGAGGTGAAATCGGTGCGTCAGGGCGGCCTGTCGCTCGCCGACAGCTTCGCCACGTGCGACAGCGGCGAGATGTTCGTGCACCATATGCACATAAGCCCTTACCAGAACAAGGGCTATTCGATCGCCGAACCATACCGGAAAAGAAAGCTCCTGCTCCATAAAAATCAGATACTGCGGCTCTGTTCCGAAGTGGAAAGAAAACACCTTACGATAATACCGCTTAAGGTATATTTTGATAAACATTGGGTGAAAATGGAACTGGGACTGTGCCGCGGCATGAAAAAGTATGACAAGCGGGACAAAATAGCCTCGGAGGAGACAAAGAGGCGCCTCGCGCAGATAATGAGGGAACGCGGAAAGCGATGACACGCCTTTGGCACGGAAAAATCCTCGGCGCCGGCGGCGCTTTTCTGGCCGCGGCCGCGGTCATTGCCGCGCTGCTGTGCCGGCCTGCCTGTTCTGAAATCCGGGTGAAAAACGAAGCGACGGGCAAGGAACAGTCCTGCGCATCGTCCGTCATCGCGGGCATTGCACAGGTCTCGGTGAGCGACGTGTGCGAGGCGGCCGGGTTCACCTGGAAATGGGATTTCGGTTCGCAGAAACTTTCGTGCGTGAAAAAAAACGCGCGGCTGACCCTGGTGCAAGGGATGCCGTTCTATCTTGTCAATGATACCCTCCGGCAGATGGCGTGCGGCCCGGTGCGCGAGGGCGGCATGCTCTTTCTGCCGCCGGCCTTGTGCCGGGAAATGCTGGCCGCGACGCTCAAGGACTCCATAGCGTGGCGCGAGGAGGATTCGCTGTTGGTGATCGCCCCGCGCGCCGCTGCGGCAAAAGCCGCGGCGGCCGCGCCCGACACGGCGGCGCGCAGGCCCGCCGATACGGTATCGCAAATAAAACAGCCGCGCCAGGAGGTGGTCAAGACCGTCGTGCTGGATCCCGGCCACGGCGGCATGGATCCGGGCGCCATCGGCCCGGGCGGGGTGGAAGAAAAAAAGGTGACCCTCGACATCGCGCTCGCGCTGCGCGACCTCATCAAAAAGAAAACCAAGCTCGCGGTGTACTGCACGCGCGAGACCGACCGGTTCATCCCGCTTGTCAACCGTACGAAATTCGCGAACGAGAAGAAGGCCGACATCTTCGTGAGCATCCATGCCAACAGCATCGAGGGCGACAAGAAGAAGAAGGACGGTACGCGGGGATATAAGGTCTATTTTCTGTCGCAGGCGAAAAACGAGGAGGACAAGCTCGTCGCCATGCGCGAAAACGCGGTTATCAAGCTGGAAGACAACTCCCGCACCTACGACAACCTGCAGGACATCCTGATTGACATGGCGGGAAACGAGTACCTCCGCGAGAGCCAGGACCTTTCCATCATGATCACCGAAACGTTCACGTCGTCGCTCAAGGACATCCCGCGGCTTCACCTTGGCGTGGGCCAGGCCAACTTCTGGGTGCTCAACGGCACCTACATGCCCTCGGTGCTCATCGAGGTGGGGTTCATCTCCAACACGCAGGAGGAGAAAAACCTCGCCGACGCGGCCGAACAGAAATCGATCGCGGCCGCGGTGTTCGCGGCGATCATGAGCTTCAAGAAGAAATACGAGGAAGGCCAATGAGCGACCCGCGGCCCATCGGCATGTTCGATTCGGGCATGGGCGGCCTCACGGTGGCGCGCGAGGTGTTCCGCTGCATGCCGGGCGAGACTATTGCATACCTCGGCGACACGGCCCGCTGCCCCTACGGCGGCCGCTCCGGGGAGACGATACGCACCTTCGGCATGCAGGACGCGCGCTTTCTGATGGAGCAGGACATCAAGATGCTCGTGGTGGCGTGCAACACCGTGTCGTCGGTGGCGCTCGATTTCATCCGGAGCGAGATCAACGAAATCCCCGTGGTGGGCGTGGTGCTGCCCGGCGCGCGCGCGGCCGTGAAGCGGACACTGCGGAAAAAAATCGGCGTGATCGGCACCTTGGCCACGATACGCACGGGATCGTATGAAAAGGCGATTCACGACATTGATCCGGCGATCAAGACCTATGCGAAACCGTGCCCGCTCTTTGTGCCGCTGGTCGAAGAAGGTTTGCTCGACACCGATATAACGAGGCTTGCGGTGCAGCGGTACCTGTCTGAGCTGCTGGCGGTCGGGATCGACTGCCTCATCCTCGGCTGCACGCATTACCCGCTGCTTTTGGAGACCATCCAGAGCACCGTGGGCGGCGGTATACAATTGCTTGACAGCGCGCTGTGGGCCGCGCGCGAGGCCGCCGACATCCTGTACGCGCTCAACGCCATGGCGCCGGAAAAAGCGGGCGGCATGGAGAAAAGCGTATTTTATGTCACGGACATGACGCCGCAGTTCGCGGAGAACGCGGAGCGGTTCCTTGGCAGCCCGCTATCGAATGTAAAGAAGATAGAACTTGAGCAGCTGGCAAAGGCGATATAAAACAAGTTGGAAGTTGAAGGTTAAAAGCAATATCATCCATTAAAAATCGCCTCCAACTTTAAACTTTAAACTTTAAACTATTTTTAATTCTTGCGGCATAGATTAATATTTGCAAATAAGTTATGATAAACCATCAAAAGGAGGATCCATGTCAGGTCATTCCAAATGGGCCAAAATAAAGAGGTCCAAGGGAAACGCAGACGCTGCAAGAGGGAGAGTCTTCAGCCGTCTGATACGCGAGATTACCATTGCAGCGCGCATGGGTGGCGGCAACCCGGACGGAAACCCGCGTCTCCGTTCGGCGATCGCCTCGGCCCGCACCGCAAACATGCCCAACAAGAACGTCGAGAACGCCATTGCCAAGGGCACCGGAACGCTCGAAGGGTCGACGTACGAGGAGTTCGTGCTCGAGGGATACGCGCCGGGCGGCGTTGCCGTACTTGTCGAGTGCATGTCGGACAACCGCAACCGCACCATTTCGGAGGTGCGCCACGCCATGACCAAGGGCGGCGGCAATCTTGCGGCGGTCAACTCGGTGGCATGGATGTTCAAGGCAAAGGGCCTCATCAGGGTCGACAAAAACGCAAAGGACGAGGACGCGCTCATGGAGGTGGTGCTTAACGCGGGCGCCGACGACATGGCGCTCGATGGCGACGAATTCGAAATCTCCACGTCGCCCGAGGCGTTCGAAGACGTGCGCGCCGCGCTGGAAAAGGCGGGCGTGAAGCCCGTGAGCGCCGAGCTCGCCAAAGTTCCTGAGAACTACGTTAAACTCGACGGCGACAGCGCCGTTAAGGTGTTGCGGCTCATCGACGAGCTCGACGAGCTCGACGACGCGCAGCACGTGTACAACAACCTTGACGTGAGCGACGAGGTGCTGGAGAAATACGCGAAGAGTTAATAATTTTTTTGATGGAGGAGGTATCCCCCTCGCTGTGGCCTCCTCGTCCCGCCAAAAGCGGGACTGCGGAGTCCTTCGCTACCCCCTCCTGGGTGTGGCCGGGTACCGGTAGCTCCAAGCCCAATCCTTCAGTTGGGCGCGCCCTTGAAGCCGCAGTTGCTTGGATAAAGAAGTTGGTTCTGATTTCGCTGACCGCTGTCCAGTGACTGCCGAAAACTGTATTTTCGGGCGCACCCACGAGCGGCTGTTGGTACGGTAAAAATAGTTCTTATTGATTTGCTAACTGGTGACCGCTGACTGCTGAGGGCTGTTCTATGATCATTTTCGGCATTGATCCTGGCACCTCAATCACTGGTTATGGTGTCATCAATGTAAACGGCAACAGCGTCTGCTTCGTTGATTTTGGCGTCATAAAAACGAACGACAAACTTGACATGCCGGAAAAGCTCGCTTGCATTTACGACGGTCTGGTTGAAAAAATGCGGCGCCATTGTCCCGACCGGGTGAGCATCGAGGAGGCGTTTTACGACAAGAACGTGCGCACGACCATGGTGCTGGGACAGGCGCGTGGCGTGGCGCTGTTGGCCGCGAAAAAATGCGGGGCAATGATCGCGGAATATTCTGCAAAGGAAATAAAAAAAACGGTGGTGGGGAACGGCAACGCGAAAAAAGGCCAGGTTGAATACATGGTGAAAATGCTCCTAAGGGTTCCCGCTGAAAAATTTCCCGCCGACGCCTTTGACGCGCTGGCCGCCGCGCTGTGCGATTTCAGGTACCAGGCGTTCGCCGGCAGGGTGTTTGCGGCAAAAGGATAGGGAATGTTCGATTACATTAAAGGAACGCTTGCCGAGAAGGGCCCCTCGGTCGCGGTCATCGACGCGGCAGGCGTGGGGTATGAGCTTGTTATTCCTTTGTCAACTTTCGAGGCGCTGCCAGCCGAGGGCGGCCCGGCAAAACTGTTCACCCACCACTACGTGCGGGAGGACATGCAGAAGCTGTACGGATTTTCGTCGCGGTCCGAGCGCGAGCTGTTCCGGCAGCTCATTTCCATCAGCAACATCGGGCCGAAAACCGCGCTCAACATCCTGTCCGGCGTGTCGCCGCAGGACCTCGTGGCGTGCGTCGCACGCGGCGACGCGACGCGGCTGCGCAAGATCCCGGGCGTGGGCGACAAGACCGCGCAACGGCTCATCGTCGAGCTCAAAGGCAAACCGGGCCTTGCCGGGGGAGGGGAGCCGCGGGGCGGAGGCGGCGCGTCCGCGGCGGGCAAGGGCGGAGCGGAGCGGTCGCAGGCTTTTGACGCCATGCTCTCGCTTGGCTACAGCGAAAAGCAGGTACAAGCCGCGCTTTCGCGCGTCGACGGCGTTATAGAGCAGGGCGCGCCGGTGGAGGAGTGGATCAAGAAAGCCCTTCAGGTGATTTAACTCTCAAAGAAATCATCGCAAAGGCGCAAAGATCGCAAAGAACAATCAAATAATAATTTTTGCCATTTACTTTCCAGTTCCATTTTTTATTATTCTCTTCTTTGCGTCCTTCGCGTCTTTGGGGTGAGTTTATTTTATACGAAAAGGCATATGGATAAGGTACCGGAGAATAACCGCATTGTAAGCGCAAAGTCCCGCGACGACGACGAGTCGGGCGACGTGTCGTTGCGGCCGCAGAAGTTTTCCGATTTCATCGGCCAGGAAAAGGAAAAGGAAAACATCGCGCTTTTCGTTGCGGCCGCCAAAAAGCGCGGCGAGGCGCTCGACCACATTCTTTTTACGGGCCCGCCCGGGCTCGGCAAAACGACCCTGTGCCGCATCCTTGCAAACGAGCTCGGCGTGAAGATACTCACCACGTCCGGCCCGGTGCTCGAAAAGCCCGGCGACCTCGCCACCAACCTCACCAATCTCGAGGCGCGCGATATCCTGTTCATTGACGAGATACACAGGCTGTCCCGCGTTGTCGAGGAATTTTTATATCCTGCCATGGAAGACTTCGTGTTCGACATCATGCTGGGCGAAGGACCGTCGGCGCAAAGCGTGCGGCTCGACCTCAAGCACTTCACGCTGGTGGGCGCCACCACGCGCCAGGGAATGCTCACCTCGCCCATGCTCGGCAGGTTCGGCTACGTGTGCCACCTCGGCTATTACAGCGCAAAGGAGCTGCAGACCATCGCGCTGCGGTCGGCCGGCATCCTCGGCCTCGCCTGCGACCAGGACGCGGCCATGGAGCTGGGCCGCAGGGCACGCGGAACGCCCCGCATCGTGAACCGGCTGCTGCGCCGCTGCCGAGATGTCGCGGAAGTAAAGGGCAGCGGCCACATTACGAAGGAAGTGGTGGCAAAGACGCTGTCCATGCTCGGCATCGACGCCGAGGGCCTTGACGAGATCGACCGGAAGATACTCCTCTCCATCGTGGAGCATTACGCCGGCGGGCCGGTCGGCCTCAATACGGTCGCCGTGGTGGTGGGCGAGGAGCCGGAGACCATCGAGGAGGTTTACGAGCCGTTCCTCATCCAGAACGGGTTTCTCAAGCGCACGCCGCGCGGCAGGGAAATCACGGCGAGGGTGTACAAGTATTTCAACCTTGACCCGAAAAAATATTCAAGCCGGCAGGGAAACCTGTTTCAAGGAGAATAAAGGTTTAGGAGTGATAAGTGAAGAGAAAAAAATGATTTATCTTGGATTTTTGATCTTTAATCTTTAATTTTTAATCAATAATAACCGCTCAAAGGGGCATAGAGGTGAATTGGATCGACGTGGGGCGCTTTCTCGTGATCGCCGGCGTGGTGATCGTCGTTGTGGGCGTTCTGTTCCTGGTCGCGGACAAGTTCCCCATCGGCAGGCTGCCCGGCGACTTCCATTTCGGCACGGGAAAGGTGCGCATTTACATCCCCATCGCCACCTGCATCCTGCTCAGCATCCTCATCACCCTTATTGTCAATTTTTTCTCCCGGAAGTAAACTTCCCGTGGCCGTGAAACGACTGACGATCACCGTGACCGGCCGCGTGCAGGGAGTGGGCTTCCGGTATTTTGTAAAAGACGCGGCGGATTCTCTCGGTATTTCGGGCTGGGTGCGGAACACCGATGATCGCGCCGTGGAGTGCGAGGCGCAGGCTGAGGAAAAAGACCTGGAGGAGTTTATAGGCAAGCTGAGGGAAGGGCCGCCGATATCGAGGGTGAAGGAGGTGGCGGTGAATGAGATACCGATTGATCAAATGACAGAACAGGAATTTGAAATTACGTATTAATTTTCTTGCCGCTCGTTTTATTCTGTAATGGTAGTTTTGCGGGGGAAGTCTCCCCCTAGGGTGCGGCTTAGGACGGACCGGCAATGAGGCCGAAGGCCGAGCCTGGAAGGAGGGCCGCCGCGGCAAAGCCGCGGAACGCCCAGCTTTTTATTTTTTAGAAATAATATTATCACTGAGTAACAATAAAGCACCGTTCCGCCGGATTCCACAAAAACTTCCCCTCATACGGTTTCAGTATCACCTCGGCGGCCTTGCGGATGCCCTTCCGTCCGCAGCGCTTGACCAGCGAAGCCCATGATTTCCATCCGGGCTGGTTCTGGTCCGCGCTGCCCACGATCGCGAAGAGCCCCGGGTCGGGGAGCGTGGCCGCCATGTGGCTGTCGGTGAAGAAGTCGTACAAGATGAACCACGCCACGTCGCCCACGCGCACCCTGGGCCAGTCGTCGAGCACCTTGCCGCGGATCACCGTCGAGTCCTCAAGCTTTACGAGGAGGAAGGGGATGGCGTCTGCCCCATGAGCGATGAGCGAATCCACGACCGGCAGGCTGGGGTTCTTGTCCTTGTCCTGCACCCGGCCCTCTTTTGAAATATGCCCGATTTTGCGCAGGTCGATGGAAAGTTTCTGGGCAAAGGCGGGGGTGGCGACGAGCACCATGATTAAAACAATAATGATACCCCAGCTTGGAAACATGCGTTGACAATGAGGATTCCTCATGGCCGTCTTACCTTGACATGAAGAGAAATATGAAATAACGCTGCCGCACATCCAGGAATTTATTTTGCGACTGAAAAAATACAACTCCCTGAAAATATTGTCAAATAAACCCCGCAGATCAAGCGCCAGAAATGAAAGCCCCGTTTTTTCAGACCACCAGTCTTTTGATGTCCTCCATCTGGATTTTCCTGTGCCACTTTTCCAGCACCTCCTTTTCATGTTCCGCGGCATACGGATCGTCCGGATATTTCCTTTGGTTTTCGGGCAAAGAAAAAGAGTCCTCAAATCTGCATCCCCTCACCGGTTTTTCTTCTTCTGAAATGACATGATTCATATGCTCCCTCCTTTTTAAGCGGTTCAAAGAGAGCCATACCTCTTACATCTTTTATATACGGACAATCGGGGGGATTATGCGGAAAAAATGAGGAAAAATGGAATGGCCCAACTGTGCGATTCAAATCAGGATTATCCCGTGCCTGTTTGATTCCACGGCGCCGCCATCAAATATACTTGACAAAGATGCATTCATTTTTCTTGGTTGCAATATCGAGTTCGCTTCTGTAAAGATAATGGATGCCAACGTGTAACGCGGGGTCAAGAGCGTGAGGGTCGAAAGCCGCAGAGAATGACGGGCGGGCTAAGGAAAAAGTTGTCACGCGTCCTCCGCGTTCATCGGACACGCAGGAACATGCCCTTCTGGACCGTCCCGGCGCATTCCGCCGCGTAGAGGTACAATCCGGGCTTTACGCGGATGCTGTGCGCGTCTGCTCCGTCCCACCTCGGATTCCCGCCGGACAGGCGTCGGACAAGGCGTCCGCGGTCGTCGTAAATGTTCACGGCGTCCAAGCGCCGCGCGCCATTCTTGACAAAAAAGACCGTTCCTCCGTCATCCTGGCGGCATGAAATGCTCATGGACTCGTCGGCGCCGGGGGCGATCCTTTCACGCGCGCCGGACTGGGTGGTTCCCTGCCACACGCGCACGTAGTCGATGTCGAAGGTGTCGGTGGCGCCGGCGGTCTGCAGGGTACAGGCCGCCGCCCTGCACCAGTCGTTTTCCACCATCTGCTGGATCAGGATATACCCGGGGGTGCGCGCGATGTTCGAGTTGTTTGCCCCTGGAGAGGGGAAGGTGCCGGCGGCGGTGCCGTCCAGGTAAAAGGTGAGGTGGTCGGGCTCCCAATCGACGCCGATGGTATGGAACACCTTGGAAAAATCCATCGCGGGTCCGGTGCCGTTGTTTCCGACGCCCGTGTTCGGGGTCCAGCTCTTATTGCGGGACACGTCCGTGGTCAGGCCGTCGCTCCAGCTGTAGTGCATCCACATGGTGCGCGGGTCGTTGCCCAGCACTTCCAGAATGTCAATCTCCCATTCATAGGTGTAATTTTTCTTGCAGGGGAGCATCCAGAACGCCCCGAAAAAACCGGACACGTCAACGATCTTCAGCCGCGCTTCGATATAGCCGTAGAGAAACGAAAATTTGTACGGCGTGTTGTCATTGGTGTTGGCGCGCGCGGAAATCAATTCGCCGGACTTGTACGAGTTCGAGAAGGTCGTGACGCCGGGATTCGGTTGCGCCACCAGGTGGCAGACGCCGCTGTTCACCTGGATTTGCGAGGGATAATAATTCTCACGCCCGTTGTTGAACGAGCCCACCCCGCCCCAATCGGCGTACGGGTTCCAGCGCGAGGTGTCGTAGGAAGTACTGTCGAAATTTTCATTGAGGATGAGCTTCCAGGAATTCATGCCGGCCGGCAGCGGGACGGTGCCAGGCGGCTGGGGATCGGCGGCAAAGATGTAATGAGGACAAAGGATGATAAGAAGTACAACACAGCAGGTGAGGGTTAACGCCGCAGCCCAATTACCGCAAACGGGGCCCTGATTTTTTCCTGTCCGCGATTTCATCTGAACCTCCCTGCGAAAAGAATGGATCATCTGTATCGCTTTTTAGGAGCCGCTTTCCGGTGCAACGCCCTGGCATGGTGGGAAGAATGAGCATGCGGGGATTTTTTCAGGGTCCAAATGCGTTGCGATTTGGTGGATTGAGATTTGGGCGATCGGTGTGACTTATGGGAACGGTGCGCTTTTTGGTTGTTCTTCGCAAGATGAGAATGTCGGGAATGGTGCGAAGATGAATTGCCGGACGCGGATGCCGGGGAGGGCATCAGCAGACACACCGCTACCGCCGCCGCGAAAAAGATTGAAGAAAGCTTCATAGAATACCTTCTTAAATTATAACCTTTTTTATCGAAGATTTACAGGTCAAAGTGGAAAAAACGGATCATCCGCAAACCTATTGTTTTTTATGGATATTTTTTTACGTAATGTATTTTAAAATCCACAAAATCTTCCATGCCCCAGTAGCTCAGTTGGATAGAGCACAGGTTTCATAAACTAATTATCGGCCTGTTTTTCCCTATGAAAACTTCGCGTGGGGCTTAAAAAGTGCTACGGCAGGTGCTACAAATCCGGTGTCCGTCAAAGCCCTGAGGGCATTCTTCTTCCAATAAACTTCCTTGATCATCTTCTCAGTAAACTGAATTCCGAGCGCCAGGATTCGTTCGGCGGTAAACCCCTCGATTTCAATCATGGTTGTCATTGCTATATGGTTGAAATCGTGAATATGTAGGTTGGTGATCTCAGCCTCTCTGCACATTGTCAAAAAATGACGTCTGGGCTTTCCCATCGGGTACCAAGCGGCGTTACGCATGCCTTCAAAGTCGTTTACATGCTCAATTTCACCTTCCAACCGTGGAAAGAGAAGCGGACAATCCTTGGGTCTCCCGAACGTTAAATATTGAAGAATGTCATCGAGGCCTTTCAGCGGGATAAACGTTTCTTTTTCTTTCGTTCTCCTTTCAGTTTTTTTCTGTTTGGAGTGCAAATATGGAACTCCCGTTCCGACTAAAACAAGGTTCTTGTCGGTGAGCCGCCATAAATCGGACCTTGCGCGAAGCGGCCTGCGTTCCAGCAGTCGCATCGACCAGTAAAGATGCGACCGGTGGGTGACAAGAGTATTGAAAAACCGATCACGCTCTTCAGGGCTGTTCCAAACGCGCTCGCGGTTCGTCCGGGTTATCTCAAAATCTTTTTATTGGAACGGAAGAAATTTTTCTCTTTTTTTTCCGCATGTTTAAGCGTGGTCTGTATCGCACTTTTGTGATTTGCGATCGTGTTCAACGCTCGTCCTTCATCCTCCAATTCCTCGAGGTACTCCTCATACTCATCAATAAAAGACTCTCTCTGGAGGAGTTCGATCTGCATGCTGCGCTGGCAGCCCATGACCTGAATCATCAAGCTAAAGACATCCTGAAAGGCAAGAATCCCTGTCAGGTGTTTCACGAAGAAACCCGCCGAATACGATTTACAATACCGGAAAGGAAGGTTGTCTATGACTGGATAAACAAAGCTCAGGAAAGTATATTGAAAGAGGCCCACCCAATTTTCGGGCTAAAAAGGGACATTATCTGTTGGCAGCACAGCAGGGTCTTTTAACAGTCGGGGAATTGTGCAAACAGCTTGGAGTCGGGCAGACGACCTGCTATCGATATGAGGGCGCGTGCGGCCTCGGCAAAAAGGTTGACCCGTCAACTGCACGACGTATTTTGAGCCATGGTATGAATGAACTGCATCGGTATCAAAATCTGACAATATCAAGACTCAGGCGGTTGGTGAGGTACGCCACCGAACTCATCAACCGGCGAAGGGTTCTGAACACATCGGCGCTTTCGTACGAGCAATTTCCACTGCTTAAGATCGCCATTCATCATGAAGGATCCTCAATGCAGGAAATCGCACGCCTGACAAACCAGGACAAGTCAGGCATCCTTCGCGGCCTTCGTTCTCTTGAAAGACGGGGATTCATCATGTTTAGGAACGATCCCAGCGACATGCGGAAGCGGCTTGTCTTTCCGACGAGGAAGGCCCGGGAGCTGTCGAGGAGAATCGTGGACGATGTGGAGGCTCTTGAAAAGGAGCTCCTTCACGGAGTCTCTGCGGGTGAGATGCGCATTTTCCTTGAGGTCATGCGGAAATTAACCGACAGATGCGTCGAACTGGGCGCTACGAAATTCCAGCGATATCGTCTCAAGGGCGCCAAGCGAGGATGATCCTTTTTTTGCAAAAAAAGTTGATGGGTCAACTTAAATGCCCGAGGTCGTCAGGCTGCCAATAGAGAGAACCCTGTATTCCATATTGCCGGTACGTACTCTACTGCAGTGATTCGGCGCTGGTGGCTGTTGCCCTTGGAAGGCCGTCGTATGCATGACCGTTTTGCAAAAGCCTTTCCCTCCCTGCACCATCAGCACGAGTTCTACAAGTGGTGGGTACTGGTCAACATCATGATCGGTACGTTTGTAATCGTGCTCAACAATACAATCGTCAACACCGCGCTGCCGAAAATGATGGCGTCTCTGGGCATCACGGTGGACCAGGCTCAGTGGATCATCACGGTATTCATGCTCGCGTTTGCGATCATGCTTCCCACGTCCGGATGGCTCGCCGACCACTTCGGTTACAAGCGTACGTACGCGGCAGGTATGGTCGTCTTCACGGTATTCTCTTTTCTGTGTGCGCTGTCGCGCGACGAAAAGACCCTTATCCTCATGCGCATTGGTCAAGGTCTAGGCGGGGGCCTCATTCAACCGCTCGGCATGGCCATTCTCATGCGCGAATTTCCTCCGCACCAGCGCGGAATGGCCATGGGTTTCTGGACCATCTCCTCAGCAGCTTCCGTGTCTTTGGGACCGCTGCTCGGTGGGCTACTGTCGGACAACTTCGACTGGCACCTGATCTTCACGATCAATGTTCCGGTCGGAATCTTCTGTTTCTTCGCAACCTGGATCATTCAGCGTGAGTACAGGAAGCAGCAGGAGCACTCTTTCGACATAGTCGGCTTCGTGTCCATGGCGGTGTTCTTGGGATTTCTCCTCGTAGCCCTGAGTAGCGGCAACGCCGGTTGGAACGCTGGCGGCTGGACCTCGGATTTCATGATGGTCTGCTATCTGTTCTCGGCCGTCGGCTTCGTGGCGTTCCTGATCACCGAGCTGAATGTAAAATATCCTATTGTAAAGATACAGCTTCTCGGCACCTACAACTTCGGACTCTCGAATGTCGCAATGTTCATATTCGGCGTCGGCATGTTTGGAAGCACGTTTCTCCTGCCACTGTACCTGCAGAATGCGCTTGGCTATACCGCGTTTCAATCCGGCATGGTGTTGCTGCCGGTGGGAATCCTGCAGGCCTTCTTCGGGGCGTTTGCGGGATACATTTCCGACAGGATAAATCCGAAGATCCCCATCATTCTCGGAATTGTGCTTTTTTCACTCAGCTTTTTCCTCAATTCGAACCTTTCCCTTTTCTCGGAGAATTTCCAGATCATGGTTCCCATGTATCTGCGTGGAGTCGCGATGGGAGTCCTCTTCTCTCCCCTGAGCACACTGATCATAGCGCACATTCCTCACAAGGACATGGCGCAGGCGTCCGGGCTCATGAATGCGGTGAGGCAGGTGGGAGGAAGTTTTGGTGTGGCGATTATGCAAACGCTGCTAACGCAACGTATCACCTTTCACACGGCAATTGCGGGCACCAGGATCGATCCCTCGTCTCCGGTGTTCCAACACAGCTTGAGGCTGTTGCGGACTCACGCGATTTGCGATGCCGGATCGTGCTCGCATGATGCTGCTGCCCAGAGCACCGCGATATTCGCGTCTCATTTCTTTCAGCAGATGTTCGTGTGGGGAATCGACGACGCGTTCCTGTTTTCGAGTATTTGTACGGCGCTTTGCATCATCCCAGTTCTCGTTTTAAAAGGGAAAAGGAATATGCGGGAACCCCGCCAGGGAAGGTGAATGGCGCTGTCGGCGGGCAGCATCATCGCAAAGATCCGAGCTCTCCTGAAAATGGTGTCGAACATATACAACACGAGGAATAATTTTGGAAAAGCCTGATGGTCCTGCTGCTACCGAGAAAGACAGGCCCCCAGAGAGGACCCGGAAAATGCCGGGGTTGAGAATTGATTCTGTGGAGATCACCTTCAAATCCATGACCTCCAGGGCAAACATACTTTAGACATCCATCATATGGGTGATGAAACCATTGCAACCGACCACTCTGGTCATACAGATTGGACCGCGACAGATTCTTATATCTTCAAAAGGTTGTGGGCAGGAGATCGTTTAAATTAAGAGATGGCCCAAATCACGCCGTCATCGAATGTTCTGTGGTAACTATTTTGGTAACTACTCCCATCGCGTCTATGGCGAATATGGCGCTTCCGCAGGCCGATTGACAGCCGTGACAACTTGTGACCTGTTTTTATAGCGCATTTAACCCGAGAGAAACGGACAATTGCGCAACGTTTCTGTCGTCTGTCTGTGCGAAGTAAAATCCTTGTTTCTTAGCAATGAGCCATGGTACAATTATACTCTGATTCAATCCATCAATCTTTGTTTCTAAGGAAATCGGTTGATCAGGAAACACCCTAGAAAGGGAGGCTCAAATGAAACATCTTGCAGTACAGCTTGTTGCAGGGATGGGATTGCTGGTTTTTCTTTCACAAACGGCGAGTGCACAATGGAAACAAACCAACGGGCCGCTGGGTGGGCAAATTATAGCACTTGCGGTGAGCGGTAACAACATCTTTGCCAGCAGTGTCCCGCAGAATAGCCGTAGTAAATCTGCTTATACTTGGCCCGGCAGTGTTTTCCTCTCCACAGATAACGGTACAAGCTGGACTACGGTCAATTCCGGTTTCACGAATACCGATATTCAGGCTTTCGCCGTGAGCGGCGGCAATATCTTTGCTGGGACGTGGGGCGGCGGTGTTTATCTCTCTAAAAATAACGGTACAAGTTGGACACCGGTCGATTCTGGCCTAACAAATAAGTATGTTATTTCTTTTGCTGTGACCACCAACGCAATTTTTGCCGGAACTATGGGTGGCGGCGTTTTCCTTTCCACTAATAATGGGACAAGCTGGACGGCGGTCAATTCCGGCATCACAAATGATACGATCTCGTCTCTCGCGGTGATCGGTGGCACTCTCTTTGCCGGAACCACAAGTGGCATTTTCTTATCAACCAATAACGGTACAAGCTGGACCGCTAGTAATTCCGGCCTCACGGATAGTAATGTCACCAGTTTTGCCGTCAGCGGCAGCGACATCTTTGCTGGAACTCATAATGGTGTTTTCCTTTCCACCAATAATGGTACAAGTTGGACTGGTGTCAGTTCCGGCCTCACCGATGGTGACATAAGTTCTCTTGCGGTAAGCGGCAACAATATTCTTGCCGGAGCTCATAATGGCGTTTCAATTTCCAGCAACAATGGTACAAGTTGGACCGCAGTCAATTCCGGCCTCACGAATGGCCAAGTTACTTCGCTTGCGGTTATCGGCAACAATATTTTTGCCGGTACAAACGGTAGTGGCGTCTTCCTTTCCACAAACAATGGAACAAGCTGGACCGCAGTCAATTCCGGCATTGTGTGCAGCATGCTTTCCACTCTTGCGGTGATCGGCGGTAATGTTTTCGCTGGCACTTATCAGGGCGGGATTTTCCTTTCCAGCAACAATGGAACTAGTTGGACTGCCGTTGCTCCTAGCCTTTCGAGTACTGAGGTCAATTCTTTTGCAGTGAACGGCAGCAATATCTTTGCTGGGACCAGAGATTCCGGCGTATTCCTCTCCACGAACAATGGTGCAAGCTGGTCCGCCGTCAATTCCGGCCTTGCGAATTTAAGTGTTTACTCTCTTGCAGTGAGTGGTGGCAACCTCTTTGCCGCAACTCTGGGCGGCGGTGTTTTCCTTTCCAGCAATAATGGCACAGGTTGGACTGCGGTGAATTCCGGCCTCACAGATGATTCGGTATTGTCTCTCGCAGTTATCGGCGGTAATCTTTTTGCTGGAACCGCAAATGGTGTCTTTCTGTCCACTAATAATGGTACAAGCTGGACCGCAGTCAATTCCGGCATCACAAATCAAATTGTTTACTCCCTTGCGGTGAGCGGCAGCAATCTCTTTGCCGGGATAATGGCGGTTAATGGTGGTAGTAGTGCTGGCGGCGGCATCTTCCTTTCTACTGATAGCGGAACAAGCTGGACTGCGGCTGATTCTGGCTTCACTTATGAAGGTTATACTCCGTCTGTCCAGTGTTTTACAGTGAGCGGCAGTACTATCTTTGCCGGGACTCAGGGGCTTGGTGTTTACGTTTCCACCAATAATGGTACAAGCTGGACAATGATTGATTCCGGACTAGTGACTATGGGTGAGGATATGATCACTGGTCTTGCGGTGAGTGGCAGTAATATTTTTGCCGGGACTGAAGGCAATGGAGTATGGAGCAGGCCGCTTTCAGAAATTACGGGGGTAATCAATCGTAACATCCATCAGGCGACGTTAAGGCCATATGCCAGTGGATTCAAAGTCAACGTCAACAACAAAGGTATTGCCCTGCTGTTGCCGGAAACGATGAATAAGGGTACACTATCCGTTGGATTGTATACCATTGCCGGAAAAAGAATATACTCAGCCACACATCTGGCTTATGGAGAAATAGTGAATGTCCCGATCACGGGATTATCAACAGGTACATATCTGATGTCAATACGAGGCAGCAATACTGAGCTGTCTTCACGGTGTGTGGTGACGAAATGAACAGGACGAAGATTTTTAAGGACTCCAGCCCGGTTCTCTGGAAATAGCAGAAAATATGGGAGAAAGAATCGTGGTGACTAAAGTGGTAACTCTTCCCATCGCGTCCATGGCGAATATGGTGCTTCCGCATGCCGATTTGACAACATATTCGCCATATTCAATTTGAAAATAGGGCTCATAACCCGAAGGTCGCTCGTTCAAATCGAGCCCCCGCTACCAATAAAAACAAGAACGGAGAAAAGTGAGGCTCTCCCGTGGTTAATAAAAAAAAGTGCTATAAATAGTGCTACAAATACCCCTCGGAAACAACTATTTTTTGAAAATCGGGCATCCGATATGCCCAAGAACCTCGAATTTTGCTGAAAAATCAACGCCCCAGTAGCTCAGTTGGATAGAGCACAGGTTTCCTAAACCTGGGGTCACTGGTTCAACTCCGGTCTGGGGTACCATAAAGGCGCTAAAATAAGCAGTATTTAGCTGTTTTAGCGCCTTTATCCTTAAAATTTCAACCCGCGAAATAATTAGGTTGTCACGAGTTGACTTTCGGGAAGACCGGGGAATCATGAGAAAATCTCCTTGATTCGGATACCACTCTTCCGCAGCATTAGAACGCAAACGTGCGAGCCATTCCCAAGGTTCGGAAAAAAAAGTAGTATATTTAATATAGCACATCCCGCGAACACGGGTGAATGGCGTTCCCTAACTATTCAAAACGGAGTAATGATATTTTATCGTAAGAGAAGGTTAAGCCCTGAATTAGAGAAAGAAAAATCTATGATATCGTTATCCCTTATAACGCGGTCATGCGTCCTCCGTTTTATATTACACAGCAGGTATCTTTCCATGGACAAAATCTTAACAGCCGCATTTCTTCTTTTCTTGAGTTCTTCAAGTTATCCGCAAACTTATTCAAAAGGCTTCCCCATCGACTTCTGGGTCGCTAAGGCCAATGCGAGAATAAACATGAAGAACCTTGAAAACAAAACCTATCACAAACTTATGCCGGACATTGATTCTACCAATATCAAAGTAGTTTACCAAAAAAACGCCAAGACCCTGCTGTGCTTCGTTTCGATTTTTCACAACCATGGGCACCGGTACAACGTTCAGGCGTTCTCCGCCAAAGACCTGAAGGCGGAAAACGAAATGTTGCTCCCGGATCTTTTGTGGGAAGGTGTCTTGAACAATTCCACCAAGACCTATGTCGGACTCAACGAAGTCAGGCAGGTCATCGTTGCCTTTCCAAATGAGAAACAGGAAAAAAGCGCTAAGGAAAACGTGGTTAAATGGGAGTACTACAGGTATACGCTTTCGTATGACAGTGCCGGGAATAATATCCCTAATATCAAGGGAATACTCATCTGGGGAAAGCCCGTGATTGTTGATACGGTGTCCCAATAGGCAAGGGTTTCCAGGAATCCAAACGAGAAATCTGGTATTTTTATCCCATCCCACGCGAACGTTCCCGCCAATGCCCAAACGTTCCTTCTATTATTGAAAATATAGCGGCTCATGAAAATACGCTTTAACCGTAAAACGCTCAAACCGTCATGATGGAGTATGCTGAATGGGCTGGAAAATAGCCTGATCCCAAGGAAGCGGATTTTGAGAGGTTTATGCAGATGAAGCAGACAGAGAATCTGGTTGAGTGAACCTTTCTGTCTTGATCAGCGACTAATATTCATGGAGTCACTTTTCAGGAGGTTACAGTGAAGCATCATTTCTTCCTTTACTTTTGCATGATTGCCCTGGTCGCAATGACATCGAAAACCGCTTGCGCAAGTTCAATTGACTCAATCGTTATTCAGCCTACTAATCCTACAACCAACGATTCAATTATAATTGAATTCCTAATATATTCAGGACCATGTACTTCTTGTGACCTTCATAGGGATACTGTGTGTATGCTTGGAGACACGGCCATATTCTATTACAGTAGAATTGTTGCATGGTGCAATTTAGTTCGCTGTCCTATAGGATGGGATACGATGCAACCTGTGTTAACAATAGCGGGTCTTCTTAAGATAGGTCCCTTGTCAGCGGGAAAATATGGGGTTTATTTTGGGATGGTTTTTCCAGTTGATTCGGCGGAGAAAGTTGCCGACTTTACCGTAACAAATCCAGCTAATATCAGCCATCCTATTATTTCCAATAATATGAATTTAAGTGTAAAGAATAAACCACTTGCAGCTTACAGCATTCGTGGAGAATTACTTAATGAAAGAGCTAGTCGTTTGACTAAAGGCATTTGCATTGTCAAAACAGATGGTGGCCGCTTTGAAATCAGCAATTTTATAAATTCACGATAGGCTGCCTAGTCTTAATTCTCTTGCACATCCAGTCTTCTCTATTGTAAACTATTTACAGCTAAGATCGTCTTTCTTTGCGGCAAGGTGGCTTAAAAATGAATAAAGGAATTATATTTTGGAATAGAATCGATTCTCTTCGTGTAATGGCTTCTTTTTTTGGAGCACCTGGAAGAAAACGATGAAATGCTTTACGAAAACGTGTGTTTGGAGCCTATTTTGGATTGGCGATATTTCTGGGTATTTCTGAAATTTGTCCGTATGTACCCATTCCAATATCCAGCGATTATGCAGGAACGCATTCACCGTTTCAAATAGGTTTAAAAACTGTCTTAACTATCCAAAAGGGAAATCCGGCACGGCGGTGAATACCATAGGCGTGTCTTTTTCTTCGCACAAGCGGGTTTTCGTAAGGAAAACGCTTTTTAGCCAGCACACTTGATTTACCGTCCCATTGCCTGTATATTTAGGAGTGAGGGGCAGAACGCGGAAGGGCATATCCGGAGGCATTGATGACTCTCAGATCGGCAATACTCGCGGTGACGATATGCATCGCTGCGGCTTTTGGCCAGCCCGCAACCACGGCTGCGGCCAAAACTCCTCCTGCGTCCGCCAATACGAACTGGCCTCCCCAGCCGTTTCCAACAGGCATCACCACTATAACCGTTGATTCTGGATACCAGAAAAAGTCAGGTAAAGACAGCGGCGCGACCAACATTATCGTGAGGAGGGTGACCATTTCGGGGCTTGACAGGTTTCTCGATATGTTCCGTTAAAAAAGGGTAAATAAGATTTGCCGCCGAGACACAGAGAGCACAGAGAAAAATAAAATGGAGTTGGAAGTTGAAGGTTGAAAGTTGAAAGCAACGAAAAGCACAAAACACATTTAACTTTTAACTTCAAACTTCCAAGCTTAAACTGTTTGTTATCTCTGTGTTCGTGCCTGGGCGGCCATTCTTCACCTATACCGCCAGCCTCTCCACCGCAATGCGCGTTTTTCCCTGACCCGGTCCATTCTCCTGAAGAAAAAAATCAGGATCACGCCCGCCAGAAACCCTCCAACGTGCGCGCCCACCGCGACGCCGCCGCTGCTCCCGCCGAGCGCGGGCAAAAGTCCAACGACCTGCAGAAGGAACCAGTATCCGAGCATGAAATACGCGGGGACAATGATGCGCGTGATGAAAAAGCCGAGGAACACGAGCATATGGATGGGCGCGCGCGGGTACAGAATGACATACGCGCCCATGACCCCGCCGATGGCCCCGGACGCGCCCACCATGGGAACCGCGCTGTGCGGGTCGAGTCCCATCTGCGTAGCGGCCGCTGCGAGACCGCACAGCAGGTAGAAAAAAACAAACCGTATCGAGCCCATGGAGTCCTCGACGTTGTCGCCGAATATCGCGAGAAACCACATGTTGCCGATGATGTGGAACCAGCCGCCGTGCATGAACATGTGCGTGATCATGGTGTACCAGTGGTGCGTGTTCTCAACAACGCAGGCAAGCCCGCCGCCGAGGGGCACTGCAGTGCCGGGCCGAACAAGCCCGAGCAGTTCGCCGGGCACCAGCCCGTACACGCACAAAGATTTTGCCAGCGTGGGGTTGAAGCCCGCGCCCTGGACAAATATCCATACCGCCACGTTTATCAGGATGATGAGGAACGTGACAACGGATTTATGCAGCGTGGGGTTATCGTCGCGGATTGGAAACATGGATCAGGATTCCTGGAATAAGATTTGCGAATTTTAAAAATATACATGGCGCCCCGCCGCTTCGCGCCGGAGGCCGACCCGACCCGAACTTTGTGAGGGGAGGGGAACGCCAGGATTTTTAATTTTTAGACAATGCAAAATCTACCGCAAACAGCACCGCAATGATATACATCGCCGGGTGCACCTCGCGCCATTTTCCGGTGCACGCCTTGATCACCACGTAGGCGATGAATCCGCACCCGATGCCGCGGGAAATGCTGAAGGTGAGTGGGATGGTGAGGATGGTGAGGAACGACGGAAACGCCTCGGTGATGTCGTCCCAGATTATTTCGCGGACAATGCCGATCATGAGAAACCCGACGATGATGAGGGCCGGTGCGGTAGCGGCGGCGGGCACCGCCGCGATGACCGGCCAGAAAATAATGGAAAGAAAGAAAAGAACGCCGGTGACGATCGAGGTGAGGCCGCTTCGGCCGCCCTCCGACACTCCCGACGCGCTTTCGATGTAGCAGGTGACCGAGCTGCAGCCGAACGCGCCGCCCACCATGGCGGCGAAGCCGTCAACGAGAAGCACGCCGCGCAGGCGCGGCAGTTTTCCTGATTTGTCAAGGAATCCCGCCTTGCCGCCGACGGCGACCACCGTGCCCATGGTGTCGAAAAAATCGCTCAGGATGAGCGCGAACACCACCGAGACAAGGCCCGCCTTGAATGCCTGCGAGAGAAAAGCGGGTGACAGCGGCGCGAGGAGCGTTGTGAAATGCGATGCGGCCGGCAGGGCGACAACGGCCTTCGGCAGGCGCGCGACGCCGGTGACGGACGCGGCAGCCGCGGTCACCGCGATGCCGATGAGGATTGATCCCTTTACATGGCGCGACATGAGCAGCGCGGTGAACAGGAGTCCGAACGACGAGAGGAGCGCGGGCGCTCCGAAACTGCCGAACGTCACCATGGTGGCGTCGCTTTTCACCACCAGGCCGGCCGACTGCAGCCCGATAAAGGCGATGAACAGGCCGATGCCCACGCCGATGGCGCGCTTCATGTTGAGCGGGATGGCGTTCATGATCCACTCGCGCACCCGCGTCACCACGAGGATGCAAATGATGGCGCCCTCGAAAAAGACCAGGTCCATGGCGACCTGCCAGGGTAGTTTCATGGCGATGACTACGCCGTAGGTGATGAACGCGTTGAGCCCCATGCCGGGCGCGAGCGCGAAAGGATAATTGGTGGCCACGCCCATGAGCACCGTGGTGAAGCCCGCGGCAAGACAGGTGGCGATGATGAGCGCGTCCTTGGGAATGCCGGCGGCCGACAGGATGGCGGGATTGACAAAGATGATATAGGCCATGGTCATGAAGGTCACGGCGCCCGCGATGATTTCGGTGGGGACGTCGGTGCTGAGTTCCTTGAGCCGGAATATTTTATCGAGGGTGTTTTTCATGATCCGTCATCCGTATTAAGTTGTAATGTTTTTTCACCGGCGCCTTTATTTCCCATTCGCAATCAAGCCCCTTTGGAAACCGCACGAAATCTTCTTTGCCGAACGGATCCAGTTGAAATATAAATATTTTTTGCCCCGGTATTCCTCGTTTTATCAACGGCATTACGGAGATTTTTGGTTTTTTAAAAAAATCAGGATGTATATTTTGAACGGTAAAATCCGCCCGGTATTTCTTGAAAAGCAAGTGATCTTGAATTAGATATGAATATCCCCGCGCATATCGGCATCATTCTGGACGGCAACGGCCGCTGGGCAAAGGCGCGCGGCCTGCCCCGGGCGGCAGGCCACCGCGCCGGCACCGACGCAACGCGAAAAATCGTTCGTTCGTGCGGAGAGTTGGGCGTAAAATACCTCACCATCTATGTTTTTTCGGCGGAGAACTGGGGAAGGCCGCGCCAGGAAGTGGCGCTGCTCATGGACCTTCTGGTGGAAATGACGCGGCGCGAGATCCGCGAGCTCAACAAGAACAACGTGCGGCTCCACGCCATCGGCGACCTTTCGAAGCTCCCGCCTAAGACGCGCAAGGAGGTGCTCGACGGCATTGACGCGACTAAGGGAAACACAGGCCTCAACCTCGTGCTCGCGGTGAGCTACGGCGGCCGCGCGGAAATCGTGGAAGGCGTCAAGAAGTTCGCCCGCGACGCGTGTGCTAATCCCTCGGTGATAGACGGGCTCACCGAGCAATCGTTCTCGCGGTTGCTCTACACCGCCGATTTTCCCGACCCCGACCTGATCATCCGTCCCGGCGGGGAGAAACGGACCAGCAATTTCCTGCTGTGGCAGTCGGCGTATGCCGAATGGTATTTCACCGACGTGCTCTGGCCCGATTTCGACAAGGCCTGCCTCGAACAGGCCATCGCCGATTTTAACAAACGGGAACGCAGGTTCGGGAAAGTGAAGGAATCCTGATGCTGAACGCTGTCAACCTGCGGCGCCGCCTTCTGTTCGCCGTGCCGGCCATTCCGATAGGGTGGTGGGGCATCAACTCCAACTTTTCGCTGCTTCCCGGCACGCCGTACCACATCGTGCCGGGCATGGTGATCACCATCGCGCTCGTCATCATGGGCGGGTTCGAATACAACAGGATGCTCTCGGTGTTCTTCCCGAGAAACGCATTCTGGCTCGGACTCACATGGCTCACCGCCGAGCTTGTCCTGGACATGTTCAATTTGTCGATCCCGTTACGGTTTTCGATATTCATCCTGCTCCTCATCGTTGCGTTTGAGGCGATTGTGTGGGGAAAAAGGAACTCGGGCCGCTGGCGACGGGCGAGCCTTTCGTTTTCCGCCATGGTGTTCCTTTACATAGCGGGAGTATCGATCCTGTACCTGTTCGATCCCGCCTTCCAATCGTTCTTCCGGCCCTATGGGTCCGAAATGCTTTCCCGGGTGGGGTTCGCCCTGGTGATCGGCTCCATTCTTATGTGCGACACCATTGCCTATTTCGCGGGAAGCATCTGGGGCAGACACCATTACAGCAACATCAGCCCGAATAAAACCATCGAGGGCAGCATTGCCGGTTTTTCCACCGCGTTCATCCTCTTCTCGGTGCTGTGGGTGTTCCTCGGGAGCCCGGCCTATCCCTGGTATCTTGGGATTTTCATGGGGCTCATCGTGGGCGTGTTCGCGCAGGTGGGAGACCTGCTGGTGTCGCTGATGAAGCGGTATTTCAAGCAGAAAAACGCCTCCGAATACCTGCCGGGTCACGGCGGCGTGCTCGACCGCTTCGGCAGCATATTCGTGGCCGTGCCCACGCTCGGACTTTTTCTGCTGGCCTTCGCCACCAACGAATACGTGCAGACCCTCGACGAATACCTCCGTCTCGTGCGCGACAAGCGGTACGAAGAAGCATACGCGATGACCGGCAGGGTCAATATCGAATGCAAAGACCAGGCCGGCGCGGCCGTTTTCTTGCAGCGGGGCGACCGCGCGGACTGGACCAAACAGCAGGCGCACCTCGAATTGAAAAAAATCGGGAAAATCCAAAGATTCAACTATTGGGAAAAGGACTCTACACAGAAATGGGAATGCCAGTCGGCACTGGGACTGCATTGCTTTAAAATCAAGGCGCTTTACAAACTCAACGAGACAAGTGCCGATAAAACCGGCGAACGGGAAGAGTGGCAGACAAGGCTTGTGTGGCTGGGCAAGGGCGCAGACTCGAAGATAAGGATTTTGAGTGAATCGGGCGAGAGCCAATAAGATCCAACGATTAATAATTATAAAATCATCGCGAAGCGGCAAGATCACATTCTGAAACGAAAGCGTTTTGGATCTAAATCGTTATTGAATCTTCTCTGCGGCCTCCGCGTACTTCGACAAGCTCAATACAGGTCTCTGCGGTGAATTTTTAAATTATATGGGCCAAGCAAAAATAATCATCCTCGGCGCCACCGGCTCCATCGGCATGAGCGCCTGCGCCTGCATCAGGCGCTTTCCGGACCGCTTCCGCGTCGCGGCCATGTCGGCCAACAATAACATTGACAAACTGGCAGCGCTTGTAAAGGAATTCAGGCCCGCGGCGGTGTGTTTCGGCGCGTCTGAAAAAGCTGCTGCCCTAAAAGGCATAATGCCTAAAGAGGTCCGCGTGTTTACGGGGGTAAAAGGCCTTGAGGAGCTTGTCGAGCAGGCCGACTTCGACATCCTGTGCAACGCGCTGGTGGGCGCGGTGGGGCTCAGGCCCACGGTCGCGGCGCTCAAAAGGAACAAGCGCGTCGCGCTTGCCAATAAGGAAAGCCTCGTGATCGGCGGCGATTACATCACCTCGCTGCTGCATCAGAAAAAAGGCGAGCTGGTTCCGGTAGACAGCGAGCACAGCGCCATCCTGCAATGCCTTGCGGGATCGGAGCGCGACGGCGTGGAATCCGTCATCCTCACCGCGTCGGGCGGGCCGTTCCGGGAGCAGCCGCTTGACACATTCAAAGACATCACGCCCAAGGACGCGCTCAACCATCCCACGTGGAACATGGGAAAGAAAATCACCATCGACGCGGCGACGCTCGTCAACAAGGGGTTCGAGCTCATTGAGGCGCACCACCTGTTCGCCATGCCCTACGAAAAACTGCGCGTGGTGATCCACCCGCAGTCGGTGGTCCATTCGATGGTGGAGTTCCACGACGGCGCCATCATCGCGCAAATGGGCGTGCCCGACATGGAGCTGCCCATCCAGCTCGCGCTGTCGTATCCGGAGCGGCTGCCGCTTGCCGGCAAGCGGCTCGACCTTGCCAAGCTGCGCGCGCTCACGTTTTTCGAGCCCGATTTCACGCGCTTCCCGTGCCTCAAGCTGTGCATCGACGCGGGAAAGACCGGCGGCACCATGCCGGCCGCGCTCAACGCGGCAAACGAAGTCGCGGTGCAGGCGTTCCTAGACAATAAAATAGGGTTCAATAGGATCGCCGAACTGATACAGGGCGCATGTGACGACCACAAGCCGGTGCCTGTTGACGGAGTGGAAACGGTGGAGAAGGTGGATCGGGAGACGAGAGAGAAGACGAGGGCGAGGATAAGAGAATAATAAAATTCCAGTGGGGGAGGTTTCCCCCTGGGGTGCAGCTTCCGCCGCCTCCTTGACGAAAACAGAAAGAAGGAAGGCGGCGGTGATCTGCACCCACACCCCCTCCGGGGTGGCCCCGGTGTGCCATTGGTTGCAAGATTCACACTGCATTGACAAGGGGCACCCGCGGAGAACGGTTGTAAAGTAAAAGTAATTTGAGCTTCCGCTTCGCCCCCGATTGGAGAATCAAAATTTTCTTTTGAGAACTAAATGCTTGCCGACGCGTTAGGCCGACCCGTGTTGGGGCACGGAATGCCGCGCCCCAACACGGGGAACGCCCAGACTTATATTTTAAATTAAAAGAATACACCTTTTAACAAAAAAGGATTCAATGCTACCGCTCCTCCAAAGCACCCTCGGCGTCACGCTCCTCGCCATCGTCGGCGTTATCATCCTCGGCATCCTGGTTCTGGTCCACGAGCTCGGCCATTTCATCGCCGCGAAATCGTGCGGGATACGGGTGCTCGCGTTCTCCATCGGATTCGGAAGGGCGCTATTGAAAAAAACAATCGGCGGGACCGAATACCGCCTGAGCGCCGTGCCGTTCGGCGGGTTCATCACCATGGCGGGCGAGCACCCGGAGGAAAAGCCCCTGCGGGAGCCGGGCGATTTCACCACAAAGCCGATCTGGCAGCGCGCCGTGGTGGCGATCGCCGGGCCGCTGGCGAATTACCTTTTCGCAATGGTATGCCTGTACTTTGTTTTCATCCTGGGCGTCAAGACGCCCGTATACCTGATGAAACCGGTGGTGGGCGACGTTGCCGACAGTTCGAGCGCGCAGCGGGCGGGGTTTCTGCCCGGCGACAGTATCGTCTTCATCAACGGCAAAAAGGTTTCCAACTGGGAAGACATCCAGCGGGTCCTGTCGCTGCAGGAGCAGCGCAACGAAATCGTGTTCTGCCGCGGCAGCGAGACAAAAACGCTTTTTCTGGTCCTCGCCCGGCCAAAAACAAGCAGGCTTCCCAAGGAGCCGACCGGCGGCCTGCTTCCAGGCTTGCCGCCGGTGATCGGGAAGGCCATTGACACCATGCCTGCGGCCATGGCAGGGATCAGTGCGGGCGACACGGTGGTGTCGATCAACGGCCGCACGGTGCGCTCGTGGGACCAGCTTACCTCCAGCGTGGTGCATTTCGACAGCGCAAAAGGCCCGCTGGCCTTCACGGTGCGGCGCGGTACGAGCCTGGTTTCAATTGCGGTGGTGCCGCGCTACAACAAGACCGACAAGCGGTACCAGATCGGCGTTTTGGGAGCGCAGCCCGCAAAGGTGCAGGTGCGTTACGGCGCGGCGGCGTCGGTGGGAAAAATGCTTGACAAAACGTGGGAATACACCACCATGATTTACGACGTGCTCGCCAAGCTGCTTTCCAAGCAGGTATCGCCCAAGCAGCTTGCCGGTCCCGTGGGCATCGTACAGATGACCGGCATCGTGGCGCTCGGCGGCCCGGTGGAGCTGATGAACCTGATGGGGCTCATCGGCATCAACCTGGCGGTGCTCAATCTGCTGCCGCTCATCATCACCGACGGCGGACTGCTGCTGTTTCTGCTGATCGAAGCGATCCGCAGGAAGCCGCTGCCGGTGAGGTACCAGCTGCTTATCAACCGGATCGCCATCACCTTTTTCATCCTGCTGTTCGCCTATGTCACCTACAACGACATGGCGAGGCTGCCCGACCTTTTCAGGCTCATGACGGGAAGGTAGCATGAAATATTTTTTACCGGTGTTGCTGGCCGGCGCACTCCTGTTCGCCCAGCGGGCAAACGCTTTCGACCAGAAAATAACGGTTCCCGATACCTTGACTGTCCAGCAGGTTCACCAGCTTGATTCGCTGGAGAACGTGATCAAGGTCGAGCAGTGCTGCAACGCCACGCTCGCGGCCTGCCTCAAGAAAAAAAATCCGTGCGAGCTCGCGGCGCGTCTCCATGCTTTCGTGAAATGGCTCGTGGCGCGCAGGACAGAATCGGCCAGGATCACTGACGAGGCCTCCAAGCGGTATGTCAGTCTTACCTCGACGATAAAAGGCACGGTTGACACCACGGTGTTCACCATCGCGGGCGACCCGAAAGCGCCCGTCCTCATTTCCGGATACGTGAGCGCCGTTTGTCCCATTTGCCACTTTGTCACCCACGAGCTGTACGACGCGGTGACGGCGGGGGAGCTCAAGGGCAAGGCAAGGCTCATGGTGAAACCGGTGGGCGAGGGTTTCGCCAACAAGTCGCTTGCCGCCGCTTGCATCATGGGAAGGTTCTGGGATTATTTCGTCGCCATCTCGATGGTCAAGAGCAGGATCGAAAAGGAGACCATTTACAACATCGCCGACAGCCTCAAGTTGGACGTGGCGAAATTCAAAAGCCTCGTCAACGGGCCGCAGGCGGACTCGCTTGTCAAGGCGAGCTCCGCCGAGGCCGGGATGAATGCGGTCACGGTCACGCCCATCTATTTTATCAACCGCGTGCGTTACGCGAGCTACAAGGACCCGGCATGGCTCGTTGACGCGGTTGAGTGCATTTATGATGAAGGTTTGAAGAAAAAGAAATAATACCGCCTTCTCGATTCCGCATTTTCCATCTTTCAAAGCAGTAAGAAAACAGTTTACAACTGGGTGTTTCTTTTTTGTATTTTACCAAATGGGTGGTGATGAGTATGTCCAACAGATAAAATTCTGCTCGATGAAATTAAAAGATATATTCAACGAAAAATAGTTGTTTTCATTTTGATTGTTTAGACCTCACCCCCAGCCCCTCTCCGAATCGGAGAGGGGAGCGTCCAAATTTATTTATTAGAAAAAAGAGTTAGGGATAATGAACATTGCAAACATCCTCCTCGTCAGCATTGACCTGCCGCAATTGAGCAGCCAGCTCGAGGAGCACGGCTACAACCCGCTCGTGGTCGCCGACATCCCCTCCATCATCGACATCGACGTGCCGTTCGCCGTGGTGCTCATCCATCAAAACGCCATCGGCGAGGCGCTCGCCGAGGACATGGAGCGCCTGTATTTCGTGAGCAAGGGCGCGCCCATCGGTGTTCTCATCAGCGACCACACGCACCTGTCCGACGGGCTCACGCGCGCGCTCGACCAGGGCACGCTCGAGCGCGTGTACCTCCACGAAGTGGAAAGCGGGCTTGCCACGAGCAGGATCGACCGCATGTACCTGGGTGCCGGACTCGACACCATTGCGCGCGCCTACCAACAGGCCGAGGACGACAAGGAGCTCCTGAGCAAGGAGATCAGCCTGCGCAACCGCCTCCACGAGCACGAGCGCGAGCTCAACATCATGGGGTCCATCACTTCGGGGCTCGTGGTGGTGGACATGACGGATAAAATCTTTCTGATGAACGAGTATGCCCGGCGGTTGTTGCGGATCGCAAAGAACGACGTGGTCGGCCTTGCGTTCAGGGAAGTGCTGCCCGACAAGGTGTCGCGTCTCGCCGAGAACGCGCTTAAAAGAATTTCCGGCGAATGGAAGCACCACGAAATCAAGAAAATCACGTTCGACGAGACCGTGCTAGAGATCGCCGCCTACCGGATGAACGATTACGAGCACCGCCCGGTGGGCCTGCTCATGCTCATCAACGACATCACCGAGCAGGAGAACACCACGGTGCAGCTTTACAGATCGGAAAAGCTCGCCACCCTCGGCACCATGCTGTCGGGCATGGCGCACGAGCTGCGCAACCCGCTCTCCATCATCAGCGCGCGGTCGCAGATGGCGCTTCGGAAGGCCGACTGGGACAAGGCGTGGGCTGCAAAGACCTTCGAGTCGATCGACGGCCAGGTGAACCGGTGCGCGGGCATCCTCAACAGCCTGCTCGAGTACACCCGCTACAAGGCGACGCAGCAGGCGCTGCACAAGTTGGGCGACATCCTCGACGAGACGCTCACCCACGTGGAATACCAGAGCATTTTCGACGCGATTACGGTGGAGAAGGACTATCAAAACGGACTCGTGGTGTTCGGCGACCGGTCGAGGTTTGTCCAGATATTTCTCAACATCATCCTCAACGCAGCCGACGCCATGGCGGGAAAGGGCGTGCTGAAGATCAGCGCAAGGGCGGACAAGGACTCGAAGGTGCTGGTGGAAATCCACGACACCGGGAGCGGCGTCGACGCCGCGGCCAAGGACCGGATCTTCGACCCGTTCTTCACCACCAAGGACCCGGGCAAGGGGACCGGGCTCGGCCTTGCCGTTGCCTATAAGATAATCCAGGATTCGGGCGGGGAAATATGGTTCACCTCCGAGCCCGGGTCAACGTCGTTTTTCGTGAGGCTCCCCTCGGGGAAGAGAAAGGTATATGAAGGAAAAACTGCTTCTGGTTGATGACGAGGCCGATTTCCTCGACGTGCTCTCGGAATTCCTCGGCGGCGAGGGATACCAGTGCGTCACCGCGCGCGACGGCAAGGAGGCGCTCGAGGTGCTGGCCAAGACGCCCATCGACCTGCTGTTGTCGGATATCAACATGCCGGGCATGAAGGGGTTCGAGCTTATCAAGGAGGCGCGGAGGCTTTATCCGGCCCTCAAGTGCGCGCTCATCACGGCCTACGACGTGCGGGACTACCTTTTCATGGCGAAAAACTACAACATCGGCAACATCATCACCAAGACCACGCCGTTCAATTTCGAGGAGGTGCGGCTGCTGGTGCGGAACATCCTCACCGAGGACGTGTTCGGCCTCGACCGGTACGTGCACGGCGGAGTCAAGAGCATCCAGGTGCGGAACACCAACGAAATCGAGGGCGTCATACAGAACATTGTGGGCGGCATGCCCGACCTGCGTCACAAGCGTAAGTTCCGCCAGGCGCTCAACGAGATCATCGTGAACGCGGTGTATTACGGCGCCAAGAGGGAACGCGGCGACCGTAAAGATTCCTGGCCGCAGGAGGTGACACTCACGCCCGAGGAGGAGATCGTGGTGCAGTGGGGCGCCGACGACGAAAAGGCCGGCGTCGCGGTGCGGGACCAGAAGGGCGTCTTGACAAAAGAAGAAGTGCTGTACTGGCTCGAGCGCAATGCGTCAAAGGACGAAGAAGGCATCTCCATCGGCCTGCTCGACGAGCACGGCAAGGGCCTTTTCATTTCGCGCGAGACCATCGACCGGTTCATCGTGAACATCAAGCGCGGGAATACCACGGAGATCGTGATGCTGAATTACAAGGAGGGACTGTACGACGGGTACCGGCCGCTGTGGATACAGGAATTTTAAATTCGACTGAAGAATAAATATTGAAGTCGCCTGCAAAACGGGCGCTTAAAAAGATAGGGGGTAGTCACATGAAGCTGCGCATCGTGATTTACGGATCGGTTCTCGTCTTGTGCATCGCCGCCGCGCTGGTGGTGGGGTTCAACTTCGGCGACATCATCGCCGGCGACACCTCGGCAAATAAAACGGTTGAGGATTTTGCCAGCACGAACGCGATACGGCTTTCAAAGAACGCCATTCTGCTGGTAAAAATGGACAGCGGATACGGGGCCATCAAACTGCTGAAATCGGGCGGCCGTTCCGCCAAGGTGAAATGGTGGTACCAGGATGGACTTTGTTCCACCGCCTTCTCCGAAGACGGGATGTGCGGCATCACCAAACTGGTGGACAAAGTCAAGGTGGTGCACGGCAGCGCCAAGAACCGCATCGACAACAAGGGGAGCGTTGATGTGGTCAAAATAAACGAGACAAGCGTGAAATGGAGCGCGCCGGACTGGTTTTATTACGACACCAGGTACGGGATGATGCTGAAGAACGAGGCCGATATCAAGAGGGTGGTGATCAGCGAGCATGATGATTGGACGTATATAAAGTGATTCAGGCCTCGCCGTGGCCTGAAGCATGGCTCCCATTTAAAAAAAATAATTCGATTGAGCGCTTTCCGTTGCCGAGGAACAACGCTAAAAAGGTGAGGAGCAGGTACCTTTATAAAGTCAATCTCACCATTCGTTGACAATAGATAATCCGCAGTCTTTCCTTATCCGCCAGATATGCTTCTGTCATTTTTCAACCGATTGCACCGGCTTATTGAGTTTAAGATACGCTGAAGCGTGATTATAGTTGGATATTTTGATAACGGAAATGTAATATTAAGACAGTTGTTATTCCACAACGTCAACCATGGGGAAGCGTTTTGACACAAGTAAAATTGTTGGCTCTCCTCTATCTCTTTTTTGCGCTTAGCTCCAGCCCCGCCGACGGCCAGGCGCTTAAAGAAGACATGGTTCAAGTTGTTCTCCCGTTCCATATATTCAGATCGTTACCCGCGGACAATATCAAAACGCAGCAATACTTCGAATACAGGTCGTCTTTTCAAGCGCATATCATGGAAATTCTTTCAACAATGAAAATAAGGGCATTGCCGGCGCTTTATGCATCGGCCTTTCAAGCGGCGTATGATCCGCGGAGCATGGAAGATATTGATGATTTTCTGAAATATGAGCCCAAGGAACAGCGAAAATACCTCACTCTTATTCCGGTGGTGCACAATAATATACTGGACCTCCAGGGAGACAAATACAAGATTAAAATCTCGGTAGAGATTTATGCCATGGAAGCCACTGGCAAAATAGGGAAACCGCTCCTTGCGGGAGACCTTGAATGTAATGGAAAATGGCTGGCAGATCAAAACAAGTCAAACTCCGGCGATGAGGTGTTATCTGAAATAAAAGCCGCGCTTTTCAAACAAAAGCAATGGCCGGCACTCACTGCCTATATTCACGATCACGCGAAAGAATTCTTGCCGTTTCCGCAATTTGGAAAGTACCGGTTCCATAAAGAGCAGTCTACGCATTCTTTCGGCCAAGCGTGTAGCATCTTTTTCAACCAGTTTCCTCTTACCTTGAACCAGGCTTCCACCCGGATAGAGAAATCAAATCTGTATATCGTCAACGCAACCCAAAATACGAACAAGATGACGTTTGATTTTGATCTTGGCAATGAAGTCCCGGCGCTCGTGTACGGCTATATCATTGCATCGGATCTCAAAGTAAGGGAGTTGACAAATAAGGATGTCCATATTGAAAAATCCCCTGAAGCCGTTCCCGACGATGTGTATTCCGGTTTGCGGTATCTTGTCGTTGACCTGCCGGGCATCACAACAGGTTCCGTCGTCAGCTATGCAATCAAATACTACGATCGGGCGGCGTTCGATTCAACCGCACTCTGCATTCCCGGCTCGAATACCCATGGTAATCCTCTTGCGCGCGATTTGACCCTGAGATTTTCGAGCGATTCGACGCCGTGGCAACTTCGGGTTTTGCTTCCGTATTCGTCGATGTCCAAAGTCTTCATACAAACCGAAAAGGTGAGCGTGTTGGATTCCTTGGCCACGGGGTTTGGAAAGAACCCTTTTCGTGATGGACTGTTTAGTCCAAGGAACCCGTACGCGGCGCGGCCGAAGGGGTTCGCAAATCTTATTACTGGCAGCATGGAAAAGAGAATATCAGCTCTTACACCGCCGCTGTACAACCCAGAATATCTTTTCCAAATGTTCCTGTATGAGGGATTGTCAACGCCTCTGCCGGTTCCGGCTATGGAACCATTGACGTATATGGAGGTCCCCAGAATTCGCGTCGCAACGGAAACCTCATGGGATTCGTTATACGGGCAGACTCGTGATTCCATATTTTCCCTCATTAATCATCGGAAAAAAGCCTCCTTGCTTTCCGGGAAGGCGCCAACACAAGTCGTTATTGACTCAATGGTTGCAAACCTGCAGACATTTTTTTCAGATAGCCTTCGGTACATGCACGTTTCATTCAGCGGCCACAAGACGATTCCGGAATGCCCGGACACACTCCTGGTCACCCGAATGGGCGATTGCAAGGATTTCTCCACCCTTTTCATTTCAGAACTTCGTTCGATGGGAATTAACGCCGTTCCCGCGCTGGTGAATGCCTCGTGGCCGACGTCAACATCCATGACGCTGCCGTCCTACGATGCTTTCGATCACATGATCGTATACGTCCCGCAATTTTCCTGGTGGATCGATCCGGTGTACCATCCGCTGCCGCCGGCAATCGTTCCGGAATATCTCACGGGGCTCAAGTCGCTCGTCCTTTTCAAGGATTCCGCGAGGATCATGGAGATAAGGTCCAACGAGGATTCGCTCTACCATTCGGTGATATCGTATGAGATTAAAATCGAAGGACAGAACGAAACGGTCGCGAACACGTACGTCGCCTCTTATGAGAAATCGGGCCTTGTTCGAAAGTATCTCCCGCGCATCGATACCACCCGTTATCTTGATTTCCTTTTTCCGGCGGATGATAATGCCAAACGATACTCGATTGATGAGCAGAATTTGCAAATCTCGGGCCTGGACCGACGCAATGGCAGGGTGATCATTCATCGCCGATTCACGGCTCGAAACACGGTCACGATGGCCGGCGGCAACAGATTGCTTAACCTTCCGGAAATGCCGCTGTTTTGGTTTGTTTCCATTGTGGCTTCAAACACCCGCACCTCAGATTTGTATTTTCCTTATTTCCTTTTCTGCGATGTAAAAATAAAATTGTCTGACGATTACACGGCGCTATGGCCAAAAAACACGACGCAGCTTGATTTCGGCGGCGGCCTTCGTGTCGTGCAACTGACAAGCCATGAGATAGATTTTTGTTTTCATGTTAAAAAGGGGATTATGAATCTTCAGGAATATATGGTGTTCAAGCGTGCAATGGATTTTTACAGGAATTTTTTCTCAAATCCGATTCCAATTAAAAGACAATCCGCGAAAACCGCGCAGGGCCGACAGTCGCTTTGAGATTTTTAAGAATTGTCTATAATGAAATAGGGGGGACATTCCGAATTCGGCAGCATCTGGAAGAATGGACGGCAAGCGGCGCTTCCCACCGCCGGCGGTCGGCCACTCATCTTGCATTGATAATCCTCAATTTATCCTCATCCCCCCAAATACGCCTCTCTCACCTTCGGATTGTCCCTTATCTCCGCCGCCTTCCCGCTCAATACGATGCTTCCCGTTTCCAGCACGTAGGCGGTATGCGCAATTGACAAGGCCTTTGCCGCGTTCTGCTCCACGAGCAGGATGGTGGTGCCTTCGCGGTTGATCCGCACGATGGTCTCGAACATGTCTTGCACGAGCGCGGGCGCAAGGCCCATGGACGGCTCGTCGAGAAGAAGCAGTTCGCCGCCGGTGACGAGCGCGCGGCCCACGGCCAGCATCTGCTGCTCTCCACCGGAAAGCGTTCCTGCGATCTGGGCCCTGCGTTCCTTGAGACGCGGGAACAATTCAAACACGTGGGTGAGTGCCTTGGAAACGGCGGCGGCGCTCTGCCCGGCCGAGGCCGCGACTTCGAGGTTTTCCATGACCGTGAGCGGCGCGAAAATGCCGCGTCCTTCAGGCACGTGCGCGATTCCCTTTTTGACAATAAGGTGCGGGGCGATGCCCGTGATGTCCCGGCCTTTGAAGAAGATGGAACCGGAGGCTGGGCTCTTGAGCCCGGACACGGAGCGAAGGATGGTGGATTTTCCCGCGCCGTTTGCGCCGATGATCGCCACGATGCGGCCCGCGTCGACCGAAAACGACACGTTGTCCACCGCGATTATGGAGCCGTACGACACGGAAAGGCGGTTCACCTCAAGCAGCATGGGCGCTGTCCTTTCCGAGGTACGCCTCGATGACGCGCGGATGGGCCCGGATCTGCTCCGGCGTGCCCGCCGCAATTGTTTCGCCGAAGTCAAGCACGACGATGCGCTGCGACACCTTCATGATCACGTGCATGTTGTGCTCAATGATGAGGATGGTGAGGCTGAATTTCTCCTTGACCCACAGAATGGTCTCGATGAGTTCGGCGGCCTCTCTGGGGTTCATGCCGGCGGCGGGTTCGTCGAGCAGCAGCAGCGACGGCCGGGTGGCGATGGCGCGCGCGATTTCGAGGCGGCGCTGCTGGCCGTAGGCCAGCGACGAGCTGCGCAGTCCCGCCTTTTCCACAAGTCCGAATACGTCAAGCAGCTCGCGGCACCAGGCGTCGAGGTCGTGCTCTTTTGTCCAGAATGAGGGCGGATGGAACAGCGAAGTGAGCATGCCGTAGTCCGCCTGGTGCCGCGCCGCCACCTTGATGTTGTCGATGATCGACATGTCGTGGAACAGCCTGATGTTCTGGAACGTGCGGCCGATGCCTTTGCGGTTGACGAGGTGCGGCGACATGCCGGTGATGTTTTCGTTGTTGAGGGCGATGGCACCGCGTTTGGGTCTGTAAATCCCGGTTATCAGGTTGAACACGGTGGTCTTGCCCGCGCCGTTCGGGCCGATGAGCCCGACCAGCTCGCCTTTGTCAAGAGTCAGGTTGAACCCGGACACGGCGCACAGCCCGCCAAAGTAGTGGGTAAGGTCGTTTATGGTGAACAGGGGCATTCCTTATTCCTTTATTTGTTACAGAGAATTCACCGCAAAGGCGCAAAGAACGGAAAGAAATTGAGAGTTTTTATGTTCATAGTGTCCATTTTCTTTTCTTCTTTGCGAACTTTGCGTCTTTGAGGTGAAATTTATTTTTTCTCTTTTGCACCATTTCCTTGAACTTCCACGGCACCAGGAACCCGAACTCCTTTTCCCCCATGATCCCGTCGCGCATGAACCGCATCACCAGAATCAGAATGAGCGGGTAGATCACGAGGCGCCAGCTTTCCAAGTTGACAAGCCGGAGCAGCTCGGGCACCACGGTGAACGTTGCCGCGCCCACGATGCTGCCCGCGATGCTATGCGGCCCGCCGATGTACAGGAAGATGAGGATGTCGAGCGTCTTGAGGAACCCGAAGTTGTCCGGGTTGATGTACCGGCTCATATGCGCGAACAGGCCGCCGGCGATGCCGGCGAAGAACGCGCCCAGCACGAACGCCCACACCTTCTGGAACGTGGTGTTCACGCCCATGCTCGCGGCCGCTATTTCGTTGTCGCGCACCGCAATGCACGCCCTTCCGTAATGCGAGTAGATGAAATTGCGCATCATCCAGAGCGAGAGAAAGAAAAACGCGCCGATGTAAATCGCTCCGGAGAATGCCGGAATGCCGGGGATGCCGCGCGGCCCTCCCAGAACGTCGAAGAACCGCAGTCCGGCGCGGATCACCTCGCCGGCCGCGAGCGTCACGATGGCAAGGTAGTCGCCGCGCAGCCGCAAACTCGGGAACCCGATTAAAAGCCCGAAAACGCCGGCAATTGCGCCGCCGGCAATAACCGCAAAAATAAAAATCAGATGTCCCTCAATCGAGGAGGTTGACAATGCGCTGCCGAACACCGCTTTGGGCGCCACGGTGGTGATGACCGCCGACGTGTAGGCGCCGATGGCCATGAACCCGGCGTGGCCAAGCGAGAACTGGCCCGTGAACCCGTTGATGAGCGCGAGCGACACGGTGAGGATGATGTTGATTTCTATGATAAAAAAGATGCGGGAATAATACTGGAACTGGCGGAGCGGGGAGAGAAGTCCGGCAAGGGATTGGAGAATAATAAATATTCCCAGGACGATAATTAATTTGACTAAATGATTCTTTTTTGATTCCATAATATCAATCTGCATAAAATAATTCTGAATCAGGGCGTTCCCCTCGCCTTCGTCAAGACTCAGGCTCGGGTCGGCCTCCTTGCTGGCTCGGCTGTTCGCCTCGTTGCCGGACCGCCCGAGTCGCCTTCGGCGAAGGGTCGGCCGGCAATTCGCTCTGGCTCACCCTCCAGTCCGCCTAACGCGGCGGCGGAGTTTTTTTTCGTGAACATCTCCTGTGACGCCGAACGCACACATCTTTTCAAAAATGACATTTTAATCTTAACAACTGCTCTGCGCGGGTGCGCCCAACGAATGTTTGAAACTTGCCACGGTCGGTACCCGGCCGCACCCAGGAGAGGGGAGTGCCGAGGATCGCCGCCGCCTTACTGCGTTTTTGTCTTATCAGGAAGGCGGCGGAAGCCGAGGCCGAGGGAGATACCTCTCCCCCAAAAGAATTTATTATTTATCAAACTTTTTCCTGTTCACTCCTGCCAAGTATGCCAGTGGGCTTGACAAGCAGGATTATAATCAAAATTATGAACGCCGCCGCGAATCCTAAATTTGAATCAACAGAATTTGCAAATACTTCGGATATTCCCATGATGAAAGCGCCGATGACCGCGCCCGGCAGGCTTCCGATTCCGCCAAGCACCGCGGCGATGAAGGCCTTCATGCCGGGAAAAAATCCGAGAAAAGGCGACTGGAGCACGCCGTAGTTCATCGCATAGAGAATACCTGAAACGCCGGCCAGCGCCGGGCCAATGGCAAAGGTTATCGAGATGATCCTGTTGACGTCAATGCCCATGAGGCTGGCCACGTCATGGTTGTACGCGACGGCACGCATCTGTTTCCCCATGAGGGTTTTTTCGACAAGGAACCAGAGCGCGAAAAGCAGGACGGCGCACACCGCCATGTTGAGCGCGAACAGGTTGGTGACGGCAACATCGAGGCCGGGAATGCGCACGAGGTCGAATTTGCCTATGATGTCGGGAAACGCGCGGTACTTGTTGTCGAACACGATGGGAAGCGAGCAGAAGTTTTCCAGAAAGTATGAAACGCCGAGCGCGGTGATGAGCGCCAGCAAGCGCCTTTTGCTGCGAAGCGGCCGGTACGCGATGCGTTCCATGGTCACGCCGAGCACCGCGCACATGACCATGACGTACGCCGCAAGCAGGGGAAAGAAAAAGGGGCCGAGCTTTAAGGAAAAAAGAAACCGCGAGCCCAAATACAGGAGCGGCGCAAAGGCGGCGGAAAGCGCGGCCAGAACAAGGAGTTTTAAAACAGCAATCGTTCCCTGGAATACAAGTTTTGTCCTGCGCGACGCGCCTGGCGCATGCGCCTTCGGAAAGAGTTTACGTACAGGAATCCTATCGAACAGCGCCACCATGGTCAGGTACGCCGTGGCCACGGCCATGAGAACGCAGACCTGCGGAGGAAATGCCGCCATGCCCGCGTAAAACGACACCAGGAAAAACGCGATGTACGCGCCCACCATGAAAATATCGGCATGCGCGAAGTTGATGAGCTTGATCACGCCGTAGATGAGGGTGTAGCCGAGCGCAATGAGCGCGTAGATGGTGCCGAGCTGCACGCCGTTGATGAGCTGCTGGAGGAGGTAGGAGGACATGAGGAGATTTTTATTTTATCTGATAAGATTTGTCCCGATGATTTGGGATGATTTTTGTTCAGAATAAACTTACGATAAAATAAATTTCCCCTGATTTCTTGTCATTCAATTAAGGAAGTTAGATTGATTGGTCTGTAGGTCCGCGGGTTAGCGGGTAGAATAAATTACCACGGGTTGATCAAGTGTGCCAATTTTTTTGTTGAAAGCCTCCCGGGGGAGGTTGGCGGGCGACATAATCGCATTTTCCTTGGCGGGTCTAAGGGCCGGCCAGGCCCTTCCATATCTTGAATCTATATTTATTTTCTTAAACCGAATAATTACGGCGCTACTCGTTCCACAAACACCTGCTTCCCATCCTTTATCTTCAATATCACCGCGGACTTTATCGGATTTCTCTTTTCGTCAAACGTAATATTGCCGGACACTCCGGCCACCGGGCTCGTTTTAATCGCCTCTTTCAGCGCGTCCGGGTCAAGGCTGCCGGTCTTTTTAATCGCGGACATGAGAATGACCGCCGCGTCGTAGGCAAGCGACGCGAGCGCGTCGGGCTTATCGTTGTACTGTTGTTTGTATTTGTCAACGAAATTCCGCACCACGGCGCCCGTGTCGTCTTTTGAAAAATGGTTTGAGAACACGCAGCCTTCCACGCTGGCGCCGCCGATCTCCACGAGCTTGGGCGAGTCCCAGCCGTCGCCGCCGCCGGTGGGGACCGAGAGCCCGATTTCCTTTGACTGCTTCATGATCATAGCGTCGGCGGCATAGTAGTTGGGGCAGTAGAGAAAATCCGGCGCGGCCGCCTTGATGTTGGTGAGCTGCGCCTTGAAATCGACCGTGTTGGCCTCGTCGGTAAACGCTTCCCTGGCGACGATCGTTCCCCCGTACTCTTCGAATTTTTTTGAAAACACCTGGGCGAGCCCCTTGTTGTAGTCGTTGCCGTTATCGTAGATGACGGCCGCCTTTTTCGCCTTGAGGGTGTTGCCCGCGTATTTCGCCATCACCATTCCCTGGAACGGGTCGATGAAGCACGCGCGGAATATAAAGTCGCCCGCCTCGGTGACTTTCTCGTTTGTCGAGGCGGATGAAATCATGGGCACGCGCGACTCCTGGCATATGGGCGCGATCGCGAGCGAGTTTTTGGAAGCAACGGCTCCGATGATGGCGATCACACCGTCCTTGCTGATGAGCTTCTGGCAGGCGTTTGCCGCTTTTTCCGGCTGGCCCTCGTCGTCTTCATACACCGCCCGCACCGGCAGGTCCACGCCCCCCACCATGATGCCGCCCGCCTGGTTAACTTCCGCGACGGCAAGCTCCATTGCCTGTTTCGACGACTGCCCGAAGGTGGCGGTGCTGCCGGAAAGAGGGAACAATCCTCCAATGACGATTTCCTTTTTTGATTTTGAACATGAGACGAGGAGTAAAGCGAGAATAGTGAGGATGACGATTTTTTTCATGAAAGGCTCCTTGAAATCAATCACAGAAGAAGTATTTATGGATTATGTTGGCTCATTATAATGATCAACGGCAATACACTTTGTCAAGTTACCAATACTTCACCAGAGTTCCATCACGAATACTGACTCCGAGCTTGCCGTCGCTGCCCGCCAGAATGCGCTAGGCAGGACTGGAGGGCCACGGGGGAACGCCCGGCCTATTTATGAGTTTGAGGCAGATTGTGCCTCTCCCCCGATATTTTATTATTTATCAACAATATCCCTTCTCCGTCAGCCACTTCAGCGCATCGAACGCGGCCATGCACCCGCTGCCCGCGGCGGTGATGGCCTGACGGTAGCGGAAGTCCTGCACATCGCCGGCCGCGAAAACGCCGTCGAGCGACGTCGTGGCGGTGCCGGGATGGGTGAAAATGTATCCTGATTCGTTCAACAAGAGCTGGCCGTTAAGAAAACCCGTGTTGGGCTGATGGCCGATGGCCTCGAACGCGCCGGCGACCTCGATGGAGCTTGTATCGCCGGTTTTCGTGTCTTTGAGCCTCACGCTTCTGAGCAGGGAATCTCCTGCGAATTCCTCAACGATCTTGTTCCACAGCGGCTGTATTTTCTGGTTGCCCAGCAGGCGCTGCTGCATGATGCTGCTTGCTCTCAGGGAATCCCTGCGGTGGATGAGATAGACCTTTGAGCCGTATTTCGAAAGGTACATGGCGTCCTCGACCGCAGTGTCGCCGCCTCCGATCACGGCCAGCGGCTTGTTGCGGAAGATGGGCAGTCCGCCGTCGCACACGGCGCATGCGGAGATGCCGTGCTGAAAGAATTTCTTTTCGGATGCAAGGGAAAGACGCTTGGCAGTGGCGCCGGTGGCGATGATCAGCGAGCACGTTTCATAGGCGGCGCCGCTGGACGAGGTCATTTGAAACGGGTGCTTGGAAAGATCAATGGATTCGATGTCCTCGGTGATCATCCTTGTCCCGAACCGTTTGGCCTGCCCGCGTATCTCGGCCATGAGGTCCGGGCCTGCAATGCCTTTTTTAAATCCGGGGAAGTTTTCTATGTCCGAGGTTATCATGAGCTGGCCGCCCGGAATCCCGCCCGCCTGGAATCCCTCGAACAGCAGGGGAGCAAGGTTCGCCCGTGCCGCGTAAATCGCGGCGGTGAGCCCTGCAGGGCCCGAGCCGATGATGATGAGCTTTTCCGACATTACTTCCTCCGAAAAAGGATTCTATATTTTTTGCGGAATCGTTAATAAAATAATATCGATTAATCGTGATAATCGCGCAATATTTTGCCGGGAAGGGCTTGTTTTGTAAATGCATCAATAATCATGGCGCCTGCCGGTCACGGTACCGTGCCTCCCTACGGGCTCGGCCACTCGCCTCGTTGCCGGACCGCCCGCATCTCGATACGCCACTCTAAAGCGTGGCTACTCCACGACAGGGCTGAATAAGGGGACGGCATGAGGCAAACGGCTTAATTAAGTGCGCGAAGCGCAACTACCTTGCCTCAGGGAACGAAGTGACACAAGGCAAGGGATATGACAATGAAGCACGAAGTGCTATCACCACACCTTGTAGAATGCAATGACAATGCGCTCGACCGCACCCTCCGGTCCGCACTGGCGCGGAACATCCTCCTCTACTTTACAAACACAAATCGACCTTGGGAATGAGTCCAAATCTTCCGTAAATTGTATATCGTCCATGCTTGCAAGGCGGCTTAAAACAGGCGGATGGACAACAAGTACAGAAAATCCGACCAACGGGACTCCGCGGGTGCGCCCAGCGGATGTATGAATCTTGCCACGGCAGGTACCCGGCCGCACCCAGGAGGGGTAGCGAAGGACCGGGCGCGCTTTACGGGTACGAATTAGCTTAAATACGGTGGAGCGCGACCGGGTCTGAGCGAGGGGGAGACTTCCCCCGCCTGAATTAAATTTAATCTATTTTACTTTTTTCAGCGACTATAATATTTGAACATGTTATTTCACTTTTCCCTTATATTTATCATATAGTAGTCCATATTGACTTGTTCAACTTTAAAGTGTTATACTTTTACTAACTATCCACAAGGCGGGGAACCCTATCAAAGGACGGAATCCATGAAACGTATCAAATTGATCATGTCACTGCTGTGTGTCGCGGCGGCAATGAGCACCGCGCAGGGCGCGACCATTTTCTCCGACGATTTCTCCGACTCAAACGCGTCAAAGCTCAATTGGATAGAGCTCGGCCAGAACATGACCGTCTCCTATACCGGCGGCATCCTTACCATCAAGAATGACGATGCAAACTTCACGGGATTCATGATCCATAATTTTTCCGGCACCAAGCCTTCCACGTTTACGCTTTCCGCGCAGATGACCATTACCGACCCGACTTCCAACGGCGTTGGCATGATGTACTGTCTCAACAGTCAATCTCAGCTGAAGGGCTATTCTCTCCAGTTGGGAATCTCACAGTATGTTTACGTGGAAAAATACGACACCGGCAACCCAACGCAGATCGTGCAAAAGTCATCGTCAACGGTGGATCCGACCACTAACGTCATCCAAGTGAGCAAGAGCGGCGACCTGTTCGCCGTGTCGTGCAACGGAACTTATGTGCAGAAATTCAATGACAACACCTTTCCCAGCGGCGACATCGCGCTCATCGTGCCCCCCAAGACAACGGCGAAGTTCGACAATGTGCTCATGACCGATGTGTACGTGCCCCCCGTGATGCCCACGTGCTTCGCCGACTCGTTTCCCACCACCGACCTTGAGGGATGGAACCTCGGCCTCCAGCAGGGAACCATAACGGTGGGCGCCGGCGCGCTTGTCAACGACAACACCGACACCACGTTTTCGAGCATCATCTACAACGACGTGGGTGATTATTCCCACGCGTCCATGAGGGCCGTTGTCACCAGCACGAGCGGGACCGGCATGTACGGCGTCACGTTCGTGTCCGACATCCAGAACGGGGCCAAGACCTTCGCCTTTGTCGTAAGCCCGGACCGCCGCTATGCCATCATATATCCCGACAGCCCGTCGGTGAACACGCGCAATCCTCAGAGTTACATCAAGGGGTCGCTGGGAAAGGATACGCTTGACGTGATACGCTACGCCACGAGGTACGCGTTCGTCATCAACGGCACCGACGTGGGTGAAAACATTCCGGTGCCCGCAAGCTACAACATCGAGGGCGCGGGACTGTACACGGGCAAGAAGACATCGATGACCTGCAATTATTTCATCGTTGGCGGGGACAGCACCGGCGCGAAATGCCTGCCCAGCGCGGTTTCCAACAAGCGTCTCTCGTATCAAGCGGCTGTTCGGCCGGTTCTTGCAAAAGGCTGCCTTATCTACGATATCATGGGGCGCAAGGTGGGGGTGTACGACGGCGTCTCGCTTTCCGCAATGAGACTCGGCAGGGGCCTGTACTTCATCATGCCCGCGGGCGACGCCGCGCAAAACGCCAAGCCGGTGCGCATGCTGCAGATTAAGAATTAATTCGTTTTGAAGGACAGAAATAAAAAGGCCCCGGTTGTCATTACCGGGGCCTTTTTATTTGAATCCTGCAGGAAGAACCCAATCTTCCCGCATTTTAAATCATTACGCCTTAGCCATTGCCTTAAGGCATTTCATGCAGATTTTTATGCGCTTGGACGTTCCGTTCACCTTGGTCTTGATGGTGCGCAGGTTGGGAAAGAAAATCCTTTTGTTGACATTGTGCGCGTGCGAGATGGTCGAGCCGGACACCGGGCTTTTCCCGCACACTTCGCATGTTTTCGCCATTTTATCCTCCTGAATTTTATTAGTATTTCATTTTTAACAGGGGATAAATATAGATTATCCTTGGATGATTATTCAAGAGAATTGGTATGATGGACCTGAATGGACTTATGCCGGAAATTAGCAGGATGTAAATCAACAGTCATTACTTATTTTTTGTCAGTAGCGCTATGATTGAGAAATTGAAACCTTTTTATAATTCAGTATTGAATCCTGTCGCAGATTTTTTGATGCGAATTAAAATTCATCCAAACCTGATAACCGCGTTTGGAGTCTTATTGTCATTAATTGCAGGGTATTTCTGCGCAACAGGGAAATGGTACCTTGCCGCGCTCATTGTTTTTGTCGGTTCGTGCATGGACGGACTCGACGGGCTCGTTGCCCGGCAGGCCGGAAAAACGACCGCGTTCGGCGCAGTGTTCGATTCCGCCTGCGACAGGATCACCGAAACGGCATGGTTTTTCGGAATACTGTATTTTTACCTTCAGCGGCCCGTGTTCGGCCGCGAAGGCGTGTGGCTCTCTTTTCTTGCCATGGCCGGTTCCCTGATGGTAAGCTATGTACGTGCGCGCTGCGAGGCCGCGGCCATCGCCTGCAAACAGGGCCTGCTCCAGAGGCCCGAAAGAATTATCGTGCTCATCGCATGCCTGCTCGCGGGGCCGCGTATCATGGCGTGGGGACTTGGATTGCTGGCCCTGCTTTCATACGCCACCGTGGTGCAACGGCTCGTCATCGCCCGGCGGGCCGATAAAAACGCCGATTAACAAAGAGTAAACCGCATGCTTTTATTGTCCCGTAAATTCTGGCACGATTACCGCACCAATCCCCAGGAAGCGCTGCTGTCGCTCAGCACCAACCGCCGCAGGATCTCCCACGCGGTGCTCAAGTTTACCGTGTTCGTGCGGATCACCTTTTCGGAATACTTCATGAACCACTGCGTCACGCGCGCGGGAGCGCTCGCCTTTGCGCTGCTGCTCACGCTCATACCGCTGCTCGTCTGCGTGTCGTTCATGCTCACCAAGGTCATGGAGGCGCCGCTGCCGCAGCTCGAGAAAATGGTGGCGTTTTTCCTTCCGTTCGCGCCGGAGGCCATCCTTTCACAGGTCAGCGTGTTTTTCGCGAACGCCCAGAAGGTGAAGGGCCTGGGCATCGGCGTGCTCATCATCGTCACGCTGGGCATGTTCGGCACGGTCGAGGAGGCGCTCAACACCATCTGGAAAGTCACACGCTCGCGCTCGTTCTTCGTGCGGCTCCGCACCTTCACCATGGTGATGGTGTACAGCCCCATCCTGTTTTTCGCGTCGTTTCGGGTGCGGCGCTCGGTCATGCTCGATGTCAAGCCGGTGTACATCTTCTCGCTCGACGTACTGTCGTTCGTGCTCATCGTGCTGGCCTTTGCCGTGTTCATCTGGGTGGTGCCCAACACGAGGGTGCGGTTCCGCCACGCGCTCGCTGGCGGCATTGTGGCGGGCATACTGTTCCAGCTGGAGCGCTATTTTTTCTCGTTGTACGTGAGCGTCAATTCCCAGACGTTCACGATCTACGGCGCGTTCGGCCTGTTTTTGTTTTTTCTCATCTCGCTGTTTCTCGCCTCGTGCTTCGTCCTGTTCGGCGCCGAAACGGCATTCGTGGCGCAGAATTTCAGGCCGCTTTTGCGCGCCAAGAAACGCTGGGAGCGCCGCATCAGCGATTACAAGACCTATTTCTGCCTGCGCGTCATGATCGACACGGTGGCCGCGTTCATCCGCAAGAGAAAGCCGCCCACGCTTTCGCAGTTTATGAAAAAGTACGAGATGACCGAGACCCAGGCGCAGGGCATCGTGAACACGCTGGTGCGCGCGGGCTTTCTCCACGTGCTGGGCGCCAACGGCAAGGAGGCATACGTTCCCACCCAGGACTACGCCGGCATACGGCTCCGGGAGATCCTCGACTCCATCGAGGACGAGAACCGGAGGATCCCCACCACGCCCGACGATTTCGCGAAAAACTACGTGGCCGGCCTTATCGCAGGCGTCAAGGAACGCCTTCCCTCGCAGACCGACGAGCTCACGTTTGAAAAATTGGTGTTTGATATCGAGGACGGGGAGGCGAGGGCGCAGCGGATTGGATTAGGAATATGATTTTGGACTGTTGACCGCGAATTTCAAGAATGCGATTGGTGGGGGGAGGCTTCCCCCTCGCTCGAGCCTCCTCGGCTTTCAGACCTGCGGGGTCTCTCGCTACCCCTCCTGTGTGCAGCCCGGGTGCCGCCGGTCGCAAGCTCCACATTTCCGTTGGGCGCACCCGCGACCTGCAGTTGAAAGAACAACCTTAGACTCTCGCCTCTGCGCAGAAATCCACAGGAAAAATATCCTTTATAATTTTATCATATGTTAATATTGCGGAAGGCAGACCGACCCCGCGAAGCGGGGAAACGCCCAGGTTTTTATGTTCTTCAACTATGAGAAGTAAACAATCTTATTTTTCTATCTCAACCGTCAAGAACTTCTGATCAACCCTCTGGTTTTCAAACGCCAACATTATCCAATCATCTGACCTTGCGATTTTCGAGATGTTGAGTTCATCAATGATACCATTGAAATAGCTAGTGCCATCCGATCCGATGGTAAGCGTTGCGGTTGAACTATCCGGCCCTGCCGCCGTAAACGTGTTCGTGGTTCCACAGAGCCCTCCATCAATGTAAAACGTGGTCGTGGCGGAACCCGATCCATCCAACGTCCGCTTGACAGTGTAGAAATGCCACTGGCTCACCCCCATGTCGCGCTGGGCGACGATGCTGCCGATTCCCACGCCCGAAAAAACAGGCCGCAGGCCGGCCGCGCCCGACGCGAGGCTGTCGCCGAAGTAAAACTCCTCGTCGCCGGTGTCGCGCGCCGCGCCGCTTCGTGTTTTAGAGAAAATAACGCCGCCCGGAGCCGAGAAATTCGCCCACACGCATATGGTCATTGCGCCTGTTGCGAGATCGGTGACCCGGCCGTGCGTGGGGATGCCGTCTCCGTTTGCAAACGCGCATCCGTTGCCGACATAGCCCTCAAGCGGCGAAGAAGCCACTTGATCATCTCCGTTTGCGCCGTTCGCCGTTGCGTCTTTGTAAAGGCCGGTCGTCCCCGTGCCTGCCGCATTCTCCTCCAGGTGCCATACGCCGGCAAAGCCCTTGCCCGTGTCGAACACTGCGGCTGCGTTAGAAGCGCTCTGCGTGCCCGGGTTGCCCCAGAACATGCGCACGAAGTGCGCGGCGTTGTCCGGGAGCACCGTGTCGAGGCCGATCCAGAGCACTGCCTGGCCGGCGGAAGAGTCCCACATCGCAACTTCGAAGGGCACTGCCTTTCCCGATTCGTCGGCGATCCGCAGGTCGCGGCCCGCCGCCCGGGCTTGCGCAAACGGGAAATTCGCGGACGACAACCGAAGCGCCGCGCTGAAATCGGTGACAATCGTGGGGACCAGAATGCCTGATGCGGTCGTGTTGATCCGGATTTTCGCCGAATGCAGCCAGCCCGGATAGGGGTTGAGGAACGTGGTGTCCGCAGGCCCGATCGGCACGTTTGATCCCAGCAGCAAGGCGGGAGCGCTCGCACTTACCTTGAATTGTATTTGTTGGAGCGTGCATTGCGGGACCGGACTGAAGGTCACCATTCGCTCGCCGGCATTTTTCGGTTTATAAAAAGTTGTTCCGGATACATACACAGAACCGGAAAGCGGAATCATGCTGTCGGAAAAAATAATGGCCAGTGCCACGGGTTTTTTGAGAGAATCAGGATCAATCGGCATTTTTCCCGCGTTGGAAAGCACGGTGATGCCGTTATGCAGCAGTTGCTTTTCGGACGACAAATTGACTGCCTCAAGGTTGTAGGTCCCGCTTGAAGCTACATGAAATTGATAGACGCCGTTTGAATCTGTCGTGTCGATCAATCCTGCATCGGCAGGATTATCGAAGGCGGGATTGAAACCTGTTGGAATGAACATGACTTTGGTGTAAGGCACGCCATTGCCGTCCGGCGTTACAATGCGGCCGGAAACTTCGGTGTCTGAACCGCTGCCCGCCAATTGGATGGAACAGGAGATGCACCAGGGGAGAATGGCGGCAAGCGCAGAGAGCAGAATTGCGGGAAAACCGCGGATTTTTTTATTATAGGGGGACATTATACTGTTCCGGCAAAAATCGTTTGCCGGCCTCGTTTGCGGATGCCCCCGAAAATCATTTATCAAACCGCAATGCGGCCGGTAAGATCGCGATTCTTCTTAAATATAAAAGAAAAACCGGAGATTTTCATGAATCATTTTTAATAAATTATCGCTGATGACAATGGGGAAGCGGTATTCCGCTGATTTGGGAATAGGAATGATAAAATCTGGGGCCGAGAACGGATAAGAGACCATCAAAAACCGGTTCCATGCCTGAAACCTCATAAGGATATCTCACGGGATTTCTTGCGGCGACTTAAACATGCACACAGGTTTGATTGTATTTTTCCAATGGAATCTATATTTAAAATGAAACAGTCATTCCGATATCATTGTTTACCACTGTCAATCATCCTTGTTGCCGTTGCCTCCTTTGCCCAGCACCTCGACTCCTATTCCCCCTTCTTCGCCGCCTGCTCTCTGTCTTCCGACACCTGCCATTACATCGCGCTGCGCTCGTTCAGGCAAGCGGGCGTCCGCGGGCTCTTTATTGTAAAGCCCGCCACCCTTGCCACGCAAATCGTGCCTGCCGACAGCGCGTGCTGCGCCCCGGCGGCCCTTGCCGATCTGCGCGGCCTTTTCGCGCAGACGGCGTACGCCGCTGCTCTTGACAGCTCGGAAAAAAGCGAAAGGCGGGTGCAGGACGCGGGGCTCGTCCGGGGCTCTCCCGGCCGGAAGGGCATCGACCTCACCGCCGACCTATGCCCGTCCAGGCTGCCGCTCGCCCGGGATTTTTTCACCGGGCTCATCGACCAGTTCCTGCCCACGGAGCGTCCGGTGCCCGTCGCGCTCGCCGTCACCGGCGTGTGGATGAACACGCACCAGGACGACCTTGAGTGGCTGGTCGATCTGGGAAAAAAGGGCGATCTTTCCATCACCTGGATCAACCACTCTTACAATCACCTGATAAGCGACAGCGTTCCGGTGGAAAAGAATTTTCTTCTCAGGAAAGGCACCAACCTCGAGGCAGAGGTGCTCAAGACCGAGCAGAAAATGATCGAGTCCGGCATCACGCCGTCGGTGTTTTTCCGTTTTCCCGGCCTCGTGTCGGACAGTCTCGTGTTCGCGAAGGTCACGTCGTTCGGACTCATCCCGGTCGGGAGCGACGCGTGGCTCGCCAAGAACGAGCTGCCGAAAAACGGCAGCATCGTGCTCGTGCACGCCAACGGCAACGAGCCGTACGGCATCAAGCAATTCTTCAAGCTCATCCGCCAGGAGCGCGACTCCATCAGCGCGGGGAAATGGATGCTCTATGACCTGCGGGAGAGTGTGGCGGAAAATGAGAAGAAATAGATGAGCCACAGAAACACAGAGGACACAGAGAAAAAGTGACGCAGTTCCCGATGGAATTGTATCAATAATAATGGAAATCGGTTCTCAGGCAGCCGATTGAAAAAACATCCCCGGAAAACCGTGGGGTGTTTTTTTTATGGGGAAAACAACTGGCGAAATGGTACCATTGAACAGGGACTGGGCTTTATTGACCAGGTCAGATTCCGGCATTAAAAGGGGGGATATCATGCTGCCAAAACCTTTTCTTCTTATTACTTTTTCATCAATTTTATTGTCAAGCTATCCCTATGCCCAAACTGTCTCGCTCTCCGGCACCGTTTTCAACACCGACAACGTGGCGGTCAGGGGAGCCGTCGTTGCATTGCAGAACGGCAAACTGTCGGACACCACGGACGCAAACGGCGTATTTTCGATCACCGGCAACGTCGGCGTGGTGTCGGTGCTCCCGAAGGCGGGCGTCGATGAGATATCGGTGTGCGGCGGTTTTGTCAGGTTCTCGTTGGTAAATGATGAACAGGTCTTTCTTTCGGTTTTCGACTGCACGGGCAGGATACTCACCTCTCTCAAACAATTCTATAAGGCGGGAAACTATTCGATTGACCTAGGAAGATATGCCGCGCATGGATTGAAAATCATTCGCGTTGCCATGGGTCAGCCATCGTACAGCTTCAAGATGATTGACATGGAAGGAAGTCCGTCCCGGCCGATCACCCAGAATCATGCTCAATATTTGGCTTTGTCAAAAAGGTCGGCGAGCGTGGATTCCCTCAAGGTAAATGCTGTACGCTATTGGCCCTTGTCGCAGGGAGTCAATTCATACAATCAATCCAATATCAATCTGATCATTGCATCGCTGATCGACACCGGCGTGGGCGCGAGCTTCCACGGCGTGCGGCCTTTCCCGGATGACAATCCGTGGAACACGCCGGTTGACAAGGACACCGTGGACCCGCTCTCCGACCGGATCATCGCCGGCATCGGCCTCAACGTGTCGCTGCACCCGGATTTCTGCGGCCAATATAACGGCGGCGTGTGCGGCATCCCGTACGTGGTGGTGACCGCGAATACGCCGAGGTCAACCGTGACGTTCGATTACGCGGACGAAAGCGATCCAGGCCCGTACCCCATTCCGGCCAACCCGCCCATTGAAGGCGGGCCGAGCTCAACCGGCGACCGGCACATCCTGATGATCGACCGCGACAGCTGGATTCTTTACGAATTGTACTCCGCGTATCCGCCGGGGACCGGCTGGACAGCGGGCTCCGGCGCCATCTTCAAGCTCGATTCCGATTCCCTGCGGCAGGCGGGCTGGACGTCGGCCGACGCGGCGGGCCTTCCCATTTTTCCCGGCCTCGTGCGCTACGACGAGGTGGTGGAGCAAAAGGCGGTGTTGCACGCGGTGCGGTTCACGGTTGTCAATTCGCGCCATGCCTATCTTCCGCCGGCCACGCATTACGCAAGCAACAAAACGGCCGACACGCTGCCGCCCATGGGCATGCGGGTGAGGCTCAAGGCAAGCGTCGACATCTCCGGCTATTCGGCCAACATGCAGGTGATTCTGAAGGCGCTCAAGACCTACGGCATGATCATGGCCGACAACGGGTCCAACTGGTACGTTTCCGGCGCGCCCGACAGCAGGTTCGACGACAACGAACTGAACACCCTGAAGCAGATAAAGGGGAGTAATTTCGAGGTGGTGAAGATGAGGGGGATGGTGACGCAGTAAAAATTGCCACAGAGACACAGAGGACACAGAAAAAAAAAGAGTAAAGAATAAGGTGATTATAAAGGATCTTGCACCAAATTAGTGATCATTTTGACAAGTTTTTCAAAGATATTTTCATGACGATGATTGTACCGAAAAGCCATTTCGTTCAGATACCCTGGAAAGTATTCTTTGGA
>Ga0335081_10000777_pt1 | contig 52214 bp, 47 predicted proteins | sample Lox_Sample_35_FD_206713 | JGI IMG/M metagenome (GOLD analysis project Ga0335081, IMG submission 206713) | Soil microbial communities from Loxahatchee National Wildlife Refuge, Florida, United States - Lox_Sample_3.5 | ecosystem: Environmental > Terrestrial > Soil > Wetlands | place: USA... | reverse complement strand
CCGGATGAGCGCAGCGAAACCCGGGGCGACGATGAAGGCTGCACCGCCGTTCCCGGATTTCGCTTTCGCTCAATCCGGGCTACGGCCGTGCGTATCGAACAAACAAAGCTCGGGCGCAAAAACGCGCTGCGAGAACGCTCTCTTATTTCCAGCGCCGCACGGGGGAGAATTGCGGGCACCTTGCGCTGACGTTGGCGTCATCGCACAACAGCCCGGCCACGGGGAAAGAACCATGCCGCGCACCATCGATACCCACACGCACATTCTTGACGACGACACGATAAAACTCCTGCAGAAGGAGATCCCGAGCCTTGGGCTCAAGCTGACGCCGTTCGATGCCGACAACGCGCTGATCGAGGTGGCGGGGGTGCCGTACCGGCCGTTCCCGCGCGGCGGCCATGACGTCGAGCGCCGGCTGGCCGACATGGACGCCACGGATGTCGACATGCACGTGCTCTCGGCGGCGCCGCAGACCTGGCTGTACGGCCAGGAGCCGGCGGTCGGCGCGGCGGCGGCGGCGATCCAGAACGAGGGCATCGCGCGGCTCGTCAAGCAGAAGCCCGACCGCTTCGTCGGCATCGCCACCCTGCCGATGCAGGCGCCGCAACAGGCCGCCGCCGAACTGCGCCGCGCCATGACGACGCTTGGTCTGCGCGGCGCCATGATCGGCTCCAATGTCGGCGGCAAGAATCTCGACGACCCGAGCTTCGAGCCGCTGTGGGCGACCGCCGCCGCGCTCGATGCCTTCTTCATGATCCACCCCGGCAACGTCGCCGGCGCCGACCGCCTGCGCGCGTATTATCTCAACAATTTGGTCGGCAATCCGCTCGACACCACGATCGCCGCGGCCTGCCTGATCTTCGGCGGCGTGCTGGAGCGTCATCCGAATTTCAACCCGGTGATGGCGCACGGCGGCGGCTTCACGCCCTACCAGGGCGGCCGCTGGGTGCACGGCTGGCACGTGCGTCCCGAGCCGAAGGTGCATTTGAAACATTCGCCCGAGCAATATCTTCTCCGCTTCCGCTATGACACCATATGCCATTCCAAAACGGCGCTCGAGTTCCTGATCGGCTCGTGCGGCGCCGACCGCGTGTTCCTGGGCAGCGATTATCCGTACGACATGGGCATGATGGACTGTGTGCGGCACGTGCAATCGCTTGACATTGCACCTGCCGATCGGGATACGATTCTCGGGGGGCACATTGCCGGGATTTTCAGGCTGCCGAGCAACACGGTCTAAGCCTGATGGAGCCGATTATGAGCGAACAGCAAGACCGTCAGGAAACCGTGTCGCGTCGCGTGATGCTCAGGGGCACGGCGCTCGCGCTCGGCGCCGCCGCAACCGCAACGGCGGCGATCCGGGCCGAGGCGCAGCAGAAGATCAGCCAGGCCAACGCCAAGTATCAGGATCATCCGAACGGCAGTCAGGAGTGCGACGGCTGCATCCAGTTCCAGGCGCCGAACGCCTGCAAGATCGTCGACGGCCCGATCAATCCGAAGGGCTGGTGCCAGTTCTTCGGCGCCAAGAGCTAGGCGTGATGATTTTGGACTGGCGCACTCCATCGTCATTGCGAGCGAAGCGAAGCAATCCAGTGCAGCAGCGCCGTTCTGGATTGCTTCGTCGCGGAGCTTGTCATCGGGCCGGCCACTTCGGGCCGGACCCGTTGGCTCCTCGCAATGACGATGGACTGGCGCTGCTTGAGCATGATGATTTTAGATCGGCCGGCCGTCTACTCTGCGTGATCGCCGCGCAAAATGCTTGCCGCGTTGAGCAACGTCGTCACCTCGTAGAGCGGTGGCTCTAAATCGCGGAGCACCGCGAGCGCCCGATCGGTATCCCCCGCCTCGGCACAAGCCTCGGCCGCACTCGCCACGTCCGCCGCTGCGAGCAATCGCTCGGCGATGCGGCGCACGAGTTCCGTGGTCGAGACCGGTGCTTGGGAATCGCTCATTCAGCGCGCCATTGCCTCGGCGAGAATGACAAGGCAACGGCGCTGCCGTGCATCGCGAATGTCCACAAACGCTCTGGTCAACGCCAGCCCGTCGGCGGTCGTCAGGAAATCCGATATGTACGACGGCAGCGCCGCCGTCCTGCCGCCGGGTGTGGAAAAACCTTCGAAAAAGAAGCCGACCGGCACCCGCAGGATTTCGGCAAGCTGCTGCAGCCGGCCGGCGCCGATCCGGTTATTGCCTTTCTCGTATTTCTGCACCTGCTGAAACGAAATGCCGAGCCCGGCGGCGAGCTTCTCTTGCGACATGTCGAGCAGCAATCGCCGCATCCGCACCCGGGCGGCGATTTGCCGGTCGATGGCACTCGGACTTTTCTTCGCCATGCGCAGTGGCACCATACGATTGCGCGCTTATGGCAACATCCGCGAGGCAATCATCGCTCGGTCTCGCGGGCGCGCTCTGGATTCATGAGCGGCTGAACTGAGCTGCGCGCATTGCGCAGATGGGAAAGCGTGTCGCGCCACGCTGTAAGCCTGTCCGGTTCCTCGGACGCCGCGGTGAGTATGCGACCGATGCGGCTTATGGCGTCGTAGATCATAAAATCGATTCGGTCGGCAGCCATTTCCGACTGACGCTTGCTCATAACCATCCGAGCTACCCAACTAAAGAACTAAAGAAAGCCTCACAATTTTTTGTTTGCACCGTTCGTGATTTTTAACCTAAAATGGTAGTGACAATTCTGTCAAGAAAAGCGCAGCCGAAGTTATATAGATGAGGTCTATCACATGAGCCGCATCGAGACTCGCCTGCGCGGCAGGCCGGACGCGGCGAGTTGGGCTATCTTGAAGTTGGCTGCGTGGCCTTGGTGTCCGGCGCGGGCTTGCTGCAGAGCTGGATCGGACCGTTCGAGCAAGCCCATCCGGCTATCGAGGTAAGAATGCGCAAGCTGGTGTCAATGGCGCAGATCACCGGAATCGTGCGCAAGGAGCTGGATGCCGGTTTCGTGCGCACGCCGCACAAATATCCGGCGGGCGTCCGCGGCTTCGAGGTCTATCGTCAGCCCCTGATGCTGGCGCTGCCGGGCAAGCATCCGCTGGCGCGGCACGAGGCCATCAGCCCCGCGATGCTCGCGCGCGAGGCCTTCGTCAGTATCTCACCCGAGCCTGACATAGGGTTCTTGGGCTATACCGAAGTCATCGCCCGCATCGGCAATTTCATACCGCGCGTAGTCAAGCGCGACCACGATCTCGGTATGGTGCTGGTGTATGTCGGCCTCGACCACGGCATCGCGGTCGTGCCGGCGATTGTGAAAGCGACGAGCGTTCCCGATGTCGTTTTCCGCAACATCGCGGCTGATCCGGTGCCCCAGACATCGATCGCTTTCGTCTATGGCAGCGACCCGTCGCCGTCGGCCAAATTGCTGATCCAGCACATGCGGCGTCTCGCGCTGCGAAATGACGGCAGCAGCGCTGCTCCGCCTCATAATCATGATAGCATCATCATACCAAGCGCACTCGATCTTGACCCTCGCCCTTCGAGGCTCGGCGCGGAGCTTTTCATCGGGCCGGCCGGAGGCCGGACCCGTTGGCGCCGAGCGCCTCATCAGAGTGAGGAAATGACTCAGCGATGAGAGTGGTCAGTATGAATCTCGTTCGCCGCAAACTTCTGTCGCTTTCGATCGGCGCCGCGGCATGGCCGGTCCTTGCGCGTCCAGCAACAGCAGACTCGCTTGCTCCGCGGACCGTCCGTATCGTCGTGGGTTTCCCGCCAGGGGGCTCGGGCGACATTGGCGCGCGGCTGATCGCGCAGCCGCTGCAGCAGAGGTTGGGGAAATCGGTCGTCGTCGAAAACCGTCCGGGTGCCGGCGGCAATGTCGCCGCCGAAGCCGTGGTCAAAGCGCGGCCCGATGGCGGCACGCTGATCCTGGCGGGCCCAAGCGATGCGATCGATACGAGCCTCTACAAGCATTTGCCGTTCGATTTCATCCGCGACATCGCCATGGTCGCCGGCATCATACAAGCCCCACTGGTGGCGGTGACCAATCCCACACTCGCGGCCAAAAGCGTCACGGAATTGATCGACTATGCCAAAGCCAATCCCGGCAAGATCAATATGGCCTCTGCCGGCAACGGCACGGTCACACACTTGGCGGGGGAGCTGTTCATGATGATGGCCGGCCTGTCGATGGTTCACGTTCCTTACCGCGGCCCAGCGGAGGCGCTTGCCGACTTGGTGGCCGGCCGCACGCAGCTGATGTTCGCCCCCGTGACTACGTCGATCGGCTTTCTCCGCGATGGCCGCCTGCGGCCGCTCGCGGTCACCAGCTTGCACGCATCGCCGGTCTTGCCGGGAATTCCGCCGCTGGCCTCGGTCGTCCCCGGCTACGAGGTCACCGGATGGTACGGCCTTGGCGCACCCAAGGCGACGCCGGCAGAAACGGTCGCGGCCCTCAACAAAGCCGTGAACGCAAGCCTCGCCGAGCCCGCCATCATCAACCGCATTCACGACCTAGGCGGCGAGCCGATGGTCATGAGCCCCAACGAACTTGACGCCTTCGTTGCCGCCGAAACGGCAAGGTGGGCCGCGGCCGTCAAATTCTCCGGCGCGAAGGTCGATTGATGCGGAATTCGGATGATTGATTCCTCCTCATTGCAGATCGCCGCGACCCGCCGTCGCTTGGCAGCGAGCGAAGGCGGTGCGCTCGGCCCCGCAAATGAGAACGAATTGCCAAGATTTCATTCGATGCCATCGAATTCATATTTGTCAGATAATTCAGTGTCTTATCAGCAAAAAGAGTACAAAAGGCGGCCGCGAAAACCAGCCAGCTTCGAAAAGGCATTAATAACTTTCTCGCTTCGCTTCCAATCCGTTCACCCCCATGGATTCCGCTAATGTTCACGGCGAAAACGGCTTTTTCAGCGGCGTGGGCGCGATAAGTTGCGCGACAAGTTGAATGTGTTGACCCGAAATCGTCGCGCCGTTAGTCCGTTACCGATGCTCCGTCCCGGCAGCTTCGCGCTTACTCTGTTGCTGTCGCTGTTGACCGGGCTCGGTCCGCTGTCGATGGACATGTATCTGCCGTCGCTGCCGGCGATCGGCGAGGCGCTGCACGGCTCGATCGCGCAGGTGCAGCTCACCATTTCCAGTTATTTGTTCGGCTTCGCCGCCGGGCAGATCATTTACGGCCCGGTGTCCGACCGCTTCGGAAGGCGGCCGGTGATCCTGGCGGCGCTGGTCTTGTACGGCATCGGCAGCGTGTTCTGCGCCGTCACCCAGTCGATCGAGACCTTGACGGCGGTGCGCTTTGTCCAGGCGCTCGGCGGCGCCGGCGCCATCGTGCTCGCCCGCGCCGTGGTGCGCGATCTCTACAGCGGCGTGCGCGCCGGGCGCGAACTGTCGCTGATGGGCTCGATCACCGCGTTCGCGCCGATCGTGGCGCCGGCGATCGGCGGCGTGCTGCAGACCGCGTTCGGCTGGCGCGCGAGTTTTATTCTGCTGCTGATCTTCGCGCTGTGTGCCGCAGCGACCGCCGCCCGGCTGTTGCCGGAAACACTGCGAGAGCGCACGCCCGGCCCGTTCTCGTTCAGCACGATGGCGGCGCTGTATCGCTCGGTGCTGGTGCACCGCGGCTTTTTGGCGAACCTCGGCATTTTGACGACGAGCTTCGTCGGTCTGTTCGCCTGGGTTTCCGGCGCCTCGGTGGTGATGCAGGGCGTTTACGGCCTGTCGCCGGCTGCGTTCGGCGCCACCTATGCGGTGGGCGCGCTGGGCTACATGGTCGGCACCTCGATCGCCGCGCGCGTCGTCATGCGCATCGGGCTTGACCGCACCATGGGCATCGGCGCCACGATCCAGGCGGCCGGCGGCGTGGCGATGGCGGCCGCCGTGGCGCTCGGGCTTGGCAGTGTGGCCTGGCTGGTCGGCGCCATGACGCTCTATCTCGCCGGCATGGGTTTTGTGCTGCCGCAGACCCAGGCGAGCGCGCTGACGCCGTTTCCGGATCGCGCCGGCACCGCGTCGTCGCTGATGGGCTTTGCCCAGCAATCATGCGCCGCCATTGCGGCTGCGGCGATCGGCGCCTTTCTGGGCCGCTCCGCCTGGCCGGTCGCCGGCACGCTCGCCGCGATGGGTCTCTTGGCGCTGGCGATCTGGGCGGCAACGCGCCGTGTGCGGAAACTTTAGCGGCGAGCCGGACAACAGGCGGCTGCGCGATCTTTGTTTGATCGCCTGTTGCGCTATTCAGTCGATATGCGCGCCGGAGGCCTTGATGATCGGCGCCCATTTGGCGAGCTCGGCCTTGACGAAGGCTTCGGTGCTTTGCGGCGTCGAGCCGGGCGTCGGCGTGATGCCGGCTTTTTCCAGGGCGCCGGACACGGCGGGATCGGCCAGCGCCTTGTTGACCGCGGCGTTGAGCTTCGCGACGACCGGCGCCGGCGTGCCGGCCGGTGCCAAGAACGCGTTCCAGGTGTAGCACTCGAAACCGGGCAGGCCCTGCTCCTGGAGGGTCGGCAGGTCCGGCATCGCGGCGAGCCGCTGCGCCATGCCGGCGCCGATCGCGCGCACCTTGCCGGCTTGCGCCAGCGGCATCGCGGTCGGCGTCGCGTCGAACGCCCAGGCGACCTGGCCGCCCATCAGGTCGGTGTCCATCGGCGCCGAGCCCTTGTACGGCACGTGCACGACGTCGAGCCCGCCGGCCTTCGATTTGAACTCCTCGCCGCACAGATGAAGGATCGAGCCGAGCCCGGAAGAGCCGTAGCTGTATTTGCCCGGACTGGCCTTCATCAGCGCGATCAGGCTCTTCACGTCCTTGGCCGGCACCGACGGATTGACCAGCAGCAATGTCGGCGTCACGCCGACCCGGCCGACCGGCGCGAAGCCGTTGATCGGATCGTAGGGCAGGTGCGTGTACAGGCCGGGATTGATGGCGTTGGTCGATACCGTCGCCATCAGGATCGTGTAACCGTCGGGCGCAGCTTTGGCGACCGCATCGGCGCCGATATTGCCGCCGGCGCCGGTGCGATCCTCGACCACGAATTGCTGGCGCAGAACCTCGCCCATCTTGGCGCCCATGATGCGGCCGACGATGTCGGTCGGCCCGCCGGCGGAGAACGGAACGATCATGCGCACCGGCCGCGCCGGGTAATTGTCCTGCGCTTGGGTCGGCAGATTCGCGATCAGCAGCGATGTGAGAACCGCCGCGGCCGCGGCCGCCGCGCGTCGACGATCGGCCATAGACTTTCCTCCCTGGCTTTTGTGGCGAGCATAACACACCGCGACATCGTGGCTAGGCGCGGGCCGATTTCCCCGCCGGCCGCTTCCGCGCTATGGTTTACAGAACGGCCGGCGCCGCACGCGAGGCAGAAGCGCGATGTGCGCCGGCCGCGCGCCATACGGGGAGGGAAATGTGAGCACCATCGCCGCGCCGGCACGTAGCGATACTTTGAACGAAGCGCGCGGCGACATGCGCCACATCGTGGCGCGGCTCGAGCGGCTGCCGTATTGCTCCTGGCACCTGAAAATGCGGCTGATCATCTGCACCGCATGGTTCTTCGACGCCTTCGATTCGATCGCCATCGCCTATGTGCTGCCGCCGCTGATCGGGCTGTGGCATCTGTCGCCGCAACAGATCGGCTCATTGATCGGCATCGGCTTCTTCGGCCAGCTTGTCGGCGCCATCGGCTTCGGCTGGATCGCCGAGCATTGGGGCCGGCGTCGCTCGATGCTGGCCACGCTGCTGATCTTTTCGCTCGGCGCCTTGGCCTGCGCGGGCGCGCAAAGCTACGCCATGCTGTTCTGGCTGCGCTTCGTGCAGGGCATCGGGCTCGGCGGTGAGATCCCGCTGATGGCCGCTTACGTCAACGAATTCGCCCATGCCAAGAACCGCGGCCGCTTCTCGGTTTCCATTCAGGTGCTGTTCTCGGCCGGGCTGGTCGCCGTGGCCCTGGTCGGCGTCTATGTGGTGCCGCATTGGGGCTGGCAGTGGATGTTCGTGATCGGCGCCATCCCGGCGCTGATTGCCATACCGATGCGGGCCGTGCTGCCGGAATCGCCGCGCTGGCTGGCGAGCCGCGGCCGCTACGACGAGGCCGACTGGGCGCTGACCGAGCTCGAGGCGATCGCCGCGCGCGACGGCAAAGAGATCGCGGCGCTGCCGGCCGATCTGCCGAACGTCGTCGAGGCCAAGCCGCGCATCATCGAGCTGTTTCGCGGCATCTATCTGCGCCGCACCATCACGGTCTGGCTGATCTGGACCGGCGCGTATTTCGTGTCGTACGGCATCACCGCCTGGATGCCGTCGCTGTTCCGCACCGTCTATCACTTGCCCGTCCAGCAATCGCTGAGCTACGGCCTGATCAACAGCGGCGTCGGCTTTGCCGGTGCGCTCGCCGCGCTTTATCTGATCGAGGCGATCGGACGGCGCCGCATGTTCGTGGTGAGTCTCGGCGGCTGCGCGGCGGCGCTGATCTCGTTCGCGTTCCTGCCGCAGCTTTCCGCCGCCGGCACGCTGACGGTGTCGACCATCGGCTTTTTCTTTCTATCCTCGACGCTGTTGTCGCTCGCCACCTACACGGCCGAGATCTATCCGACCCATCTGCGCGCGCTCGGCGGCGGCGTCGCCAGCGCCTGGCAGCGCGGCGCCTCGGTGGTGGGCACGACAGTGGTCGGCTGGGTGCTGCCGCACTACGGCATCAACGCCGTGTTCGTGATGTTCGGCCTGTTCGCCCTGATGGGCGCCGTCGTCGCAGCGCTGTTCGCCGTCGAAACCCGCGCACAGATCCTTGAACGCGTATCGCCGGTCGCGTAGTCGCGGCGGCTGAAAAGAGCGGATCAAGACCATGCCGGCCACAGAAAACCGTAACGGCGCGTATGCCGATCTTGCCGGCGTCAAACTGTGGTTCGTCGATACCGGCGGCGACGGCGCGCCGATCGTGCTGCTGCATCCGAATACCGGCACCGTCGAGATCTGGGAGCCGCAAATCGCCGGCTTGGCGCGCGCCGGCTACCGCGTCATCGCCTTCGATCGCCGCGGCTGGGGCAAGAGCACGCCCGATCCCTCGTCGGGGCCGCAGCCGGGCTCGATCGCCGAGGATTTGCAGGCGCTGGTCGAGCACCTGAAACTCCCAAAATTCCATCTGCTCGGCGTCGCCGGCGGTGGCTTTGCCGCGCTCGATTACGCCGCATGGCATCCGGAGCGGCTGCGCAGCCTCATCGTCGGCGGTTCTACCGGCGCCATCGAGGATAAGGCGATCGCCGATTTCATCGCCCGCATCGCCATTCCGGAGATCAGAAAACAGTCGGCGCATTACCGCGAGATCGGCCCATCCTATCGCGGTGCCAACCCGCAAGGCACCAAGCGTTGGATCGAGATCGACGAAAGCTCGCGCCAGCCGGGCGTGCCGTTTCAGCCGCCGCTGCGCACGCCCAACACGCTCGCCAAGATCGCCGCCATCGCGACGCCGACGCTCATCATTGCCGCCGATGCCGACCTGTTGGCGCCGCCGGCATTGATGCGGCTGTGGGCCGCGCACTTGCGCCATCACGAATGGGCGGTCATTCACGACGCCGGCCATGCCATGGCCTGGGAGCAGCCCGGCGCATTCAACGACAAGGTTCTGGAATTCGTGCAGCGGTATTAGTTCGAGGGAACCAAATGGCGCATTGCGCATTGCTTGGGTGCCATGCGCCGCCGCACTCACCGCCGCAGCCTTCACGAGATGTCGGACGCCGAAAAGCACGATGTCGCCGACGAATTGATGCTGCCGACCGGTGCGTTTGCTGCACTCGCATTGGCCGCGGTTATCATTGTGGCGCTGCTTTGGGCGCCCGCGGGCACGCTGGACCACATCAGCCGTATCGTCCCGGTCAGCATAGCTTTGAACGGCCGGTAGCCTGATCGCATCGTGCGATCAGCATCAGGGCCAATGTCATAAACAATGAAAATGATAGACCGCGGCCGTGCTTGTGCCGGCCGGCGGGAGTGATACGCTCGCCTCGTGTTTACAACTTTGACGCCTGGAGCGGGCGATATTTGCAGGGGTTCGGTATGTTACTTAACTATCGCTCGAAGGCCCTCAGCCGCCGCGCCCTGCTCGCCGGCGGCGCAGCGCTGACGCTGGCCCGGCCGCGGCGCGTCGCGGCGCAATCCGAGGAACCGCTTCGCATCGGCTTTCTCACGGTCAAAACCGGCCCGCTCGCCGCCGGCGGCAAGCAGCAGGAGGAAGGCGCCGCGCTGTTTCTCAAACAGCGTGACGGCATGATCGCCGGCCGCAAGGTCGAGCTGATCACCCAGGATACCGCCGGCAATACCTCGCTCGCCAAGACCAAGACCCAGGAGCTGGTCGAGCGCTACAAGGTGCCGGTGATGATCGGGCCGCTCGCCACCAACGAAGCGCTGGCAATGGACGGCTACATTCGTGAAACCAAAGTGCCGTTGATCACCACCACCTCGGCGGCGACCGTCGATCTGAAAGCGCACCCGGTCAATCCGTGGGTGCTGCACGCCTTCGGCACCGCGCCGCAAGTCACCTATCCGCTCGGCCACTACGCCGCCAAGACGCTGGGCTTCAAGCGCATGGCGATCGTGGCTGAGGATTTCACCTACGGCTACGAAGGCGCCGGCGGCTTTCAGCTCGCCTTCGAGGACGCCGGCGGCAGGATCGTGCAGAAGCTGTGGCCGCCGCTCAACGCGCCCGATTATGGACCGTTCCTGGCGCAGATCCGCACCGACATCGACGGCATCTACATGGGCTTTGCCGGCATCAACCCGCTGCGCTTCCTCAAGCAGTTCAACGAATATGGAATAAAGGGCAAGCTCGCGGTGCTCGGCAACACCACGAGCACCGACGAGGGCATTCTCAAGCTGATGGGCGAAGAAGCGATCGGCGTCTACAGCGCCGGCTGGTACGCCGCCGGCCTCGACACGCCGGACAACAAAACCTTCGTCGCCGCCATCAATGCCGCGTACAAGCACGATCCCGGCTTCTATACCGCCGGTCCCTACACGGCGCTGCTCATCATCGAGCAGGCGCTCAATGCCTTGCATGGCAACGCCAATGACACGGCGAGTTTCCTCGAAGCGCTGCACGAGGTGCGGCTCACCAGCGGGCCGATCGGTCCGGTGCGGCTCGACGAATACGGCACGCCGATCCTCGACATCTACATCCGCGAGGTGGCGCGCGAGAACGGCAAGCTGGTCAACACCATCCTCAAGACCTATCCGCAGGTCAGCCAGTTCTGGACCTACGATCCCGCCGAGTTCGTCAAACAGCCGCCGTTCTCGCGCGACTTTCCGCCGAGCAAATATTTGGAATAGTCCGGCGCTGCTCCGCTCATGCGTGTCATCATCCGCGCACGCGGATGATCCAGTAATCACGGGTCAGTAGGCGATTACTGGATGCCCGCTTTCGCGGGCATGACAATGAAGAGGTCGCGTCAGACGCTGCGGTCGAGCAGCTCGATCGACACGCCTTCGGGCGCGCGGATGAAGCAGACGCGCACGCCCGGCCGCACCGTGGTCGGTTCTCTGGTGAACTCGACGCCCTTGGCCTTCAGCTCCGCCGCGATCGCGTCGATGCCGCTCACCGCGAGCCCGAAATGGTCGAGGCCGCGATAGGGAATCGTCGGCGCCGGGTTAGTGCCGTCGCCGGACGCCACCGGCGCGATGAAAATCTTGGCGCCGCCGAGCTTGAGATCGATGCGGGGTTTGCCTTGCTGCATGGTGCGGATCACCTCGGCGCCGAGCATTTTCTCGAACCACTGCGCCATGCCCTCCGGATTGGTGGTGCGCAGATGGACGTGATCCCAGGTAAAGTTGGCCATGAATTTTCTCCCTGATCCTTTTCCTTCTTTCGTCATGGGCGGGCTTGACCCGCGCATCCATGCGGACGTGCCGCCACGTCAACGTTGATCCAGCATGGATTGCCGGGTCGAGGCCGGCAATGACAAATCCTCACACCTTGATCTTCTCGTCGGCCGCGACCCGGCCGACGGCGGCGCGCTTGAGCATGCGGTCCTTGTGGGCGGTGTAGTTTTTCAGCTCGGCCATCGGCAATTCGCGACGCACGCCCCAGGTGTAGAACACGAAGCCGTAGGGATCGAGCACGCTGTAGTGCTCGGAGAACCACTCGCGGCCGGCCAGCATGCCGTCGATTTGTTTCAGGTAGCCGTGGAAGGTCTTCAGCCCCATGTCCTTGATGCCCGGAAAGGCGCTCGGGTCGGCGGTGTAGCGCTCCGGCCGGCCGATATGGGCGTGGGCCGGATGCACGCTCGATGCGAAGAAGCCGATCAGCGACAGCGCCTGCGCCTCGGTCGCCGCATGCCGCGGCCACAGATCGTAGCGCTTGCCGAGATAGGGCAGGATCGCGGTGTTCTCGGTCAGCGGCTCGCCGTCGTCGAGGCGTAGCGCCGGCACGCGGCCGAGCGGGTGAATTTTCAGGTACGCCTCAGTGCGCTGCTCGCCGGCCGCAAGATCGACCTTCTTGGCTTCGTATTTTTCGCCGCTCTCCTCGAGCACGATGTGCGCCGCCATCGAGCACGCACCAGGGGCGTAAAAAAGCGTCAGCATTGCTGCAATCTCCCCACTCACTTTAAAGGCCGCGCCGCCGCGTTGCCCACCGCCAAGCAATATGCCGGCTACTGGAAGGCGCACTATAGCGGATGGCAGCGGGCCGCGGCAGCGGCCACGCGCCGTCCAGCCATGCGGTCTCGACGGCCGCCGACGAATATTGACTCCGCCGCCCAATCGCTCCCGAATAGGGCTGGAGACAAGCCCATGATCCGGAAATTCCACGTTCTCTATGTCGGCCAGATCGAGCTCGACAATGTCGGGCTCGACGGCACGCCTGCCAACGACCGGCGCTATTCGGACGAGCGGCTGCGCGAGGCCTTCTTCACCGCGCGCGACGTAGCCCAGCTCATGGACGAGCTCGGCTTCGACGTGCTGTGGACCGCCGAGCATCATTTCCAGCGCGAAGGCTACGAGGTCTTTCCCAACCTGATCCAGCTCGGGCTGTGGCTCGCCACCCAGACCAAGCGCCTGAAGTTCGGCTGCGCCTTCAACATCCTGCCGATGTGGCACCCGATCCGGCTGGCCGAGGACTACGCCATGGCCGACATCGTCACCGACGGCCGCATCGTCATGGGCGTCGGCCGCGGTTATCACACCCGCGAAGTCGAGACGTTCGGCGCGCCACTCCTCGACGCCGCCAAGAACCGCGACCTGTTCGAGGAGCAGCTGCAGCTGATGCTGGCCTGCTTCAACCAGCAATCGTTCCATCACAAGGGCAAATTCTACGAATGTCCGCCGCCGGTCGAATACCGCGGCTACAAGCTCTCCGACATCACCATGGTGCCGCGGCCGAAGCATTTGCCGGTCGAGATCTGGATGCCGATCGCGAGCGGCAAGACCATCGAGCTGATGGCGCAAAACGGCCTGAAGGCCATGGTGACGCTCAACGGTGAAAAAATTCTCGACGACGTCGTTCGCGCCTATCACGGCGCCTGCCTCAAGCACGGCTGGAAGAAGCAACTCGGCGAGGACGTGATCTGGGGCGCCGGCGTCTATCTCGCCGACAGCCGTGAGACGGCTATGCGCGAACTCGAGCCGGCCCATGACGAGCGCTTCAAATGGTTCGCGCCGTTCGGCTTCGTGCGCTACGCCGACGAGCAGGGCCGCACCTGGGGCTCGCCGGGCGCGCCGACCACCGTGCCCAAGCTCGCCGATGGCGTGAAGCAGAAGGCGTGGTTCTGCGGCCCGCCCAACGAGGTGATCGACGGCATCAAGTCGATCGAAGCCAAATATCCGGGGCTCGAGCATTTCATGATCCATTGGGCCGAAGGCCTCGGGCCCAAGGAATTCAAGGAACAGCTGCGCTGGTTCGCCAAGGACGTGATGCCGGCATTCAGGCGGGCGTGACGCCGTGCCTCTTGCCCCCATGCTTGCAGCCAACGGCGCGCGCATTCCGGCGATCGGCTTCGGCACCTCCGGGCTCGGCGATGTGCGCGCCGAGCACGTCGCTGCGGCGCTCAAAGCCGGCTACCGCCACATCGACACCGCCCGCAAATACGGCACCGAACGCATTGTCGGCGAGGGCATGCGGGCGTCCGGCGTGCCGCGGCAGGACATCTTCCTGTGCACCAAGGTCTCGCATGAAAATCTGCACGCCGCCGACTTTGCCCGCTCGCTCGACGACAGCCTTGCCGCGCTCGGCGTCGACTATGTCGACCTCCTGCTGGTGCACTGGCCGGAGAAAAATACGCCGCTCGCTGAGACCATGGGTGCGCTCGCCACGGCGAAGCGCCAAGGACTGACCCGGCACATCGGCGTCGCCAATTTCAACATCGCCATGCTGGACGACGCGATCCGCCTGTGTCCCGAGCCGCTCGTCACCTTGCAGGCGGAATGTCATCCGTATCTCGATCAGACTAAGGTCATCGCCGCCTGCCGCGAGCGCGGTCTGGTCCTCACCGCCTACTGCCCGTTGGCGCGCGGCCGGCTGCAGGGCGATCCGGTGCTCGCCGACATCGCGCGCCGAGTCGGCAAGGCTTTTGCTCAGGTCGCGCTGCGCTGGCTCATCCAGCAAGAGGTCATTGCGGCGATCCCGCGCTCCTCGAATGCACAGCGGATCGCGCAGAACATCGACGTATTCGACTTCGAGCTGAGCGAGGAGGACATGCGCCGCATCGCTGCTCTGGCGCGGCCGGACGGGCGGATTGGCAATCCGGCCGGACGCGCGCCGGTGTGGGACGCATAACCTCGTCAACGTCTCTAAGGCTCATGGCTCAGGCAAGCCGCGGGTAGAGAAGCGGGGAGAAACAGATGTCCGGCGCGCCCAAATACTTCATGTACTTCCCCGGCAATTACCGCTGGTCGGCGGCGTTCGTGAACATGCTCGGCACGGCGCCGTTCGGCGGCGTCGATATCAGCGAACTGCACGCCATCGGCCGGCTGCTCGACGGCAAGAGCGGCGACGACGACGCGGCCTGGTTCGACGCCTGCGTGAAAGTTGCGGAGCGGGTGCGCGGCCATGCCGACAGTTTCCGCGCCGGCGGAAATTCAATCTCGGCGTCCTCGTTCTATCTGCGCGCTTGCCATTATTACCAGATGGGCGAACGCTTCCGGACACCGAAGGATGCGCGTGCGCTCGATGCTTATCGCATCGCGGTCGACTGCTTTCATCGCTTCATCGTGTTCTCCGGCAGCCGTATCGAGATCGTCGAGGTGCCGTTCGAAAGCGGAACGCTGCCCGGCTATTTCGTGCCGGCGCAGAACGCGCGCCATGGCCGCGCGCCATGCGTGGTGTTTTTCGACGGCCTCGACGTGACCAAGGAAATCCAGTTCCTGCGCGGCGTGCCCGATCTGGTGCGGCGCGGCATCTCGGTCCTGGTGATGGACGGTCCCGGCACCGGCGAGGCGATCCGCTTCCGCGGCCTGGTGCTGCGCCACGATTATGAAAAAGCCGGCAGCGCCTGCATCGATTACCTGGAGCAGCGCGCCGACGTGGATGCCGGGCGCATCGGCATCATCGCCATCAGCCTCGGCGGCTATTACGCGCCGCGCTGCGCGGCGCTCGAGCCGCGCTTTGCGGCCTGCATCGCCTGGGGCGCGATCTGGGATTACTACGCGACCTGGAAGAAGCGCATCGATGCCGGCTTCAAGGCGTCCATGTCGGTGCCGGGCCATCACATCATGTGGATCCTCGGCGCCGCTTCGCTCGACGAGGCGTTGCGGAAACTCGAGCCGTTCCGGCTCGACGGCGTAGTGCAGCGCATGCGCTGCCCGTTTCTGGTGGTGCACGGCGAAGACGACGAGCAAATTCCGCTCAAGGATGCGCAGGCGCTGTACGACGCGTGTGGCTCGGCCGATAAGACGTTGCGCGTCTTCGCCGCCGAAGAAGGTGGCGCGCAGCACTGCCAGCGCGATTATCTGTCGCTCGGCACCGCGGTGATGTGGAACTGGCTGGAGCAGAAGCTGCAGGCGTGAGCGGCGCCACGGAAGGACGCTGCAGTGGCTGATTTCGACCTCGCCGTCATCGGCGGCGGCATCAATGGCGCTGGCATCGCGCGCGATGCCGCCGGTCGCGGCTTGCGGGTCGTGCTGTTCGAGCAAAACGATCTCGCCTCCGGCACGTCGTCGGCGTCCTCGAAGCTGATCCACGGCGGCTTGCGCTACCTGGAGCACGGCGAGTTCCGCCTGGTGCGCGCGGCGCTCGCCGAACGCGAAATCCTGCTGCGCGCGGCGCCGCATCTGATCCGGCCGCTGCGTTTCGTGCTGCCGCTCGATCCGGCGCGCCGCTCGCCCTTGCTGCTGCGGCTCGGCCTTCTGCTCTACGACTGGATCGGCCGGCGCCGGATTCTGCCGCCTACGCGTGAACTCGATCTCGTGACCGACGCGGCCGGCCAGCCGCTGCGCAGCGCGTTCCAGCACGCCTTCGAATATTCCGACTGCTTCGCCGACGATGCGCGGCTCGTCGTGGTCAACGCGGTCGATGCTGCTGCGCGCGGCGCGGCGATCCGCACCCGCACGCGTGTGGCCCGTGCCGAGCGCAGCGACCTCTGGCGCCTCGTCGTCAATGCGCGCGGCCGGCGCGACGAGGTGACGGCGCGAATTTTGGTCAACGCCACCGGCGCCTGGGTCGAAACGCTGGCGCGGACAGTGTTGCGCCAAGCATCGTCACGGCCACGCGTGCGGCTCGACAAGGGCAGCCACATCGTGGTGCGGCGGCTCTACGAGCATGATCGCGCCTACATCCTGCAAGCCGCTGACCGCCGCGTCGTGTTCACCATTCCGCTCGATCGCGATTTCACGCTGATCGGCACCACCGACCGGAGCTTTTCCGGCGATCCGGCAACGGTCACGCCGACGCCTGAGGAGATCGAATATTTGTGCGGCGTGGTAAGCGAGTATTTCCGCGCCTCGATCGCGGCGGCCGACGTGGTGTGGGCGTTCGCCGGCGTGCGCGCGCTCTACGACGACGGCGCGCGCAAACCGCAGGATGTCGGCCGCGATTACGCCCTGACGCTCGACGAGCGCTTCGGCGAGGCGCCATTGTTGACGGTGTATGGCGGCAAGATCACCACCTACCGCCGACTGGCCGAAGACGCGCTCGACCGGTTGGCGCATTTCTTCACCCGCTCGCGGCCCTGGACCGCGCAGAGTCCGCTGCCGGGCGGCGATTTTCCCTATGACGGCATCGCCGCGCTGACCGGCCATACGCTGCAACAATGGCCGTTCCTCACCGACGATCATGCCCGGCGTCTGACACACACCTACGGCACGCGCGTCCAAGCGGTGCTTGGCAACGCCACGCGGCTCGACGACCTCGGCCAACGCTTCGGCGTCGACCTGACGGCGGCCGAAGTGCGTTATCTGATGCGCAACGAATGGGCGCAAAGCGCCGATGATGTGCTGTGGCGCCGTTCCAAACTCGGCCTGCGCCTGACCCCGGCGCAGACCACCGCGTTGGCCGACTTTATGGTGAAGGAACTCGCCGCCAAGGCCAACGGCTGAAACTGGTTTAGAGTAGGCTCACCACACCCGGCCGTCATTGCGAGCGAAGCGAAGCAATCCAGTGCGATGACGCCGCTCTGGATTGCTTCGTCGCTTCGCTCCTCGCAATGACGACCCCCCTTCAGCTTAATTTACCATCTTGTGGAGGCGATCGTTCAAATTTTATCGATCTGTTTCATTCGAATTTTATGCGTAGGTGAGCAGAATAATCCGGAAAATTGCCTTTGCTCCGGCAAACCAGGTTCACCATGACGCCGCTCACTTCCGAAATCGCCCAACGGCTTGTCAATCTCAAAGTGCTGATCGTCGACGACGAGCTCACCATGCGCAAGGTGACGCGCTCGCTGTTGCAGTCGATCGGCGTCAAGGCGATCTTCGAAGCCGGTGACGGCCGCACCGGACTCGATGCGGTCTGCACGCTCAATCCGGATGTCGTCATTCTCGATTGGGAAATGCCGAGGCCCAACGGGCCGGAATTCATGCGCGAGCTGCGCTCGCCCGGACGCTTTCCGCTCCCCGACGTGCCGATCATCATGCTGACCGCTTATGGCGAACGCTCGCGCGTGGTCGAGGCGGTGCGGCTCGGCGTCAACGAATATCTGCTCAAGCCGGTGTCGTCGTCGTCGCTGCTCGCCAGACTGGTCGCCGTCCTCGTCAAGCCGCGCCGGATGGTGAAGAAGGGCGATTACTACGGCCCCGAGCCGCGCGCCATATCGAGCTACAAACCCGATCCGGACGCCGGCCTCGGCGGCGAGATCGTGCTGATCAATTAAGCTTCCGCCGCGCCGCGCGCGGGCCGCACAGCACGCACCAACAAACCTCGCTCCGCGACGCCCCACGCGCGCTTTGCTGAACGCGATCCGGCGGGTTTGATCGATGCATTTTACTAAGCTGCAACACGCCTGTGATTTGATCGCTTCCCGCCGGCTTGCCGCCGCGTCTTAACAATCAAGTCCAGGCCGTCCGCTCCATCATGGCACCGATGCAGACCAAAAAAGAAGTTGCCGGCCTCATCCAATCGCTGTCCGTATTGGTGGTCGACGACAATCAGTACATGCGCAAGATGGTCCGCAACCTTCTGGTCAATTGCGGCATCAAGGACATTTACGAGGCGGCCGACGGCGTCGCGGCGCTCGACATCATCCGCACCGTAGTGCCGGACGTCGTGATCCTCGACTGGGAAATGCCGCTTCTAAGCGGCGCCGAATTGGTGCGCATCGTGCGCTCGCCGGGCGTGTTCCCGATGCCGGACATCCCGATCATCATGCTGACCGGGCATTGCGAGCGCTGGCGCGTGGTCGAGGCGGTGCGGCTTGGCGTCAACGAATACTTGACCAAGCCGGTTTCGGCGAAAGCGATTTACGACCGCCTGCTCTCGATCATGGCGCAGCCGCGGCCGAGCGTGCAGCTCGGCGATTATTATGGACCCGAGCCGCGCAAGCTGTTGTCCGCCTCCATCGAGGACGACGTCCCGGCCGAGCCGGCGACCGCCGTCGCCGCCGAGTGAGGCTGGCGGCGGCAACCCGCCGCCGCATTGCCGCAGCACCGCCATTCCGATTCCCACCTGCCGGCTACATGCGCTAGGTATCGTGGACGTGCCGCGCAATCGCTTGCCGCGGCGTCCGCGTTGGGGACTGGATGCAATTCGTCGGAGCGAAACCGGGCGCCGCGTCAGCCGAGGGTACCGCGCGCGTGCTGATGCGCATTGAGGGCCTCACCAAGCGCTTCGGCGACACGGTCGCGGTCGACCGGCTTTCCCTCGACATTCATGACGGCGAGTTCTTCGCGCTGCTCGGCCCGTCGGGCTGCGGCAAGACCACGCTGCTGCGGCTGATCGCCGGGTTCGAGCGGCCCAATGCCGGGCGCATCGTGCTCGACGGCGTCGATCTCGCGCCGGTGCCGCCGCATCGGCGTCCGGTCAACATGATGTTTCAAAGCTATGCGCTGTTCCCGCACCTGTCGGTCGAAGCCAACGTGGCGTTCGGTCTCAAACAGGAAGGATTGCCGCGCGACGAGATCGCCGGCCGCGTCGCCGACATGCTGGCGCTGGTCAGGCTGCAGGATTTCGCCGCGCGCAAGCCGGACCAGCTGTCCGGCGGGCAGCGCCAGCGCGTGGCGCTGGCGCGCTGCCTGGTGAAGCGGCCGCGCGTGCTGTTGCTCGACGAGCCGCTTGCCGCTCTCGACAAGAAGCTGCGCGATGCGACGCGCTTCGAGCTGATGGAACTGCAGCGCGAGCTCGGGCTCACCTTCGTCATCGTCACGCACGACCAGAGCGAGGCGATGATCGTCGCCGACCGTATCGGCGTCATGGACCGCGGCCACCTGATGCAGGTCGGCGCCCCGGCCGAGCTTTACGAGCGGCCGAACTCGCGCTGGGTCGCGGACTTCGTCGGCGACGTCAATCTGTTCGAAGGCCGCGTCGGCGACGACCGCTTGAGCGTAGAAGGCACCGCCGCCGGCCGGCTGCGGCTTGCCGCGCCGGTCGCGGCCGCGCCGCGCACCACGATCTGGGTCGCGGTGCGGCCGGAGCGCATGCGGCTGTCGCGCGACAGGCCGGCGGCCGCGGAGGAGAACTGGCTCGCCGGCGCCGTCGCCGAAATCGGCTATCTGGGCGATGTGTCGGTCTACCGCGTGCGCCTTGCCGACGGCTCGCTGGTCAAGGCGGCGGCTCCCAACGACGGCGGCGTTGCGGCGTTGCGCCAGGACGAGCCGGTCTATCTGCGCTTTGCGCCGGACGCGGCGATCGTGTTGACGCGGTGACGCGATGATCGACGCCAAGCGCCGGACCCCCGAAACATCGCTCGCGCGCAAGCTCGTGCTGGCGCTGCCCTATGCGTGGCTGCTTCTGTTCTTTTTGGTGCCGTTCCTGATCGTGCTCAAGATCAGCTTGTCGCAGAGCGCGATCGCACAACCGCCCTATGCGCCGGTGCTCGATTTCGCCGCCGGCTGGCGCGGTATCGCGCGGTTTTTCGCCGGCCTGTCGTTCGACAATTACCGGCTGCTCGGCTCCGATGCGCTTTATCTGTTGTCCTACGTCAAGAGTTTGGAGATCGCGGCGTTCGCCACGTTGCTGCTGCTCGCCATCGGCTATCCGATCGCCTACGCCATGGCGCGCACGCCGCGCCGCGTCCAGGCGGTGCTGGTGGTGCTCGTCGTGCTGCCGTTCTGGACCTCGTTTCTGATCCGCATCTACGCCTGGATGAACATCCTGCAGCGCGACGGTCTCCTTAATAAAGCGCTGCTGGCGCTGCATATCGTGCGCGAGCCGCCGGTCTGGCTCGCCACCGACACCGCGATCTATATCGGCATCGTCTATTCGTATCTGCCGTTCATGGTGCTGCCGCTCTATGCGGTATTGGAAAAGCTCGATCAGTCGCTGCTCGAAGCCGCCGCCGACCTCGGCTGCCCGCGCTGGAAGGCGTTCTGGCTGGTGACCTTGCCGCTATCGTCGCCCGGCATCGTCGCCGGCGTGTTGCTCTGCTTCATTCCGATCGTCGGCGAATTCGTCATCCCCGATCTGCTCGGTGGCTCGAACGCGCCGATGATCGGACAGACGATCTGGACGGAGTTCTTCGGCAACAAGGATTGGCCCGCTGCGTCTGCGGTGGCGGTAGCGCTGGTCTGCATCTTGGTCACGCCGATCGTGCTGTTTCAACACCAGGCGATGCGAGCGAGCGAGAAGAGCTGACCATGCGCAAAGTGACGGCCTTCAACCTCTTCGCCATCGTGCTCGGCATCGTCTTTCTTTATCTGCCGATCGTCGTGCTGGTGGTCTACTCGTTCAACGCCTCGCGGTTGGTCGCGGTGTGGGGCGGCTGGTCGACGCAATGGTACGCCGAGCTTGCCGGCGACGCCGCGATTTTGAGCGCCGCCTCGATCAGCCTGCGAGTCGCCTTCGTTTCGGCGAGCCTGGCGACGTTCCTCGGCACGCTCGCCGCCGTCGCGCTGGTGCGTTTCGGCCGCTTTCGCGGCCGGCTCCTGTTCGCATCGATGATCTACGCGCCGTTGGTCATGCCGGAAGTCATTACCGGCCTGTCGCTGTTGCTGTTATTCGTGGCGCTCGCGGTCGACCGCGGCTTTTGGACCGTGGTCATCGCCCATACCACGATGGCGGCCTGCTTCGTCACCGTGGTGGTGCAGTCGCGGCTGGTCGATTTCGACATGAGCCTGGAGGAGGCCGCGATGGATCTCGGCGCGCCGCCGCTGCGCACGTTTCTCACCATCACGTTGCCGCTGATCCTGCCGGCGATCGCGGCGGCCTGGATGCTCGCCTTTGCGCTTTCGCTCGACGATTTGGTGATCGCAAGCTTCACCACCGGTCCAGGCGCGACCACGCTGCCGATCCGCATCTACTCGCAGGTGCGGCTCGGCGTGAAGCCGGAGATCAACGCGGTGTGCAGCATCTTCATCGCCGTGGTGTGCGTCGCCGTACTCACCGCCTCGTTGGTCGCCAAGCTCACGGCAGCGCGAGGCGCGCCGACGCGGCTGTGAACAGCGACTTTTTTGCGATCAATCCCGGCTCTCGCCCGGCGGCCGGAACAGATAAAGCAGAAACCAGACCGGCACGATGACCAGTGCGCCGAGCAACAGGTTGGGCAGCGCCCAGGCGAGGCCGGCGCGCGCCAGCTCTTCGAGCCGTTCGGTCGACAGCCCGGTCGTGCGCATCAGCTCGTCCGGCGTGAGGCCGAAGTGCGCCAGGATCGTGCCGACGATCAGCGACGCGACCAGCACCTTGACCACAGTGCGAGTAAAGCGCCCGAGCATGTCGGCCCCGTCGCGCGGCAAAGCCGCTGATTCGCGGGGCCGAATCATAGAGCATGGCGTCGAAAAAAGCCTGCCCGGTCGGCCCGGTCAGGCCAGCCGTCAAGACAAGGCAGTCCAGCTGAATTTTCAGCTGATTTTATAGGAGCGACGACGAGCCGCCGCTGCTACTGCCCGCCCGCAGGGGCAGGGGCACCGCCGGGCGGCGGCGCCGCAAACAGCTGATCGATCACCGAGCGCACCGCGTCGCCTGCCGAATGCTTTTTGACTGCCTCGAGTAGCGGCGCGGCGGCGTCCGAATGGCGGATCAGGCTTGAAGCGTCCGGCAGCACCAGCGGATCGTCCCAGGGACCCTCGACCGCGAACGGCAGCTCGAACGCCTCGGCCGTGTCGGTCGAAACCAGCGTGGCTTTGCCGCGCAGGTCGAGATCGCGGCTTGGCACCGAGGCTTGGCCGGCGACCTTCAAACGCACCGAAGGACCGTCGATGTGCAGATCGATGATCGAAATCATGCCCTGCTCGATCTTGACGTTGAGTATCAGCCGGTTGAACGGCGTACGCCCGCTGCGGAAATCGCCATTGCCGGAGAGCGGCCGCTTCTGCAGCCGCCGCAGCAAGTCCTCGACATTGAGGCCTGTGAGCGCGCCGTCATGCGCGTCGACGCTGGCGGTGCCATTGAGCGTGCGGGTGAGCGCCCAGACCGAGCTGCCGGCACCTTCGACGTCGAGCGCCAGCGTGCCGCGGCCCTCCAGCTTGTGCAGGCCGAAAATCTGGCCGAGGCAACTCGCAAGATCGACATCGACGAATTGCAGGTGGGTGCTCATGGCGACGCCGTCATCGGCCCTGCCGAGCCCGAACGAGCCCTGCGCCATGCCGCCGAACGACTGTGATTCGCCGATCGTCACGTTGAGCCGGCCGCCGCGCATATTCAGCGCCACCGCCGTGCGTCCAAGTTGCGCGCTGGCGACTTTGATGCTGTTGGCGGAGAGGCGCAGATCGAGATCGAATGCCCCGAGGCCGTCAAGCGCGATCGGCAGCCGATCCCAGGCGCGCGTGGTGTTGGCGGCCATGACCCGCACGCCGGACACATACGGCGTGAAGTCGAGCGAATCCGATGCCAGCGTGCCCTGCAATGCGTGATGGCCGTCGGTCGCAAGCGTGAGCACGCCTTCGGCCCGGTTGCCGTCGATCTCGACATTGACGTTGGTCAGCGACACCACGCTCGCGTCCATGTTGCTCTGAGCGCGCAGCGCGAAACGGCCGAAGCCGCCGGACGGCAGCTCGTGCCTGCCGGTCCATTGCAGTGCCTCGCGCAGCGACCGCGAATCGATGCCGAGCGTGCCCTCCAGCTTGAGCGTCGGCTGATCGGTCGCGGCGCCGTCGAACGTCACGTTGAGCGGAGCCGAAGCGAGACGGAATTTCACGCCCGAATGCTGACCGGTCAGCGCCGCCAAAAAATCGCTCAGCGTCAGGCTGACGTTGACCGGTTCGTTGTTCCAGACGAAGCGGCCGTTGGCGGCGAAGCTGCGCGAGATCGCCGGCCAGGCAAGCTGAATTTCCAGATTGTGGAGGCGTTCGGTGATGCGCTTTTCGGCATCGTGCACCGTGACGGAGCCGTCGTGCACGACGATTTCCGAGAACGAGCTGCTGCGATTGCCGCTTGGCTCGACCGCGTGGGCAAAGGATGTGAGCAGCTTCGACCAATTCGACTGGCCGTCGGCGGCGACTGTGACGTTGACGGTCGGCTGCAGCAGCGTCACGTCGGCGATCTCGATGCGGCCGGCGAGCAGCGGAAAGTAGCGCAGCCGCGCCGTCAATTCGGCGGCCTGGAGCGGCGGCGTTGCGTCGGCGCCGTCGCCGAGCACCACGTCGTGGAAGGTCACGCTGGCGTGCGGGAAGAGCGACACGGAGGCGACCCCGCGCAGGGTCGGGCTGAGCCCGGTGACCGCCTGGATGTCCTTCTTGACGGCGTCGCGGACGGCCTCGGTCGGGATTAGGAATGACAGCACGATCAGTGTGACGAACGCGGCCGCCATCAGGCCGGCAGCGGCAATCGCGAGGCGCTTTAAGCCATTAGCCGCGGTCACGGACGCGTTTTCCGATTGTTGCGAGGCCAGTCGACAATAACGGATGGCAGGCAGAGGGCAAATTGGCCGGCCTCTGTGTCGGATTCGTGGCCGGCGCGGCGCAAGTTGTCGGGAAACTTGAGGAAATCGGCCGTGGGACCAGCGGGACGGCGCCGGCGGGGTCGCGCCCGTAGGGCACCCGGGACAGCTGCTCAGCGGTCCGCGTGCCGCTGCGGCTCGTGCGCCTGCGACACCTCGGCGATCATCTTTTCGATGATGGCGTCGCCAAATGCGTTGAAATCCTTCGCCACCCGCACGAAGGCCATCGGGCCGCCGATCACGTTATCGCGGTAGTAATTGGCCAGGCCGCCCGGCGGGTTGGTGTGATCCGGATTCCACGACATCGGATTGGCGCTCAGAATCGGCAGGCCGTTGATGGTGATGCCCTTGGCGACCGCCCGGTCGCGCAGCGTGGCGGCGTCGGGGCCGGCATTGTTGGTGCCGTCGCCCGACACGTCGATGGTGCGGCGCGCCGACTCGTAGGGCGCCGCGGCAAGCTGCGCTGTGGCGAACTCGATGCCGCCGCTGATCGAGGTGCGATCCCAGAACGAGCGCGGCGCTTCCAACAGGCGATCGCCAAAACCCTTGGCCGCTGCGGTACCGTCAATGAGGGTCCAGTCGATGACGACCTTCTGGTTGCCGACCCCGGACCACTCGACGAAAGTCAGGCCGATCCGGCCGTAGCGGCCCGAAGCGATCGCATCGAGCACGCGCGGATTGGCCAGTGCCGCCACATAGCCGTTGCGCTGCAGTTGAAATTTCTCGGCATCGATGCTGCGCGACACGTCGGCGGCGAGCACCAGCAGCAGGTCGACTTTGTCGGCCGCGAAAGTGCGCGCCGGCGCCAGCGCCAGGCCGGCGAGCAGCAAGACCAACGAAATCCGAACGAGGCGCATCAATCGAAGCCTTGCCGCGGAAAGCGGCGGAAATCCGGCCGGCAGCGAGCTTACCCCCTTGTGTTATTAACCGCGAGAGCGGGCGTGCGCCCTGCATCACTGCGCCGCCAACGGCGTCACCGGAAAGGCAATTTCCACCAGCGTGCCGGCGTCCGGCGCGCTTTTGATGCGAAATGCGGCGTGGTTCGCCTCGGCCAGCGCTTTGGTGAGCGGCAGGCCGAGGCCGCTGCCGGCACTGCCCCAGTTCGCCGACGTATCGGTGTCGCGGAACGGATCGAGCGCCGCGTCGATGTCGGTCTCGCGCATGCCGGCGCCGGTGTCGCGCACGCGCAGCACCGCCTCGCCGCCGTCGGTGGCCGCCGTCGAGACGATGATCTGGCCGCCGGGGCCGGTCAGCTTGATGGCGTGCGAGAGCAGACTGATGACGATCTGGCGTACCGAGCGCGGGTCGGCGACGATGTGCGACAGGTCCGACGCCAGCGCGCTGCGGATGATGATGCGGGCGCGGTTGGCCTGCGGCTGCATCACGGCGACGCATTGCCGGGTGAGATCGTTGAGATCGAGACTGGCGAAATTCAGATCGAGCTGGCCGCTCTCGACCTTCGACAGATCGACCAGATCGTTGAGCAGCGAAACCAGCTGGGTGCCGGCGGTATGGATGTCCTTGAGGTATTCGCGGTAGCGCTCGTTGCCGATCGCGCCGAACCGCTCGGCCATGATCACTTCGGCAAAGCCGATCATCGAATTGAGCGGCGTGCGAATCTCGTGGCTCACCTTGGTGATGAAGCTGGCCTTGGCGGCCGCTGCCTGCTGGGCCTCGCGCCGCGCTGTGCGCTCGAGCGCTGCCTTGAGTTCGTCAGTCTCCTCTTGGGCCGCTTCGAGCGCTCGGTGCAGCGCCCGCTGGCGTTCGTCCGCCTGCCCGATGGTCGCGATCAGCGCCAGTGCAGAGCCGCCTTGCCACGGCACCGCAAAGAGCCGGCCATCCATTGCGAGCCGTTCGCCCTGCCGCGTCATGATGCCAAGCTTCTCGGCAGAATCGCTCTCGCTCGGTGCTGCGGTACCCGGCTCGGCGAACAGTACGGATAGCCCGCCGGCGGCGGCAAGTGCGTCGAGCGACTCGTAGCCGCTCCAATCGAGGAAGGCACGATTGGCATAGAGCAGCGTATCGTCACGATGAACCAGAATGCCGGCCGGCACGCGGTCGAGCAGCATGTGGGCCGGGTGCTGCTGCGCGTCCGCTGCGGAGCCCGCAGACAAAGCTGCCGGCGCGATCTCCGGCGCCCGCGAGCCGTCCGCATTCACAGCCGCAACGGCATCCTCCCATACCAATGCAGCCGTTGCCGGCTGCCCGGCACTGGGCATTGTGTGTGTCGTCGAGATGTCGGCTGGTTGCTCGATTTGGCCGTTCAGCCGCGCCGTCAATTCCTGCGCCAGTTCGCGAAACGCATTGCGTTCGCCCGGGCTCAAGGTCGGCGCTTTTGGCTCCGCGGACGCAGCGGTGGGGAATGGGACTACATTGGCGGCTGCGCTGGGCGGTTCGGTCGGCTCGGCCGGCGGCGGTGCATCTGCCTTAACCGATCCGGTCGGCTCTGCCGCCTCGGCAGACCGGCCTGCGGAGGCCTTAGCGGCCGTTTCGCCATTGTCGGCCGTTACCAGGGGCATGAATCCGATGGGCCGGGAGTGGCGAGCGCGCAGCAATTGATTGATGCGCGCGACGTCCCGGCACACGCCAAAACCGCGATAGCCGCCGAATTCGCGGTTGCGATCGAACACCGGCAGCCCGGACAATTCGACGGCCACGCGTTCGCTGGAATCGTCGATCGGCCACGCCACCTCGATGCCGCTCCAGGTCTCACGCGTCGCCATGGCGCGGGCGACCTGGTTCTGCGGATCGAGCTTCAGCGCGGCGGCGATCTCGCTCCACAATCGGCCGCACGCCGCGATGGTGCGCGGTCCGACCAGCTCGATGAATTCGTCGGAACCAACAACGAAACGTCCTGCTGCATCCATCTGCCAGACAAACCGCAGCGGATGACGGCGCTCTGCAGATGCTGCGGTTGCAACCGCGTCGCCATTGACCGCCGGCGCCGCCGCATCGGCTGCGGGCGCTGCAACGTTTGGCGTCGGCGGCGCAGCCTCGATGCGCGCTTCCGCTGACGGCAATGTCAGCACGAGCACGCGCGACTCGCCATCGCCCAAACGAAACACCGTGACTTCGGCGCTGCCCTGTCCCAGGTACGCCGCGCCCCTGGCATGACCCGAGGCGAGGGCCGCAGCCGCCACGGCTTCAACGCCGAGCGCCGCAAGGCTCGTCGCGCCGTCGAGCTGCGCCAGCGCGCTCGATCCGGCGTGCAGAAGCGCGCCATCCAGCGCGAACACCGCGACTGCAACGTCATCGGCAAAAAGCCGCCGTGCGCGTTCTGCCAAGGGAAAGGATTGGCCGGCGGGCTCGGTGGCCGCAACGAGGATCGCGGCCGAACCATCGAACAAACCGATGCGCGAGCAGATGCAGGTCAGTGCGCCGAAACGGGCGCCGAAGCCGCGCAGCCGTTCGAGCCGCTCTTGTCCTGCGGGCGGAAGGCTCGTGGCCAATCGCGCCATTTGCGTTGCGGCGGCGCTGTCGGTGCGAAATTCGAGTCGAGCCGCTGCCGCGACATTGGCGGCGCCGAAGATTCCGGCGCCGACCGCATTCGCCCAAATGAGGCGCGATCCGTCGCCGTTCCACAGCCAAGCCGGCTTGGCGCTCGTCGCCAGTGCCGCGAGCTGCGGGACATGAAGGAGGGCGAGCTCGGTCTCGATGGGCCGCATGCGACGGAACTCGTTGCCTGAGCAATTCTTAATAATGCGAGCGCCGTGCGGCGTCCATGGGCGCGCGCAAAACTGCTGAGCACGAGCTCTAATGCCGCCTCGGGATTGGCGGTCGGCGTGGAGCGCGTCGCGCGTCTGTCTTCGCGTTGTCGCCGTTTTCGCGCTACTATCCTCCGGTCGCCGCTTCTGGAGAACCGAATATGGCCGAGGATCCATTCGAGCAATTCGCCATCCCCGATCAGCTGCGCGCGTTCGCCGAGCAGAGCGTCGCCCAGGCGCGCAAAGCGTTCGAGGGCTTCATCGATGCTGCGAACCAGGCGGTCGGCCAGATGCAGGACCGCGCCGAGGCAGCGCATGGCGGCGCCAGCGAGATCGCGCAGAAGTCGATGCACTACGCCGAGCAGAACGTTGCCGCGACGTTCGATTTCGCCCAAAAGCTGATGCAGGCCAAAAATGCCGCCGAGGTCATGGGCCTGCAATCGGAATACCTTGGCCGACAGATGCAGGCTCTGTCCGCCCAGGTCCACGAGCTCGGCCAAAGTGCCGCCAAAATGGTGGTGGATTCGACACGGCCTAAATCCTGAGCGTCGCCCCCTGAAGGTTCCCTGAGGGTTCGGCGGCTCGGCAGAAAAAGCGAGCCGCACCAGGGCATTATGACATTTTTGTGCAATGCAATAAATTTCTATTGCATTGCACCAAATTCGTGCTATATGAAAGCCACAGGAAAGCCCAGGCCTTGGAAGTGTAGTGCGTTCGGCCAACGGGTTTCGATAGTTGCGGCCGGCCTTGTGCGATGGGCGGCGAGGCCAAGCAAGGAATGCGGTGAACCGCCCAAAAGCAAGCAAGAGCAACGATCAACCAAGGACACGTGTCATGGCGGAAGCCACAACTGCAACTCCCCCCAAGTCAAAGACCAAGCCTGCAACGAGCGCGTTCGAGATGCCGAAGTTTGAAATCCCGAAATTCGAGATTCCGAACGTCGAGATGCCGGCTGCGTTCCGTGAATTCGCCGAGCGCGGCGTGGCCCAGGCCAAGGATACCTACGAGAAGATGAAGGCGGTCGCCGAAGAGGCCACCGACGTCCTGGAGACGACGTATTCGACCGCCACCAGGGGCGCGTCCGATTACGGCCTGAAGATGATCGAGGCGGCGCGCGTCAATACCAATGCGGCGTTCGACTTTGCCGGCGAACTGATCACGGCAAAGACGCTGTCGGAAGTCATCGAGCTGTCGAGCGCGCATGCGCGCAAGCAGTTCGAGGCCTTCGCCCAGCAGAGCAAGGAACTCAACTCGCTGGCCCAGAAGGTTGCGACCGAGACCGCCGAGCCGATCAAGAACGGCGTGAACAAGGCGTTCAGCAAGGTCGCGTGACGCGGCCGATCTGCGCGCATCGAGGGGAAAAAGCCCGGGTTCTCCCGGGCTTTTGCTTTTGGCGGGGAGCCGCACGCGCCGCCGCGGGCCGTCTTGCCAAAACCACGCCCGGCTCATAGGTTGCCGGCGTTTCCTTCGCGCGGAAACCGTGCAGCTGTAGCTCAGTTGGTTAGAGCGCCTGACTGTGGATCAGGAGGTCGGTAGTTCGAATCTACCCAGCTGTACCAGCGCCGACGTCGTGGCACGCAGCGTTTGATCCGCGCTCAGCCGCTTCGCGTTCTGCCGTGTCCCGCCGTCTCGGCGCGTTTGCCTTCGTGGCGGCCCTTGTGCAAAGCGAAATGATGGCGCTTGGGCCAGACCACGCGCCGGCCGTCGTAGTGCGCGAGGCGGTGGTGCCTTTTGCTCAGCACGGCGTGGTGTTTTTTGCTTAAGCCGGCTTGCTGCGTATTCGCTCCGCGGTGCGAAATATATTCCTTGCCGTCGATCGGCCCGACATGCGGTGCATCGCGATCGAGGTAAGGCCGGCCGATGCCGAAATCCTTGCCGTGCGCGTCGATCCACTTCCACAATTCTTCGCTTGACGCCCAGCGCTCGGCGCGCGTTGCGCCCTTGACGCTGACCAGATCGACCGCGAGGCCGTGGCCGTAGCCGCCGTGACGGCTGCCGCCGTGATAGGAATTGTCGGCGCGGGCCTTGCGGCCGGCGGCGATCGATTGCCGATAATCGTCGCGGAAGGCGCTGGTGATACCGGGTTCGAGGCCCGCGGCGTCCATGGCGCGCAGCGCGCGGTAGAGCGTCAGGCGGAACGCCTGATCCATGCCGCCGATCACGTAATCGATGAGTGACAGGCCGGCGTGCTGCGCGGCGGCCGGATCCTTCCAGGCAAAATCTTCCGCGGCGAGTTTGGTGAAGGTTTTTGTGACGGTCCTGACTTTGCCTTTGCGCTTGATCTTCACCTTGCGCCGTTCCGGCACCTTGACGGAGTCGATTTTCGGCGCGCGCTCGTAAACCGACCACAGATAGCTGTCGATGCAGACTTGCTGCGCCGCGCATTGATCGCTGCTGTCGAGCGTGCCGGACTTGTCGAGCGTGCCGACGGTGATGTTTGGTGCCGCGAACGCAGTGCCGATGAACAAGACGATCGCCAGGCTGCTGCATGCCGAGCAGCCGATCGCGCGCACGAGCCGCACCGTGCCCCCTCCCTATTTCCCCATCTGGCAGTATGGCGAATCAAGGAGAGTCGGCAAGTTTCGGGCGTGGAACAAAGTTCCATATGTGGAAAAGGCGGCGCGATCGAACCCGAATAAGGCAGCGAAATCTAGACAGCGTGCGCCTTAAGCAAGCCCAGACTTCGCTTTGCGACTGAGCTTTACGAAAAACCGCTTTACGAAAAAGCGACCGTGTTGATTCAGCAATCTTTTACCTTAATGCGAAGGGCGCCGCGCCCAAGCATGCCCCCTTAGCTATTCTCTCCTATCACGTCGGTTTGGACATGATCCATTGCAGCGGATTGCGTGACCGGCGCCACACCATTGACGGCCCCGCGGAATGCGGCTCTGGCGTTTGACGCCCGCGTCGATGCAGTGGCATCCCGCACGGCGCGCGAAGCGTCGGCTCCGCTCAATCTCGCGATCCATGACGGGTTCGACTCCGTCGAAGCGCTGTGGCGTCGTTTCGAGCGCGTCGCCGATTGCACGCCGTATCAAACTTTCGACTGGCTTGCGGCCTGGCAACGTCACATCGGTGTGTGCGACCGGGCGCGCCCGGTCATCGCGGTCGCGTCGTTTGCCGACGGCGAGCCGGCATTCCTGTTGCCGCTCGCCGTCGAGCCGTCGCACGCATCGCGGCGGCTGTGCTGGCTTGGTCAGGATCTGAACGATTACAACGCGCCGCTTCTCGCCAAGACTTTTTCGCAACGCGTCACCGCCGAATGTTTTCTGGCCGCGTGGCGCGAGCTGCGGGCGCGCATCCAGCGCGAGCCGGCGCTGCGTTACGATTGGATCGAGCTGGAAAAGATGCCGCCGCTGGTCGGCGGACAAGTCAATCCGTTCTGTCAACTCGCCACCGATGCCAATCCGAGCGGCGCGCATGCAACCGCGCTCGGCAGCGACTGGAAGCAGTTTTACGCCGACAAGCGCTCTTCGGCGACGCGGCGCCGCGACCGCACCAAGCGCAAGCATTTGTCGGAGTTCGGCGCCATCGACTTCGTGACCGACACGGATGCGTCGGACGTCGCGCGCACGCTGCAGGTCCTGATGCAGCAAAAGAGCCGGCAGTTCGCCCACAAGGGCATCGCCGACATGTTCGCGCGGTCGGGCTGGCGCGAATTCTTTCTCGATGTCGCCATCAACCCGGCGACGCGGCATCTCGTCCATGTCAGCCGCGTTCAGATCGGCGAGCACTGCGCCGCGGCCAATCTCGGCCTCGCGTTCGGCGATGCTTATTATCACATGCTCGCCAGCTACGACGACGGCGAACTGTCGCGCTACGGTCCGGGCGCGCTGCATCTGCGCGAGTTGCTCGCTTATGCGATCGGCCGCGGCCTGCGGCGATTCGATTTCACCATCGGCGACGAGCCCTATAAGCGCGAATGGTCCGACAGCACCGTGACGCTGTGGGATCAGCGCACCGTCACGACATTGCGCGGCTGGCCGGCGTTCTGTCGCGCGGCGCTGCTGCGTCCCGTCAAGCGCTTCATCAAACAAACGCCGTGGGCGTGGCGGGCGGTTTCGCATGCCCGTGCGCTACGCGGGCAACTGGTGCAGCGCGCGTCAGTGCCGCAAACCATCACGTCGGCGGCTTCGTGTGCCGCGCCGACGAACGCGCCGCTCGCCTGCGTCATGGGCGACATGGATTTGCTGCGTCCGCTTGCGGTGGCCGGCATCCGCTGCGCCGTCGTCGCTCGTCCGGGTTCGCCGGCGCTTTATTCGCGCCATGCGCGGGCGCGTTTGCCCTGGCGCGAATTTTCCGAAAGCGCCGAAGCGCTGGTGGACAAGCTCCTGGGCTTGGCGCGGGCACAGCAGGCTCCGCCGGCCTTGTTCTATGAGGAAGACGCGCAGCTTCTCATGATCTCGCGCCATCGCGGCCGACTGGCGCCGGCGTTCCGCTTTGTCATTGCCGATGCCGAACTTGTCGAGAGCTTGGTCGACAAGGCGCGCTTTCAAGGCTTGGCCGAGCGCTGCGGCCTGCCGGTGCCGCCGGCACGGCGTTTTCATCCGGCGGTGCAAGATCCTGATAAGCTCGAGCTGCACTTCCCGATCATTTTAAAGCCGCTGACGCGGCTGGCGCGCTGGAACGACAATGCCGGTTTGAACAAGGCGTTTGCGGCCGAGAGCCCGCAAGCGCTGCGCGCGCTGTGGCCGCAGCTCATCGCCCTCGACGTCGAGCTCCTTGCCCAGCAGCTGATCCCGGGCGCCGAGGCGCAAATCGAAAGCTATCATTGCTACGTTGATCGCAGCGGCAGCGTCGCGGCCGAATTCACCGGCCGCAAGATCCGCACCTGGCCGCCGGCCTTCGGTCACACCACGGCGCTCGAGATCACCGATGCCGCCGACGTGCGCGACCAGGGCCGCGACATCGCCGAGCGCATCGGGCTGACCGGCGTCGCCAAGTTCGATTTCAAACGCGACGCCGCCGGCGCGCTGCACCTGTTGGAGATCAATCCGCGGTTTACGCTGTGGCATCATCCGGCGGCGCTCGCCGGGATCAACATTCCGGCGCTGGTCTATGCCGATCTGACCGGAACGCCGCGGCCACCAATTCAATCCCCGCGGCCGGGCATACGCTGGTGTCGCGCCTGGAACGATTTTCCCGCCGCCCGCGCCATGGGTGTGCCGCTCGCCGACTGGCTTGTGTGGACCTGGCGCTGCGCGGCCAAATCGAGCCTGTCATGGGACGATCCGCTGCCGCTTGCGCGCGCGACGTTGCGCCACCTGCTCGGCCGCTTTGGCGCGCGGGCGGATAGATCGGACTGGAGCGGGTCGTGAGGCTTGCGCTCGTTTCCGACATCCACGCCAACCTGGAGGCGCTGCAGGCGACGCTTGCCGACATCGCCGCGCGCGGCGTCGACCGCATCATCTGCCTCGGCGATATCGTCGGCTACAATGCCAATCCGGTCGAGTGCATCGCGCTGATACAAGCGGCGAAAGCGCTTTGCGTTGCCGGCAATCACGATCTCGCAGTCTGCGGGCGCATGCCGACCAGAAATTTCCCCGCCACCGCCGCGCGCGCCATCGCGTGGACGCACCGCCATCTGTCTTGGGACGATCTGTTGTTTCTGGCCGGCCTGCCGCTGAAGGCCTACGTCGAAGGCGGGCTCGTCGCCGTGCACGGCGCGCTGCACCCGCAGACGGAATGCGCAACCGTGCGCCTCGACAGCGATGAGCGGCGGCTGCGAAGTTTCTACGCGCTGATCGCCGATTCGTCGCAAGCGCGCATCGGCGCGTTCGGCCATACGCATCAGGTCGGCGTCTACGAGTTTCGCAACGGCGGCGCGGTCGCGCTGCCTTGCGAGCCAATGATCAAGCTGCGCGACGACGCCCATTATCTGATCAATCCCGGCAGCGTCGGACAGCCGCGCAGCAAGGACAAGCGGGCGAGTTACATGGTGCTCGATCTCGCGCAGCGCACCGTCACGGTGCACCGCGTGAGCTACGACGCCGCGGCCGCCTGGGCGGCCACCCGGCAAGCCGGCCTCGCGCCGACGCTCGGCTTCATGCCCCGCCCGCTGCGCGGCGCCATCGCCGGCGGTTTGCGCGCGCTGCATCTCGACCGGCCCGTCAGAGGGTTGGCGACTTACCTCGGTCTCTGAGGTTATCGCTCGACGCGGTCGAGGTTGGCCGTCATCCGCGCGATGACGCGGCGGAACGCGGCAAGGTCGCGGGCGCTGACGCCTGCTTCGGCCGCGTCGGTGATGCCCCGCGCGACGCCGAGCAATTCGTTGCGCAGCCGCTTCGCCTTGGCGGTGAGCATGACCTGCACCTTGCGCTTGTCGTCGTCGCTGCGCACGCGATGAATGAGGCCGGCGCGTTCCATGCTGCGCAAGGCGATGACCGTGGTCGGCTCCATCATGCCGACCCGCGCTGACAGTTCGCGCTGCGACAGCCCATCATGGCTCCACAGCACGCGCAGAAAATACCATTGGCCGCGGGTCACGCCGTGGGGCGCGATGCGCCGTTCCAGCAGCCGCTGGAAGGCGCGATGCGCGTCGCGCACCAGATAGCCCGACGACAGCCGCGGTGGAAAGTCCGCGTGTCGTGCGGCTTTGAAGTTCGATGTTTGCCGCGGCGGCATCGGCGTTGACAGCGCCAGTTAACAGGGCGGATAATTACTTAGAAATCTATGCAATGGGAACGCCGCCAATGCAACAGCTGGTACGCAAGCAACAACAAGACGCCGCGACGCCGAACCAGGCCTTCGACCTGCGCTCGACCTTGCAATGGCTGCGCTCAAACGGCGAATTGATCGAGACCGACAAGGCGGTCGATCCGGACCTGCAGATCACCGGGCTGCAGAAGCACATGGACGGCGGCTGCCCGGTGCTGTTCAACAACGTCCAGGGCAAGCCGAACCATCGCGTCATCACCAATCTGTTCGGCGATATGGCGGTGATCAACCGCATGTTCGGCTGGTCGAGCGACCCCGATCGGGTGAAAAAACTCGCGCATGCGCTGTCGCATCCGCTCAAGCCGGTCGAGATCTCGCAGGACGAGGCGCCGTGCCAGGAATACGTCATCGAGAAACCCGACGACGTCAACAAATGGCTGGTGCCGATCCGCCACACCACCTACGAGCCGGAGCTGACCGTCGGCTCGGGCATCCGCTGCGTCACCGGCCCGCAATTCGATGGCGGCTCCGACCTCGGCTACAACCGCATGAACTTCCGCTGGGGCAATGTCGGCACGTTCCAGATCTCGCCCGGCTCGCACATGTGGCAAGTGGTCAACAAATACTACAAAGAGAACGAGCCGGTGCCGATCACCATGTGTTTCGGCGTGCCGCCGGCCTGCACGCTCTTGGCCGGCGCCGGGTTCGATTACGCGGTGCTGCCGATGGGCTGCGACGAGATCGGCATCGCGTCTGCGGTGCAGGGCGCGCCGATCCGCCTGGTCAAGGCGCGCACGGTCGACGCCATGGCGCTCGCCGACTGCGAACTGGTGCTGGAAGGTTACGTCAATCCGCGCGACCGCCGCTTCGAGACCAAGGAGGCCGAGGATGCCGGCGTGCAGGGCCGCTACCACTTCCATCCCGAGTGGGCCGGCTACATGGGCAAATCCTACAAGGCGCCGACCTTCCACGTCACCGCCGTCACCATGCGGAAACCCGAGACCAAGCCGATCATCTTCGCGCTCGGCGTCCACATGCTCGACGACCACAACATCGACACCAGTGTGCGCGAGGCGGCGATCTACGAATTATGCAACCGGCTGCAGCCCGGCATCGTGCAGAACGTGGTGATCCCGTACTGCATGACCGACTGGGGCGGCTGCATCATCCAGGTCAAGAAGCGCCACCAGATCGACGAAGGCTGGCAGCGCAATTTCATGGCCGCCGCCCTGTCGTGCTCGCAGGGCATGCGGCTCGCGATCGCGGTTTCCGAGGACGTCGATCCGTACTCGATGGACGACATCATGTGGTGCCTGACCACGCGGGTGAATCCGCGCACCGATATCCTCAATCCCATCCCCGGCGGCCGTGGCCAAACCTTCATGCCGGCCGAGCGCATGACCGCGGGCGAGCGGCAATGGACCGCGTCGAACACCCAATTCGAAGGCGGCATGGGCATCGATGCCACGGTGCCGTTCGGCTACGAGAGCGATTTTCTCCGCCCGGTCTATCCGGTCGACAAGGTCAAGCCGGAAGACTTCTTCTCCAAGGACGACATCGCCAACGCCAAAAAGCGCATGCAGGGCTGGGTGCACTCGCTGGCGAGGACGGGGCGGTGAATCTCTTTTTTCTCTCGTGGAAGATTAATCGCCTCTTCTCCTCGTCAGAGGGTCGCATATCTGCTACTTTGAGCTAGTCCGCGAAATCTGAGGCGCGCCATGAAGTTTACACGCATCACGACAAACCCAAACCAAATGGGCGGCGTGCCTTGCATTCGTGGTTTGCGCATTCCGGTGGCGACGATTGTCGGGATGATCGCCGACGGCATGACTGAGGCTGAAGTTCTCGACGCTTACCCCGATCTCGAACAGGGCGACATTCGCGAAGCCCTGCGTTTCGCCGCCGACGCCGTGCAGGAGCGCGAGCTGCCTCTCATCGAAAGGTGAAGTTCCTCATTCGACAATGCGTTGTCGCCGACCCTTGCGGATGGATTGCGACAGAACGGCCATGATGCCACTCATGTACGGGACTACGGACTACAGGCCGCTGATGACGAGGCAATATTCGCGCTCGCTCGCAATGAGGATCGCGTCCTTGTCTCAGCGGATACCGACTTTGGTACTTTGCTTTCGTTGAAACAGGATCAAAGTCCATCAGTTCTCCTATTTAGGCGAGGAACTGATCGAAATCCGCACGCTCAGCTTGACTTGCTGTTAGCCAACGTCACCGGTCTTGAGCAGACGTTGCGCCGAGGCAGCATTGTTGTGTTCGAGCAAACGCGAATACGCGTGCGCGCGCTACCAATCGGCGGACGATCTGAATAGCCTCAGTCAAGCAGGCTTCGGCGAGCGCCAACGTCCCCACAAAACCCAACACTCAGCCCGCACGCGGTAAGATCGAGCCTTTCCGCCACCGTTCCGCCAGCGCCTTGCGGTCGAGCTTGCCGCGTTCGGTCTTGGGCAGCGCGTCGGCGAGCAGGATGCGCTTGGGCGCCTTGAAGGCGGGCAGGGCGGCGGCGCAGTAGCGCAGGAGCGCGGTGGCGTCGGCGGCGGCGCCCGGCCGCATCACCACGTAGCTGACGACTTCTTCGCCGTAGATCGGGTCGGGCACGCCGACGGTGGCGGCTTCGATCACGTCCGAGTGCTGCATCAGGAACGAGTCGATCTCGAGCGGCGAAATTTTGGCGCCGCCGCGGATGATCAGCTCCTTCTCGCGGCCGCTCATGGTCAGAAAGCCGTCTTCGTCGAGCGAGCCGAGATCGCCGGTGCGGAAGCGGCCGCGGCTGTGAATTTTCACTTCGCCGTCCTCGCCGAGATAGCGGTACGGGTGATCGCCGAGGCCGCCAAGCTCCACTTGGCCGATTTCACCGGCGGGCAGGCGCCGGCCATCGGCGTCGACGATGGCGAGGTCGTGATAGCGGAACGGCCGGCCGACCTTGCCGAGGCGGCGCTGTTCGCCCGCAATAGCGGCGATCCAGCTCACCTCGCTGGCGCCGCAGCCCTGTGCGACCGGAATGCCGAATTTCTGCTCGAAGCGCTTCCAGTCCTCGAGCAAGAGCGGCGCCGAGCTCGAGGTGACAAAGCGCAGCTTCGGCAGATTGTCGCGATGCGCGCTCTGCTCGCTGTTGAGCAAGATGTTGACGGTGGTCGGATTGCCGGTGGCGATGGTCGCGGCGTGATCGCGGACGTGTTGGAAGAAACGGCTGGCGGAAAATTTCTCGGCCAGGATCAGCGTGGCGCCGCGGTTGGCGATCGACAGCGCGCCAAGAGTCTGCGCCGAGTTCCAACTGAACGGGCGGAAATCATAGAGCCGGTCGTCCGCGGTGATGCCGAAGCCTTCGGCGAGCGGGTCGATGTTCAGGAGGTATTCGCGAAAGTTGAGGATGACGCCCTTCGGCTTGGCGCTGGTGCCGGAGGTGAACAGGATGATGGCGTCGTCGTCAGGACTTGCCCCCTCCCTTCCCTCCCCCGCAAGCGGGGAAGGGGAAGAGGGAGATGCCGCTTGGCGTGCGAGCTCGCCGAACAGCGTGTTGCTTTCGCCGCCGCGCCAACGGCCGAGCGGTAGACGCGGCGCCGGTGCGGCTGCCAACAAATCGTCGAGCCCCAAGCCCGCTTGATAAAAAATCAGCCGCGGCTTGAGCCGCTCGAAAATGTTGCCGAGCTGATTGCGGTTCATCTCGACGTGCACGGTGCAGATCGTGGCGCCGGCCGCCATCACGCCGAAATAGCAGAGCAGGTGCTCGATCGAATTGTTGGCAAGAAGCGCGACCCGGTCGTTGCGGCCGATGCCGCGTGCGCGCAAGAGCGCGGCGAAGCGATCGACCGCATCGCGCAGCTCGCCGTAGCTCACAGTGCGCCCATCCTCGGCGGCGATCACCCACGGCTTGTCGGGCGCATGCGCCGCGGCGCGCGCGATCCAGCTGCGCAGCAGGTTTGAGCCGGGGTCTGCCTGCATGGTGGGATGGTGGTCTCGAATTCCTTAGCAATATAAGCATTTTGCCGAGCGGCGAAACAAGACGCGGCAAAACCAGGTATGCGTGATGAATGAGCAGTCTCGATGCCCGATCCGATGGCGACGCCGCTTGGCGGCGCGGCGCCTGGTCGACGCCGCTCGATCGGCGCATCGAGCCCGAGCGCTAGGCCGCCGGCGACTACGCCAACAGCCGCGGCGCGGTGATCGGCGCCTGCCGGCCCTGGCATCGCCGCGATAAATTTCCGGCGGTGAACATGCCGACTGCCGACAACGCCGCGAGGCGCTGCAAAAGTTCGGGCATTTGCCGGGATAATCCTTCGCGTTGCCGCACGCGGGAGCGCGGGCGGCAAGGTGTCGGTTCCTCCTCGTCAAATGGTTGTCATCGACCAAGGCGCAATCTATGCTGCGCTTGCTCGGCCAGCGATGCCGACACGTGATCCTGACGGAGACGTCCGAATGCGGTCTCATTTGCAGAAACAGCAAGCATCCGCAGCCGCAGCTCCCAAACCACCGTTGCCGCCGAGTTCTCATATCGAAGCGATCGAAGATATACGAACTTCGTTTATTGACGACTTCCAGAAGAAACGTATTGAACAAGGCGAAAAGCCTGCGGAGCGAGCCGTTTTTAGAAAGCAGCACGGTGTCGCGAAAGGAAAGCTGACCGTTGTCGAAAGTTGTCCGGCGACGTTTCGCGTTGGGCTGTGGGCGGGCGGGCCTTACGTCGTGTGGATGCGCTGGTCGAGCGACGCGCCGCCGGCCACACCGGATCAGAAGAACAATACCCTTGGCTTTGCCCTCAAACTGTTCGGCGTCAAAGGTCCGACGCTTGCGACGGACAATCCGCTGGCATCTACAGCCGACCTCATATTCCAGAACAGCGATATTTTCTTTGTCGACAACGCGCGCGAAATGGCGGCGATCTCCTCAGATGAAGAAAACGTTGATTTCCTTGCAGTTCATCTGCGCTCCAAACTGATCTTGGACCAGATGGCCAAGGAGGAACGAAGCCTGGTGACGGCGCGCTACTCGAGCACGCTGCCCTACGCACTCGCCGATTCCATTGTAAAATACCGCCTGATTGCGGAAGGCCCGGTGGACGATAGCCCGCCCACGCCATCGCCCAATTACCTTGCCGAAGATTTGAAGCGCCGGCTCAAGGCCGCTCTCGTCAGCTTCCTGATCGAGGCACAGCCGTTTGTCGATGACAGTGTCACACCGATCGATCGGGCCACGGAGCGATGGGAGGAAAAAATCTCCCCGTTCACGACGGTCGCCCGTCTCGATGTTCCAGCGCAAGACATCGAGCAGGAAGGTCAGGCCGCTTACGGCGAGAGCCTCGCTTTTTCCCCGTGGCGGACATTGCACGAAAATAGGCCGCTCGGCTCCATAGCCGACGCGCGCCGGATTGCCTATCCGGCGTCAGCCGCAGTGAGACGGAGTTTGAACGGGCAATCGATGCAGGAACCTGACAATCCACGCTGAGCGCGCGACAGCGTTCAAATTCAAAAAAAAGCCCGATGATCGAACGCCGCTGACGTCCCGTGATGTCGTTCAGTTTTCATTTTGAGGTTACACATGATCGACCCCGGTGCAGTTCGTGAATTGAAAGTGTATCCCCCACTCGGGATCGCCCGCGTCGGTAACGCGCCTGGCGCACAGGATTATGTGATCGGGCCTGAAGTCATCGGCGGCGCGCCGACGCTGCCGGGCGGCTCGCTCGAGGACCCGGCACGCTATCTCGGTGACTTTCGCACCGACAACGGCCAGATCAAACGGCAGGCGGCGCGTTTTCGCGTCTACGCCCACATGACGGACGGTAGCGTGCAGGAAGTGACTGCCGCGTCGGCGCAAATCGAGTGGCGCGTCGCCGTAGCGAATCTCAAAGCCGGTTGGTACGAGTTCAACCAGGCGATGGACCTCGGTCCCCTTAGTCAGAACGCGTTACGCCGCAATCGCGATCTCGTCGGACCTTCCGAGCGGTGGCGGCTCGACATAACGCCGACGCCGAAGAGTATCAGCGGCCGAAATGCCGCCGCTGTCCCGCTGGACGACGGCGTATTCTGGGCTAAGCCGGTTTATCTCGGCGAACTGCGTACCGATGAGGATGGACGACTTGTCTTTCTCGGCGGCAAGGGCGCGGCCGAAGCATTTCGAAGCGGACCAAGGCCGCTGACCTTTGCCAACAATTCCGGCTGGCACGACGACCTCTGCGATGGCCCGGTCCGCGCCAAGGTGACATTCCCTGGACGACCATCCATTGAGGCTGAACCCGGCTATGTGTCCGTGACACCACCGAATTATGCGCCCGGCGTATTCGGGCTTGTGACGATGGATGATGTCGTCAGGGAGGTTTTCTACGACAAAGGATGGATTTCACCACCGAGCACGACCGCCTTTACGGAAGACGTGCTGCCGCTATTCGAGCGCCTCACCGGATTGCAATGGGTCAATCAAGGGCTCTTCATTCTTCACGGCTTCGGCTCGGCGCTCGACGCGCAGAATGCTCAAACCGTTGCCAAGCTGAACGATGCGTCTTCGGCAAATGCCGCTTGGCGGAAGGCCGTACTCGCGCTGTTCCGCGATCCCAATTCAACGGGGACGCTCGTCGAGAGTCAGGTTCCGCAAATTTACGGCGATGGCGTAGATGCGCTCTTCAACGGACAGCCATTTCCGGCATCCGCGCTGCTTGCTGTGACGAAGACCCAATACGCCCATCTCAGGCGCTGGGCGGATGGCAATTTCAATCCGAACTGGTCGTCGGCGGCGCCAAAAATCCCCGTACTGTTTTCCGCATTGCCTCCCGAGCAGCAGGTCGAACATCTGGCGCGCGCGCCGTTGCACGATTGCCTGGGCGGACCGTTCCATCCGGCGATGGAGCTTACCTGGGTCATGCGGATTCCGTTGCTCTGGAAATCGGCGTACCGCCTCAATGTGCTTGCGGGCGAAGCTCCGGCAAAGCAGGATTTTGGCGACACGCTCACGCCGGCGGTTTGCATCGGCGCGGGCGGTCCGTATGACGGCGTCGCGGCCGGTTGTCTCACTCGTTTTCTCGGCGTGCCATGGCACACCGACCATACCTCCTGCAATTCCGCCGCCGATTATTTCCCGTCCACTTTCTTGTCGGCGCCGACTTTCTGGGGACCGCGCGCGCCGGATCAAGTCCTGACCGATGGCAATTATTTGCGCGCGGCGGCGATGGCTGCCCTGCCGGGAGAGCCTGCCCGCCACCAAATTCTCAAGCATCTGATGCAGAGAGTCGATTGGTTGCGTGATATTCGTGGATTTGATTATTACGATCGATTGTCGAATATGATCGCCGAATGGGCCGAGCTCGGCATGGTGTTGCCGATCGAAGAGGCGCCGGCCTCTCTGCCGGTGCCGGACCTGCGCGTCGAACAAGGACGCAACCACAAAGGCGGGCTCATCAGGGTTCAGGACGATCCAAAGTTTCACGCGGCAGAGGACATCGAGAGCCTCTTTGCGACACCGCCGGCCGCGCTGCTGCAGGGTGCTGCGCGCAGGCCATCCGCCCCACCGCCGAAGCGTAAATATCGTCAGGGCGAGATTTGATTCTCCAAGCGACCGCTGCTGAATATCTCGTGGTGGGAGCCGGGCCGGCCGGCTTGACTGCGGCATGTCTGTTGGCGCTCAAGGGGCGGAAAGTCGTCGTGGCCGACCCCGGCGCGCCGCTGGCGAAACGTCTGGAGCTGTTGCCTCCGTCCTCGCTCCGCACCGTCGCCGCCGTGGGCCTTGAATCGCTGCTCCATGATCCGGCAATCGCCCGACCGTGCCTCGGCATCCGCCGGCAACGGATCGCCTCGCAATACGACTATGAAGATTTCTTCAGTCATCCGTACCGGACCGGCTACGTGATCAATCGCACGCGTTTTGACGAGCGCCTTCGCCGCCGTGCGGCAGCCGCCGGTGTCGCGTTCTGCCGGCTCCGCGTGACGGGCATCGAGCCGAACGGACACTGCCTGCGCGTGCGCCCGAGCAGCGGTCCGCCGGAAGTGTTGCCCTTCGCCGGGACGATCATCGATGCCACAGGCCGGGCGGCCATGATTGCGCGGCGGCAAGGTGCCCGTGTCAGCGTCCGCGATCGTTTGGTTGCGGAGCTGATCGAGGAGACGTTCAATGACTCCGCGGCGGATACGGCGTCGTGGCTCGATTATCGGAGCGACGGAGCGGGCTGGTCTTATCGGATCAGCGGACCGGCTGGACATGCGCAGCAATGGAGGGTCAGCCGGCCCGGAAAGGTCGCAGGAAAATCGCGGTATCGGGTTGACGCATCGTCGAGCTGTTTGTCCGAAGCGGCAGGCCAAAACTGGATCGCCGTGGGCGACGCCGCGATCGCATTCGACCCGATCGCCTCCCAAGGCTTGTTCAACGCGCTGTCCTCAGCATTGGTGGCATCCGGCATCCTCATGTCAGCTGAAGGACTGAACATCGTCTCTGCCCGTTTGTACTCCGACATCGTTGCAGCGACCTTCACCTATTCGGAATTCAATCGCTTGAAGGTCTATCAAACGGACTGGCCGGCTGTTGTCGGAGAGCCGGATGCTGGTCTTGCGAACGGCGCCGCCCTTGTCGCGGCTGCCGGGAGGCATCAAGCAGGCGACCGCCACTGAGTACGGCCGTGGGCCGCGGTCAAGGACTTTTGCTGCATGCGTGCACGATTTATTGTTTACTGGCGAAAAGCTGGACGGAAATCTATTCGCTCGAAAATCGGGTATTGTCGGCGCCGGTAAAATCGAATGTCGGTCGCACGATGAACAGTGATCCGCAATGGCCCGACCTGCCGCTGCAGGCGTGGAGCGAAACCTGCGACACGCTGCACTTGTGGACGCAGATCGCCGGCAAGCTGCGCATGGCGATGACGCCGCGCATCAATCATTGGTGGAACGTGACATTCCACGTGACATCGCGCGGCCTTTTCGCCCCCTCGAATTATGACGGCGCCCGCTCGTTCGATATCGTTTTCGATTTCGTCGACCACGAAGTGCGAATCGCCACCAGCGATAGGCAGTGCGAGCGCTTGGCGTTGCAGCCGATGACGGTCGCCGATTTCTATGCCGCGTTCATGCAACGGTTACACCGGCTTGGCATCAACGCGCGGCTTTGGACCATGCCGTGCGAAATCGATCCCTGCGAACCGTTCGACCGGGACCGCACGCATGCGCAATACGACGCGCCCTATGTGGAAAAATTCCATCAAGCGCTGGTGCAGGCCGATCGCGTGATGACCGAATTCCGCTCCCGCTTCATCGGCAAGGCGAGCCCCGTGCATTTTTTCTGGGGCAGCTTCGATCTCGCGGTGACGCGATTTTCAGGCCGCACCGCGCCGCCGCCCAAGGGCCACACGCCCAACGTCGCCGATTGGGTGATGGCAGAGGCCTATTCGCACGAATGCTCGAGCTGCGGATGGTGGCCGGGCAATGGCGGACTAGGTCACGCGGCCTTCTATGTCTACGCTTATCCGGAGCCGGAGGGCTATGGCGATACCCGCCTGAAAACCGCCGACGCCACCTACAACAAGGATGCCGGGCAGTTCTGGTTGCCCTACGACGCCGTGCGCAAGGCGCGCGATCCTGATGCTCTACTGCTCGGTTTTTTGCAGGAAACCTACGCGGCGGCCGCCGATCTGGCGAAATGGGACCGCAAGGCGCTGGAGCGCGGTAAGGACGTGAAAGCGTAGATCAATAAAACCGGTTCATTAGACCGTCATTGCGAGGAGCGAAGCGGCGAAGCAATCCATAACGGCGCCGCCGGCTGGATTGCTTCGCTTCGCTCGCAATGACGGAGAAAGTCCGTTGATCTATATGACGTGCTAAGCCGCAGCAGCTTGGGCCTTGCGCTCGAGCACGAAGTCATAGTTCACCACGTAGAACGGCTCGTTCATGATTTCGCCGCTCGGCGCCTTGCTGCCGGCAGGTATTTTCTGAAAGTCGACGATCAGCGGCGCCTTCACGCCGTACACCGCGTCGTCGTTGATCCATTCGTCGCCGGCCTGGAACAGGTGGGTGACGAGGCCGTGATAGCCGGGTGCCTCGACATCGAAATGAATGTGCGCCGGCCGCATATGGCTCATATTGGTGCGATTCATCAGCTCGCCGACCGTGCCGTCCATCGGGATCGTGTAGGCGATCGGTGCCACGGTGCGGATCAGATACGACCCGTCGGGCTGGGCGCGATAGATGCCGCGCATCCAGGGGCCGTCGATGCCGGGCTTTTGCGCCTCGTAAAGACCTTCGCCGTCGGTCTGCCAGAGATCGAGCGTGGCGCCCGCCACCGGCTCGCCGGCAAGACCGCGCACCTTGCCGACGCAGAAGCACGCAATCCCGGGCGCATTCGCCGCCATGTTGGCGCCGTTCGCCATCGGCGGCGCGTTTGGCACGTGGAACGGGCCTTCCACGGTGCTCGGCGTCGCGCCGTTTGATTGGCGGTGATTGATGGCGTCGACCAGCATGCTGACGCCGAGCACGTCGGAAAACAGCACGAATTCCTGGCGTTTCTCGTCGCACATTTTTCCGGTGCGAGTGAGGAAATCGATCGCGGTGGCCCATTCGGCCTGGGTCGGCTCGATCTCGCGCACGAAGGCGTGCACGTGCTTGACCAGCGCCGTCATGACCGCTTTGAGCCGCGGGTCGGGAATGTCGCTCCAGCGCTCGAGCGCGATGTCGGTCAGGGTCTTTTCGGTCACATACGGCATGGCAATCTCCTCGTTATCTCATTCGCCCGCGATCTCGCGCCGCACCAGGGCTGCGCCTTCGACCATCGACTGCATTTTAGCAAAGGCGACCGGCCGCGGCAGGTATTTCATGCCGCAATCGGGCGCCACCACCACCCGATTTGCCGGCACGTGGGCCAGCGCCCGCCGAATCCGCTCGGCCACGGTCTGGGGCGTCTCGACGCTCATGTCGGCGAGGTCGATCACGCCCAAGATGATGGTTTTCGACGGCAGCTGCCGCAAGACCGCAAGATCGAGCTTCGGCTGCGCCGCCTCGATGGAAATTTGCTGCGCCTTGCAGGCGTCGAGCTCCGGCAGGAACGAATAGCCGGACGGCTTGTCGTGCACCACCGCCGCATAGCCGAAGCACAGATGCACCGCGACGGTGCCGCGCACGCCGTCGAGCGCCCGATCGAGCGCCTTGAGGCCGTACTGCCGAGCCTTGTCGGGGTGCTGCTGCATCCACGGCTCGTCGATCTGCACCACATCGGCGCCGGCGGCAAACAAGTCCTTGATCTCGGCATTGACCGCGTCCGCATAAGCGAGCGCCACGAGTTCCTCGTCGCCGTAAAAATCGTCTTGCGCCTGCTTGCCCATGGTGAACGGGCCGGGCACGGTCGCCTTGATGGCGCGGTCGGTATTGGCGCGCAGCACTTTGAGGTCGCGCAACTCGACCGGCCGGGTCCGGCGGATCGGGCCGACGACGCGTGGCACCGGGATGGGCTTGCCGCTGCGGTTGATCGTGGTGCCCGGATGCTCGACGTCGATGCCGTCGAGCGCGGTGGCGAAGCGGTTCGAATAGCTCTCGCGCCGTTGCTCGCCGTCGGTGATGATGTCGAGCCCGGCGCTCTCCTGGTCGCGGATGGCGAGGATGGTCGCTTCGTCCTGGGCGGCTTCCAACTTATCGGACGCGACCAGCCACAGATCGTCGGCGCGCACCCGCGGCACCTGCTTCGATAGCTTGGCGCGGTCGATCAGCCATTCCGGTTGCGGGTAGGAGCCGACAAGCGACGTGGGGAGAAGCATGGCGTCGTTCTCCCCATTCCTGCTGAGGTCATGCAGTGCCGATGCGTCAGCCTATGGCCTTCGCATACGGGAAGATGACGCTGCCGGTCTTCTCGTCGGGCGGCGTGAGCACCGTCTGGTAGCTCATGCCGCGCCAGGTATCGAGGTTCGCGGCGTCGGTGATGCCGTGATACTGGACCTGCAGCATCCCGGACTTGGTCCATTCGCCGTTTTTGCCGAAGCGGATGCCCGATGCCATGATGGTATCGAACGAATGGGTCCGCAAGTAATCGGCGACCTTGTCGTCGCTGATACTCTTTGATCCTTTGACGCCGTCGGCCAGAACCTGCAGATAGGCGTAACCCCAGCCGCCGAGATAATAGCCGAGCGGGTCGGCGCCCGCCGATTCGGCGCGCGCCTGATATTTCTTGAAGAAATCCGCCGCCGGTGCCAGCAGCTTTGCTGACGGCACCCAGGTTTCATAATTGACGATGCCGTTGAGGTGAGACTTGAGCCTGTTCTTCAAGGCGGTCGCCTGCAATCCGACCATGCCGCCGCCCATCATCTTCGGCTTTAGTCCGAGCTCATTCGCCGACAGCAGCATGCCGACCGAACTGAGCGGATATGAGCAGATGACCACGAGGTCCGGATTGCTCGCCTGAATGGCGCGGATGATCGGCGAGAAGTCGGTCGTGTTCGGCGGATAGGTCTTGTCGTAGACCGACTTGAGACCGTACTTCTTGACGTTCGAGCGCGCGCCGTCGGCGGCATTATGCGAGAACTCGGCGTCTTCGGCCGCAATCGCGATAGTCTGCGGTTTCGGATTCTGCCCCATCGCCACCTGGAAGAAGCCCTCGGTGAACGATTCCTTCGGCGTCGGCCCGGACGGCAGCATCGAGAAATATTTCGGATAGCGGAACGTGCCGTTGGCATCGAGCGCGAACAAGCCAATGAAGACTTTGCCCTTCTGCATGACGACCGGAAGTGCCGGCGCCACCATGTTGGTTGCATACGGCCCAACCACGAGATCGCATTTGTCGACGTCGAGCAGCTTGGTGTAGATGCCTGGCACCGTCGAAGGGTTCGACTGATCGTCGTAATAGACGATCTTGACCGGCCGTCCGAGCAAGCCGCCCTTGGCGTTGGTTTCCTCTTCCCAGATTTGGGCGCCGAGCACCGCCTGCTTGCCGTTGGGTGCAAGCGGGCCGGTCAGCGCCATGCTGAAGCCGATTTTGATCGGTTCGCCGCCTTGTGCGAATGCGCGCGTTCCGGCGAGAGCCGGCGAAATCAAAGCGGCGCCGATACCGGTATTGACGCCGCGCCGGGTCAGTTTCCCACTCATGGTTTCCTCCGCTTAAGGCAATGATCTTCGATCGAACTACGCCTTCACCGCGTTGGCGTAAGGGTAGATCACGTTGCCGGTCTTCATGTCATCCGGCTTGAGTACCGTCTGGTAGCTCATGCCGCGCCAAGTCTCGAGGTTCGCGGCATCGGTGATGCCGTGATACTGGACCTGCAATTGCCGCGCCACGGCCCACTCGCCGTTTTTGTCGAACCTGACGTTCTCCGCCATGATGCTGTTGACCGCGTTCTGGCGCAGATAATTGGCGAGCTTTTCGTCCTCGATGCTCTTGGTGCCTTCGATGGCCTGCTGCAGGACCTGCAGGTAGGCGTAGCCCCAGCCGCCGAGATAATAGCCGAGCGGGTCGATGCCGAGGCCCGGCGCGCGCGCCTGGTATTTCTTGAAGAAGTCCTCGGCAGGCGCCATCATTTGCGCCGACGGGACCCAGTTGTCGTAGTTGACGACGCCGTTGAGATGCGACTTGAGTTTGCTCTTGATGGCGGTGGCCTGCAGCCCGACCATGGCGGCGCCAAACATCTTCGGCTTGAGGCCGAGTTCGTTGGCGGACAGCAGCATGCCGACCGAGCTCAGCGGATAGGAGCAAACCACGACGAGATCCGGGTTGGTTGCCTGGATCGCGCGGATCACCGGCGAGAAGTCGGTCGTGTTTGGCGGGTAGTTTCTGTCGTAGATGATCTTGAAGCCGTATTGGTTGGCATTGGCGCGCGCGCCTTCCGCGGCGTTACGCGAGAATTCGGCGTCCTCGGCCGCTATCGCCACGGTTTGCGGCTTGGGATTTTGCGCGGCGGCGATCTGGAAGAAGCCTTCGCTGATGGTCTGCTTCGGAAGCGGGCCGCCGGTCGGGATGTAGGAGAAATATCTCGGATAATGGAACTGGCTGTTGGCATCGAGCGCAAACAGGCTGAGGAACGTCTTCTTCTTCTGCATCACGATGGGAATGGCGGGCGCAACCATGTTGGTCGCGTAGCCGCTGACCACGAGGTCGACTTTGTCGACTTCGAGGAGCTTGGTGTAGATGCCCGGCACATTCGACGGGTTGGATTGATCGTCATAATGGATGAGCTGGACCTGACGACCAAGCAGGCCGCCCTTGGCGTTGATTTCTTCAGACCAGATCATGGCGCCGAGCAGCGCCTGCTGGCCGTTCACCGCGAGCGGTCCGGTGAGCGCCATGCCGAAGCCGATCTTGATCGGTCCGGCGCCTTGCGCGAGCGCGCGCCGGCCGGCCAGTGCGGGCGATAGCAGGGCGGCGCCGATGCCGGTATTGACGCCGCGCCGGGTCAGTTTCTGACTCATGGTTCCCTCCACTAAAACGATTATCGTTCGACGCCACTGGTCATGGCCGGGCGTGGCTCGCGCGCCGTGCCGCGCCTGATGAAAGTCGCGGTAGAATGCCCTGCTTTGCCGGCTCTGAAAAGAGAGCGGGAGGTGGCGTGGCAATCTGCCCGAGTGGTGCGCCGGCGCGCGGTGGCCGCCCATCCCGATTGCGCCGCGGCAGTAAAACGGCTCAAATTCGATCAAACCCCAAGGGAGGAGTGCATGCGCATTCGGCTATTTGGCCTTGCGGCCTCTGTTAACCTTGCAGCCATCGCGTTCGGATTGTGGTGCGCCTTCCTGCCGGCAGCCGCGCAGGCCCCGGCGCCGCCCGGCGCCACGCCGCCGCCGCCGACGCCCAACATGCCGACCTCGGCCGAGGCGCAAAAGCTGCACGGCGTTCCGCCGCCGCCATTCGCCGCGCCGGCCGACAAGCTGCCGCTCGCAAAGCTCAAGCTGCCGCCCGGCTTCAAGGTCGAGGTTTATGCCAGCGGCGTCACCAACGCGCGTTCGCTGCGCATCGGCGACAAGGGCACCGTGTTCGTCGGCAATCTAGTGCGCGACAAAGTCTACGCCATCGTCGATCGCAACGGCAAACGCGAGGTCAAGGTCATGGCCTCGGGACTCGATCGGCCGAACGGGCTCGCGTTCAAGAACGGCACGCTCTACATCGCCGAAGGCACCAGAATTTCGAAGCTGGAAAACATCGAGGACAATCTCGACAATCCGCCGAAACCCGTCGTCATCTACAGCGACTTCCCCAACCATGTGTCGCATGGCTGGAAATTTCTGGCGCTCGGTCCGGACGACCGGCTCTACGTCAATGTCGGTGCGCCGTGCAATATCTGCATGCCGCCGCCGGAAAATGCGCAGCTGCGCAGCATCGCGCTCGACGGCAGCGATGCCAAAGTCGTCGCCCGCGGCATCCGCCAGGTCGTCGGCATGGACTTTCATCCTGACAGCAAGGTGCTCTATTTCACCGAAAACCAGCGCGACTGGCTCTCGGAAGACGCACCGCAGGACAAGCTCAACCGGCTCTTGCATCCCGGTCAAGACAATTTCGGCTTTCCGTATTGCGACGGTGGCGACATCGAGGATCCGATCTTCGGCTGGGGCCACAGCTGCAGCGAATTCACCAAACCGATCGCGCAGCTCGGTCCGCATTCGGCGCCGCTCGGCATGCGCTTCTATACCGGGCACATGTTTCCGGCCAAATATCGCGGCGCGATATTTTTGGCGCGGCACGGCTCTTGGAACAAGACCCACAAGATCGGCGGCGACATATACGTCGTTTATCTGAACAAGGACGGCACGGTGAAAGCGCAGGAGCCGTTCATGACCGGCTTCCTGCAGAATAACGATTACATCGGCCGCCCGGTCGACGTGCAGCCGATGAAGGATGGCTCGCTGCTCGTCTCCGACGACTACGACGGCGCGGTCTACCGCATCACCTACGGCGAAGGCAGCGCCGCCCATTGAGGCGCAAACAGGCGATTGCGCGCATGAGGCGAAATCGCCCACAATAGCGGTGAGGAAGCCGCGTACAGGCTTCCCCGTGCAATTGGGAGGACGTCATCATGGGATGCAAGACAGGCGGCCCAGTCGTGGCCGTTGCTCTAGCTCTTCTCGCAACAACGGCCGTGGCGCAGCAGGCCAGTCCGCCGGCCGCACAACCCGCGCCGGCGCAGCCCGCAGCGGCGGCGCCCGCGCCTCTGCCGCCCGGCTCGCCCTTGATCGGCCGGCCGGACGACAACCCCGCCGCCATGAAGCTCGCGCCGGTGCCGTCGCCGCCGCTTGCCACCGCGGCCGACAAGGTGCCGGTCGGTCAGCTCAAGGCGCCCAAGGGTTTCAATATCGAGCTCTACGCCAGCGGCATGCCGAATGCCCGCTCGATGGCATATAGCCCCAAGGGCACGGTGTTCGTCGGCTCGCGCCTGCAGGACAAGGTCTACGCCATCACCAACAAGGACGGAAAGCGCCAGGTCCACGTCCTGGTGTCCGGCCTGTATCGGCCGAACGGCGTCGCCTACAAGGACGGCACGCTCTACATCGCCGAGCTGTCGCAGATCTCCAAGATCGAAAACGTCGACGACAAGATCGACGCTTCGCCGAAGCCGGTCGTCATCTACAACGACCTGCCGAAGGACGAGGCGCACGGCTGGAAGTATCTCGCCATCGGCCCCGACAACAAGCTCTATTTCGAGGTCGGCCAGCCGGGCAATAACGTGCTGCACGACAAGAACCATGGCCAGCTGCGCCGTATCAATCTCGACGGCTCGGGCGCCGAGGTGATCGCCTACGGCATCCGCAACACCGTCGGCTTCGATTGGAATCCGCGAAACCACGAGCTGTATTTCACCGACAACGGTCGCGACTGGCTGTCGGAGGATTGGCCCAACGACAAGCTCAACCGTATCACCAAAATTGGTGAGGATTTCGGCGAGCCGTATTGCCACCAAGGCAATATTCCGGACATCGACTTCGGCTGGGGCCATAAATGCAGCGACTTCGTGCCGCCGGTGGCGCTGATGGGGCCGCACGCTGCGGCGCTGGGCATGAAGTTCTACACCGGCCACATGTTTCCGGCCGAATACCACGATCAGATTTTCGTGGCGCGCCACGGCTCATGGAACCGGACCAACAAGTTCGGCGGCGACATCGCGCTGGTCCGCCTCAACCGGGACGGCAGCGTGAAATCGGTCGAGCCGTTCATCACCGGCTTTCTGCAGAACAACAATTACATCGGCCGGCCGGTCGATGTGATGAACATGCCGGACGGCTCGATGCTGATCTCGGACGATTGGAACGGCGCGGTGTATCGCGTCAGCTACGGCAACAAAAAGACCGCCAACCGCTGAATGCGGCATGGTTGAACGCTGACGGCCGAGGGCGGCGCGCCGCTCTCGGCCGACTTATACGGTCTCCAGCTAAACGCTTCACTCATTCGTCGTCCCCGCGAAAGCGCAGGACTGTCCGGGGAATGATTCACTGTGTCACGGTGCATGCTCGGTCGAACCGATGCAAATCGGTTCTTTCCGGTTGTCGAGACTCAGAAAGGACCGAGCATGCGCTACCTCGATAGCATCTT
>Ga0335081_10000776_pt1 | contig 52288 bp, 37 predicted proteins | sample Lox_Sample_35_FD_206713 | JGI IMG/M metagenome (GOLD analysis project Ga0335081, IMG submission 206713) | Soil microbial communities from Loxahatchee National Wildlife Refuge, Florida, United States - Lox_Sample_3.5 | ecosystem: Environmental > Terrestrial > Soil > Wetlands | place: USA... | reverse complement strand
AGTCGTTAATGAGTTGATCACGGTTCGACGTTTGTGCGTTGCTCTTGAACATCGAGATACCGACCGCTATGGCGATACCCACGATGATTACTCCTAGAACAATCAGAAGAAGTTGTTGTTGTCCCATTTTTTCTCTCCTTTTTTATCTTTATGGAACGTTCGAGATTAAGTCCAAATCAAATAAACACTCTCTCAACGTAGAGTCACATCCATGTTCCGACTCCCGTCACTACTGGCACATTTTCAAAGATCTCCACTTCGTAACACCAGGCGACGAAGTATCCGCTCTACGACTGCGACTCGCTTCAGAAGCGAGTCGCAGCTTACACCATTACAGGTTTCTAAATCAGCAGTCTAGTTAACGACGTGCGCAACAATGTTGTTGCTGGTCACTGTCACGTAAACCTGAACCTTATGCGAACCATCATTCCCGACTTCTGTCCCCCACCCGGCGATGTACAGAACGGTATCTGTAACTGATGGCGGGGTCGCATTGTCTCCACCCGCATTGCCACCGTAATTGGTGATGCCAGAAAATGCACTCGGGGCGGTAGCCACGTTATTGCTGACAGTGTACTCTCCGTTGCCGTTGGATGAATCTACTGGAGCGATGTGAAATCCTGCAAAGCTTTGCCCGCCACCAGCCATCGCAACCGGTTTACGAAAGTATTGCTCAGCCTTTGCCGCAAGGTTATTCAAGTCGTTAATGAGTTGATCACGGTTCGACGTTTGTGCGTTGCTCTTGAACATCGAGATACCGACCGCTATGGCGATACCCACGATGATTACTCCTAGAACAATCAGAAGAAGTTGTTGTTGTCCCATACTAACCTCCTTAGGGTTTTTATAAATGATAAGAAATTCTTCATTGCCATTTCACAACCGAATATAGATTCCATTCTCTCAGAAAGTCAAGCTTTTTCGGCCGTTTTGGGCAATTTCCAAGCAAATGCTTCAATATATCTGCAACTGCGGTGCCGATAACGCTAACGTTGCTAAACAGTATTTTTCCGCAGAAATAGTGTTTTTTAAAGGTAGGTCTAAAGAAAAATTTTCCGTGCCAATATAAAAATTACCTTGCGGTAACATGTGAAGGAGATTTTTGAAACTGGATGTGCCAGTTTTCATTTTTGTCGCCAAATATCAAGCCCATATCTTACCTCTTCGAGGCACAAACCGCATGCCGGCGCGGACATTCGTGCCATGGAGCGGTCCTCACAATTCAAAATATTCTTAAAACCTTCGACTGATATTTTCATGCGGCCTACATCTATCAATGTCCCCACAATGGCCCTTACCATTCCATGAAGAAACCGATCAGCTTCTATCTCGAAAACAAGCACAGAGCCAGGAGATAGGGGAACGGCCCCTGATTCACCGACTTCCGGTTCCTCCCTCCTGTTTCCTCTTTTTCCCCTCCATTCCGCCTTTGTCACACCGCAAACGAAGCGCTTTCGCTGATCCGCATATTTCGTGAATGATTTGAAATTCTTTTCACCAATAAGAAATGCGGATGCTTGGTTCATCAGGTCAATCGACAGGTCGATGTGGGAAAAAGCTGCATAGTGTCTCATGAGTGGAGCTTTCCGACGAGTAATCCTGTAGACGTATACTCGCGATTTCGCGTCGAATCGTGAATGGAAATCATCTGACACATCGGCAGCCTTCCGAATCGCTATGTCTTGCGGCAGGATCCCGTTGAGTGCATAAGCAATTTTTACCGCTTCCATGTTTGAACGGGCATGGAAATTAGCAACCTGTCCCGCGGCGTGAACTCCAGCATCCGTTCTCCCAGCACCTATGATCTTGATTTTCTCCTGAAGAATCTTGCTCAGAGCCTTCTCAATAGTAGCTTGAATGCTTCGGCCATTTTTTTGTATCTGCCAGCCATTGTAAGCTGTACCATCATATTCGACTAAGAGGGCGATATTGCGCATCTGTCTGGTTTAATATAGCAGCGACGTGAGAATGAAAGAATACTTGGATGATGGGACGGTGCAGTGACGTAGACGCTTATGACGCCTCGCTTGCAGCCAATTAAGATAACAATCCCCGAGTGCCCCAATAGACGACATGTGCTTCGCCTAAAACGAGGCTGCTAGCTTCAAATAAATTCCCTCTGTCCTCGGAGAATTATCAAGAGAAGTTGCGGCGGAAGCATTGACGCCCACGGCAAGCCGCGCGGCATCGAATGCACTGACAATATGATTGAATATGATTACGGCGGCTGCGTACCGGCCGTAATTCAGAAACTCATCAGCTTTGATTCTGAGGCTTTTGAACTTAGCCCTGTCAGCATCCGATTGCCATTGCCACTGATAAAGAGAAGCCGAGTAGATCAAATTGTTCTCGCCATTATGGATTTTTTGAATATTGTAGTCGTTGGTATTAAGAAAGTTTCCAAGGTCGACAAAAAATTGATCGGATTTCCCCTCAACCTGGGCACCAGCATAGATCCTTGCGTAATTGATCGCGTCGCTGCGCACCTGATCCGAATAAACTTCTACGGCAGTGTAGAACACCCATAATGACACTTCGGCTATCGTGGAATATTTCCCTACATCATACCTGCCTGCATAGAGTTCTCCTAATCCTGGCACAGCCAACGACATAAATGCCGCAAGTCCGGGAGATTTTCGTCTGACCGGAGCCTGATCAAGAGAATTGATCCCTTCTTCGCTTTTCAAAAGACTCGTGCTTAGGTCGAGTTTTGTCACAGCTTTGCTTGGACTTATGAATTGAGAAAACGACGTGTTTATGTCAAGCGATAACGAGAAACAAAGTGTAAGCAATAAAGAAAATGAACTAAGCTTGAATTTTGACATGCGGCCCCCGACTTTGGACTTGCGACTTCTCGTTTCCAACTCTTCTTCACTCATTTCCCATTATAGAATCACCCGTCCCATGACTGTGTTGTCGCTGACACCGGTTATGAGAACATCGCATATTTCATTTACTTTTGAGGGGTTTGATTCGATCTCGACTCGAATGTAATTAGAAGTGAACCCGAACATTTTCCCATTCTTGACTTCTTCTTCAATCAAGACTTTCATTATCTTGCCCACATGCTTCCTGTTAAACTCATATCTTTTTCGCGATGAAAGCATTCGAAGGGCTTCGCTCCTTTTCTTGCGAACCCTCGAGTCGACAATTCCGTCAAGCGTTGTAGCGTCAGTTCCTTCGCGCTCGGAGTAGGTAAAAACATGAAGATAGGACAACGGCAAATTTTCTATGAAGCCGAGACTTTTTTCAAATAACTCTGGTGTCTCACCGGGAAATCCGACAATGACATCCGCACCTATCCCCGCGTGAGGTATAGTCTCCTTCACATACTCGACAATCTCCCGATATTGCACACTGTCGTATCGGCGCCGCATCTTCTTCAAGATTTCATCGCAGCCATTCTGGAGAGGCACGTGAAAATGCTTGCAATACTTTGTCGATGAGGCAACAAATTTTACGATGTCTTTTGTCAGCAGATTCGGCTCTATGGAGCTGATTCTAATTCGTTCAATCCCGTCCACCTTCTCAAGCTCGGTCAGTAGCTTGAAAAACGAATCGCCGCCTCGCTTCTGGAAATCACCGACATTGACCCCGCTTAGGACCACCTCTTTAAATCCATTCGCGGCAATTTCTTCCGCCTGCGTCACAAGAAACGCAACTGATGGACTTCGGCTAACACCTCTGACTTTCGGAATTGTACAATAGGAACAATTGTAGCTGCATCCATCTTGAACTTTTAGGAAAGCTCTTGTACGTGCCTGTACCCCGGATCGTGCTTCGGTGCGCTCGCCTCTCGCAGCGGGCAACCGTGCATTATGGACCGCTGAATCTGCAGCGCCAAACTCTACCGCATCTTCGACCGGTCCCACGAAAATTCGTGCATGATAATTCTTGGTAAATTCGTCAACGTGGTCGAACAACTCGAATTTTTCTTTCGCGCCCAACACAAGGTCAACACCTTCTATTTGTGCCACCTCGTCGGGTTTGCCCTGTGCATAGCAGCCAGTGACCACGACAAATGCCTGGGGAGAAGTTCGAAGTGCCCGCCTGACCACCTGGCGGCAGTCGCTATCTGCGCTTTGAGTAACCGTACACGTATTTATTACAAAAATATCGGCAGAAGAAGAAGGATCAACAATATCAAACCCGCGACGCCTAAATTCCTTTTCTATCTGGATCGTCTCGGCATAGTTCAGCTTGCATCCGAGGTTTTCTAACGCAACTCGCTTCTTTTCCATCATAAGAAAAATTTAGCGGCAAACACGGAAGAATCAAGCCGTGCAAAAAGCAAATCAGGATGCCGCCTTCGCGATCGCCGAAGGTCTATTCGGTAAACCGGCTAATGTGCTTCGTCGCTGCCTTTTGCGGACTCCGCCGTCACGGTTCCTTCCGATGGTGCATCATGATGTGCTTCCTCAGTCATCGCATCCTTCGGTTTTTTTTCGAACTTCCGCGGCTTTCTCTCGTGCCTTTCGTCCGGGTTTATCTTATGAGCGGAAAGAAACTCTTTGTACAACTCCGGGTCTTTGTCTTTGAAATATTCGTTGATGCTAAGAACGATCCGCTTTCCCTCCTTGTCAAATTCGATGACTTTGAATTTAAGTTTTTCATCTGCAGGAAAGTGCGCTACGTAGTTCTTCAAGCTCATAGGCGCCATGTGAGAATGCGGAACAAATCCGTCGACCTCTCCGGGAAGTTCGACGATTGCGCCTTTCTCGATATGTCTGATAATTTTGCCTTCAGCTTCAGAACCGAGCTTGAAGGTTTCTTCGAACTTATCCCAGGGATTATCGAGGGCTTGTTTGTGACCGAGAGAGATTCTCCTTTGATCCTTGTCCACAGAAAGTACCACAACTTCAATTTCATCTCCGCGCTTTACAAGTTCACCCGGATGCCGGATCTTTTTTGTCCACGAAAGATCTGAAATATGAATCAACCCATCAACACCGCTCTCAAGTTCTAGGAATACTCCAAAGTTGGTGAGGTTGCGTACAATGCCTTTATGTTTGGAGCCCGTGGGATACTTTTCAATGAGTTGTTCCCAAGGATCAGGCTCAAGCTGCTTTAGTCCCAAGGAGAGCTTTTTGTTCCCGATGTCGAGGCTGAGAATGACGGCATCCACAGTCTGACCCATTGAGACTTTCTGTGACGGATGTTTGATGTGTTCAGTCCAACTCATTTCGGATATATGGATGAGGCCTTCGATTCCCTTTTCAATCTCGATAAATGCTCCATATTCAGTCAGAGAAACGACTTTCCCGTTGACCTTTTGGCCGACATGATATTTGTCTTCGATATTCTTCCACGGCTCCGGCTGCAGCGCTTTCATTGAAAGCGAGATGCGTTTCTTCTCCTCATCGAAATCTGTAACCGCAACTTGTATTTTCTGATCGAGTTTCACGATTTCGGAAGGATGATTAACCCTGCCCCACGATAGATCAGTGATGTGAATCAATCCATCCACTCCGCCGAGATCGACAAACACGCCGAACTCGGTAATGGCTTTGACTATTCCTTCGAGAATCAATCCTTTCTCAAGTCCGGACAAAATACGTTTCCGCTGCTCCTCGAGCTCCGCTTCGAGCAAAGCTTTGTGACTTACAACCACATTTTCAGCGGCTTCATTGATCTTCACGACCCGGAAGTCCATGGTTTTGCCGACGTAAGAATCGAAATCCCTGACGGGCTTAACGTCAACCTGAGACCCAGGCAAAAATGATTCGAGTCCCATGAGGTTTACCATCAATCCGCCCTTCACGCGCCTCAGCACGGTTCCCTGCAACACTGTCTGGTTGTCATGTGCGCTGACAATCCGGTCCCAAATCCTAATAAAATCAGCACGCCGTCTCGACAATACAACCTGTCCATCTTGATCCTCGACGCTATCGAGAAAAACTTCCACTTCATCGCCCGGTTTCAACTCCGCCAAGTTCGGGAACTCGATCTTCGGTACCAAGCCGGATGATTTGAATCCGATATCAACGATGACATCATTATCCGTAAAACTTATGACTCGCCCCTTCACAATCTCGCCGGCGTCGAACTGCTTCAAGCTCTTATCATAAAGGTCGACCATTTCCTTCAGCTCTTCTTCGCTGTACGGCGAATCCTCGCCCGCCAATAGCCTGACCTTTGCAGATTGCACCTTCCTCGTTGATGTTTCATCATTCTTTTGAATTGTCATAGTCTCAGAAACGTTTTCTCCGCTTACAGGATTTTCGATTCCTTCAGCCATTAATTTTCTCCTTAAACGCCAAATAGCTAATCGCTAATCGCATGATAGAATTTATCACCAAACATCGGACGGAAGCCGCGGGGAAGTCCGACGCAAAGCGAACAGTTTTTGTTAGACATCAGTTAATCCCGCTCAATTTCTCAATACATGTAGCGGGATGCCGACCATGAAGTGCAGCTGACTACAAGGCGGCATTGGGGCGGCTTGATTTGAATGTTCATTTTCGATTATCAAACTCTTCATCTCGTGTCATTGACAGCGAGCTCAAGATTAAGGACAGCGTCTTTAACCTTTTCCATGAGCCATTGCGGAGTGGAAGTCGCGCCGGTGACGCCGACGGTCTCCGCATTTTCGAACCACGATGCCTGAAGCTCACTTTCATCTTCGATAAAGTAGGAAGATTTATTTTCTTCCTTACATATTTCGAACAACACTTTTCCGTTCGAACTGCTCTTGCCGGCGACAAAGACGATGACGTCGTTCTGTGCGGCGAACTCCCTGAGTTTTTTGTCTCTTCCGGAAACCTGTCCGCAAATTGTATCCTTGGCAAGAAAATTCTTAGCTATGTCTTCCATCGTCCCGACAACAAGATCCTTAATTTTCCTCGACAACGCGTCCTTGATTGCGTAGAACGTCGGCTTATCCATCGTGGTCTGAGAAAAAAGGACCGTTTTCCGGTTGAAATTGACCTGGAGCAGAGCTTCCTCCACCGACTTGACTACGATGGCCTCGTCATTACAGACTCCCCGCAGTCCTATCACTTCAGCATGATCCTTTTTACCGAAGATTACGACCTGATAGCCGTCGTCGTGGAATTTTCTTATTCTTTCCTGGAGCTTCGTGACAACGGGGCATGTCGCATCGATAATTTCTAAATTATATTTTCTTGCAATTTCGTAAGTCGATGGCGGCTCGCCGTGTGCCCTTATTAAAACCTTTGCGTCCTTTATATTTTCTAAGTCTTTATGCGAAATTGTCTGCAAACCTTTTTCGTTCAGGCGCTCAATCTCCGAAGGATTATGAATTATGTCTCCAAGTGAATAGAGCTTGTTTGAATTAGCAAGCTCCTCTTCCGCAAAATCTATCGCTCTGACGACTCCCCAGCAGAAGCCGCCGTTCCTGTCAACCGTTACCTTCATTTCCTTTCGATCCCTTCTAACGTTACCATGGCATCATTCGCATAGCTTAGAATCTTTCCAACCTGTTCATCTATTGTGAGGCTTGTCGTATCTATTTCAATCGCATCATCCGCTTTTTTCAATGGACTCGCTTCGCGGGTCGAGTCTTTCAAATCCCGCTCCTTCAACTCGCGGACGACCTGCACGATCGGGAGTTCAATTCCACTTTGAGAAAGTTCTGCTTGCCGCCGTCGCGCGCGTTCCATGATATCGGCAGTCATGTAGAATTTCAAATCGGCATCCGGAAAGACAACGGTTCCAATATCCCGACCATCAACGACACAACCTTTCCTCGAGCCAATAGCGCGCTGCTTCTCGACAAGGACCGTTCTGACGCCAGGATACGAACTTACCAGGCTTACATTCTTAGTGACCTGTTCCGACCTTATCTTGTCAGTGACATCATTTCCATCGAGAAAGACTCGGAGTTTGCCGCCATTGTCACTAAGAACCATGTCGGATTCCTCCGCCAACTTTACGATTTCTTTTTGATTTGAAAGATCGATGCGAGATTCAAGTACTTTCAGAGTAACTGCCCTATACATCGCGCCTGTATCCAAATAAATATACCCCAGCTTCTGCGCGACAAGTTTCGCGGTAGTACTTTTACCGGAACCAGCGGGACCATCGATTGCTATGAGTATCTTTTTCACACCTTTCCTTTTTAGTACCCTAAGGGCACTCCTTTGCCTCACGGCACAGGAATGTTAATTTAACTTTCGAGCTCGAAATAAGCAACGTCCCGGGCACCTCGAGGACAATCAGGTGACGCGATGACCCCTTACAAAGGCGCTCCTGGCCTGCTATCCATTCTTCATCGCCCAATGCATTAATTCCTTCAAATTCGGACGCTTGCCATATACGAGAATCCCTATTCTGAAAATCCTTCCCGCCGCAATCATGCAAAAATACGTTGAGATAATTAAGACCATCGCACACGAGACCAGTTCCCAAGTCTCCGGTGATTGGACAGGGATTCTGAAAGCCATCATAGTCGGGGTGAGAAGAGGGACAAAAGAGAGCACTTTCAAGTAACCGGCAGTTGGATTCTGGATCACTAGAAACGCAAAGATGATCGGGAAAAACAGCAGCATCGATACGTATTGTGTCGCCTGTTGTGCTTCCTGTTCTGTCGTTACAGGCGCGCCGGCCATAACAAATATCGACGCGTAAAAAAGGAATCCCAGGATAAAAAATATTACCTCCCACCATATGTTATCCGGAATCGTGATGAAGGCAGCAAGCTGCCCTGCAAATGCAACGCCGATCACTCCCCACACCGCAAGCTGAGTCAACCCAAGAAGACTCAGTCCGAGAATTTTTCCTGCCATTATCTCGTCTGCCTTCGCGGATGAGAGGAGCACTTCCACTATCCTGTTAGATTTTTCTTCAACCACGCTTCTAACCAGGAGCTGACCCGAAGTTAAAATGAAGAGAGCAAGTACGAAGATAAAAATGTATCCCAGCATGAACCCAGAACCGGCTTCAGCTTTCTGTGCCGTCCCCGTCTTCGAGAGTCTAATCGTTTCCAGGCCAATCGGCTTTGAAACATCCTTGACAAGCTGAGGATTTACCCCGTTTCGCTGCAGCTCATTTGAAACCACTATGTCTTTCACTGCCGATTGTAATCTCTCAATCTCTTTGAAGTTTGAAACGTTCTGCGATATATATTCAAATTTTCTGGAACGGGTAATGTCAGGGGTTATTAGAACGTATGACGATATCTGCTCCTGCAGTACCATCTTATTAGCCTGCTCGCGTGCGCCGGCTGGGATGGACACAATCTCATAATTAGGTTTACCATCAGGCAATTTAAATTTTTCAAACATGACCTTGTTTAAGACAGATGCAACTTCTCCCGTCTCGTCAATGATTCCTATTTTTGTTGTAGTTGTATCGGGCTTGGTCATTAGGAGCGTGGGGACAACGCTCATGAGTATCATGAAGAGAGGTGTGATGATCAGGGAGATGATGAACGCTTTTGTTTTCACCTTCTCTATGAACTCCCAGCGGGCAACGGAGATTATTTTTCTAATTGACAATTTTTCCCCCGACGGCTTCTATGAAGATAGAATTCAAGGATGCTTCTTGGACGGAGAACTTTGTAACGGCGACGAGTTCGACTGCTCTTTTCAGCAGCTCCTGGCTGCTTGTTCCATCTTTCATTTTTATTTCAGCATAATTTTCGTACAAATCCATCGAAGCAATGTCAGATAATTGTCGCAGTCTTGAAGAGTTGCCGTCAAATTCCAGATGGATGACATTGCTTCCATGATCTTTTTTTATTCCCGACAGATCTCCATAAAGAATCACCCTGCCGTGATTTATCAGACAGATTCTGTCGCAGAGCTTCTCCGCCTGCTCCATCTGATGTGTTGAAAAAACAATCGTCTTCCCCGCCTGTTTCATTTCACGCATGATGTCCTTGATCAGGATTTGATTAACCGGATCAAGTCCCGAAAAAGGTTCGTCGAGGATCAAAAACTCTGGTTCATGGAGGAGACAAGAAATAAACTGAACCTTCTGCTGCATCCCCTTTGACAATTCATCAACTTTACGGTATCCATATTCCGACAACTCGAACTTTTTAAGCCATGCTTCGGCGCGCTTCCTTGCGTCACCGGGCTGAACACCTCTTAAGCTTCCGAAATACACCAAGACATCGATAACTTTACTTTTTCGATATAGTCCCCTTTCTTCGGGAAGATAAGCCAGCAAATTTTTCATTTCCGGAGTTAATTCCTTAGAATTAAAATGGACGGTACCGGAGTCGGGTTCAATTATCCCGAGTGAAATTCTAATTGTCGTCGTTTTCCCAGCACCGTTCGGGCCGAGCAGTCCAAATATTTCACCCGGCTTTACTTCAAAGGACACACCGTCTAATGCGACCGTGGTCATGTAAGTCTTCCGGAGATCGTTTACTTGAAGCATGCTACCTCATCTAATGTCGTAAATTTCAGAAATAACAAATCCGGAGTCCGAGAATCGGAGATCGACAGCCTTTACTTTCCGCTCAGGGTGTGTTCCTGTAAATCATTCTTGCAAACGGAATTGTCTCCCTGACATGGTCCAATCCGCAGATCCACGCGACTGTTCTCTCAATGCCGAGACCGAACCCGGAATGCGGCACACTTCCATATTTCCGCAGATCAAGGTACCATTCAAACGGCTGACGCGGAAGATTGTTTTCTTCCAGGCGCTTCACCAAAGTGTCATAATCATCCTCACGCTGACTGCCGCCGATAATTTCGCCGTATCCTTCCGACGCAAGCACATCAACAGACAACGTCAAATCGTTTCTATCCGGGTCACGCTTCATATAAAATGCTTTGCACGTTGCCGGATAGTGGTGCACCATGACCGGGCGATCATACTGTTGAGAAATGATCGTTTCGTCGGTTCCACCAAGGTCGTTCCCATATTGGAAATCAACGCCGTTCTTCTTCAACAATTCCACGGCTTCATCATAATGGAGGCGCGGGAAAGGCCGCTTTACGGGCTGCAACTTCGACACGTCTCTTTCAAGAAGTTTTAGTTCCTCATCATTTTTCTTTAAAACCGTTTGGACAATGTGCTCGACAAATTCTTCAGCCAGATCCATATCGTCGCTCAGGTCGGCCCAGGCAACTTCAGGCTCAACCATCCAAAACTCGGTAAGATGCCTGCGTGTCTTTGACTTCTCTGCACGAAATGTCGGTCCGAAACAATAGATTTTTCCAAATGCCATGGCAGCGGCCTCGCCATAGAGCTGCCCGCTTTGAGTCAAATATGCTTTGCCGAGATCGAAGTAGTCCGTCTCGAAAAGCGTGCTTGTTCCCTCCACGGAGGCCGGTGTGAGAATCGGCGAATCGACAAGTGTGAAATTCTTATTGTCAAAAAATTCGCGAACAGCCCTTATAATCTGGTGCCTGACGCGCAGTATCGCATGCTGTCTCGAAGATCTCAGCCAGAGATGCCGATGATCCATCAGGAATTCAGTGCCGTGTTCTTTCGGGGTTATCGGATATTCTCTTGCGACATGAACAATCTTCAAACCTTCAACCTGGAGTTCATAACCGCCCGGAGCACGATCGTCCTTGTGAACTTTGCCGGTGACAGTAAGCGAGCTTTCCTGGGTCAGCAAATCATAATCCGCAAAAATTTCCGGCGAAACTTGACTCTTTACGACGACGCATTGCACGATGCCGAAACCATCCCGAACTAAAATGAAATGGATCTTCCCGCTCGACCTTTTGTTGTAAACCCACCCGCGAACGGTAACAGACCTGTCATTATGTTCTGAAAGCTTATCTATCGTCACAAACGGCATGTCGCGGCTGGATCCAATTGGATTGTCTTCGATGAGATCCGACATTTAGTTCTCCATGGTTGTTTTGGGTTAAAATATAATCCAATCCATCTAAGCGTTCAATTATGTAAGGGACACAAAAACTTGGTCCGGTAGCAGCGTGAAAAATTTTACAACGATATCGCTTCCGCTTGTGCCTTTTTTGCAGAAGCATGTCGAATTAAATTGAGATTTAAAAAGGGACTACAGCCATTATGAAAGCACTTGTTACAGGCTCGACGGGTTTCATAGGGAGCCATCTTGTAGAAAAACTAGTCCAGCGCGGTTACAGAGTCAGATGTCTGATTAGAAAAACAACCAAAGTTGAATACATTAACAATCTTCCCGTGGAGTTTGTCCATTCCGACTTCGACGATATTGAATCATTGATGACGGCGGTCGATTCCGTTGACTACGTTTTCCATATCGGCGGAGTCACAAAATCAAAGGATAAGAAAGGATATTTTAAAGGGAACCATGAAACGACAAAAAACCTCCTTACCGCTGTCTTAAAACAAAATCCGCACCTCAAACGATTCATCCTCGCCAGCAGTCTGACCGCAGTGGGACCCGGACATGATATGACCCCCGTAGATGAAACCACGCCTTACCATCCAGTCACAACCTACGGCAAAAGCAAGATGGAGGCAGAGAAGGAATGTCTCTCTAGAGTCTCCGAGATTCCCGTAACAATCATAAGGCCTCCGGCGGTATATGGTCCGCGTGACAAAGATATTTACGCATTCTTCAAGTCGGTAAATGGACATCTCATTCCGCTCTCCGGCTTCAAAAGAAAAGTATTGAGCCTTGTCCACGCTTACGATTTAGTGGATGGAATTATCGCTGCCGCCGAGCATCCGAAAAGTGCCGGCAAAGTATATTTCATTTCAAATGAAGAAGTATACGATTGGGAGCAGTTTGGTAACATAGCCGGGAAGGTTCTCGGCCGGAAAACATTCAAAGTGAGGATCCCTCACTTCGCGCTGTATACAATTGCGGCTATCAGCGAGTCGATTGCCAGATTGCAGGGTAAGGCAGCATTGATCAACATTGAGAAAGCACGCGACGGAGTTCAGACAAACTGGCTTTGTAGTCCGAAGAAGGCCCAGGCCGAACTTGGGTTCAAAGCGAAACTATCGCTCGAAGCTGGGATTGAAAATACAATAAGGTGGTACAAGGAAAACGCGTGGTTGAAGTAGCTCACCGGCGAGCGCGACCCCAGCGAGGATGTATCATTCGTCGACTGTGAACGGATACGGATCATCCTATTTGAACTGGATAGCAGTCGCAAAATCATAGTAAATCGTAACCAGAAACGAAATGACTCCTTTATCAATACCTGGAGCATACCGGTAGTTCCTGTTCTGTGAATAGCTGATCATCGCCCGTCCGTAAAGGTTGGCTTGTGGTTGATACATTACGTTCGCCCCGAACAAATTCGTTTCCTGAATTACCCTGTACGGAAAAGGCTCGCTGTAGCCGGTCTGAACCGTGATGTTTGGATCGGTCAGCCACGGCATCGTATACGGACCGTAAATATTCTGATTCCCATGTTCAATGTGCATCACTTCAATTCCAAACTTCCAGTTGTAAGTGAGCCAGTGCGACAGACGCAAATCAATATTCCAGAAATCGTCACCGTACGGCACTGCAATCGGATAATTTCTCAGCAACAGTTTTTCGAAGCTCGCCCAATCATATTCATTATAAACTCTATTCCGTACCATCATGTACTGCAAATTGGCATCAGTACCGCTGACACCAAAGTTTTCCAGGATATTTGATGCACGCAACCCGATGTCGAACGCATAGAGATTCGGTTTCAAATCACCTATTGTCTTGTGATCAACCTGCCAATCGTCTATCATCAGATCCCCGTAAGGATTAAGATTCTTAGGCCAGAACATACTAAAGTCAAAACCAAGAAATGTATTCAAATCCTTCTGGTCATTTGTCTCGGTCTCGTACGTAACGCGAACGGGATTTATGTCCTCGAGGTCGATCGGCGCATTAACGCCGCCGAAGGTCGCAGCCTGGTAAGCGCCGAGAAAAACTTTGTCGCATATGTTGAACTCGACGCGTGAACCGGTAAAGTATCTATTCACAAGCGGACCGGTGGTACCTCTTGCGCCAACCGGCATGTAGCTGTTTGTATCAGGGTAGTACTCATACATCTGATTAAGCTGGGCAACAAACCAATTGAATTTCACTACATGCGTTTTGACGAGAGCGGATATCATGTCAAAGGCGCCTGCCGTCGGCGACACAAGGACAGCGCCATCGTTCCCGTATCCCCACGATAGATAGTCCCTGCCAAAAGTCAGATCGACATAACGATCCGAGTACTGAACATATGCTTGTTGGTGCAATGCCTTCAATCCGAATTTCGTCGTCCCGGTATAAAGTGTGTCATCGCGGAGAGTCTGATCGACAGTCGCATCGGTATACAACAGAAGGTGGTTCCCGATATCGAAACCAAACTCACTTCGGAGCGTCGGACGGAATTCAGTCTTGTCCGCATGTTTGAAAGTCTTGTAATCACCTTTAGCAAGATTAAAGAACGCCTCTTCCGAGAATCCGACCCCTGTGAAAGAGGTATCGGGATTTTCTTTCTCCGCATTCACAAGCTTTGTTTCATAAGAGAATTCGCTATCGAGCTTTTTAATCAACCATTGATCCGGCCGAGGCAAGGTGGATACGTCGACTTTCTTCTCAAAATTCCGCAGAGCTTCTTCCACCTCGAGTCTACGGTAAGGCTTAAATCCCGGGCTGAGTTCAAGGAGGTAGCCGCGAGTTTGGAGCTGTCGAATTGCTTCGTAAATCCAGCTGTCGACGGGTATAGAAGAATTATGCTGGGCAAAGGAAACCCCTGCGAAGACAAAAGCAAATGTAGAGACAACGAAAAAACTCTTATTCATCGATCATTCTATTGTTGTTAGAAAAAAGACACGCTAAGATAAGACTTCGAAGGCTATGTTCATAATCACCGAGCCGCAACCTGTTCTTTAGAAATCGTGCCGACCGGAACTGGATTTAGATGCGACTATTCAATATCCCTCTATTGCGGTGGTCTCGTATAGCGACGCAGAATCATCTGGTGCGTGATCAGCAGACGACAGAAAAACGCACTACGCAACGATTTCTTGGCCCTTCCATTTTGATCCCTGCGCTGAAGTGGACAGTCCCGCCAAATACTTTTCTGGCGTTGTAACAATTCGCCAATCCCTTACAATCTCTCTCCAATCGGAGAACGACAGTCTTCCTCTCATTACATCGAAAAGCAATAATATTGATCCGGCAAAAGCGATGGGAGTTGGATAGCCTGTCTTGTAAAGCATGCAAAACTGTCGAATGAATTCTTTCGTCGGCAATCGAGTGGGCAGAACCGGATGCATGAGGTCGAAGAAATCATAGTCGCTGCGCATGAGATCTTCTCTTACGCTGTCAAAGAGCTCAGTGCCCGGAAGTGGAGTCAGCATAGTGAAGAATGGAAGTTTCAAAGACAGCTTCTTGACGTAATTTCTCAATAGTAAGAATTCATCTCCCTGAAATTCGGGGTCAGCGATAAATGAAACCACCGGTTCGATACCATGGTCTCTCAAAATCTCCAATGCCTTTTCGTTACTCTGCACCGAATTATGTTTTTCCACAGCATCAAGGCCACACTGGCTGACCTTCTCGAATCCCAAAAATGCAGATCGCAGTCCAATACCAGCCCATTTGTCTATGAGGCCCGGATGGAGGGCGATAGCATCACTTCTGGCCTGAATCAGATACCGCTTCATAATCCCCTCACGCTTAATGGCGTCAGCGATTCTGTCGGCGCGCCTCGGGCTGGCAAAGAAATTGTCATCGACAAAGAACACGTTGTCACTTTTCACGCTCTTTATCTCATTAATCACTCTTTCGGGAGATTTCATTCGGACTTTCCCCCGATAGAATTTCCATACGCTGCAAAAGTTACACTGGAACTGGCAGCCCCTAATTGTCTCAAGAGAAGTCACGGATTTTTCAACGAAGAGTCTATATCTTCTTCTGAAATCTTCAACGATACTTGAGTCATGATAAGGAAGTGAATCAAGATCATGGATAAGAGCTCTGGGCGGAGTCAACAATTGCTTACCATGGCGCCTAAACGCTAGTCCGGTAACCTTGGCTAAGTCACTTCCGCTGTTCACAACTTCGATAAGTTCTCTGGTCGTTGCTTCTCCCTCACCCATGACGATTGCGTCGATTGACGGCAGATTGAAATCGTCAGGCATGAGCGAGGGATGATGACCTCCTACAAATACGAACACCCGACTATCAACTTGCTTGACGATTTCAGCGGCTTTTATGGCCTGGTTGTAATCCATCGTAAAGGAGGAGGTGATCCCGCAGGCATCCACTCTTTCAGATTCGACAATCCTCTTCAGATCTTCGAGAGTTGAGAAGCGGAGATCGATGAAATCCAAATCGCAAATATCTGTAATTGCCCCGGCTACCGATTCAAGCCCGAGAGGTTCGACATACCCGAACGGCGCCGCAAACTTTTCTCTTTTCCCCGGTTGTATCAGAAGGACGCGCATGTGATCTTCAAAACCTTGTATGCCTTCGAGACGTCGCCGCCCCGCCTTCAGTAGTAGATGTGAACCTCCGTTCGCCGATTCTCTGCCCTTCCTTCACGGGTTTCATTGGAAGCGGCAGGCTTTGCCGAGCCATTCGCCACTAGTTCTATGTTCTCCAGCGAGATTCCCAGACGCTTGGAGAGTGAATCGGCAACACGGGTCGCTCTCATTTTCGAAAGACTGACATTATACCGTGATGGTCCGATCGAATCGGCATTGCCTTCTATTACTATTCGAAAACTCTGTCGACGAAGGTTGCGTACCGCTTCATCTATCCGATCAAAAATGCTATAAACATTCCTGTTAATCGTTGCACGGTTGAAATCAAAAAAAACTTTAATCGGTCCGGGGTGTGATTCAGCCTGTCTTTCTTGAGCAGACTCCTGTGAAACTTTGTTTTCGGAACTGTATGACGGCGGTTTTTCTACCGGCTGAATCGTTTCGGAAACCGGCTGACGGGACGACTGCACTATCACCGCCGATTCAGGCGCGCTGGCGTTTTTGTTACTTATAGACGCTCTCACTCTCAAAAACAAAAGAAGCAAGGCGCCGACGACTACGACCGCGACGAGCACCTTGCCTCCTGGTTCGATCTTTACTCGAGCCATTTCCTACTTCAATTTTCGGAAGACGTCGTGCGCCTGCGTCTTGTTCCGTGAGCCTGCTCAGGAACCTCCTGCGAAACAAAATACTGGAGCACACTCGAAAGTCTCTGCTCTTCTTTTTCCTTCTCTTGTTGCCAAGTCTGAAATTTGTCTCGAGTCTCTTTTATCAGGTTATTATTGTCTTCCATCTTCTCGCGGATCTCGTTGAAGATTCTCTCCATCTCTTCCTGCAGCCGCTTGTTTTCTTCGCTCTTTTTCTGCTCGAGTTCGCGCAGACGCCGCTCTTCAATCTTCTCGAACTGTGTCAGAGCTTTGTCGCGCTTGACTGCATCCTGGATTACTTCCTCAGGAGAGACCCTAAGAGCTTCCAACGCAACCATAAGTGCGCTTCGCTTGACTTCAGCGGAAGCATTCTTAATGTACGCGCTTTTCAAAAGCTCTTCGACCCGATAAATTGTGAAGCCTGTCGATGCGTCTTTTATCCCGAATGCCTGATAGATGGCTTCAAAACTCGGGAACTCTTCACCGATGCGCGCCACCGGCTGCTCGAGTTGAGGTTCTGCCACCTCCAATCGAGTTGTGGCTATGGAAGTTTGAACATCCGATGCTGCGGATTTTTTCTGTTCATCTTCAACCGACACAAAAACGTTGTACCATTTCTTTTCTGCCATATTTACCTCCGACAATTCAATGAAATTTAGAAACTAAAAAACATTTAATCAATATTCTATGAAAGAAATATTTGTTCTTCCGACCCTCAAAATTCAGTCAATTACTCAATAAATTCGCCAGGAGCCGATAAGAACTCTGATTGATTTCAAGCAATCTCGGATAGAGGTTCAAGGTGCAATAGAAAATTTCACCGTTCCCAATCTTTTTTTCTAAAAGTAAAACGCGTTTACCCAAACTAATCAAAACCCTCGAGCCGGCTGCCTTGCCTGCCACTTCCCCGTATGACTCGACGAAATGCCCGTCGCCAAAACTTCTTTTGTTGATCTTATTCGGGAGCTGAAACATTTTGTCAGATGAACAGATATTTAATTTCTCGTTACAGCCGACAGCAGGCAGATAACGAAATTTTACCTCATCATCGCCAAACGACCTCGGTTGCTGCAATCCATACTGCGGAAGGACAATTAGCCTGCCTCCTTTGTTGAGCCATTGCGCGATTAACCCGTGCCGTTCAAACAATTCGAAAAATTTTTGAAAAGAGAACCGGTCTATTATTATTTCGGAATATTTCGATAAATCTTTATCAAGAGATTCAGTCTTGTCAAAAAATATTGCACGGACACCGAGTCTGCGAAGTGCGATTTGTACAGGGCTGTTCTCGACTACCGAACAGAGTCCGACATTTCCCTTGATGTTTACCTTTACATCGAGGGAATGCGCTGTAAAATTCCCGATCGGAATCCCATGGGTTGCCCAGATCTTTACTTCGTGAGGAGCTACCAAAAGCGTATCCCATGTCAATGGGAGAGTATCCGTTACAGCGCAATTTTTCCCGGGCAACTCCACTCTCTTTTGAGGCGATGAAACGATCGGGTCACTCACATAAAATACTCCGCCTGACTTATCCCGGACGTTACTTTTAAAGCGGACGCAGATACTCGTGTCACGGAAAACAGCGACCTGCGGTGTTAGCACTTCAACGGAGCGAAGAGGCGCGATGATAAGCGGTATCTCCTGCCTGTACATGAAATCATAATTTGGATTTGAATCCTGATGTGCCACCATAAATACGAACGGGGTCCTCACCTGCATAGCCTCAAACCCTTCCGGCGTTTCGGCCGAATTCAGAGCTATCGAACGAGGAGAAAGCACCCTAAATGTTGTAGTATCATTCCAGTCGTAATATTCTTTTGGATTTTCATTCACAACCCATTGCTTCTGAATGACTCCCGGAAACAATACCCGTGTTTTGCCTTTAAATAATACTCCGCCGAGTTTCCCAAATCGAAGAAAAAAATCCTGGACTGGTGTTACGACCGTATCACTTACGTACCATGAGATTGATGCGCCTAAGATGTCACATCGAAGTCTCTCAAGCCCGAGTTTCCATGTTGCCAACACTCGAAGATCGCTTTTCCCGAGAGAATGCTCATATGGGGAAATAAAATTATCGACCCTGGCTATTGCGCCATGAAGCATCACAAGCTGTTTTCCGCGGCCGGAAACTTTCTCAATAGAGAACACTGATCTTACGGCGGGAATCAAGGTTCTCAATGCTTTTCCAATCTCCGGTAACCGATTGTCTAACGGGAAAGGCGATTTTGCTGCAGTCGGATAAAGTTGAACATAACAATGGGATTCATTCTCGTCCCACAAACGGATCTGGTACCTCAAACTTTCGTAGGATTTTTCTGCTTCGAGCGCCATTTCAGAATAGCTCTTCGACCAGATCGGATCTCTTTGTTCGACAGGGATACCGGCAGTCCTTATTCGCTGATCTGTCTGAGCGAAAAGACGCGGTACTATCCATGACGACGCTTCCTTTTCCGCACTTATTTTTCTTAGAACGAGATCTTGAAAATATGCACAACGCGACGACTGTTTGCCAGCCGAAAGAGGATCATGATCAAGAACTATGATGTCAGGTTTGACTTCAGATATCACACTGTCAAGACGGTCATTCAATATTTTGTCGAGACGGGAAGTAGGATGGAAGCATCCTTCTCCTGCAGAAAATTCGTCGACAGGAACATTAAGAAAAAATGACTGCACTCCGAGATAAGAAAGGACGTTGTATGCTTCTTCCTTTCTTCGCGAAGCCAGTTGATAAAACATTTCACCGTTCAGATCGCTGGGGATATCTTCGCCGTTAGTAATGTATGCGACCGAAACAGCGGCGCCCCTTCCTATCCTGAAATTCGCGATCGAAGCAAGATCCTCAAAGCCCGGGGCGACCGTGATCACGAGATATACGCTCGGGTTTTTAATCTCACGAATTTCTTGTGCGATCGCCTTGGCACCTTCGCCGGAGAAGTACGGGGACTCCCGAGAATATGCCACTGGCCGTGCAAAGAGGGTCAATAAAGAGATGAGACAACATTTAAGTGACGCATTCATCGTCATTTATTGTAAGCTGTCTCCTTAAAATAAAAAAGGTCGTCCGTTCGCCTCAGACGACCTTGTTTAATCTACGCTGGCTTTGTCAAGTGAAAAGTGTAAACTTGAAATGGCTTTCAGAAATTTCATTCGAGGTCAAGGTTATACCGGCAACTCTTTTCACGTGTACGCCAACAGCGAATGCTTTTTCCGCGCTCCCGGGACGGACTTCTTGGCAGGGGGATTCTAAAAGATCCGCACGTGTGGTATCGCTAGCGCGGCGGCTGTGGACCCGAGCCCGAGGACCCGGGTGAACCGGAATTGGAAGCAGCCGAAAGCACCATTGCGGTTGTCGCCGCCACTACGCCTCCTGCGAGGAGTAATGTCCGGGGCATGTTTAATTTATCGACCTCGACGTATGCTATCCTTGAGGATGGAATTGAAATGCCGCTCTGAGTTAGTTCACCCATCATCGTCGTTGTAGTTCCCGTCCCAACCAGAGTATCACGCACGACTCTATACATCCCTCGTGCGAAATGATAAGAGGAGACTGTCCCCTGCGTATCTACAACAGCCGTAATGTCTTGATAACCATCCAGTTGTCCGACCTGATCCCCCGTTATTTGCACGGTGTCATAACAACCGCTCCAAACAAACATCGAGATTACAAAAAAAATCGCTCCACCGAATTTAATCATAGTCGCCTGCCTGATTTGCTTCGACACGCTCAACATAAGTAAATGTAAATCATGATGTCGGTCAAGGTCAAGCCCCAAGGGGACTCCCGACACACTTTTTTGAAACGATCTATCCTTGTCACCAAGAGAAACCTAAAAAAAATAAAACCTCGTCGCTGTCAATTAAGACCTCGACGAGGCTTTGTTTAATCAGAATATTTTTTCAACAGATCACGGCTGATTCGCCCAGGTCTTGGAATACATATTTACAGTCGTGGAAATAACCGCAGCGTTTGGATTCGCGTTGATTTCCTGGATCGGGTAAATGAAACGCTGTGGGAATTGTGCGCCGGTAATCGGAGCAATGCTGACAGTCGCTCCTGTCGAATCCTTATATTGGATTTGGTAATCCACCCTGCGCATCAGACTCAGCACCTCGATCTGAGACATCAGTGATACATATTCCTCATTGACGATAGTCTGCAGCAACGCGGCGGAGGTTGCCACCGGGGCATCAGTTGCAGCGTAATCGGCAGAGGTCTCAGCAAATACAGCGTTGTTATATTCCCTTGCGAGATTCAGCTGTGCAAGTGCGGTAGCATCGTCCCCCGTTCTTGCGGCTGCTTCGGCCCATAATAGATGGGTCTCAGATGCTCTGAAGATCGGGAAGCTGGTGGTCGGTCCATAAGCGCCCGTCGCTGAAGTGTTGAAGTCAGTTCCTGCGGCGTTGAAATAATAGGCCAACCTTCCGCTGTAGTTTGTTTTGCCATCGAGTTTCGCAGCATTCATCATCGGAATCACAAATGTGGCACTCGCATCCATGTATCCGGCTCTGTCCACAGTAAGGAATGAATTCCAGAGATTCAGGTCGCCATTCCAGACTCCGCCAGTATGCAAGAACGTGAAATCCTCCGAGCCGTCGGTGGCCAGGATTCCCTGCTGACATTGCGCAATAACCTGAGCCAGGACAGCAGCGTTGGCAGCGTAGCCACCATGCCTTGCGGAATGCATGAGGAATCTAGCCTTCGCAGTGTGTGCCGCCTTGACCCATTCTGGATTACTTCCCGCAGAGGAAAAAGCATCTCCGGGAACATCCGATGCACCTTGCGTTAGCTCAGCAATGCCTGCATCGAGAGTGGCCTGAACCCGAGAATACACAGAATCCTGAGGGTCGTACTTCGGCTGCAGGTAAACTGTTGGCTGGAACGCCTGTGAATATGGGACATCGCCCCAAAGATCCGCGACCGTTCCCATCTGGATTCCCTCGACCACTTTGGCAGCTCCTTCAAGTGTAGGATTACCATCCTTCGCTGCCTGAGCTTCGACCAGGCGAAGATCATATCCCACATTGTTGTAGGCGAGTCCCCAGTCGTTATTGAAGTCCTGGCTTGACGCGGTGTAAACATAGTATCCGATAAACTGGGACACGGTGCCTGTCGCTTCCTGCGACCACAATGCCGCGACATACGAGGAAAAGCCTTCCATAAACAGATCGAAGGAAACCTGCGAACTGGTGAATATGGTGGAAGCAGGCGCCGACGCCGAAGCAATCGGATTATTTTCGTAACCCTTGGTAAATGATTTGCAGCCGGCTATAACCGCCGCAACCAACAGGGCTGAAATTGCATATTTGCAAATTGTTTTCATTGTCTGCTCCCTTCTTAATAATTAACCTGCAGTGAAAGAATCCATGTCTTGATACTCGGATTGATAAAGTAATCAAGACCTTGACCGGTAGTTGGTCCCGTCAGATTGACTTCCGGATCTTGCCCTTTGTACTTCGTCCAAAGAGCAAGGTTTCTGCCAACCACACTGATTTGCAGGCTTTCGAATCCTAGCGAATGCAGCGGAATCAGATATGACAACGAAAGCTCTCTTAACCTGACGTAGCTCGCATCCTCGACAAATTGTTCAGAAGGACCTCCGGTCAAACTCGAACCGGGTCCAAAGCGGAACCACGTCTCATCGATGATTACCGGTCCGCCTCCGAAGTCTTTTACGTACCCTCTAAAGTTGTACGTCCCATCCGAATTCTTAACGTAAGAATTGCCATAGGTTCCGGCTGCCACAATTGAAGCTACAGTCTGTCCGTTCCAATTCACCAAAGTCTGAGCTTGCTGAGCGCTGATCTTGGTCCACCAGTTCTGATCGCCGAATCTTCCGAAGAAGTCAAGCGCGCCTTCTGTTCCATCCCAAACCTGGCCGCCATGTTTGATATCAAACAGCACGCTGAACGTCAGTCTTTCGTATCGGAATGTAGTCCCGATGCCGGCACGCCACTTCGGATTTGGATCTCCTATAATTGCATCCGTGTTGCCTATCTGTGGGAAGCCATTCGCATCGAGAATCAGCTTACCACTCGTGACTGGGAGACCATTGGCGGTATTCGCACTGTCACCTGTCCGCATCCAATGCGTCCCGAAGATCACGCCGACCGGCTGGTTAAGAACTGCGGCAGAAAATGGATCCGTGAATCCATTTAGAATTACGTATTGCGTTCCCGCAGGCATGCTCGTGACTTTGTTCTTGTTGGTTGACCAATTCAAAAGCGTTGACCAGGAGAACTCTCCGATGCGCAGCCATTCGACGTTGAGTTGAACTTCCGTCCCAACGTTTGTCAAGTTGACGGCGTTCTTGTAGATATATCCAAAGCCGGTCGACTGCGGCACAGTAATCGGAACAATCGCACCTGTGGTCTTGTCGCTATATTCACTTACAGAAAGTGTAGCCCTGTCGCCAAAAAGTCTTAGGTCGAGACCACCTTCGAGTTCAGTAGTTTTCTCTGGGGCTATCCCTGCATTACCCATCAAGTTGAGACCTTGGTCGGGGTATATCGATGCACCGCCACCGTAGTATTGAGGATTCAAGCCGGATCCCCAACCATTGGTAACAGCTTGATTCCCGATAAAGTACGTGTTCGAGCTATATAGTGGAGGCGGTACGCCAGCTTCACCATATGCCAATCTCAATTTGCCAAAGGACAAAATGTCGTTCCCTTCAAATAGTGGGAGCTGGGTAAACTGCCAAGCGGCACTAACGGATGGATAGAAATACAGACCTGCACTTTCTGGTCCGTACGTGCTCGAGGTTTCATCCCTTCCCGACAAGCTTACGAATAGCTCGTTATACATACTCAGGTCCAGTTGTCCGTACATTGCAGCATCGCGCTGCATCGTCCAACCCTGGTAGGGAGGCAGCGGAGTGGATGCGTTGCCAAGAGATGGCGGACCGGTGGGTATCAACAGGGATTGAACGATGTTGGTAATGGAGTTGTATTGCTGATGATCCAGGTGGATTCCCAGCATCAGGTTTCCGCTGAAGTCGCTGCTGAAATCGTGTTTTGCCCGGCCCTGGAGATCGGTGTTGATCTGGTATTGGGAGAAGACGTTATCGCTGTATTGGCCGGCATAGAAGTTAGGCGCCTGAGGAGACTGCGGGGCCGTCCAATCGAAATAATTCAGGAAGCTCGTGTTCCTGTCGCCTAAATAGTCCACTCCGGCTCTATAAGTGAAGTCCAGCCAATCCATCGGATCATAAGAAAGTTGCAGATTACCGATGACCCGATTGTCCAGGAATGTCGTCGGATCCTCGTAGACGCTGAAGAGCGGATTGTCATATACTCCAGACGCGTATGGACTTCCGTTACCATCGCGGAATCCCCTTTGCGAATTGGCGGTAACGATTCCGGTTGCAGGATCGACGTAGTTGACGATGTAAGGCTGGTTGTTAAAATCAGGTGGACATCTATAAGCGCCCAGCATAAGTGCAGCGAGGTTTGAACCCTGCTGAGTTCTGTCTATGGCGCTGTTCACATACGTCGCATCGAGACGGAGAGTGACGTTTTCGCTAAACGTCCGACTCACCGAACCCTTTATAGACGTTCTCGAGAAATCAGAATTTGCAAGGACGATTCCGGTTTGGCCGAGTCTATCGACGTCAAGGTAGAAGGTCCCTGCTTGATCTCCTCCACTGAAAGTTACTCCATATTCAGTTGAAATGGGTTTATGAAAGAGCTCGGTTCCATGATCATACACTGTCTTTGAGTTCTTCTGGATTATTTGGGAAGTGGGAACGCTGGGAATAGCGAGGGAATCCGGCTTGCCGGACCTCTGCGAGATTCTATCTCCCCAGCTGTATCTGTTATTCCAAATATAATTACCGTTATCGCCCTGTCCGAAATCGGCTTGGAGAGGTTCCTCCCGAAGGAGTTCATCCATTTGAGTGTTCTCGCGCACGGAGATATTTATTTTTTTGCTCGGATTGAACACTCCAGATTTCGTTGTTATTACGATGACGCCGTTCGCTCCTCTTGATCCCCAAATAGCGGCAGCGGATGGTCCGGAATAAACCTCTACGGATTGAATATCCTCGGGGTTGATTTGATCGAGTGTGGAATATCCGGAAACTCCGGCGTTCGTATAGTTTGCGTTAAACGTAACCTGGTTATATATCGAGGCGTCAATTATCGGCTCGCCATCGAGTATGATCAGCGGCTGGTTATCTCCCTGAAGGGTGCGAGCTCCGCGGAGAACCATCCTCGTTCCCGAGCCCGGGTCTCCATTGCTCTCATAGGTGTTCAAGCCTGGAGCCTGCGCCGCAAGACTTGTGGCAATATCAGTTGCACCCGACAACGTCAATGACTTTCCAGCTACCGACGATACGGCTGTTCCCATCTGCTCACGGGGAGTCTGCAGTCCGATCGCATTGACGACGACGGGGTTGGTCGTGTATCCAACCGGTGACAATTGAAAGTCATGGGTAGCTGTTTCGCCCTCTTTGACCTGTATGCTTACAGTTCCGCTTTGATAACCGACAAAACGAGCCGTCAACTGGTAGCTACCAGCGGGCACGCCTTCAATCGTGTAATCTCCGGTAGCGTTAGTCGCCGCACCAAGAGCGGTCTTTTCGAGAATGACTGTTGCCCCGGGGAGAACATCACCAGTTTGACTATCGGTGATTTTTCCTTTGATTGTACCTGTCTGTGCCAGTGAGACACCGGCGGTAAAAGAAAGGAGACACAGTACAAGTAACGAAGCAAGCGGTAGATTCTTCTTCATCTGAATACCTCCTTGCAGTTTGTGGTTAGAGTTTTCCTACGAGTCATATTACCTCCTTGATGTGGGATTTGTAAGTAGGTGAGAAATGAAAAAATGAAACAAAAGGAAATATCAGCCAACAATAAACCTCCGCAATGGTTGATGGATTAAGCTAAAAGAAAAATGAGGGAGTATTAATTCTCATAATACTCCCTCGTTTGAAAAGCCTAAAAGTAAATGAAACCCTTTTTTCCGCTCCGGCACCAGCATAAATTTCGCTGAAATATAATCTGCCGTGTGCGCTTTGTCAAGTGCAAAGTAAATCTTTTTTCATAAATTCCCAGCCTTTACTTTATAAAGAGAAAACCTCGCGAAAGTTCAGCGTGCGTGAAACCAGAAAGTTCATCTGGTTCTCAAATCCTTCGCAAGGTTTCCGTCGTCATTCATAACTTCACTGCCTTCACCTCAAAGACTCCCGAGATTTTTGAGATTTCTTTCAGCACCGGTTCAGGTATGTCGCCGTCAACGCTCATAACTGCAAGGGCCTTCTCACCGGGAGCGGACCTGCCTAACGACATGCCTGCTATGTTGATATTTGCCGACGCGAGCAAGCTGCCGACCGCCGCCAGCATTCCAGGCCTGTCTTTGTTCGAATAGAACAGCAAATGGCCTTCCGGAGCAATCTCGAAGTGGAACCCGTCAATCCCAACTACTCTCATCTCGGAAGTACCGAAAACCGTTCCTGAAATATTTTTCTCCTCATCTTCGGTTTGTACTTCTACACTCAAAAGGTGAGAATGATGCTTCCCGTCCTGATCTTTTTTCTCGCTTACGCTGATTCCCATCTCTTTCGCAATTAAGGCAGCGTTGACAAAGTTCACGGGCGCGTACATCATTTTATCAAGCAACCCTTTCAGCACCGCGGTGGAAAGAAGCTCGCAGGAATTTTGAAGCAGTGCACCACGATAAGAAGCCGTTATAGATTTCACCTTGCCCGTCAAAAGTTGCGCGTGGAGCGAACCAATCTTCTCGGCGAGGACCAGATACGCACGCAGTTCGTCGCTTACCGCGCTCTGGTAGTCGATGATGTTTACTGCACCGACAATTCCCCTTCCCTTGAAAAAGTCGGCCAGCTCTTCGCCGATCTGTTTCGCGACTTTTTCCTGGGCTTCCTCCGTCGAGGCACCGAGATGAGGAGTCGCGATAACCTTCGGATGTTTGAGAAGAGGATGATCACCCGGCGGTTCCTTCACGAATACGTCAAAAGCGGCTCCGGCAACTTTCCCGCTCTCGAGCGCCTTGAGAAGTGCATCTTCATCGATGATCCCCCCTCTCGCGCAATTGATAACGCGAACGCCCTGCTTGCATGCCGAGAAGGCTTTGTCTCCCAGGATGCCGCGTGTTTCTTCCGTTAGAGGAGTATGCACGGTTATAAAATCGGATCGCCTGTAAATTTCATCTAACGAAACTAGCTCTATCCCCAGCTTGGTAGCAATGTCGGCAGCCAAAAGAGGATCGTACCCGATTATGTTCATTCCGAACGCCTTCGCCCTGGTAGCAACTTCTCTTCCGACTTTGCCGAGACCGATAACACCGAGAGTCTTGCTCATCAATTCTGTACCGGTGTACTTCTTCCGCTCCCATTTTCCGCCCTGAAGGTCGCGGAATGCCTGAGGGATATTCCTCGCGAGTGCCATCATGAGTGCCATGGTGTGCTCGGCGGTGGATATTGTGTTACCGCCCGGCGTGTTCAGAACCACGATTCCCTTTCTTGTCGCAGCAGGGACATCGATATTATCGACCCCCGCACCGGCGCGGCCTATGACTTTCAAACCGTTCGCTGCAGAAATAATATCCGCCGTAACTTTGGTCCCGCTTCGTACGATCAAGCCGTCATAAGAGGCGATGATTTTCTTAATCTCATCCGGAGGTAACCCGGGCTTAGCATCCACCTGGATCCCTTCTTTCTGAAGAATATCCGTGCAAATCTGCTCGATTGGATCTGTGACGAGGACTTTCATTTTGCCACCTCCGATGTCTGCGCTACGGGCGCCATTTCCGCCGTGTGTTTGGCAAAAGTCTTTTGTACGGCCGCAACTCCCGAGCCCGCTTCAAACTTGAAGTTCAAATCATGGAGCGTCCACTCAAGCGCAGCGACAACTCCGACTATGTCCACCTCGTCATAGTATCCGAGGTGCGAGACCCTGAAAATTTTCCCTTTCAGATGCTCCTGGCCTCCGGCGGTTGTGATTCCGTATTTCTGTTTTAGAATTTTATTGAATTTGGAATACTCGACTCCATCGGGAACACATACCGCTGTCACGGCATGCGACGCTGGTGCACCGAAAAGTTTCAGCCCGATCGCCTCGCATCCGTTCCGCACGGCCTCGGACAAAACCTTATGATGAAGCCAGATGTGTTCCACGGTTTCTTCCCGGATCATCCGCAATGCTTTCTCAAGACCCACTACAAGAGTGATCGCAGGAGTAAACGGCGTATCGTTGTCCTTATGCGCTTTCAATGCTTTTTTGAAACTGAAGTAGAACTTCGGGAGCTTCGATGTCTCCATCATCTTCTTCGCCCGTTCGCTCAGTGCGGCAAACGCGAGTCCGGGTGGAATCATCAAACCCTTTTGCGAGCCCGTCACAATCGTATCCAATCCCCAGTCATCGAAGTGCATCTCATGGCACCCGACCGAGGTTATGCCATCGACCACAACGGCGATGTCGTACTTGGCGTGGATCGCCGCGGCTATTTCTTTGATGTTTGTGAAAACTCCTGTAGAAGTTTCACTGTGAGTTAAAAAAACCGCCTTCGCAGTTGGATTTTTTTTCAGCGTGTCAAGAAGAAGTTCGGGTGATGGAGCAGTTCCCCACTCGACCTTGACCTCTATCGGCTCGACGCCGTAAGCTTTCATGATTTCTCCCCAACGCTCGCCGAATTTTCCAAGGTTTACAAATATTGCTTTGTCCCCCGGGGATAGAAGATTTGCAACGGATCCTTCCATCGCGCCCGTGCCTGAACTCGTCAGCGTGAGTACTTCATTCTTCGTCTGAAAAAGATATTTTAAATTTTCATTGACACTTGTTAATACTGAAACAAATTCTGGATTCCTGTGATGAATGATTGGCTCCGCCATAGCGAGCATAACGCTCTCCGGAATCGGCGTCGGCCCAGGTGTAAATAATCTTTTCTTCATAGTAATTGCTCCAATTATTATTTGGTCGATTGACAGATGTAAGAGTGTTTCAACACAATTTGATCAACTTACAACTCATTTTATCCTTTCTATCCCATTGGAAATGAGATCGTCGGGATATTTCACCTTTCGTATTATTTTATCATTTTCGCCCGCACTCGCGCCGCACTATCAGAAACCTCGCACGTATCGGGCAGTTCTATCGTCCATTTTTCCCGAATGTAAACTCCCTTTTAATTTAGACATAGATTTGCTTTGATTCAATTTGAAAAGCTCTTCAAAATCATCGCATCAATTCCCAGCAGGTTCGGAAATCCGATCCCGGGCACCATGAACATTCGGACTGTGTAATCCCGCGAGATCCCTGCCGCATCCGCTGCATATTGGATCGCTTTATCGAGCCCGCCGTACTCATCGATCAAATCAAAGCTTTTCGCCTGTATTCCGGTATAAACTTTCCCCTGCGCCAGTTCTTCGACGCGATCCATGCTGAGTTTCCTGCCTTCCGCAACTTTCGTTTTAAAGTCATTATAGGTCTCGTTAAGAAATTTATCGACGTATTTCAAATCGGAATCGTCCCATCGATGGAACGGCGAGAGTATGTCAGAGTTTCTCCCCGCGCGGTATTCCTCAACATTACTGCCGAGATCCTTTTCGAGAAAATCTGTAAGCACAGGAAAAGCAATTACAACTCCGATGCTTCCCGTCAACGTTGCAGGTTCGGCGAAAATCTTCCTGACTCCCGCTGCCACATAATATCCTCCGCTTGCGGCTACGTTACCGAAGGAAGCGATAACCGGCTTTTTCTTTTCAGCATCATTTATCGCGTTATAAATTTCATCGGACGCAAGCGCAGATCCACCTCCGCTGTTTACTCTGAGAACAATCGCCTTTATGTCGGCATCTTCCGCCGCGGCCTTGATTTGCGCCGCTACGGTTTCGGAACCGCTTGCACGGTCGCTTCCCAAAAACGGAATCGGGAATGGAGAGGGCGGTGCGCTCTCACCGGTTACGATGTTGCCATAAACCCCGATCACTGCAATTTCGGGTCTTGTCCCCCATCTCGTCTCATACCTGCAGAGCCTCGATGGATCGACCTCAGGCAGACCAGCGCTGACATCTTTCTTGAACTCATCGTAGTAAGCAACCTGGTCGATGAGGTGAAGCCGCGCAGCTTCACGCGAGGAAAGGATCCCGGAAATAGCAGCCTTGAAGGAATCATCCATGGTAATGTTGCGGTTCACTTCGATCTGCTTTATCATCTGCGAATAAATATCGTCGACGAGCCCTTGAATGAGCTTTGCCTGTTCCGGCGATGCGGAATCTGTATAGATTGTATGAAAAGTAGATTTGTACTTGCCGGCTGTCTGCGCGTTCCACGATATGTGAAGTTTATCGAACAGACCCTTGAGTCTTATCAAATCCATATTGACACCGTAGCCGCTGATGAAAGCAACCGGGGCCATGTAGATTTTATCTGCAGCGCTCGCCAGATAGACTTCGTTCACACCGCTGTCGTCTGTCAAGTAGGCGTACACATTCTTTCCTTTCGAGCGAACATACTCCACTGCATCTGCAAGTTCTTGAGTCTCACTGGAGAGGGCAAAGAAGGATTCGTGCGTCGAGAAAGGATATATTTTCAGGATCAATGCGTCGATAGATAAATCATCGCCACATTTTTTTATCTCATCGATATAATCCAGAAGGTTTTTCGGAGATTTGAAGAACAGAAATGACTGCTGACGTTCGTCGGGAATATTTCCTCTTATGACTATCTCCGCAATTCTATGGTCAAACAAGATCGTGGGCATCTCCTGCGAGGTGACCATGATGCGTCCGTAGGTCGCAGCGTATTTGTCTCTCTGGTAACTCGATGCACCTTCAATATGAATATGCGGACTAAAATTGAGGCTGACACCAATTGAAACAGAATTTGTCCACACGTAGTCGGGGTTCCCGTATGAACCCCCAAAGCCAAGAACATACGTGGATGGTGTGTACCCGGATAGGTCATATATGCCATAGACTTTTAATCCAGGTATCGGCTCAACATCAATACCTATTTTGAAACCGTTATTATGAACGGGAGTGATGAGATCTGCACTTAAGGTCAAAAAATCTGTCCCAAACGGCCGAATCCCAACGCCGAGGTTTGCCGTTTTTTCGATCGCGTGCCCGCCAAACGGTGCATCCGAAAAATTATGGTAAGCCGCGCCGAGACTTATATATCGGTCCGGACGGACGATCAACCCGATAGCCGGAAGCCATCTTGATCCAACGCCGGTGATATCCGTAAGAGACAACGAAGCTCCGACTGCAATCCCCTGATTTCCAAATCCGAGTCCGACAGAATACTGGTTCAAGTTTTCTTCTAATGGTCCCGGGATTCCGAATACCGTTGAGCCGGAATTCTCGGCATTTCTGTATGCCAGCCCGAACTTTCCAGCTTGTCCGAAAATCCCGATATCATGGAAGACAGTGCTCGGATAATTGAGAATGCTTTTAGTAGGATAAAAATAATATCCGTCCAAGACTCCGCCGCGGCTGTAAAGACCGAGGCATGCAGGGTTGTAGAGGAATGCCTGCGTCTCATCCGTTCCGGCAGTGAAAAGATATTTCTGGTTTTGCGGATTTACTAAAATATCCTGTCCGGAAGCAGCGGCCGCTGCAATCACGTAAATAAGCGCAATGACGGCAACGATTCTTTTCATGTTCCTCCTAACTCGTATACGATATATAAAGTCAAAAATCAAAGGTAAAAAGTCAATAAGAGAGATTGACATTTTTTAAGCCTTGAATTTTGATTTTTGTCCTTTGACTTATTACCTTTTTAGGCATTATGGCAAAACAGATTCTTGAGTTTGAAAAACCAATCGCCGAACTTGAACAAAAGATCGAAGAGATGCGAAAACTCTCCGACCATCTTGACATTGAAGAGGAAATTAAGAAACTTGAGTCGCGAGTCAGCGAGCTACGGACAAATATTTATTCAAATCTAACCCGCTGGCAGCGAGTGCAATTAGCCCGTCATCCGGAAAGGCCGTACACTTTGGATTACATAAGCTTGATGACAACCGATTTCATCGAACTCCACGGAGATCGGTACTTCGGGGACGATCATGCCATAGTCGGCGGCTTTGCGAAGCTGGTCGAGGACCCTGCTCACGGGAACGGCAGAACTGTCATGATCATCGGTCAGCAGAAAGGGCGAGACACAAAATCAAACATTTATAGAAACTTCGGGATGCCGAATCCGGAAGGCTACCGTAAGGCATTGCGGCTCATGAAGATCGCGGAAAAATTCGGCAAGCCGGTAGTCACCTTGCTCGACACCCCCGGTGCTTATCCCGGCATAGAGGCAGAAGAGCGCGGACAGGCCGAGGCGATTGCGAGGAATCTTTTCGAGATGGCACAGTTAGAAGTTCCGATCGTGGTTGCCATCATCGGCGAAGGAGCCTCCGGCGGCGCGCTCGGTATCGGAGTAGGCGACAGGGTTTTGATGCTGGAAAACGCATGGTATTCAGTCATCGCGCCGGAATCATGCTCGTCGATTCTCTGGAAGACCTGGGATTACAAGGAGCAGGCAGCCGAGGCATTGAAGCTCTCCGCAAAAGATCTGCTCCAGCAAAAAATCATCGACAGGATAGTGCCCGAACCGATCGGCGGCGCGCACAAAAATCCGAAGGAAGCCGCTGACATTCTCAAGAAGATTTTGATCGAGGAGCTTGAACCGTTAACTAAGATGAAACCCAACAAACTTGTCGAAAACCGGATCGAGAAGTTCAGCTCGATGGGCTCGTTCTCGGAGAAGTAATCCAAATTTTGAAGATCAGATTTTTCACTTTTAGCCGAAGGCATCTCCCCGGACATTTTGAGTTTTTCATTCTTCACATTTGAAAATGTACTCCACAAAAAGCAATATCAGGGTCCGTTATGCAGACACGGACCAAATGCACGGTGTGTATAACGGGCGATACTTCGAATACTTTGAAGTCGGCAGAGCCGATCTCATGCGATCGCTTGGAATGACGTATCGTCAATTTGAAGCTGCAGGGTTTTTCCTCCCTTTGACAGAAGCGTACGCCAAATATCTGCGGCAGATACAATACGACGACCTGATCGAGGTCGTGACCATACTGAAAGAAGTCCCTGCAGCGCGCCTCAGAATAGATTACGAGATTTTTCGCGGCCAAGAAAAGATGACGGAGGGATTCACCGTTCACAGTTTTGTCGATGTCAAATCAGGAAAGCCTGTACGGGCACCCAAGATTTTCTTGGATTTGCTGGATGAAAAACTATAAAAACGATTTCAAACTTAAAATTCCGAAGGGAAAAGGCAATGCTTAAAAAAGAACTGCTCGACATACTTTGCTGTCCGAAACCGGAATGCCATGGCGACCTGGATTACAGTCCGGATCAAAACACGCTGACCTGCAGCAAGTGCGGCCATGTTTATAGAGTCGAGAACGATATCCCAATTATGCTGATCGAGGATAATCCCGAAACCAACGCGGCTAAGAAATAGCTACTCATCATTCTGATCCGCGTTGCTAGATAAAATCAAATCCCTCGGTGCCGATACCGCTGTTTACGGTGTCAGTACGATTATCGGCAGGTTCCTCAACTTCCTCCTCGTACCATTTTATACAAACGTCCTTCCACCTTCCCAGTATGGAATAGTTGCCACGATTTATTCCTACATCGCATTCATGAACATCATATATATCTACGGGATGGAATCGGCGTACTTTAAATATGCATCGACGAAAGAAATTGGAAACGACAAAGAAATTTTTTCAACCCCGTTCTTTTCTATCTTGCTGACTTCGATCATTTTTTCGGGAATAATCTTTTTCAACAGCTATCACCTTTCGGTTTTTATCGAAGTTCCTCTAAGATTTGAAGACACGATAAGATATTCCGCTATAATTCTCCTCTTGGATTCGCTCGCGATAATACCGTTTGCATCGCTGCGGCTTCAGAGAAAAGTGAAAACCTTTGCAGCAATAAAGCTGGTCAACATAATAGTGAACGTTGCCGCAAACGTTATCCTCCTCTTGAAGTTTCATACTGGAGTCGAGGGAATTTTCATAAGCGGCGTGATAGCGTCTGCCGTCACTCTGGTGCTTCTTCTGCCGGAAATTCTCGGCAAACTTTCGTTAAAATTTGTCGGCGATCTTTACGCGGCATTGCTGAAATTCGGTCTGCCATACATTCCCGCAGGGCTTGCAGCTATGATGGTACAGGTGATCGACAGGCCGATTCTTCTCGCGCTCACAAACGAAAGCACTGTCGGAATCTATCAGGCCAACTACCGCCTCGGGATTTTTATGATGCTCGTCGTCTCGATGTACGATTACGCGTGGCGACCGTTTTTTCTCACACATGCCGGCGACCCTAACGCAAAGCAGCTCTTCGCAAGAATACTGACCTATTTTACTTTCATCAGCTCCATCATCGTCTTACTGATCTCGCTGTACATTGACGATATCGTGAAGCTCCATATTTATCACGGCCGTTCGATCATAAACCCCGCATATTGGTCGGGACTCGGGATTGTGCCTATCGTTCTTCTCGGCTATCTGTTCAACGGGATTTACGTCAACCTGATGGCAGGAATTTACATCGAGAAGAAGACTTCACACCTTCCTTATATCACCGGCATAGGAGCGGTCATAAATGTCGCAGCAAACTTCCTTCTGATCCCGAAGTTCGGAATGTTCGGCGCTGCGTGGGCTACATTTCTTGCGTACGCAGGAATGGCAATTTCTATTTACATCGTCTCCCAAAAATATTATCCGGTTCAATATGAACTTGGAAAAATTTTGAAGATCGGCATTGCATTAGGCATCACGATCATTGCCTTCTCATCGCACCACACTTTCCTGCCTAACTTAAACGAACAATTGATCAAAGTCTCTGCATTCGCGGGTTTTTTTGTAATACTGTTCCTGGTCGGATTTGCATCCAAAGAAGAGACGGAATTCTTAAAAAACCGTCTCAGGATTCGCGCCAAGAACACTCGGGCGTGATAATTGCTCTCGTTGCCTTCTCATCGCGTAGACGGCCGCCGAACTATCACTTATTCACTACGGCCGACAGTATCGAATACCTCGGTGTAGGCATATCGGATCCTTTTATTGATCTCCAAATAATTTCATTGAACAATCTGTCCGGCACGGCATCTGCCACTTTCAAATTCATGTGCTCCATGATATTCTCCCCGTAAGCGCCCGATTTGTTTTTAGCGGTAATATCGATCAGCGGCTGGGCAACGTTGTAGCTTGCAGTATCTAACGACATTGTGAACGAATTGAACATCGGATTCGCGGCAGCATCATACTGGCTCATCGGAGGCAGCCCTAGCAGGAGTTCCATGGTTCTCAACATCGACGAAGTGGAGTAAAGAGTGTGGTCCACGAAATGCCGCTTCACAAAAGGGCCAATCACGAGCCCTTCCGTTCTGTGCGCATCAACGTGGTCCGCTCCATTTTGAGCGTCGTCTTCAATTACGAATATTGCAGATTGCTTCCAGATTTTGCTGTGGGAAATTTCATCGACAAATAATCCGAGGGCATAATCATTCTGTGCCACCATGGCTTGAGGAGTCAGCGCGCCTCTGGCGGTTCCGGCTGTGTGATCGTTGGGAAGCCGGATGATATTGAAATGCGGCACGTTCCCGCTGTCGACCAGTTTGCCGAAATCTCTCCGCCATTCTTCAAAACGATTCACGTCGGAGTAGCTCAGGTCCCATCCTCGATATGCCTTGTCATAATGCGGCAGGAGTATTTCCTCGCTGGCAATGTTCTCCATCGTGTCAGCCGTCGTATTTTCAACAAACTCGCCGTAGTCCCTGAACGACACTCCGTTTCTCGCACACAGGTCCCAGACATAACCCGATTTAGGAGTAGCGGCTGGCTGCCCGCCTTCGAATTCGTAGGGAGCTCCTCTCCCCCCGTAATTATTCGGCCAGCTCTTCTCGACGTAGTCGGTTGCATAAGCCGCAGTCGACCAGTTGTGCCCGTCTGCACTGACCTCCGCATCGCAATAAAGATTGTCGAGCAGAACAAAATTCTTCGCCATTTCATGAATGTTCGGTGTGATCTTCCCTCCGAATAAAACCAAACTCGAATCACCGTTCCCTTCAGGAACATCGCCGAAAACCTGATCGTAAGTCCTGTTCTCTTTTATGAAATAGAAAACATATTTTATAGGAGATTTCTCGCCGACTTTCTGCGGAATCGGATTACCCGATGCAAACGTCGCTTCCTTTGATTCTGCCGGCCTGTACGGGGTATTGCCATAAACTTGTTTCGTATAGGCTGAGATTTGTTTGGCGTTCGGAAATTCTAAAAAGGACAGCGTCCCTTTGAGCAAAGTGCCGATGTATTGATGCTGTGGATTTGCAAGCGAACGATTTCCCTTCCCGTTCAAAACCAGGACCGTCCCATCTTTTAGTTCCAGAACTTTTGTCGGATACCAGCCGACGGGAATAAAGCCGATCGGTTTCGGCGCTTTGACATCGGAAACATCGATAATTGCCAGGGAATTATTATCCGCATTTGCGGCAAGGACATATTTTCCGTCGTTGGTCGCGCAGACGGAATTAGTGGTGGAACCCTCCGGTGAATCGGGGTAGAGCGCGGTTGAAACATTTGAGACTGCGCGATGAGTTTTCAAATCTATAGCGGTCACGCTATTGTCATTCGCATTCGCTACATAGGCGTACCGGCTCTCTTTACCTATTGCGATCTCTGTCGGATGATCGCCTGTTACAACATGGTACAGCAACCTCGTTCCGTTGAAAGCCTCAATTCTTTTCGAACTCCATATCGACACCAGAAGCGTTCCGTTCGTCATAAATTTACATGAATATGGCATCCCGTCGAGTTTTACCGACTGAAATTCTTTTGTCGAAAGGTGGAAATATCTCAATGTGCTGTCACCTCGAAAGACAACTGCAAGATTATCCCTGTTCACATCGAGTCCGGCGGCCCATTTCGATGATCGGAAATCTACGGTGTCCGAGCTTGCCAATTTTCCATTTATTAAGTCCATGGTGTAGACGCAGTTTTGATTCCCACCTGAGACGAACAGTTTGTTCTTGCGGAAGGCGATACCGAGCCAGCTGTCTTTCAACTGAATCGATTGTACCACTTTACGTGACTTCAGATCGACGAGAAGCACAACTGGTTTCGAGACGCCGGCATGGGTAACTGCCAAGAATTTCTGGTCCGTCGACACCGCGGCATTCAGCGGGAAATCGTCCAGCGGGATCGACTCACCCGCCGGCGAGATCCACCATCCGTTCGGCAAAAGCACGCGACCATCTCTCTGGCCTGGAAGCTGAGCATGAGCCGTCAGGCCCGAACAAGCGAGCAGAAATGATGAGACAACCAATCTTGAATAAGCATTGAGACATGTCCGGACCAAACCGAGAAGCTTCGATGACGGAAAGAGAAAAATGAGAAGGGAGAAAATTTTTTTTGACATTCTATCCACCGATTGTTTTCTTACGACAAGTTTAGGAATACTTTGCATTTATAACAACGAACGGCTATATTTGTTCCGTAGTTGAATAGAGGCGCGGTGATTATTAGTACTTGTGTCGAGGCACGAAGAGCCCGCGAAGCATGAGGAAAGGAGTCGCCGCCGAAACTGCAAGTTCGTCTTCGATATTTGCAGTTGGGCTGCCCCGATCAGGAATTAGAAAGTTGCTCGGGATCCCGAATCTAGTAGAATGTTGATCCGGGAGAGACAAAAAGTTTGCAGACTGTCATCTGGCTGAACATGGAACAGCGGGTGGAGCGCTATTTAACTGATCAACCATCTCATCGCGGTCAGTTAATTCCTCCCCCAAAGAATTCAAAGCCAGATCAAAAATCTGAAATCGGTATTTATAATTGAGAATTGCAGAATGAACGTAGGCTTGCTTGGTTACGGAAAAATGGGAAAAGAAATTGAGACGGTCGCAAAACAGCGTTCACATTTGATCGCCGCTGCCGCCGATATCGATTCAAATTTGTCCGAGATGAAAAAGCAATTCGAGAGATGCGATGTCCTTGTCGATTTTTCGATCCCTTCCGCCGTAGTGGAACACGTCAAGTATGCCGGTGCACTGAAGAAAGCGATAGTTATCGGTACCACCGGCTGGCAGAAAGATCTAGATGAAGTCAAAAATATCGTGAGTGAGTGCGGCAACGCAGCCGTGTTTGCATCAAACTTTTCACTGGGAGTCAATTTATACATCTCGATTGTCGAGAAAGCAGCAAAGATGTTCGGACAAATTGACGGCTTCGACTGTGCCGTTCTTGAATTGCATCACAACCAGAAGGCCGATGCCCCCAGCGGCACCGCACTAACTATCGGGGATGCGATTCTCGCAAACTTTCCCCCAAAGAAAAAAATAAGGTCGGGCTTGCCTGACGGACGCATCGCGAAGGATGAACTTCAGATAAATTCTATTCGCATCGGAAGTGAGTTCGGTACGCACTCGGTCTTCTTCGATTCGGAAAGCGACCGCATCGAGTTGACACATATATCGAGAGGGAGACGCGGTTTGGCCCTTGGAGCAGTCATCGCGGCCGAATGGATTTTAGGCAAAAAAGGATTTTACCAATTCAAAGAGATATTAGGTGATCTTTCATAAAAAAGTCCAAATGCGCAAAACTTTGCGGAAATATCCGGACAGGAGACCATAATGAAGTCGAAACTATTTCGCGGGACCGGCGTCGCACTCATAACTCCATTCCAAAAGGATGGATCAATTGACAACCAAAGGCTCCGCGAACTTGTGGAATTCCAGATTACTAACGGGACGGAGGCAATCCTCCCTGCCGGCACCACCGGAGAAAGCGCGACGCTCTCGCATGCAGAACACCATCACGTAATGGAGAATGTTCTGGATACGGCCAATCGCCGCGTTCCGGTGATCGTCGGCGCCGGGAGCAATTCAACGCGCGAGGCGATCTCTTTGACGGTTCACGCGAAATCCATCGGTGCAGACGGGGTTCTGTCCGTCGCACCATACTACAACAAGCCGACGCAAGAGGGATTCTTCCAGCATTACGCCGCAATTTCGGAAGCCGTCGACATACCAATCGTCGTTTACAACGTCCCCGGGAGAACTGGATCCAACATAAATGCAGAAACAACATTGAGAATGGCGGAAGAAATTCCAAACGTAGTCGCGGTGAAGGAAGCCAGCGGAAACATATCTCAGATCATGGAGATATTAAGATCCAGGCCGGACGATTTCGCCGTTTACTCAGGCGATGATCAAATCGCTTTCACCGTCGTGTCGCTCGGCGGCGACGGAATAATTTCCGTGGTTGCCAATCAGGTTCCAAAAATGTTCGGCGATATGATACGATACTGCCTCGCCGGAGATCTGGAGAACGCCAGAAGGCTTCATTACAAACTCTTGCCGCTCATGAACGCAAACTTCATCGAGTCGAATCCGATCCCCGTGAAAGCTACTCTGGCAATGATGGGAATGATAGAAGAAGTTTATCGACTCCCTCTCGTTTCTCCAGGCGAAGCGACACGAGCAAAACTGAAAAAAATCCTGGATGAACTGGAACTGATACCTGCAGTTACACATCAGTCAGAACGGATTCCTCCGGCACAATCGATCATGAGCTGAAAATGAGCCGCGAATTGCTTATTGCCGAAATCGAAAAGCTTTATTCCACCGACGGGAAAAATCCAGAGTCCGAGTCATTCGTGGAGCGATTCCTCGAGCTTCTCGACATCGGGGAAGTCCGTGCGGCCGAGCCCGATCCCTCATGTTCATCAGGCTGGAAGGTGAACCAGTGGGTGAAGAAAGGGATTCTCCTGGCTTTCAGGATCGGCAAGCTCATCAAGATGGGAAATGGCTGGAGCGACCAGTTCTTCGACAAGCACACTTTGCCGGTGAAAGACATTTCAATCGAAGACCAGATCCGGGTCGTACCCGGCGGGACGGCAATTAGAAGAGGTGCATACATCTCGCACGGCACCGTTATCATGCCGCCTTCGTATGTAAACGTCGGCGCGTTTGTGGATGAAGGCACAATGTTGGATTCGCACTCGCTCGTCGGCTCGTGTGCACAGGTAGGAAAGAAAGTCCACGTGAGCGCCGGCACCCAGATTGGCGGAGTGCTGGAGCCTGTGGGCGCGTTCCCCGTCATCATCGAAGATGAAGTCATGCTCGGCGGTAATTGCGGAATTTACGAAGGAGCGATCGTGAAGCGGCGGGCAGTCATTGGCGCAGGCTGCATCATCACCGGGTCAACGCCGATTTATGATTTGGTCAAGAACAAGATTTATAGGAGAGAAAAAGGTCAGCCGCTGATAGTTCCGGAAGGCGCGGTGGTGGTGCCGGGATCGAGAGATATTTCTAAGAAATCTAAATTCGGCAGTTTGCATGGGCTTTCGTTATATGCACCTCTCATCGTGAAATACAGAGACGAAAAGACCGACGCGGCCACGGTGCTGGAAGAGGGGCTCAGGTAAAAAATACAGTTCGAACCGCGGCAAGTTAAGATCTCAAAGAGTCGCCCGTAGCAGAATTAGATTTTCAAGGTGGTGGATGACGCCGGGTGATCAGATCAAACTTCACTTACCTTCTTACGATGGGCACATATTCCCGTTTATTGTAACCCAGATAGATCTGACGCGGTCGCGCAATTTTTTGTTCGTTGTCGAGGAGCATCTCTTCCCATTGAGCAATCCATCCTGCCGTCCTTCCGATCGCAAAGAGCACCGGAAACACATCGACAGGAAACCCGATCGACTGATAAATCAGTCCAGAATAAAAATCGACGTTCGGATACAGCTTCCTTGAAACAAAATAATCATCTTCGAGTGCGATCCTTTCGAGCTCTAGCGCAATATCAAGCAGCGGATTCTTTCCGGTCACCTCAAAAACATCATCCGCAAGCTTCTTGATTATCTTCGCACGCGGGTCATAATTTTTATAGACCCTGTGGCCAAAACCCATCAAACGTTTCTCGGCTTTACCTTCCTTTACATCTTCGATGAACACAGGGATTTTTTCCTTCGATCCTATCTCTTTCAGCATCTTGAGCACTGCTTCGTTTGCACCGCCGTGGAGCGGACCATAAAGCGCCGCCGCCGCTGCTGCCAGCGCAGAGAACGGATCAACGTGCGAAGACCCGACGCTCCTCATTGCATTTGTGCTGCAGTTCTGCTCGTGATCAGCATGCAGGATAAACAGGATATCCAGCGCTCTTTCGAGTGTCGCGTTGGGTACATACTTCTGTTCCGTCGTCTTGAAAAGCATGTTCAGAAAATTTCCCGCGTAACTCAAATCGTCATCAGGGTACGCATAAGGAAGACCCATTGAGTGCCTGTATGCAAATGCCGCTATCGTGGCGACTTTACCAATGAGCCTGTAAGTCTGTAATTGGCGGGATTCTTTGTCGAATATGTTTTTGGCAGCCGGGTAAAAAGTAGAAAGCGCTGCCATGGTGCTGATGAACATCCCCATCGGGTGAGCATCGTAATGAAATCCGTCCATAAATTTCTTGACATTCTCATGGACAAACGTGTGGTGCATGATATTGTATTCCCAATCGACAAGCTCTTCTTTCTTGGGAAGCTCCCCGCGCATAAGCAGGTAAGCAACCTCGAGATAGCTGCTCTCTTCGGCAAGTTGTTCTATCGGATAGCCGCGATACCGCAAGATCCCCCTGTCACCGTCGATGAACGTCACCTTGCTCTTACACGAAGCGGTATTCATAAATGCAGGGTCGTAACCCATTAAGCCAAAGTCATCCGGCTTAACTTTAATTTGTCTTAAATCGCTTGTCCTTATGGCATCGTCTTCAATTTGAAGCTCATATTGTTTTCCCGTCCGATTGTCGGTTATGGTGAGACTGCCTTTCGACATAATTCCTCCGTTCCTTTTGTATCTCTTGTTGAGTACCACCTTGAGCGGCGGTATTTCCTGCGAACTTGACCAATCTCTATCTTTGTGAGGACACGTCCATATCTCATCGACTCAAACAAACCTTCCACGTAGAAAGACGGACGGGTTCCGATACCGAGGTAACATGGCTTTCAGCGCCCATCAATTTCGCCTGATTGTCCCGGCTATATTATAAATTGAACAACTACATCATTTCTATTCTCAACAAGATACCGTGGATGCGTTCATCCCAACCTGTAATTGTCCTGATGCATATCTTTGCTTCGATAGATAAGTTTATGTATTAAAAAATGAAAGTCAAGCACTCCTTGAGGCTCGACACAGCAACACATTTCTGAGGAGATCCAGCGCGCAACAATGGGTTTCGTTCATTGACGCTTCACCGAATAATCACAAACGGGACATTGATGGTCACTGAGAAATTGAAACCAGGCTCGAATGCATAGAGCTTGTACAAGCTCATGTTATCATGGTACGCACGGTCGAGAAGATTGTCCAATTTGCAGTAAATATCCATGCCGTGGTCGAAGATCTTCAAAGTTCCACCAAACCCCAGGTTAAACAGTGCGTACCCGGGGGTCCTTGTCTCCAACGGATCGAAATGATCTTGGTCAAATACAAAATTGGCCCCGATAGAACAGTACGCCTCCCTGAAAAATGACAGGTCAGAAAAATCATATCTCACCTCGGACGTCAATCGATTCGCAGGCGTGAGCGGCAGCCAGGTCCCGGCATTGTCGTTCCTCGCAAGCATGAAATCTCCACCGATGGTCAGAGTCGCTCGCTTAGTTACCTTCACGCTTAACTGTCCGTCAACTCCGGAAAGCGTAGCGTTCGCCTGCCGCTCCGTGTATTTCATAAATCCGCTTGCCGAATCAATTTCTCCTGTTGGACCAGGAAAGATGTAGCGATTGATGCGGTCGTAATAAGCGGAAACTTCTCCATCCGCCAGCGAACCGTCAACCCGAACGACACAGTCGGTCGAAAACGATTGCTCCGGCGCAAGATTCGGATTTCCCAATTTGTACATGAAGCTTCCTTCCTGGACGCCGGTGATGAAGAGCTCTTCGACATTCGGAGCGCGCCATCCGCTTCCAACATCTGCACCGAACGAAACTGCACTTGAAACATGCCAGAGCATTCCGATAGATCCGGTCACCGCTTGAACCACTCTCGTTTGGCCGAAAAGATTCAGAATTGCGTTGTCGGCCGTTTTCAAAGTTCGGTAGTCATACCGTGCGCCGGCAGATGCATCAATCGATTGGGCCCTGTAATTATTGAACAGGAATGCTGCGACCGTCGATTGCCGGTAGTCGGGAATTATCGGCTCCGGGCCGAGAGTGGAGTTTTGCTCGTCCGACGCAGAAATCCCGGCAGTCGCGTAGTCATTATCGGATATGTCATAAGAGACCTTTGTATCGAGAGAAAACGATTGCAACCGTAAACGATCTAGAAGAGAAGCGATGTCTTTGTTTTGGTATTCGGCAGCATCGTTCTGCTGATAGACACCTTCAAATGAGACCTGAAGGGGATCCCGTTCACTCGCGTAACTAAGCCTGATTCGATCATGGATTGTATGCTGGTACGGCAGACTTCCCGAGTCTTCGCCAACAGGAAGGATTTCCCTGTTCTGGTCGAACCGCGAATATCCGAGAAGAAAATTTCCAAAGGTTCTACGAGTTGAAACTGCCCCTTCGAAATCGACCTCAGATGCGCCGGTATTTGGAAGAACTCCTTTCGGGGTATTCACGTTTCCGGCGTCTTTCAGCGTTATGTCGGCGTAATATTGCGCAAGAGAGGTCGCTCCATTTAGTCCTAAATGGGCCGCGCCCTCGTTGTTGTTGCTGAAGCCGTTCAACTCGAATTTTCCTAGCAAAGCATTGGTATCCTTGCTTCCCAAATTCCCGTCGTCATGAATGAAGTTGACCACACCGCCGAGAGCATCCGATCCGTACAACACACTGTTCGGCCCTCTTACAACTTCAATTCTCTTGAGGCTGAGCGCATCTATACCGGGACTATCGTCGTCGTCCCATCCCTGATATTCGTATCGTTCACCGTCTTCAAGAACTTCGACACGCTGGTATCCAAGCCCGCGAATCACCGGTTTCTCGCTGAATTCACCACTGTGCACCACTGAAACGCCTGGAAGGTCTTCAAGCTCCGATCCGACACTTGAGCCGATATTTTCGAGCAGCTTACTTCCTTGAACGACAGATACAGACTGCGACGAGTTGGCAATATCCGATGGTCGCGGACCTGCCGTTACCGTCACATCGTGGAGAACCATAAGTTTGCCATGCATGACGATCTGGATAAATGTCGAGTCCGAAGAGACAGCTAATTCGACTGGGGCGACATCGAACCCAATTCGTCGAGCGTCTATCCGGTATGACCCCCTGGGAACATTTTTGAAAATGAATTCTCCGTTATCATCTGTAACCGTTGTCAACTGCAACATCGGAATAGAAACCTCAGCACTTACAATTGTCACTGAGTCTTCATCAACGACCTTTCCGCGCAGCACCTGGGAGAACGCCACACTGCAGGTGAACACGACAGAAGAAATGACGAGGACGAACAAACTCCTGAATTTTACTGCAGATCTTGACAACACTTCAATAATTTTTTGTCACAATTTATGTGCGGCTTCACACTGTGTCAATGAATTTCTCGGCATCGAGAGGATCCGATCTCGAAGGCAACGTGCAATCAACTCTGGACTCCCCAAACTTCCCTCAATGCGTCAGAAGTTTCTCCAAGAGTCGCATAATTTTCCACCGCATCAATTATCGCCGGCATCAGATTGCCGTTGCCCCTTGCTTCTTGCTTCAATTTCTCCAAACTCCTTTTCACTTTCTTGCCGTCCCTTTTCCCTTTTAACCTTCTCAACCTTTCTATCTGCTCATCCCTCACGTGAGCATCAAGCTCGAAAATCCTTCGTTCCCCTTTTTCATCTGTCACGTACTCGTTCACTCCAACAATTATTTTCTCTTTTCTTTCGATTGCACGCTGATATTCATAAGCACTTTTCGCAATCTCATCCTGAAAAAATCGCGCTTCGATCGCCTTGACCGCCCCGCCCATCGATTCAATCTTATCAAGATATTCCCTCACTTTTTCCTCGATCTCATCAGTAAGGGTCTCGACAAAGTACGAGCCTCCAAAGGGGTCGATTGTGTTGGTAGCACCGATCTCGTGTGCCATGATCTGTTGAGTCCGCAGCGCGATTCGAACGGAATCTTCCGTCGGCAGTGCGAGCGCCTCATCTCTGCTGTTCGTATGGAGCGATTGACATCCGCCGATGACTGCAGCTAGAGCCTGAATGGCAGTGCGCACCACGTTGTTGTCGATCTGCTGCGCCGTCAGGGTCGACCCGCCCGTCTGCGCATGGAAACGAAGCTTCATCGCATCGGCGTTTTTCGCTTTGAATCTCTCTTTTGCTATCTTTGACCAAATACGGCGTGCGGCGCGGAACTTCGCTACCTCCTCAAAGAAATCATTGTGTGCGTTGAAGAAGAACGAAAGCTGCCGGCCGAATTCATCAAAGCTTAAACCTCTTTTCAACGCCGCTTCTACGTAGGATATTGCATTCGCAAGGGTGAATGAAAGCTCCTGTACCGCGGTAGCGCCAGCCTCTCGGATGTGATATCCGCTGATCGAAATGGCGTTCCATCTTGGAAGATTTCCGGCGCAATAGGAGAAAACATCTGCGACCAGACGCAGCGACGGCTCCGGCGGATATATATATGTTCCGCGGGCAATATATTCCTTCAAAATATCATTTTGCACGGTTCCTGAAATTTTTGCGAGGTCGACGCCCTGCTTCTTCGCGACCGCAATGTACATCCCAAGAAGAACTGCTGCTGTTGCGTTAATCGTCATCGAAGTCGCGACTTTTTCAAGGTTAATACCGTTAAAAAGCCATTCCATATCGTCGAGCGAATCGATCGCGACCCCCGCTCTTCCGACCTCGCCTTCGGCAAGTGGATGGTCCGAGTCATACCCCATCTGCGTCGGCAAGTCAAAGGCCACCGAAAGTCCCGTTATTCCCTGATCAAGCAGGTATTTGTATCGTCTATTCGATTCTTCCGCCCCACCGAACCCCGCATATTGGCGCATGGTCCAGAGTTTGCCGCGATACATCGTCTCATAAACGCCGCGAGTATATGGATACTCTCCCGGAAAACCTGATTTTTCCTGATAATTAAAATCTCCGGCGGAGTAAACCTGTTTTATATCGATCCCTGAGTCCGTGTGATATTTTTTTCCCATTTTAGATTGTGCGCCGAGATATTAGATGAATTACCGATTCGGGCTTTATCATGCGATAACATCTATAAGCGTAAACAGGAACAATCCTACGCTCAGATATGCGTTCAAATTGAAAAAAGCAATATTTATCCTGTCCAGATCATCCGGCCTGACGATCCGATGCTGATAGACGAGCATGAGTCCCACCAGCGCAAGTCCAAACAGATAGATATTCCCAAGTGGCAAAATAAATTTCAAGGAAAGCAGCAACACAAACGCGACGAAATGAAGAAGTGATGAAACCCTCAACGCTTTTCTCACACCCAACGATCGCGGCATTGAATAGAGATTTACTTCATCATCATATTCGAGATCCTGGCAGGAATAAATTATGTCAAAGCCCGCACCCCACGCCACCACGGTCAATCCAAGCAAAATCGAAGCGGAGGAAAATTGTCCGGCGATTCCCAGCCACGCACCGACCGGCGCAAGTCCCATTCCCAATCCGAGAAAAATGTGAGAAAGCCATGTGAATCTCTTCGTGAGCGAGTAAAAGAAAACGACTGCAAGCGCAACGGGTGAGAGGTAGAAACAGAGCGAGTTCAACTCGTGCGCGGCAAAGACAAGGACCAGCGCAGCGAAGGTAACGAACAAAGAAGCCTCGCGAAGAGAAATCTGTCTTGTGGGAAGCTCCCTATGCCTCGTCCGCGGATTCTTCGCATCGTACTCGCGGTCTGCAATCCGGTTAAACCCCATTGCTGCCGACCGCGCACCGACCATGGCGACAATTATCCAGAGCAGTTTGTCCGGAGTTACTTTGTGAGAAAACGAAACCATCACAATGCTTGTCAGCGCAAATGGCATCGCGAAAAGCGTGTGTGAAAACCTTATCATCCTTCCGAATGTAATTATCCGTCCAAGAACCTTCCTCATACCGAAGGGAAAATACCGAGACGGGGAAGAAAAAACAATGTGAGAAAAGGTAATATACGAGCCCGCTCTGGCGTTTCAGATTGCACATGAAAGGATGCTAGCAGGAGAAACAGTGCTGACCTTGAAGAGACACAAGACCTCTGCAAGGTCAGCCGATCAGGAATATGCTATCGTTTGTTGATTTCTATGCTGCCGTTTGTGGTATGGAGATAAATGTGGCTGCCGCCCTTGTTTATCTGCCCTTCGAACGACTTATTGTTGAAGCTCCCCTGGATAGTGACAGGAAATTCGGAACTGATATTCCCGTTCGTCGTATGCGCGGAAACGTCGGCGTTTATATTTTCCGGACATGACACATTTATAGAGCCGTTGGTTGTCGTTAACTTCAGATCTCTGAATTCAACTTCGTCTGAGATAGACGCACTGATATCCCCGTTGGTAGTCGAACCATCCACGCTTCTTCCGACATCGTTCAGATTGACCTGACCGTTAGTAGAGCCCGCTTTGACTCCTCCCGCAACGGAAGAGACATCGACGTTTCCGTTCGTGGTTTCGACTTCAAGGTTGACTGACTTGGGAACTTTCAAGACGTACTCTACTCCGGCATATCTTGATCCGCCATGGAAAAGCCAATCCCAGAATCCACCCCATCCCTCATGAGGATAATGAGTGCGAACTTCCAAATAGTCTTTCTCATTGTCAATTTCAATCCTGAGACGATCTAAATATTCGTCCGCTTCTTCCTGGTCGCCCGCCCGCACCGTTTTTGTCGCCTGCAGCATTACCTGATCCTTGTCCCACGATTCAACCTTGATTGCCCCGTTCACATTATCGACGACAACTTTGCCGTTCGGGGAAATATCGAAGGTCCTCACCTCCGTCTTGGAATATGTTCTTGCCGATGCAGTTGAGAGGGCAAGAAGAAAGAAAGTCGAAGTTAGTAATACAAACTTTTTCATTTTGTCTCCTTCTCCAATCACTTCAGAGTTAAACAACCACACACCTATCTACGGCTGGCACATTCCAAGGTTTCACACGGTGGCAATAAAAAAAGAGGCGGCCACTACGGGTCGCCTCCTTTGACTCCAACATCATGAGGCTTTGGATGCCTCACAGCACTAATCCAGCTTACACAAACAGCGGGGCTAGCACGAGCGTGATCGTCGCAAGAAGTTTTATCAAAACGTGCAGCGAAGGTCCTGCCGTATCCTTGAACGGATCGCCGACTGTATCGCCGACAACTGCTGCCTTGTGAGGCTCGCCGCGCTTGCCGCCGAAAGCACCCGTCTCGATAAATTTCTTCGCATTATCCCATGCACCACCGCCATTATTGAGAAGTATCGCGACTAAAATGCCCGCGATTGTTCCAACCATAAGAAGTGCAGCAACCGCCTCTGCGCCGACATTGAACAATCTAAAAACTATCCCGACCGCAATCGGCGTTCCGACTGCAAGAAGTCCGGGTCCGACCATGCTGCGTAAGGCACCACGCGTGACAATATCCACGGTACGACCGTAGTCAGGTTGTTCTGTCCCGGCCAGGATCCCCGGCTTCTCCTTGAACTGTGCCCGCACATCATTTATGACAAAATAAGCAGCTTTCCCGACCGCTTTGATCGCAAGTGAACTGAAGAGAAAAACCAGGGCAGCTCCAAGCAACCCGCCGATGAACACTTCTGGCCTGGCAATATTCACAGAAGTCAATGCTGGAAGCCCTTTTTCTTTCAAGAGGACATTGACATCATCGAGGTAAGCGGAGAACAAAAGAAATGCAGCAAGCGCTGCAGAACCGATCGCATAGCCTTTGGTTAACGCCTTTGTCGTGTTTCCAATGGCATCGAGTCGATCCGTCTTTCTTCTCACTTCTTCGGGTTGGTGGCTCATCTCAATAATCCCGCCGGCGTTATCGGTGATCGGGCCGAACGTGTCCATAGCCAGAATATATGCTGCAGTTCCCAACATTCCCATAGTAGCAACCGCAGTTCCGAACAGCCCTGCATTAGGAATTCCTGTTGCAAGGCCGAGGTAATATGATCCGACGATAGCGATAGAGATCGTAATGACGGGCATCCATGTTGACTCAAGACCGACTGCAAACCCGGTAATGATGTTCGTCGCAGGACCTGTTTGGGAAGCTTCAGCGATTGACCTGACAGGTCTGTATTTGTATTCCGTGAAATATTGTGTAATGTAAACGAAAGCGACGCTGGTAAGTATTCCGACTACGCCGCAGGCAAAGAAATTCATCCACGCATTGGGAGCCGCGTCGGTATATAACATCCACTTTGAACCGATGAAAAATCCGACTGCTGCAAGAAAGGCGGCAACATAATAACCTTTGTTCAAAGCTGCCATCGGATCAGCATCTTCACGCGTGCGTACAAACATTACACCTATGATGGACGCTATGAGACCGAATGCACGCACTACCAACGGGAACATAACGCCTTTGACGCCGAAGAACGGAAAGAGGGCAACGCCAAGTATCATGGCCCCGATATTTTCAGCTGCGGTTGATTCGAAAAGGTCCGCACCACGACCCGCGCAATCGCCGACATTGTCGCCGACGAGGTCTGCAATCACCGCTGGGTTCCGCGGATCATCCTCGGGAATTCCTGCCTCGACTTTTCCAACGAGATCGGCGCCGACATCGGCAGCCTTTGTATAAATTCCGCCGCCGAGCTGCGCAAACAGCGCTACGAACGACGCTCCAAATCCGAATCCGACGATCATGAACGGGATTTTTTCAACCGGTGTACCTAAAGACTGCAATATTCCGAAGAGTCCCCCGACTCCGAGTAGACTCATCGCCACCACAAACAATCCCGACACCGCACCGCCCCGCATCGCGGTCTGAAGTGCACGATTGAGAGAACTGAGCGACGCATTCGCTGTTCTCGAATTTGATCTCACCGAAACAAACATCCCGATGAACCCCGCAATTCCGGAGCACAATGCTCCAAGAATAAACGAAAGTGCGGTGTAAGACGCCATCTTTATCGGGTCTACAGGATCGTTGGGCATGGGCTTCCTGACAAAAGCGTAGAGCAAAAAGATTATAGCGGCAAGCAACACCGTCAACATTCCTATCGTAGAGTATTGCCTTTTCAAAAATGCCTCAGCACCCTGCTGGATCGCGTTGCCAATCTTCTGCATCTCAGGCGTTCCACGATCCTGTTTCAAAATTCTAAAAGCAAGATATACCGCAAACAAAAGTGAAAGCACGCTAATCGTTAATATTAGTGATAACTCCACTATGATTTCTCCTTTCTATACAACTCTCCCGAAGGGATTCCGGAAGAACTCCTTCTTGGCCTTCGGGAAAAGTTTCATTTTCGGTTAATTGATAAGAAAGGCTTTCCGAGTAAGTCCCAGTCTAATCAGAAAGCCGTTAGTAAGTATCTCTACTCGCAATTCAATGATTTCTGGAGCTTCAGCATCTGTTCGTTTTTGGGGTCAGACTTCAAAACATTCTTTAACTCCCTGCATGCATCATCCATCTTACCCAAGAGTGCAAAAACCTGTGCAAGCAGAATGTGCGTCTTTGTATCTTTCGAATCATACTTCAACGCCAGGAGTAAATTCGGCAGGGCATCATTATAATATTTTTTTGCCGCATCCGGGTTGTCCTTTTGGAGCTTTGTGCCAGGAATAATCTGTGAATAAGCCACTTGCCTGTATGACTCACTCATCACTTGTGGATTGTCCGCAGACGTATCATCCTTTGCGATCTTTATGACATTTTCATAAACACCTTTCGCTTCGGGAAGCGAGTCGGCAAAAACATAAGAGCGGCCAAGCCAGAGCCATCCTTGAACGTTATCGGGCTTCAGACGTGTCACGTTTCGTAATGCCTCAATTGCATTATCGTAGTCTTTGAGAATGAAAGAGCACAACCCCATGTTAAGCCAGGCCCCAGCATCCTTAGGCTCCGCGGCAAGGTGTTTCTTGAAGTGCGTTATCGCATCTTCATATCTCTTGTCGGCGAACAAAAGCCCGGCCAATAAGTTCTCAATTTGGGAAAGGGTTGTATCCTTTGTTACGGCGCGCGTCAAAGCATCTATTGAAGCAACCGTATCATGGACAGCGTTTGCAGACATCCCGAACCTCACAAGATCATTTATGGCAAGAGAGTCAATGGGAAGCGATTTGAACGTATTATATGAATCCGAGTATTTTTTCACAAAATAAAATGCTGCGCCGAGATTTTTCTTGGCATCAACTGATTTAGGATAGCGCGAAAGGTATTCCTGATTGTACTTTATCGCTTCGGGGTAGAACCCGCCTTTTATTGCACTTTCGCAAAGTTGTAGAAGTGCTTTATCATTGCTCGGAGCAAGCTGGTGATATTTTTCAAGGAAAGTAAAAGCATCGTGATACCGTTTGTTGATATAAAGGAGCTCGCCAGCTTGGTATTGTGCATCGGGATTGTTTGGCGCAAGTTTGGATATCTTTGCAAATTCCTCGTAAGCCGCACCGCCGTTGTTGTCCTGCATGTAAGTATTGGCGAGCTTCAACCGGAGCGGTATGTTCATAGAATCCAATTGGATTGCAGATTTATAATTATCTATCGCCGTCTCGAAAATGTTTTGTTTGCGATAAACGTCACCGATCCCCTCAAAGGCGCGCGGGTCTTTATCGTTCATGTCCTTTGCCTTGTAAAAAGCCTGCGTCGCCAAGTCCAACGAGTCCGCATCCAAGTAAATCTGTCCAAGCGCAACCACGTAGCCCACATTCTTGGCATCATAGTTTATGGCGGACTCTAAATTCTTAAGGGCATCCGCATATTTTTTCTTCTGCTGCAGAACTCTGCCCAAACCATAGTATGCCGGCGCCGATTCGTCGTTTATCTGAATCGTCTTTGTCAAATACAATTCCGCACTATCCAACTTTCCGAGACATAGATAGGCATTCCCGAGGTAGAGATTTGCTTTCTCGGATTTTGGCTCGGCGGCGACTGCCTTCACAAGATAAGGCAGCGCTCCGGCGCAATCCTTATTATCGAGAAGACTGGCACCATGGTTCAACTGATCCTGCGCGAAAACCTGTCCCGAAGGGATCCATACAAAGGTAACTAAGTTAACCGCGACGACTAATAGGACATACAAATGCAATTTTTTCATAATGGATGACTGTTTAGTTGGACATAACGGACCGGCACCGTTGCCGGAACCAATTGGTTATCTAGAAAAATCTTTTGACCCCGGTTGCCTGCAACAAAGGTTAGAAATCCAGACCCGACGCCAAAATCG
>Ga0335081_10000775_pt1 | contig 52290 bp, 38 predicted proteins | sample Lox_Sample_35_FD_206713 | JGI IMG/M metagenome (GOLD analysis project Ga0335081, IMG submission 206713) | Soil microbial communities from Loxahatchee National Wildlife Refuge, Florida, United States - Lox_Sample_3.5 | ecosystem: Environmental > Terrestrial > Soil > Wetlands | place: USA... | reverse complement strand
TTCCACCCGATTGGACACACGAATGAAAAAAGTGCCGGGGTTCTTCATGCCCCAGTCGTGGTACGGCACCCGAAAATGGGTCGAGACCTCAAAGCCGTCGGGTTTATGCTGCACCTGCAAGGGCACGGTCATCTCGTGGTCGCCGCCGTGGATACGAAAGACGCCGTGGATATCCACCTTGAAATCGCCCTGCGGCGGAAGCGCGCCCTCCAGGTGATCGGGCACAAAGGTGATTTCCGGGTACGTCTGGCTCTCCAGGACGTCTTTTTTCACCTTGCGGTCGCGCATGGCAATGCCGGTGTCTTCGCTGGTGGCGTCCACCACCACTTCGCCGTGGGCCTGGCCGGTGGCGGGATCGTAGGTGATGGAGCCGCGCTTGAGCTTGAAGCTTCCGCGAACCGTGTGAACGGTGTCGCTGGTGGTGAAACTGACCACCGTCCGGGCGGAATCGAGCTCGAGTGTGACCTCCTCCGCCCACAAGGGGAGCGCGCCGATGGCAAAGAGCGCCACCGCGGCCAGGGCCGTCATCATCGGCGCCCCTGAGCGTCTCGGCCTAGGCGCGAACGCGGTCATCGGCTTGAGCTCCATAGCATTTCGGACGCTAGCGGAAGCAAAGCTTTTCTGACAAATTCGGGCCCTGACGAGGCGCCCACATGCATGGAGAGCAAACGGGCGAAGGCGGCCGGATTCAACGCCAGGGCGCGCAATGCCCGATCGCGCCATCCCGCCCAGCGATCCATGGCAAGCATCAAGGCGGTCATGAGCATCGGCCGCCGCGCCAGGCGGCGGTGCTCGCGCTGGTAGAGCGAGAGGTCATCGGCTTCTAGAGCCGAAGCCAGGGCGTGCGCTTGATGAAAACAGAGGCCGAGGCCTTCACCGCTGATGGCATCGAGCGCGCCTGAGGCATCCCCCACCAGAGCGACGGGCCCACGGCAAACGCGCCTGAGCCGGAAGGTGGCGGAGACGGCGCCCCTCTCCGCGCTGGTGGGTTCGGCGTCTTCAAGGCGGGCCCGAAGCTCGGGAAACTTCGGCAGGGCCTCGGCAAGCCGCAGGCCGGCGCGGCGCGAAATCAGGGCCACGCACACCTCGCGGGCGCTGACCGGGGTAACGTAAAGCTGGCAGCCGGCGCCCCAATAAACCTCCACGCAGTCCGTCCACGGGCCAATGCGGAAGTGGCGGCGGAAGCCGAATCGCCGCGAGCCAAAACGCTTGCGACCAAGGCCGGCCCAACGGCGCATCCGGGAGCCGGCGCCGTCCGCACCCACCGTCCAGCGGGCCCGTACGAAGCGGTTTCCGAAGCAGACGCCGCCGCGAAGCAGGGCGGTGGCCGGGGTGCGCCACAGGAACTCAACTCCGGCCGCCGCGGCGGCATTCAGCAGCAAACGATGGAGCGCAATCCGGCGCAGCCCGATGCCCCGGCCACGCGCCAGAGTGGCCTCCACCGAGATCCCCGGCGCCAGAAACCGGAGGCCTCGAAACGGGAATCCATCGGCCGAGTCAAGGGGCACACCCAAGCGGCGGATCGCTTCGACGCCGTCGGGCATCAGGCCTTCGCCACAAGCCTTGTCGAGCGGCGGCTCAGCGCCGTCCGCCACCATGACCTTGAAACCTTTCCGGCGCGCCGCCAGGGCCGCCGCCAACCCGGCAGGACCTCCTCCCACGATGAGGACGTCCGTGCGGTCTTGCACGGAATTCACATTTACCACCTTAGCAGCACGAGCTCAGAACAGAAGCCGGGGCCCATCGCCGCCAGCAGGCCGTAAGTCCCCGGGGCGGGACGACGGCGCAGAAACTCTTCGAGAACCATCAGCACCGACGCGGAGGAGAGGTTGCCCATCCGGCGCAGACACTCCCAGGAAACCTCGAGGGCCTCGCGCGGCACCTTGAGCGCCGTAGCCGTCGCCTCGAGGATCCGCGGGCCGCCCGTGTGGAGAATCCAGCAGCCGATGTCGCTGAAACTGAGGCCGCAATCGGTGAGGAAAGCCTCCACATCGGCGCCCAGGTGCTCCTCAATGAGGGCGGGGAGGTTGGGCGACAGCACGATGCGGAATCCCTTCTCCGTAATGTCCCAGCCCATAATGTGCTCGGTGCCGGGATAGAACACCGAGCGAGTGCTCAAAATCTCCGGACCTTCGGCCTCCCGCGCCGATCCCATTAAGATCACCGCCGCAGCGCCGTCGCCAAACAAGCCGGCGGAGATCAGGTTGGCCATCGAGATGTCGTCTTTCTGCAAGGTCAACGTGCAGAGCTCGACCGAGAGCAGTGCGGCGACGTGGTCCGGGAAAGCCCGCGTATACTCCGAGGCGCGGGCGAGGCCCGCCGCGCCCGCCACACAGCCGAGGCCGAAAATGGGGACTCGTTTGATGTAGGGCGAAAACCCCATGCGATTCGCCAAGCGCGCGTCCAGCGAGGGGCTGGCGATGCCGGTGACCGAGATCATGAAAATGGCGTCGATGTCGCTGGGCGCGAGGCCGGCGCCCGTCAGGGCCCGGCACAGGGCCTGCTCGCCGATTTCCTCGGCGCATTTGATCCAGGCGTCGTTGGCCTGGCCGAAATTGTTGATCGCGTAGTAGTTCTCGGGCGAAACCGAAAGGAAGCGGCCATCCACCGCGCAGTTTTTATAGAGGCGATCGAGCAACTGCGGGCTGTTTAGGCGCGGGCCCCAGTGCGCCTTAAGCCTTTCGGTGATCGATGCTTGCGTGTAGTAATGCTCCGGAAACGCACTTCCGACGCTCGCGATTTTCATAAAGTTCACTCTAATTCGTGGCGGCGCCCCCAATGCACTAATGAATTCGAGCAAGTTCCTTCTGGTACAGTTGGTTGTTCGGAAACTGCCGGGCCAACTCGCCGAGGAGTTCCCGCGCTCGGCCGGGGTCGTGATCGCGAAGGGCTGCGACCGCCAGCATCAGGCGCGCAAAAGGCAACAAGTAGTGGCCCTTCTCGGCGGTCAGCTCGAGCTTTTCGATGCCCAACTCCTTGTTGGTTTCGGCCCCATACAATCGTAGCAACCAGCGCACGGGCGCCGGGTTCAGGCCGAGCAAGTAGTTCTCCACTCCCACCGCGAGATAAGCATCGTAGCACTCCGGGTCCACGGCGAGCAGGTGTGCGGCCCGATTGCCTGCCTTCTTCATGTAACCCAGCCCAGCCAGATCCCGCCTTTGAATCAAGGCCGCGTAGTCTCCCCGCATCCCGAGGTTGAGCACCTCGGAGTAAAGCGCGCGCTTGTCGTCGGGCGAGCGCTCGAGGATGGCGGCAGCCAGTCGATCGCTGGTGGCCAGATCCCGGTTAAACGCCTCTCCGATCTCCGGGTCTGGCGTCGGCGCCTTGCGCCGTTTGAAGGCGCGGTCATCGACGAACAGGTCCGACTGCAGCACCCCCAGGCGGTCGAATTCGCTGAACAAATTTGCCGCGGCGTCGGAGGAGAAAACCAGGGGGTCCTCGGGGTGCATACTCGCCCACTCCCTGAAGGTCTGATGCGCGGCCGCGAATTCCAAATTGTACATTTGGAGGTAGCCTAAGTCGAGCGGTTCGGAGGCCGACAAGACGTCGCTCACGGGTACCCAGGTGGTGTGCAGCGGTATCCAGAGCAAGCAGCAGAGGACAATTTCCATGACGAAACCCGACGCCTCAAGTTCGGCAGGCCGCGGCGATGCCGCTTCCACCGTTTATTCTGGGCGCGAGCAGCTAACTCCTTGTCATCGCAGTGTAAAATTCTTCGCTGCCGCCGGCGACGCGTTCATTATACGGGTTGCCTCCGCCACCGTCGCCCATTCGAGGCCGGCCCGGCCAAGGCCTGTTTCGGGATGTTCGTCTGGAGCGAACTCGGGAACCGGCCCGGTGACGTATGGCGCAGCCGGCAGCGAGCGCGTGCAGACCCTGCGATGTGCAAGCGCCGGATTCATCGTTCGGCGGCGTGCCGGCTTGGCTCGCCTCGGGCGGGATCGCGAAAAGTTTTGGGTCGATCGGCCGCCCGGGTGCGTAGTGATCCAGTGGGAGGCCGCCCAGGCGTGATCGTACCTACGCTCGCCGCCGCAATTCTGCTCCTCAACCCTGCGCTGCCGCGCGGTGCGGAAAACCCACCGCTCACGGCCGAGGCCATCATGGCCCGCGTGGCTTCCAATCAGGACCGCAGCGACCAGTTGCGCCGTGAATACGTCTACCACCAGCATATCCGCATCGTGACCGAGAAGACGAACGGAACCCGCATGCGCGAGGAGTCCGCGGACTATGTGGTGACGCCGACGCCCGACGGCACCCAAAAGGACCTCACGCTCATCGCGGGTCACTACCGGCACAAAGGCGGTTACCTGGCGTTTCAAGGCGAGCCCGTCCCCCAGGCCGACAGCCTGGACGGCGACCTGATTCATGACTTCCGCGAGGACCTCGCCAACGAGCGCTCCAAGGACGGACTGGCGCATAACCTCTTTCCCCTCACCACTTCCGAGCAGAGGAACTACGCTTTTAGGCTCCTGGGCCAGGAAACGCTGCGCGGCCGAACAGTGTATCACGTGGCCTTCAGGCCGAAGGACCGTAACGATCTCACTTGGGCGGGCGAGGCCTATATCGACGCCGCTGACTTCCAGCCCGTGCGCGTGTTTACCAAGCTCTCGCGGCCTATCCCCTTTCTGATTCGCACTTTCCTGGCCGATCTGCCTGGCATTGGCTTCGACGTGGAGTACGGCCGCCAGCCGGACGGCGAGTGGTTCCCCGTGAGCTTCGGCACCGAGTTTCGCTTCAAATTGCTGATGTTCGTCAGCCGTAACATCAGCATTTCCTTGCAGAATACCGACTTCGAGCGCACCCACGTGAATCACCGGATTCAGTCGCTCGGACCGGAGCAGCCGCCCCTTTAAGGGGCCGAGCGGCCCGGGTGCGCCCAGACCCCTCCACAGCTTCAGTCGTTCCCGAACAGGGTCCTGCCGGCATCGTGCCGACTTCAGGGCGGAAACCTCGCAGAGTTATACCCGCCGCCGCCGAGGCAGGCGCGGTAGAATAGCAGACTTCGGCGCTCGCTCCACCCGCCGCCAGCCGGGACCACGCTCGCGGCGCGTGCGGGCGCGCGATGCCGGGAAGCGGGCGAAGGCGGGTTGAGCCACCCGCAGAAAGGAAACAATGGTGCCAACCTCCACCCCCACGCCGGATTCCAATTCCCTTGCGATTGAAGTTCTGCCCAACCGCCAAGCCCTCGGGCAGGCGGCCGCGGCGGCCGCGGCGGCGCGGCTGAAAGCCCTGGCTGAGCAACACGATAGCCTCGCGGTGATCTTTGCCACCGGCGAGTCGCAGCTTGCCACCCTGCGAGCCCTGACGGCCGCGCCCGGCGTACCCTGGAACCGGATTACGGGATTCCACATGGACGAGTACCTGGGAATCTCCGAAGATCACCCTGCCTCGTTCCGGCACTATTTGCGCGAGAATCTGGTGCGCCATGTTCCTTTCCGGAGCTTTCACTTCATCGAGGGAAGCGAGGAGGTGGCCGAAAAGACCTGCGCAGAGTACGCCGCGCTGCTTCAGGCCCATCGGCCGTTGCTCTGCTTGCTTGGCATCGGCGAAAACGGCCACCTGGCGTTCAACGACCCAGCGGAGGCCGACTTCCACGACCCTGTGGACGCCAAGGTAGTCCGATTGGACGCCGTTTGCCGCCGGCAGCAGGTGAACGAAGGTTGGTTCGCAAGCCTCGACGAGGTGCCGTCGCGCGCCATCACGCTGACCATCCCCGCCCTGATGCGCGTGCCGGAGCTGATTCTGTCCGTGCCCGGCGAGCGCAAGGCCGGGATCGTAAGCCGAACTCTAACCGAAGCTGAATCAACGGCTTGCCCGGCTACTATTTTGCGCCGGCATCCCCGCGCCACCCTGTATCTCGACGCGGATTCAGCCGCGAAATTGGCCCCCGGGCCCAAGTAAGAACCAGCCGCATCGAAGGCGCCACGCCCGCTTCAGAAGCTGGACGGCGCGGCCCATCGCCGGCCAAGGCGCTGACACGGAGGAGCCTATCGCCCTCTCGACCGCACGGCCCATCAAACGCCTGCGCTGGTGGATCGTCTGGACGCTCTTTTTGTCGACGGTCGTCAACTACATCAACCGCCAGACGCTCTCCGTGCTGGCCCCGATCATCACCCGCGAGTTCCACCTGAGCCACACCCAGCTCTCCTGGATTCTCTCCTCGTTTCAACTCTCCTACGCCGCTATGTGGTTGTTGGGAGGGATGTTACTGGATGTCATCGGCACCCGCCTGGGCCTCGCGCTGGCCGTGGTGTGGTGGTCGATCGTCAGCCTGCTGACGGGCTTCGCCAATTCCCTTTCCCAGCTTGCGGTGTTTCGATTTCTGCTCGGCATCGGCGAAGGAGTGAACTGGCCGGGGGCCAGCAAAGCCGTGGCCGAGTGGTTCCCGGCGCGAGAACGCGGCGTGGCGGTGGCCATCTTCGACAGCGGGTCGAGCGTGGGCGGCGCGGTGGCGGCAGTCGCCATTCCGTGGGTGGCCCTCGGGCTCGGCTGGCGCTACGCCTTCGCGCTTTCGGGCGTCCTCGGATTGATGTGGCTGGCTTTATGGCTGCGCATCTACCACCCCCTCAGCGTTCACCCGCGCTTGAGCGCGGAAGAGCGCGCCCTCATTGAGGCCGGCCGCGACACGGCCGCGCTTTCGGCGCGCTCCGGGGCGGCGAAGTGGCTGAACCTTTTGGGCCAGAGCAACACCTGGGGGATTCTGCTGGGCCGCTCGCTCACCGACCCTATCTGGTGGTTTTACGTGTTCTGGCTGCCGCAATACCTCAGCGACGCGCGCGGCTTCAGCCTGAAGCAAATCGCCGCCTTCGCCTGGATCCCCTTCGTGGCCGCGGACTTAGGTAACTTCACGGGCGGGTTCGCCTCGGGCTGGCTCATCAAGCGCGGCCTGCCGGTGCTGCGGGCGCGCAAGTGGGTGTGCGCGGCGAGCTGCCTTCCGGTGATCGCGGGCATACCCGCCGCCACCACCCACAGCGCCTACCTTGCCCTGGCGCTAATCGCCTTTGCGGTATGGGGTTACGCGAGCTGGTCGACCATGGGCCTCACGTTTCCTTCCGACCTTTTCCCGCAGGATGTGGTGGCTTCGGTCACCGGTTTGAGCGGCCTGGGCGCGGGCCTGGCGGGCGCGCTCTTCACGATGGCCGTCGGGAGGCTGGTGGACCGGTACGGGTACAATCCGGCCTTCTTCGCCGCCGCCACCCTGCCCCTGCTGGCTACGGTGAGCGTCCTGGCGCTGCTCCGGCCTGCCGCCAAACAGCAGCCCGACAGGTGAGGCGGACTGACCACGGCTAAGGACGGATGCGCCGGCCGCGCGGCGCCCGCACACCCTAAACCGGCCGCGTCAAGCACCCAGGATTTTGGGGTGAAAATTTGCCGACTTCCACCCACCAACATTCAGCAGTTCAGGAAGACTTCGAGAATCGAAAAGTGTACGATTTTTGGACAGAAGCGTTCATACGACGACAAAATGGCCCTTTCCCCGAATAGGATTAGCGTTCAAACACCGACAATTTTCTTGCCTGCTCCTACCCGGGCAATCCCGTCGAAAAGCGAACCATTTCCGCGCGGAATTCGCATTCAAACAACGACCTTTTCAGCCCGTCTTCCGAAGGCGAATTGCTTTCAAATGACGCCATTTCCGGGCGCCGCTCTCGGGCGGACGGAAAGTCAACAGCGGTTCGGCACGCTCGCGAACGAACGCCTCTCTTCGTTTTCAAACGAGCGCCTGATTGAGCACACCCTGCGAAAACCAGGCTTCGCCGGAGCAGCGGGCGCGGCGCTCGCACACCCCAAACCCGCAGCGCCAAGGACCCAGGATTTTGGGGTGAACATCCGCCGACTTCCACCCACCAACTTTCAACAGTTCAGGAAGATTTCGAGAATGGAAAAGTGTACGATTTTTGGACAGAAGCGTTCATACGACGACAAAATGGCCCGGTCCCCGAAGAGGATTAGCGTTCAAACATCGACATCTTTTGCCTGCTCCTACCCGGATGGCCGGCGGCCCGGGAGTATTATGCTTCAAGGAGTGAGGAGCCGTGACCACGCGTCAACCCAAGATTCACACTCAACCCGGCCGGGCCGCAGTCCGCATCTTTGCCGCCAACGATCGCCTGAACCAGATACTGATCGAACGCCTTGATCCTGCCGCCTGGAGAGCCAAGCCGCCCGGAAAGGCCCGCACCATTGCGGCCATCTTCACGCACCTGCACAATGTCCGCTGCAAGTGGGTGAGGCTTACCGCTCCGCACCTTAAGGTTCCGGCTCAGCTCCACCGCGCCCACTGCACGCCGCAGCAGGCCGGCGCGGGATTGGCGGAGAGCGCCGCCCGCTGCGCGGAGATGCTCGCCGAAGCGCTGGGCGGTGGTGAGGGCCGCGTCGAAGAGTTTCGCAGAGACGGCTGGGCCCGGCCTTGGCCGGTTGGCCTGGAAATGCTGTGCTACATGCTCTCGCACGAAGCCCACCATCGCGGGCAAGTGTGTATGCTCGCCCACCAGCTCGGATTCCCGCTGCCGAAAGAGGTGGCGTACGGGATCTGGAATTGGGAAAAGGTGTGGAAGGAGTGCGGGTGGGCTGGCGGCCCCGGCTATGATTCTTAGGAGAGATTAACCATCATGATGATCGCGAGCTTGATTGCCGCTGCGGCAGGGTTGACGCTGACCTTCGCAAGTGTGGTAGCTGGGCAGACGAAGGAATCGGCAGAATCGGAGACCGCTCCGCCGAAATTGCTTGTATTGGTGTATCAGAGATTTTCGTTCGACAAAGGAAGCGACCGCGACAAATGGGAAATCGCCGCGGCGCGCGCTTGCCGAAACCTCGCGGTTCCGAATTCGTGGATCGTGCTTGAATCGGTTACCGGCGAGCCGGAAGTGCTGTCGTTCGATCCCTTCGATTCGTTTGAGCAATTGGAAAAACCCGTCGCCGAGTGGGGGCCGATCTTCGCGGCTCACCCGGAGCTGGGACGGCTTCAAGCGCAGATTAACGCCGCTCTGGCCAGCCAGCGGACGGTGATCGCCTTGCGGCGAGACGACTTGAGCTACCGCGCGAATCGCATCGACCTCTCGAAGGCCCGGTTCTTGCGCGTTCTCGAAGTGCGGCTGCATCCTGGCCGCGACAACGAGTTCGCCGAAGCGTTTCAGAAGCTCAGCGCGGCTTACGTAAGAACGGAATCGGATTTGCCGTGGGTGGTGTATGAGGTGAATCTGGGGATGCCTTCGCCCACGTTCCTGACTTTCGTGCCTATGAAAGGTGTGGGACAAAACGACGATTTGCTGAAGAGGCGGGAAAGGTTGCACCTGGCGGAAAGCGAAGCTGCGGAGCGCGTGCAACAGATTGCGCGCGAAGCGTACGCTGGGACGGAGAGCAATCTTTATGCCATCAACCCCGCAAAATCACACGTATCCAAACAGTTTGCGGCGGGCGATCCGGAGTTCTGGACGCCCAAGCCGAAGGTAACCGCCAAACCCGAGCGGAAGAAGTCCAGAAATTCAAAGGGCACACCCACCAAGCCAAGTAAGTAACTTCAAACGGCGGAGACCTGGAGGGCGGCGGATCTGTCGTCCGACATTACGGCGCGCCGTGCCCCTACCGTTGCGCGATTGGGGACCACGGCGTGCCCGGACGGTTGCACGATTGGGGTGCGGCGTCCTTAATCTGGCAGGTGTTGACAGGTGAGCGATCCAGTTGTACAGTTTGACAGTTGAACTGGATTCCGAGAGTCATGCTATGGACGTTGTTGCCGTAAAGACGAAATTTCAGATCGTGATCCCCCAGCGCATTCGCGAACAGGTGGGTGTGGATGTTGGGGACCTTCTTGAGGCCCGGGTCGAGCGCGGCAAGATTACGTTCACGCCCAAAAGGCTCATCGACCGGCACTTGGCCGAAGGACTTGACGACCTCAAGCACGGCCGGACCCATGGCCCCTACTCCACCGCCGATGAGGCGATTGCTGCGCTGGAGTCGCGCGCCAGGGGCCGCGCCAAGAAACGGCGCGCGTGAAGCTGCGCTTCACCGGGAGGGCGGATCGGGACTACGCCGGCCTTTCCGCTCAGGTCCGCAAGGCGTTTTCGAAACAACTCGCCTTTCTTCTTAGCAACCTTCACCACCCCTCGTTGCACGCGAAAAAACATGACGAAGGAGCCGATCTCCGGCAGGCTCGCGTTACGCGGAGCCGGCGTTTTTACTTCAAAATCGCGGGCGATGAGTACGTGATCCTCTCAATCATTCCGCACCCCAAGTGAAACCCGGGAGGTACCGCAATCCCCGCAGCGCGGGGGATGCGGCTTTTCTTTAAGAGAAGAGCCGGAGAGTCCCTGCAGCGGAGAAACTTTGCCGTACGTTACTTTAGGCAGGTGCGCTAGGGAATACGACAAAGGCAAAGCGGGCGAGATGGTGCTTGCCCCGCTCTTCTTGACCCTGTTCAACGATGGAGCGGGCCTGGTTGGGCGCGGGGGTGCAGGTCACGTTGCGCCGCCACCTTTCCGGCGCTAGAATGAGGCGCCACTAAACGTAGCCGTTCGTTAAAGCGTCGTGTTCACTGCGGCTCAACCCGCCCGCCACGCGTTGCGTCCGGCGGCAACGCTCGCCCTGGCGCTCGTCTGCGGCGCTTTCGGCCCTGGGCGCATCGAGAGGGCGGCGCGCGGCGCCACACCCGGAGCCGGCACTGCGGCGCACAACGATGGGGCTGGCCTCACCAACGCTGCTGCCCCCGCAAACGCGGCGCCCCTTGCCGATAACCGCGACAGCCTGGGCGACGGCTTTCCGGACGCGGTCCGCCTGGCTCGCCCCGAGGACCGCGTCACCTTCGTACGCTGGGTAACCTATCTGGCGGAATCGCAATACTACTCACCCTGGCTCGGGGCCTCGGCCGAGATTCACGACTGCGCCGGCCTGATCCGGTTCGCCTACCGCAACGCGCTGGCGGCCCACAACGCGGCGTGGCGCCGGTCGATTGAAACGGGGCCGGCCGTCGCGGCTGAGGGCGGAGCGGCCGGGGCCACCGGCGAAAACGGGGCCCAGCCCGATTTCGGCGATCTGCGCGAGTTCACCTATCCGGAGTGGGCTCTCGGACCCGCGCTATTCCGCACGCGGGCGGGGCCGCTCGCGCCCGGCGATCTCGCCCGCGGGGCCTTCGCCCAATTTGCAGACGCGGCTGCGCTTCTGCACTACAACACCTTCTTCGTTTCGCGCGACGTCCGCGCCGCGCGCCCCGGCGATCTGCTCTTCTATAACCAGCCGGGCCAGAACGAAACGTACCACTCGATGCTCTTCGTGGGCCGGTCGTATTTTCAGCCTGACGGGACGGACTGGGTGGTGTACCACACGGGCGATCTGAACGGGCGGTCCGGCGAGATTCGCGAGGTTGAGCTGCAATTGCTCCTGCAGCATCCCGACCCGCGCTGGCGGCCGCTCGCCGCGAACCCGCGTTTTTTGGGCGTGTACCGCTTCGAGCTGTTGCGATGAGAGATGCTCTTTCACCACGGAGAACACGGAGCGCACGGGGGACGGACCGTGCCCGCCACGGGCTCCGCAGGCTCGCGCGGTTGTTAGCGCTGCTGCTGGCCGCGCTCCCGGCCGCCGCCTTCGCGCAGGAGTCCGCCTCCACTGAGCCCTTCTTCGCGGTGTCGTCGAGCCAGACTTATTCGCCCACGCAGCAGCCCAAAGTCTCCGTCGAATTCCGGCAGGTGGACCACCTCGATTTCCGCGTCTATCGAGTGAAAGATCCCATTCAGTTTTTCGCCAAGTTGCGCGACGCGCACTCCTTCGGCAGCGAGAAACAGGAACTGGCGCGCGAGAAAACGTGGCTGGAAAGTTTTCACGACTGGAAGCGCGACCTGCGGCTCAGCATCCGCGACTTCTTCCGCGGGCAGCTTCAGTATGAGACGCGCTACCGGCGAAGCGAGGCCGCCCTCCGGAAACGCGAGAAGCAGAGGCGAATCCCGCTCGACGTGACGGCCTACGCGCAAGTGCCGCTGCTCAACCGCGAGCAGCTCGTGGTGGGGTGGCGCGAGCTCCTGCCCAAGACCCGCGGCTCGGAGCGTGAGGAGATTCCGGTCGATTTGCACCAGAAGGGGCTCTTCCTGGTGGAGGTTGCGAACGGCGGGCTGCGCGCTTACACGCTGGTGATGATCACCGAGTTGGCCATGGTGTCGAAGAGCTCGCCGGGCCAGATCCTGCTTTTCGTCGCGAATCGCGACTCCGGCGCCCCGGTGCCGGGCGCCACCACGGTGGTTTTCAACAACCACCAGGAGGCCGCGCGCGGAGCCACGGACGCCTCGGGCGTATCGCTGCTGACCTTCGAGAAGATCAAAGTGCAGGACGCCATCATGGTGGCGCAGTCGGCGGACGACGTGGCGGCCACCAGCCTGGAATCCTGGTGGTTCGGGGATACGTCGGCCACCAGCGTCCTAGGCTACGTTTACACGGACCGCCCGGTGTACCGTCCCACCCACGAGGTGCAGTTCAAGGGCATCCTGCGCGCCCAACGGGCGGGCGAGTTCAGCCTCGACCTCCCCGGCCCCGTGGCCGTGGCCGTGACGGACCCCACCCAGAAGACCGTGTATCAGCAGACGCTCGACCTTTCGCCCTTCGGCTCCTTTCACGGCTCGCTCACCCTCAGCCCGCTGGCCGCGCTCGGCGTCTACCAGATTGTGGCCCACGTGGGCGACAAGTCCGTCTACGGTTCGTTCGAGGTGCAGGAATACAAGAAGCCGGAGTTCGAGGTGACGGTCTCGACGGACAAACCGCGCTACCTGCAAGGTGAGAGCATCGCAGCCACCATCGAGGGCCGCTATTACTTCGGCGCGCCGGTGGCGAACGGGAAGGTGAAGTATTCGGTATTCCGGTCGGGCTACCAGTTTCCCTACTGGCAAATTCTGTGGGGCGACGAAGAGTTCGAGGGAGACGAGGGCGAAGGCGGGTACGAGGAGGATTATTACGGCCAGGAGATCAGCCAGGGCACCGGCCAGCTTGACGCGGAGGGCCGCCTGACCGTAAGGGTTCCCACCGAAGTCGACGCCGACGGCAAGCGGGACGCACGGTACAGGATCGAAGCGCACGTCACCGACGCCAGCAACCGCGAGATCACCGGCGGCCGCGGCGCGCTCGCGACGTATTCGACCGTGGTGCTGATTCTGAGCACGGACCGCTACGTGTACCGCGCCGGCGACCCGGCCGACATCACGGTGCGCACGCTCGATTACGACTCGAAACCGGTGTCCACCACGGTGGATCTTGGGTTTTACACCTACGAGCCGGAGAGCGTTCCGTGGCAGCCCTGGCGCCCCGCCGCCAACCGCAAGCAGCTCGCCAGCGCCATGGTGAGCACCGACGCGCAGGGTGTGGGCCATTATCGGTACACGGTTCCTCCGGCCGTGAGCGGAATCACCCTGGAGGGGACCGCGCTCGATTCCAACCAGCGCCGGGCGCACTTCGATACCAGCCTCTGGGTGGCGGGTGTGGAATACGGCGAGATGGCGGAATACCAGCGGCCGGAAATTTATCTCGACAAGCATTCCTACCGGCCGGGCGACACCGCGCACGTGCTGATCGTCACCCATCAGCCCGGCGCCCAGGTGCTGGTGACCACCGAAGGCCAGCAGGTGTACACCTGGGCCCTGCACGCGGACCAAGGCGGCTCGCTAACGGTAGACGTCCCCATTGAAGAACGCGACGAGCCGAACTTTTTTGTGGGCGTCGCCTTCGTTAAGGACGAACAGCTCTACGAGGCCAACAAGAATGTGCCGGTGCCGGCGGCCGACAAGATTCTGAACGTCACGGTTGAAACCGACAAGGCGCAATACAAGCCCGGCGAACGCGTGACGTACACCCTTCGCACGCGCGACCCGCAAGGGAAGCCGGTGAGCGCCGAGGTGAGCCTGGGCGTGGTGGACGAAGCCATCTACGCCATCCGGCCGGACTCCACCGCCGCGCCCGACAAAGTGTTTTACGCGCGCACCTGGGACCAGGTGCAGACGCAGTTTTCCACGGTCTACTGGTTCACGGGCTATTCCGGCACCCAGCGCATGCAATTGGCGCGGCTGCGCGCGCCCACCCAGCTTGCCGACTTCAAGAATCCGGCCCAGCTTGTGCAGCCGCAGGTGCGCAAGTATTTCCCGGACACGATTTACTGGATGCCGGCACTCATGACCGACGCCGCCGGCGAGGCCCAGGCCACGTTCACCTTCCCCGACTCGCTCACCACCTGGCGGGCCACCGTGCGGGCGGTAACCAAGAATACGATGGTGGGCCAGGTGACCGGGAAAGTGATTACGCGCAAGAACGTGATCCTCCGTCTCGAGGTGCCGCGGTTCCTGACCCAGGGCGACACGCTCACCGTGACCGGCATCGTGCACAATTACCTCGACCACGACACCGCGGCGCACGTTTCGCTCGCCGTGAAGGGCGTGGAACTCGAGGGAGCGGCCGAAAGCACGGTGAACGTGCCCCGTAACGGCGAGGCCACGGCCACCTGGACGGTGCACGCCTCGGGCATCGGCACCGCGGATTTTCTCGGCAAAGCTCTCACCGACGAAGAGTCCGACGCGCTGGAGCTCGCCATCCCGGTACGGCCGTGGGGACTGCAATTGAACGCGGCCCTGGCGGGTTCGCTCGGCGCCGGCAAGGCCGACACCACCGAGACCGTCACGTTGCCTTCGGACGTCAATCCCGACGCCTCGTCGTTGCGCATCGATCTCGCACCCTCGGTGGCGGGGACGCTGATGTCGGCGCTCGACTTTCTTTCGAGCTACCCTTACGGCTGCGTGGAGCAGACGATGTCGAGCTTCCTGCCCAATATTCTGGTGGCCCAAGCGGTGAAGGAGCTCGGCCTCTCCGCGCCTCCGCCCTCCATCGAGCTCGAAACAAAAATCGCCGCCGGGCTCGAACGCCTTTACCAGTTCCAGCACGACGACGGCGGCTGGGGCTGGTGGGAGACGGACCAGACGCATCCCTTTATGACGGCGTACGTGGTGGCCGGCCTCGCCCAGGCCCGGGCCGCGGGTTACACCATTGACGACGATCGGCTCGAGCGGGGCCGCGACTCGCTGGTGCAACAGATCAACGAGAATCCGCGCGCCGTGCCCGACATTCGCGCCTACATGATCTACGCGCTGGAAACGAGCGTGAAGCCCGGCCTGCCCTTGTCGCAGGCGCTGGAGGAGACCCGCCAGGAGCTTCCCTCCGCGGCGCGTTCTGCGATGGAACAGCGCCAGCGCGATCACACCGCTTACACCGGCCCGCTCGATTCCCATCTCGTGGACGGCGTGGCCAATGCGGGCGACAAACTCTCGCCTTACGGCGAGGCCCTGCTGGCCCTGGCGTTCGACCGCATGAAAGACCCGCGCGCCCCGGAGTTTGCGAAACGGCTCGAGAAAGCGGTGAAAGTCGAAGGGCCGTACGCTTCCTGGAGTTCCCAGCGCGAGGCCCTGCTGGATTTCTCGGAAGACAATTCGTTCGAGGCCACAGCCTACGCCTTGAAGGCGCTTTCCAGCCTCGATCCCAGGAGCGATCTGTTGCCCAAGGCCGCGCACTGGCTGATCGACCGGCGCTCCGACGGCTATTACTGGTTCTCGACGGAACAGACCGCCACTGCGATTCTCGGCTTGATCGACTACCTCAAGGTTTCGGGCGAACTGAAGCCGAACTACACGCTCGACGTCTACGTGAACGGCCAAAAACTGGCGGAGCGGCAAGTGACCGGGAAGGACGTGCAGAATCCCCAGCCGCTGACGCTCGTGGCGAACGCGTCCCAACTGCATGCGGGCGCCAACCAGGTGCGAATCACGAAGAGCGGGCCCGGGGTGCTGTACTGGTCGGCGTTCGCGTCTTATTTCAAGCGCGACCCGAAGCCCGCACCCACGGGTGCGGCCGCGCTCAACGTGATTCGCGAATACTACAAGCTGGTGCCGGAAAAAGACGCCGGCCGGATTGTGTACAGTGAGCAGCCCTTGCAGGGGCCACTGCAGAGCGGAGACGTGATCGAGGTGCGGCTTACGGTGAGCGCCACCGCGGACGAGCAGTATCTGCAAATTGAGGATCCCATTCCCGCCGGGTTCGAGTTCGTGGGGCAGGAGAACCTCTACGAGCTCAAGCAGCGCCCGGCCTGGTGGGATTTCTATTACACCGAGCGCGAATTCCACGACGATCGCGCCGCGCTTTTTTCCACCACGTTCCGGCACGGCCAGGGGCAATTCCATTACTTGCTGAAGGCCGTCGAGCCCGGCACGTACCAGGCGAACCCGGCGCGCGTCCTGCCTATGTACGAGCCGGCGCGGCAGTCGTCCACGCGCAGCGCGACGGTGACCATCGCGCACTAGCGGCGCGCGCAAGACGGAAGCGGGCGGAAGGGGCCTCGAGGCGGGCCGCAGCTCCGGGGTTGATGAAAAAGGTGAACTCGTGCTGAGCAGCATCAAAATCGGCGGGCGGGCCTGGACCGAGAGTCTCGGCGTGCTGGCGCGCAGCCCCGCCTACGTGATCGCCTTAGCGGCCATCGTCGGCCTCTGGGGCCTGGCAGGATACGAATGGCTCTGGCTGCCGGAGTCGTCGGGCTGGGTGCTGGCGCTGGCGCTGGCGTGGGTCCTGGCGCTCGCGGCCCTCGCCGCCGCCTTGCTGGCGGGAACCGTGGCGAGCGTCTCGGCGGTGGCCGCCGGAACGGACCGGCGCCTGAGCCTGCGAAAAATCGTGAGCTTCGAGAAAAAGCGCGTGGGACGCTCAGTACTCGTGGCGCTGGCCGGGCTGGCTCTTGGTTTTGTACTTGACGTGCTCTTCGGTTGGATCAACGGGCGCGCGCTCGAAGCCGCGTCGTTCCTCACCTTTCACACCCAGCAGCCGGTGAGCTATATGCTGATCGGGAAAATCCTGTGGGTCCTCGAAGCCCTGGTCTGGATCGCGTTCGCGGGCTTTCTGATTACCTGGTTGCTCGCGCTCTCAAACCCGCGGCCTCCCGCGGCACCGCGCACCCCTGCTACGGCGCCCGCCCGCTCGCTGGGCATAAGCGTGTTCGTCACCAGCGTCTTGAGCGCGGGCATATTCGGCGGACTCGCCTGGCGCGTGGCCATCTGGCACCCGGCCGTGAAAGCAGGTGGCTGGGACTACGCCCAACTTGCGATTCGAACCGGCGCCGCGCTGCTGCTCCTTTCGCTGGGCTGGCTCTTCTGGGCGCAGGCTATTGCCCGCCTCACGCGAGCGCCCCTCACGGAGCCAGCGGCTTCGCCTCCTCCTTCTTGAGCCAATCCAGATCGCTCGACGACGGATGTTCGAGCACCTGCCACAACGCCTTCGTGCCTCGCCGCTCAGCGAGACTGCGCACCAGACGCGCCGATCGGGCGTAGGCCGCGCGCATCTCCGCTGCGGATTGCGCCCGCGTCACGCCTTCGCCCAAAGTGCGCGGACCGGCCGCGAGGCTCGGCCCGTTGTCGATGCGCTCTCCGGTGAGATAGAGCACGAATCCTTCCTCGAACCATTCCGGCACCCCTGGAGCGCGCAGCCGGTGAAGCGTGAGGTGCGTCAGCTCGTGTCGCAGCGTCGAATCGAGGATGCGCTTGCCGGCGAGGGTGGCGAGCGGCTGGAGAGAGATCGACTGGCCGTCGCTGCTGCCGGCCGCCCATCCCGGCTCGCCGGTGGCGCGGATGAATTCCGCGGTTGTATTCCAGGTCAATACGCGAGTTCGGGCGGCGACGGGGCGGGCCCGCTCTGCAAGCACGGTGCGCCACTTCTCGAGCTGGTTCAAGGTGCCACTGACCCACGGTTTTTGAGCCTCGGGGTAATCGAGCTCGAAATGTTCGCTCGACGCGACGGGGTCCTCCTCGGATTTCGGCGCGGGCGCGAATTCAGCCACCGTCGCGCCGGGAAAATAATGCGCGAGAATTTTCTGGTAGCCGATGCCGAGGCCGGCCATGGCGTCGGCCCCGGCCTGGCAGAGTCCGACCCCGTGCCCCAGGCCCCGGCCGCTGAATACGAGCGTGTCCCCGTGGCGCTCGACGCTGTAAAGGTTGCTCTTGAGCGTGTCCCAGCCGAGCCGCCGCCCCACCGCATAGCGGAACTGGTTGGCGTCAATCGAGAGCCGGTCGCCCGCCAGCACCTCCAGGCTGCGCGCACGTCCCGATGAGTCGCGCGAGGCCACGCTGAGGCCGCGCAGGGAGCCGCGAACCGGCAGCCGCAACTCGCCGCGCAGGATCGAAGCGACGTAGTCTAGCGAAATCGTCCGCTGCCAGTTAGCATGCGCGCTGCCGGCGCAGTAAGGATCGGGGGCGCTCCGAAGGTAAGGCAGGGCGCGATCCGGCCACACTTCGGCGGAGGACTCCGTGACGCCTCCGCAATCGGCGGTGAAATACGGGTCGGCCAGCCGCCCGCGATACTCGAGAACTTCATCACGCGTGCTGAAGACGGCGTCGATGATCGCGGGCGAATATTGCCCTTCCGTGCCGCCCGGCAACCGGAACACCTGGCAGTGCGTGAGCGAGCAGAAGTCGAATCCGCGCCCGCGGTGGCGCCCTCGATAGCGCAGAGCCCAGGTGCGCGCGAGCACCGCCATGGCCTGAAGCGCCGCGCGGTTCCTGAGCACCGAAGCCTCTCCCGCCAGCACGCCTTCGACGTAGGTATCCAGATCGACCGTGACCGTCCGCGGCGGCGGCGAAGGCCGTCCGCGCTCGCGGCGAGCGGCGCTCTCGGGGCCTGGTATGAAGGACAATTGAACGCGGAACTCCTGAGCCCGCGCAGGCTGCGGCGCAAGCGACAAGAGCCAAAGTGCGCCGATGAGACAAGCCCTGCGCCTCAGCATGGCCATCAGCCCTGCCCCGAGCGCTCCGCACACGGTCCGCTTCGCCATGAGATGACGCGCCTAGTTCCGCTCCGCCGCGAAATAGCGGCGAAGGAATTTCCCCGCCAGCGGGGCTGCGCTGTGCGCCCCGGTGCCTCGCTCCAGAAAGACCACGAGCGCGATTTCCGGCCGTTCGGCAGGGGCGAATGCGACGAACCAGGCGTGGGTGGCGCCACTGCCGTCAAGCGCCGTGGCGGTGCCGGTCTTTCCGGCCACCCGCACGCCCGGCACGGCCGCCGCCTGGCAGGTGCCGAATTGGACGCAGGCCACCAAGCCCTCGGTAAGCGTGTTGTACGTTGCGGCCTTCAGCGTGACGCGTCGCACAGGATCGGAGCCGTGCGGCGCGGTTTTGCCCGTCCACAAGCCCCAGGCTGCGCCGCGATTGGCGATCAGGGCGTAGGCCTCGAGCAACTGCGCAGGAGTTGCCACCACGTCCTCCTCGCCGAGGGCCGCCAGCGCCTTCCCTCGCGCGCCGGGCGCCACCCGCACCCGCCCGGGGGCCGTCGGCCTTCCGTCGACCTCGACTGCCGCTCCAAACCCGAAAACCGAGTACCAGTGGATGAGCGTTTCCGCGTTCAGCCGCAAACTGACCACCGTGAAGAAGTAGTTGCACGAGTTCGCAAGCGCCGACGAAAGCGTGAATCCCTCGAGCGCGGGCGGGTGGGCACAATGATATGCCGGGCCGAGCAGCGGGGGCGCGCCCCGGCACACGATGCGGTCGCGGGGCGTCATCAGGCCCTCTTCGAGCGCGGCGGCGGCCGCCACAAGCTTGGCCGCCGATCCGGGAGGGTAGGCGTCCTCAGTGGCCGCCCGCAGGTTCCAAGCGGCCAGAATCTCGCCGCTCGCGGGATTAATCGCAATTGCCGAGCCGCGCCGCCCCGCGGTGAGCGCGTCGAGAGTGGACTGGAGGCTCTTCTGCGCCTCGAGACGCGAGCCGCCGGCGAGCGTCACGGCCACAAATGAAGCAACGATAGCGCGAAGCCAAGCGGCTTTGCCCATTCTGCGAACCCGCATGGCGCAGTGCCTGGCCATGCCCCCTGAGCTTGAATCCGCCGGCGCGGCCCGCAAGCCGGTGAGCTAGTCGATCGGGATGCGGCTCTTGTTCTGGGCCAGCCACTGGTCGAAGGTCTGGAGCGACGAGTTCAGTTTCCGCGAGAGCTCCACGCTGCGATTACCGCAGTAGACCTCCTGGAAGTCGCGCTTGAACTGGAACATGTTGTTGAGATCCTGCGCGCCGGGAAAGCCGAAGCTGCGGTACACGTCGGGCGGCACGGCGTTGTAGTGCACTTCCTGGCCGAGCGCCTTGGTGAACGCGGCCGCCATCTGCGCGCCCGTCAGGTGCTCGCCGGCCACGCCGACGGTCTTGCCAATGAACTCGCCGCCCCGCTTGAACATGCCGTAAACACACCCTCCTATGTCCGCGGCGGCGATGCCGGGGAGCTTCTTGTCGTCCATCGGCATCGTAATGGCCAGCTTGCCGTCCGCGCCGCGCTTCGGTCCCATGCCGAAGTGGATGAAGTTGTCCCAGTAAAACGAAGTGAGCAGGAAGGTGGTGGGCACGCCGAGGTCGCGGAAGAAATGATCGGCTTCAGCCTTGGAATCGAAGTGCGGCACCTTGTACTTGCCTAGCAGGGTGGGCATGCGATTGTCCGAAAGGGGCACATACTTGCGCGTGTCTTCGAAGGTGGACCAGATGGCGTGCTGCAGGCCGGCGTGCTTCGCCGCCTGGGCCATGTTGGCGGCGCTCGCCACCTCTTTCTCGGGAGAAAAGTGCGCCCAGAAAAACGTGACGCAGTAGGCCGCGTAGGCGCCCTGGAAGGCGCGCTTGAGGCTCTCAACGTCATCCACGTCGGCCGCCACCACGTCCGCGCCGAGGCTGGCCAGCTCCCGAGCCTTATCGGAATTCACGTCGCGCGTGAGCGCGCGCGCGCTGAAGCCGCCGCTCGGGTCGCTCAAAATGGCGCGGGCCATGCCCCCGCCCTGCGCGCCCGTCGCGCCTACCACCGCAATGATTTTCTTGTCAGCCATCCGGTCCTCCTTGTGTTCGTAAAGGGCCAAATTGGTCGGCCGCCTGACCGCGCCCAATCGCCGCAGGCACAAGAAAGTATTTCACAGGCACTCCTACGCTGTCGACAATCGGGCGATGCGTGCGACAACGGGTTTGCCTGCTCGCTGCCGCCCCCGTGATATGATTCAGCTTTCTTTGGGGGCAAGAGTCACCATGCGATCTTCCAACCTCACACGCTTTGCTGCTGGAGTGGTTACGACCCTCCTGGGAGTGACCGTTCTGGCGGTCGCGCCGTCCCGCGGCCTGTCGCAGGGCCCACCGCCCCCCGAGACAATTGAGATCAACGCCAGCGCCCCCGCCCATCCCTTTCCCCACTTCTGGGAGCAGATGTTCGGCTCCGGGCGCGCCATCCTCTCCTTGCGCGACAGTTACCGGACCGATCTGCGCGCGGTGAAGCAGGCGACGGGCTTCGGCTATATCCGCTTTCACGGCATTTTCGACGACGACGTGGGCCTGTACAACGAGGACGCGCAGGGCCGCCCGGTTTACAACTTCTCCTACGTGGACCAGATCTACGACGGCCTCCTCGCCAACGGTGTGCGCCCCTTCGTCGAGCTCAGCTTCATGCCCGCCAAGCTCGCCTCCACGCGCTCGCGGCAGGCCTTCTGGTACCGGCCTTACAATTCGCCGCCCAAAAATTCGGAGCGTTGGGGTGACCTCATCGCCAAGTTCGCCCAGCACCTCGTCGATCGCTACGGTATCGATGAAGTGTCGCAGTGGTACTTCGAAGTGTGGAACGAGCCGAATATAGATTTCTGGGCCGGCGAACCCAAAGAGGCCACTTACTACGAATTGTACGATGTAACCGCGAAAGCCCTGAAGGGCGTAAGCCCGCGCCTGCGGGTGGGAGGGCCCTCCACGGCCCAGGCGGCGTGGGTGGACCGCTTCATCCAGCATTGTGTCGAGAACCACATCCCGGTGGATTTCGTCTCCACGCACGTTTACGCCAACGATACCGCGAAGGACGTGTTTGGGACGAACGAGTCCATTCCCCGCGACACCATGGTGTACCGCGCGGTGAAGAAGGTGCACGACCAGGTGAAGGCGTCCTCGCGGCCCGGCCTGCCGCTCATTTTCAGCGAGTACAACGCGAGCTACATGAACGAGGTAGACGTGACAGATTCGGCCTTCATGGGGCCGTGGCTGGCCAACACGATCCGGCTGTGCGACGGCCTGACGGACGTGATGGCCTATTGGGATTTTTCCGACGTGTTCGAAGAGCAGGGCGTGATCAAGCGGCCCTTTTACGGCGGCTTCGGCTTGATGGCCGAAGACGGCATTCCCAAGGCCGCATTCAACGACTTCAAGCTTCTGCACCAGCTTGGCGCCGAGCGCCTGGACGTGCAGTCGGATTCGGCGCTCGCCACCAGGCGGGCCGACGGGTCGCTCGCCATCGCGGTCTGGAATTACGCCCCGCCCTCGCTGCCGGACGCAAAGCCGCAAGGCGCCGCCCGATCCTTCAAGCTCTCGTTCCACGGCCTCGAAGCGCCGTTGAGCGTGCGCATTCGGGTGGTCGACCCGGACCACGGCTCGCCGCTCGGCGCCTGGGTGGCCATGGGTAAGCCGGACTTTCCCAGCCGCGAGCAGATTCAGAGCCTGCGCGAGGCGGGCGAGCTGCCGTCTGCGGATACCCGCACCGTCACCGCGGACGACCCCACCCTGACCCTCACCCTTCAGCCTCACGCGCTCGCCCTCGTGGAAATCATGCATTGAATTGGTCATGGCGGCTCCGGCTCCCGCGTCAGTTGTCCGTCGTCCGTCGTCGATTCTTAGTAGTTCGACACTCGAAAGTCGAAGCCCGAATTCCGAGTCCCCTGGAGCAGTAGACAACGGACCACTGGCCTGTGACTACCGCCAACCTGCTGATTCCAAAGGTGCGGTGAAATTGGGGGTCACAGGTTATTCAATCCGGCTCCGCCGGAGGCTGCGCTGACAACGGACCATTTGCACCGTACCAATGACTTATGCCCAAAGCCAAGGATGCGGAAAGCGCAGCAGGGTAAGGGCAGGTTTCAAACCCGCCTCGCACCCGACCGTTAAACCGTTTTACTGATTCTAAAGCACATAGTGGCTTCGTTCCGCGATTTGGGGCCTTTTTTCCAGCGCCGGGAGCCTCCGATGTCGCGCGAGTTGCGCCGGGCCGTTCGGGGGCCGTCCCCGCCGTCGCCCTGGACCTCCGAATAGCGCCGCTCGCGGAATCGTAGTTAACTCCTGATTCTAAATGACATTCCAGCTTTGTTATGCCCTCTCTTTTGCAACCTCTCGTTTCAGTGCACGCGGCCCGCTGATGGGGGTTCCCGCAGCAGGCAGAGGTCGACACCAGCCTCACTGAATCCGGATTGCCAGCGCCGAGCGCCAGTCCGAGCGCCGTTTTGATTTGTTGACAGGTTCCACACCCACGATGCCCTGATGATTCATTCTAAAGCACATTCCAGCTTTGTCCCGGAGGAAGCTCCGGTCGCCTTTACGGCCCCACCCTTTTCTACCACCCGACTGGTGCGGGCTGAGGAACCGGCAGCTCGTTGGGTTGCGCCAGCTTCCAACCCGCCACTGCCGGCGTTCGGGCGGCACGCGCGTGGAGGCCGCCGTCAGGCGGTTCCCAGTGGAAGCGGCCTGGGATTCGGGTGTGGATGTTGGCGCGCGGCTCACGGACATGAAAGCCTCCCGAACTCTCCGAGCATGGCCCAGTCTTGGTAATAATTAAGTTTCTTACTGCATGGTAATATTACGCCGCTCAGCGGTATCCTGTCAAGGTGCAATTGCGGTCGATGGAGGAGCGTACGGAGTTCGCGTGTAACCCGCGAGGTGGTAGGAGATGTTGAGGCCACGCATTGCGGCGGCCCTCGGCGCTTTGTTGTACTGCGCACTGGCGATCGCGGCGGGGCGGGATCGTCAGCGGACCCATGCTCCGGACAGCTCGGTCGAGTCCTTCACCGCAAACAATGTTCCGGTGCTCGATGCCCTGCTGAAACTCGGGCGTCAGCAGCACATCGCCTTGGGGATCGATTATGTCGATCTCGCCGCTGCGGAAAGGCCCATCAGCGTGTCGCTGGAGCACGTCACCGTGGCTCGCGCATTGGACGCAATTCTGGCCCATCAGCGCGGCTACGTCTGGGGGCTTGGGGACGGCGTAGTGGTGGTCAGTCAACAGGGTGCGCCCGCGGGCGCCCGAAACCTTCTTGACTTCGTCCTGCCAAGCTTCTCCGTCCGGAGGTGCACACTACAAGAGGCCAGCCATGCGTTGGAGATGGACCTGGGTGTGGCGCTGCACCCGCAGACGAAAGGAATCGTGGGTGACTACAGGCCCGGCAACACGTCCACCATGGTGGGGCCCCTCCACTTGCACGCCATCACCGTGCGCCAGGTATTGGACAGACTGGTCTTAGACGCGGGAGTCGCAGCCTGGATGGCTCAGGTGCCTCCCGCGGACATCCACGAGCTGCCCTCGCGGGGCCTCTGGCGGCTGATCGACTTCACCGACCCGGCCAGCCTGCGCGAAGTTGATCATTTGAGGCAGAGCCTTCGCGGGTACGAGTCGGCGCGTGGCAGGTCGTAAGATGCTGGTTGCGGCGGCGTCACTGTTCTCAGGCCACCGTGTCCAGTCCGCATGCAAGGGGATCACTAGACATGTTTGACCAATACACCATGCGAGCGCGCCAAGTGGTGATGGCGGCGCGCCTCAAGGCTGGGCAACGCGGTGCGGGCGCCATCGAGACCGATGATCTCCTCGCAGCGTTGGTCATCGAGGACCAGGGCGACTTCCCCAAGATGATGTTTGAGCTTCGTGGGCACCCCATTTCGGCGATTCGGGTTGACCCTCAGTCCCATTCTCCATTTCTAGACCCGGCTCTCGCCAGCAGCCTGCTGGCCCGAATCGAGGCGCTTCTCCCGCGGTCGCAACCGGTTCCCACGGCGCAGGACATGCCCCTCTCGGAGGGCGTTAAGCACGCTTTCGAGGCGGCCGCCGCCCTGAAGGATGAACTGAAGCAAACCAGAGTGGGCCCGTTGCACCTGCTGGCCGCCGCGGTGGGCGACGAGATAAGCCAGGGAGCACGAATCTTCCGGGAAGCCGGAATCACTCCTGGAAGCGTCCTTCAGGGAATAAGGGAAGAGTCGGGATAGCAAGCGGGCTCGCCTGCTGCACCGGCCCGCGCGACCTGTAACATCGGGCGCGGCGCATGCCGGAGGATGCCTTCGCAGGGGATCTCACCGAATGAGGCGGGCCACGACTCCAACTGTGGCACAGGCTTTGGCGAGTGCGACGTCAGCCGTAAGGAGCGGGCAATCCAGCACTGCAGCCGCCGCCACGTGCAAGGCATCCAAGGTTCGGAGCGGGACTGTAAACGTGGCGAGCCAGTCGCGCGCCCTCATGAAGTGCCGGCTATCCAACCCCAGCCGGATGTACATACCCGTTTCCAAGTGGGACTCGAAGACCGCACGGATTCGGTGCGCGTCCGCAACCCGCATTTCGCGGTCGCGCGCCTTGCGGGCGAGCGCGGAAGCCAATTCCACTTCCACGAGCCAGCTAATCGCGCGCTCGCTCTCTCCGCGCAACGCCCGTTCGGCGCGGGCGCTCAAGGGCTCGGGGCAGTAGTAGGCTGCCAGCACGCTGGTGTCCACGTAAATCAATAGCGGCTGCTCCGGCGTGCTTTTCTAATATCCTGGCTCAGTTTTCGCCCCTGAATCCTGACCGAAGCTCGAAGGCAGCTTAGATCGGGGAGGGGCGCAGTCTGCCGCTCGGGTGGCACGAGTCTCCCGACCTCAACGCCTCGGCGCATCACCACGACCTCATCGCCAGCCGCAGCCTGATCGAGCAGGCGGCGCAACTGCTGCCGTGCTTCCCGGACGCTAACCCTTTGAGTGCCCATGCCAAACCTCCGTGTACATTCTAAGTGTACACGCAACACGAGCCCAACTGCAAGCACCGCACACTCCGCCGTGCGAGGATCAGGCCGGGCTGCCGTTCAACCCGGGCATGCGTCTTCCACGAGCGGTTATGCGGGTCGGTGGACTCCCTCCGAATGCACCGGCGAGGTCCTGAGCAAGTTGCTCGAGCAGCCGCCTCCTCGATGCCCTCGAAGACGCTCGATCGCCCGGAACGCGCGCTATGATGGTTCCGGGTCGTGGCGGAGGCATCAGCCTGCAGCCGTCCGCGCCACCGCCACTCAAACGTTTCGGGCTGGGCTTCGAGGGTCGATGCTACGCCCGAGGGGGATCATGCCATGTGCCGCCGTCTGCGTGTCGTGTGTTCGTCGTTCGTGCTTGTTCTGTTGTTCGCTGCCGCCGGCCTTGGGGCGGCGGACCCGCCCGTCAAGGTTCAGGTTCAGTGGGGCAATGTGATTCGCGTCTCGCGAACCGAGCCCACCTTGTTGTTAGGCTCGTCGCCGATGACGATGCGCGGCACCCCGCTGCACGACCAGATCCTTCAGAGGGTGAAGGATCTTGGCGCCAACGACGTGCGCTACACGGGAACCGGTTACCTCTTTCCCCACATGGGCATTGCCGAGCTGGAACCGCCCACGGCCACTTCAACGTCCTGGGACTTTTCCCACATCGACCCGGTCGTCGAGGATGCGCTGGGGGCGCTGGCGGGGCATCCCGTGGTGCTGAACTTCACCACCATCCCGGAGTGGATGTTCAAGACGCCGAAACGGGTGGCCTATCCCGCGGACCTGACGAAAGTGGACTGGGATTACGAGCAAGGCAAGGAGCTGCGCGATCCCACTTATCGGGAAGTGGCCGATTATTTTGCGCGCGTGGTCTCGTGGTACGTGCAGGGCGGATTCACCGACGAGCGCGGCAAACGGCACGAATCGGGGCACCACTACAAAGTGGACTATTGGGAAGTGTTCAACGAGCCCGACCTCGAACACCAGTTCAGCGTGGAGACCTACACCAGACTGTACGACGCCGTCGTGGAAGCGATTCACAGGGTCTCGCCGCAAACAAAGTTCGTGGGCATTTCGCATTCGTACATCGGCGCCCATCCGGAGTACGTCACCTATTTCCTCAACCCCAAGCATCACAAACCCGGGATTCCGCTCGACATGATCTCGTACCACTTCTACGCCGTACCGAACGCCGACGAGCCTCCCGAGGCACAGCAGTTCACCTACTTCGACCAGGCCGACCGGTTCCTGGAGGACGTCGGCTACATTGAAGCCATTCGCAAAATGCTCTCGCCCCGCACGGGGACCATGGTGAATGAGATCGGCACCATGCTTCCGGACGACTGGGCGCAGACGAGCCCCGGTTACGTTTTCAAGCCCATTCGGCCCGACTACTGGAATCTCTCGGCGGCGACTTTCGCCTACGTTTTCGTGGGACTGGCGCGTCTCGGCATCGATGCGGCGGGCGAATCGTCCATTCCCAACGCGCCCGGCATGTGGCCGAGCATCGCCATGCTCGATTGGGACACAGCCCAACCGAACGCGCGCTACTGGGTGCTGAAGCTGATCCTCGACAACTTCCGGCCCGGCGACAAGCTGGTGGAGAGTTCCAGCGATTCGGGATACGTCACGGTGCAGGCGCTCGTGACTCCAGGTGGAGAACGGAAGGTGCTTCTCATCAACAAGCGCGAGCGGGAGTTCGAGGTGGAGCCGCCCGAGCCCGCGGGAGCGAATGTGGAAATGATCGACCTCGCCACCGGCTCGAACCCGCCGGCGGCCATCCCGATCGCAGGCTCAAGTTTCAGGCTCGGGGGATTTGGCGTAGCGGTGGTGACGCTCGCGAAGTGAGGCGAGCGCGAGACTGGCCGGGCCCATCCGACGCGGAAATAAGCTTGGAGGTAGCAACGGGATCAGGCGCCCGATTTCGGGGCATGACGACGACGGGGACTGACATCCCGCCGCGTGCAGGTGTATTGTGCAAGATGTCTTGTTCGCCGACCGATCCTTGAAGGCCCGCCAAGACGCTTCGGGCCGAAGGGGGCTGCGGCCGAGATTCTGCGGGGAGGATTAATAATGAGGACCCGATCTTTCTCTCCCTACCTTGCCAGTGCGCTTCTACTCGTGCTCGCCGGCGTGCCTTCGAGCAGACTTCTGGTGGCGACCGGGAAACCGTTGCCGCTCGGAACGGCAACAGGGATGCTGGTCAAGTGCGCGCCGGGCGGATTGCAAGCTACCGCCTGTTATGACCTGGATATCGGCTGCGCGGCGGAAGGCATCGCACCCATCACCGCCAGGCTCAAGGTCATCGCGCCGATGGGGACGCCCATCGGCACCGTCACCTTCGCCTCCGGAGGCGGCGACATGGGGTTCTACGAAACCGCGTTCTATTACGGCGGTACAGCCATCGAAGATGTGGTTGCCGCCGGGTATACGGCTGTTGAGATCGCCTTCAATCACAACTCGGCCGGTTGGCTCACCGGGCCCGGCGGGCCGCTGAATCTCTCCTGCCGTTACGCCACCGCCAACCAGTGGATTTACACCAACCTCCACCAAGGGGGAGGCGCAGCGCCGTTCTGCCCCACCGGCAACAGCGGGGGCGCCGGCGCCATCGGCTACGCCTTGGCCCACTACGGCATGGGCAGTGTCTTCGCGATGGTGGAGGCCACGAGCGGCCCGGTGTTCTCGCGCCTGGACTACGGCTGCATCTGCAACCGGCCGGTGACAGCGACGCCCTGCGGCGAGGGGCTGTTGAGTTGGTGTTACGGTCTGGGGAATGCGGAGAAGTTCGTCGACCCCGCCTACGGCAACACCTGGTGTTCCACCGCCGTGGAGACCCATAGCACCGCCCACAAGGGGCAATTCTTCTACGACAGCATTGACTCTTCGACGGCGTCCTACACCTATCCCACCACCGACGTGCACGTGGTATTCGGCGGCCAGGACTCCACCGCCGCGGTGCCGCAGGGCACGGACTGGGTGGACTTGATCACCACCAAGAAGAGTATCGACTGTGTGGCCGACGCTGGCCACGCACTGCCCGAGACATTGGACGGCGCCGAGAAAGTGGCGAACGACCTTATCGATTACTGCAAGATCCAGTAGGCGTGGGTGGCAGCCGAACCCCTCCCGCCCCGCTGAAACCGTGCGCGTACCCCGGATTCGAAAGTATGGCCACAGCGGGCGCTTCGGCAACTGGGCCCGCGGCCGTCGGTCGCGGCGAGACTGACCGCGGCGCGGAACCTCCAGCGCAAGTGATAGCCATCTCTGCCCTCTATTACGTAATTCCCCGCAATGAACGTAATCTCCCGCATGGGCTCGTAGCTTAAGATTCTCCATAATGCCAGCGAAGCATCAGGCGGTTAGAGCGCGGCGGGATGCGCGGTGCCCCTCCGGGAGCCTCCCGAAACTCGAGACGATCCCAGGTCCTATCCTACACAGCCGCTCAACGCTCGTTTTGTGTTTAAGAGTCCGCTCGTGCCTGGATTTAGGGTAGAATGCAGCCCGCACTTCCAGGCCCCAGCCGAGCGTCGAAGGGAGTCTCACGCGGATGAACATCCTGCTGTACAATCCCGACAACGAAGTCACCAACAATTTCATGCCGCACTTGTGGATGTTTCTTCTCAAGTCGCTCACGCCTGCCCATCATAACGTCTTCCTGCTGGACGGCAACGCGCGCCGCATGAGCGAACCGGATCTGGTGCAGTATATCCGGGAGCATCAGATCGGCTTGGTGGGGATTGGCGCCATGACGCGCATGGCCGCGAAGGCCTACCGCATGGCCGACGCCGTGCGCGCCGCGGGCGTTCCGGTGGTGATGGGCGGACCTCACGTCACCGAGGTTCCGGACGAGCCGCTGGGCCGCGATGGCGGGCCGCGCCACGCCGACGCCATCGCCCTCGGCGAAGCGGACCAGACGTGGCCCCGGATCGTGGAGGACGCCGCGCGCGGCAATCTGCAGGAGGTTTACCTGCCCGTGGACGTCTCGGGCAAGGAAGTGAAGCCTTCGCTCGACGACTACCCGGAGATTCCTTGGGATCGCATGGACCTCGACCAGTTTGACCTGATCCGGCGCTTCCCGCCGCTGGTGCGGCGCTTGCTCACCCGGCTCGGCATGACCTGGCAGAGCTTCCACCTCATCCCCATCGAGTCGGGCCGCGGCTGTCCATACGGCTGCGAATTCTGCACCGTGACCGGCTTCTTCGGCGACTCCATTCGCTTCCGCTCGAACGAAAGCGTGGTGAACGAGCTTCTGCTGCTGAAGTCGCTCGGCAAGCGCAGGCACGGCCAGATCGCCGTCTTCTTCATCGACGACAATCTGGCCATCAACCCGCGGCGGATCAAGTCGCTATTGCGCGAGATCATCGCCCGCGACGCGCAGCTTCCGTGGGTGGCGCAGATCAGCATGAACCTGCTGCGCGACGAAGAACTGGTTTCGCTGATCGCCGAAAGCGGCGGCAAGTGGATCTTTATGGGCCTGGAGTCGATCGACCCCGAAAATCTGAAGAGCGTTTCCAAGGGGTTCAACAAGCCCGCCGAGTATGGAACGATCCTCGAACGTCTCCAGAGGCACGATCTCTACGCCATTACTTCGTTCATCTTCGGAATGGACGGCGACCGTCCCGGCGCCGCCGATCGGACGCTGGAGCAGATTGGCACTTGGCCGCCCGGGCTGCCGGTGTTTGGTCTGCTGACGCCTTATCCCGCCACGCCCCTCTACGACAAGCTCGCCGCATCCGGCCGCTTGACGCGGCCCAGACACTGGCTGGACTTCAAGCCCTTCGTGATGGCCCACACTCCGCTGGGACTCACGTCCGAGGGTGCGGAGGCTGAGGTCCGGCACGCCTGGCAAGGCTCCTACTCGCCCCAGGCCATCGCCTGCGCCCTGAAAAAGCTGAAAGGCAAGCCCCTCGCCGATCGCCTCATCCACCTCTGCTCGCGCCTGGCCTTTCGCGGCATCTATTTCCCTCAGATGAAGCGCCGGCAGTGGGTGCGGCTCCTCTTCGAGAACTGGGGTCCCATCCTGGACACGGCGCGGGAAGCGCTGGCGCTGAAGCTCAAGTGGCAGCCGGCACGCGAACCCGCAGAGCCGGAAGAGGGCGAATTAACCGCGTAAAACGCTGCCCCAGGCCGTGACGCCGGAAGCGCTTTCGGCACAGAGCAGCCCGCTTGCCGGGCACTTGGCAAGTTGCCGCTCCTTCGCGCGCGCCACCTCTGATCCCTTTCCCTGTTGCTCAGACCTCCGAACCCGGAGCAGAAAGGCGATGAACCGTCTCGGGTTCCGGCCCGGCCGTCTCGCCCGCCAGTTTCGCCGGCGATTGCCCCTTGGTTTGACGGCTGTTCGTGCGGACTCTAAAATCTGGATGAGGTCGCCTCTCGATGCCCGCCGCACCACCCCGGGGACCAGACCGCCCGCAGCCGCTGCCGCCCTGGGCCCGTAGCCGCCGAATCTTCGGACAGTTCGTCTTCGCAGTCCTGGTGCTGCTGTCGGGCGGCGCGGGGGTGCTGGCCGGGCTGCTGTTCGTTTACACCACCAGCCTGCCCAAGGTGGCGGAACTGGAGAACTACCGCCCCGACGTGATGACCGGGCTTTACGCTGCGGACGGCACGCCGATTGCCGAGCTCGCGATCGAGCATCGCGTGATCGTCACCTACGATCAGATCCCGCCCGTGATGCGCGACGCCGTGCTCTCCATCGAGGACCGGCATTTTGAGAGCCACTTCGGGGTGGACGTGATTCGCATCGTGCGCGCGGCCGTGACGGATCTGATGGAGTGGCGCGCGGCGCAAGGCGCGAGCACCCTCACCCAGCAGCTCAGCCGCCGGCTCTTCCTCACCCCTGAGAAGAACTGGAGGCGTAAGGTGGAGGAGGCGCTGCTCGCCATCCAGATCGAACGGCACTTCACCAAGCCGCAGATCTTCACCATGTACGCCAACCAGATGGAGCTCGGCTACGGCAACTTCGGTTTCGAGGCCGCGTCCGAGTTCTACTACGGAAAACACCTCACCGAGCTCAGTCTGCCCGAGGCTGCCATGCTGGCGGGATTGCCGCAGAATCCCAACATTTATTCGCCTATCCGCCACCCGGACCGCTGCCTGGAGCGACGCAATCGCGTGCTGGAGGCCATGCTCGCCAACGGAACGATCACGCGCGCCCGGTATCGCGAAGCCATCCGGGCGCCGCTCGGGCTGAACGTCCAGCATTGGAACAACAACGTGGCGCCTTATTTTGTGGAGGATGTCCGCGAGTTTCTGGAGAAGCGCTACGGCGAGGAGGCGGTCGAGGAAAAAGGGCTCAAGGTCTACACAACGCTCGACCTCAACCTTCAGCGCTACGCCCAGCAGGCCTTGCAACAGGGCTTGCGCGATGACGACAAGCGCCGCGGCTGGCGCGGCCCGGAGCAGAACATCCTGAGCGCCGCGGCAACGGGCGCCGGCGGCCGTGCGGACACCCTTGAAACTTACGGGAACGCGGACTGGCGTTTGCCGCCGGAAGCCGGGAACCTGGAGCACGGTTTGGTGTTCTCCGTCAGCGCAGAGTCCGCCCTGGTGCGGTTCGGCGATTTCACGGCGCGCCTGACGCCCGCCGACTTCGCCTGGACCCGGAGGTCTGATCCGCGTCAAGTTTTCCACCCCGGGGACGTCGACCTGTTTTTGATCAAGGACGTGAAGGGCCGCGCGGTGCAGGCAGCGCTCGATCAGTACCCGAGCGTGCAGGGCGCTGCCGTGGTGCTCGACAACCCGACCGGAGCCATCCGCGCCATGGTGGGCGGGTACGATTTCAACACCAGCAAGTTCAACCGCGCCGTCCAGGCCGAACGGCAGGTGGGTTCGTCCTTTAAGGTCTACGTGTACACTCAGGCGTTTTTGGACGGCTTGAGGCCCTTCGACACTGTCGTGGATAGTCCCATCAGTTTTCCGTCGTCTTCCGGCGTCTGGGCTCCGCACAACTACGACAACAAGTATGAAGGCACCATCGATCTGGTGCGGGCGCTGGCCGAGTCGCGCAACGTTCCGGCGGTGCGGCTGCTGGCACGGGTGGGCGTCGACCAGGTGATCAAGCTCTGCCGGCGCTTCGGCATCACCTCCCGGCTGGTGCCGAATCTGCCGCTGGCCCTCGGCGCCTCAGACCTTACGCTGCTTGAGCACACGTCGGGCTTTAGCACCTTTCCTGACGACGGCCTGCATATCACGCCGCGCAGCATCGATCGCGTCACCGATTACGACGGCCGCGTGATCGATGAATTCCGGCCCGAGGTGACGGACGTGATCCCGGCGCCCATCGCGCGCCTGATGGTTTCCATGCTGCGCGAAGACATCGACTACCCCACCGGAACCGCCGTGCGGGCCCGCGCCATGGCCCAGAAGTATGAACTGGGCGGGAAGACAGGAACCACCAACGATTTCACCGACGCGTGGTTCGTCGGCTTTTCGCCCGGGATCACCTGCGGCGTATGGGTGGGATTCGACGACCATCGAACCCTCGGCGACAAGGAAGAGGGCTCCCACGTGGCACTCCCCATCTGGATGAAGTTCATGGCCGACGCACTCAAGGACCGGCCGGCGGAGAAGTTCCCCTACGCGCCGCTTCTGAACAGCCCCGAGGTGGTGGACCAGATCCTGGCCAGCAGCGGAACGGAATCGATCCTGGCCGAGCGGGCCGCCTCCTCCGGCAAGCCGCCGAGCGGATCGCCGGCGACGTTCGCGGGGACACCGGCCGCGGCGCCAGCCGCAGCGCCGGGTGGGGCGAACACAGCCAAGTCCGAGGCGGCAAGCCCCTCGCCTGGCGCCACGCCGCATGCCTCGGTTCCGCCAGCCCCAGCGGCTCCCGCACCCGTGCCGCCTCCAAAGCGACCCGCGCAGGATCGCAGCGACCGAGCGCCGGCTCCCGGCGGGGACCCCGCCCCGCCCCAAACCCCGCGATGAGTTAATGATCAGGCCTTGTCGGTGGGCCGGAAGCTGTTTTTCCACGTGCGCCGGCCATTACCTCGCCCTGCGGAAATGATCGTAGCCGCGAGGCGCCAGACGCACCTCGCTGCCGCTGCGGAGCAGCAGCCGAAGGCCCCGGCCGCGCCGGATCTCGCCGATCTGGTGCAGGGCGACGCCCTTTATCGAGCGCGGCAGGCGCCCGGCTCGCGGGCGCGGCACCGTGAAGATCAGTTCGTAGTCTTCGCCGCCGCGCAGGGCAAGCTCGAGCGGGTCCAGGCGAGCCTCGCGGACGGTTTGTTGGCGGGGCCGGCCTGTCGATGAAGTAAGGAGAGTGCCGCTTCGGGGCAAGGGAAGGCTCTCTTCCCGCACAATGGCCGCGCATGCGCTGGCCGCGCAAAGACGGCCCAGGTCGCGTGCGAAACCGTCGCTCACGTCGATGGCCGCGGAGGCGAGGCGGTGCGCTGCAAGATAACGGCCGGTGCCTAGGCGCGGCTCCGGATAAAGGTGCGCACCCAGTGCCTGGCGGACGATCCCGCCGCCCTCCGCACGCCGATTGGTCGTAGAGGCGCGGCGCGCGTTTGACTTGAGCATCTCCAGACCGAGCGCAGCCATGCCGAGACGGCCGGTGACGTAAAGGAGGTCGCCGGGCCGGGCGCCGTCCCGGCGCAGCGCCAACCCGCGCTTGACCTCACCAGCCGCCACAACGTCAACAACGATGCCGCCGCCCTCCGCCACCGCCGTGTCGCCGCCAATCAGCGCCACGCCGTGGCGACGCGCCAATACGCCCGCGCCGTCGTAGAAGCCGCTCACCCAGCTGCGCCGGGTGGCGGGCGGAAAGGCCAGCGAGACCAGAGCGAAGCGCGGCCGGGCGCCCACTGCGGCGAGGTCACTGAGCGCCCTCGCCAGGGCGCGATGCCCCACGGCCCGCGGCGGGTGGAGATCGCGCCGGAAATGGACACCTTCAATGGAGAGGTCGGTGGTGAGCGCGAACTCCGAGCCGCGAGTGACACTCACGATGGCCGCGTCGTCGCCGATTCCGAGGCGCACATTTGTCGCGCGGTCCGGCCAGCGGCGCTGCAACCAACGCACGAGATCGTCCTCATTGCGAAAAGGCACTCCAACTCCTCGCGCCCCGGGCTCGCGATTTGGCTTCAGACATCGGTCTCGCGGCGGCGCTTGCTGAGACGCTTCCTCCTGGTCTGAACCTGGCCACGGCCCTTGCTCTTTGCCTTAAGGCGAAGCTGCACCGCGGCGCTCGTCAGTTCGCGCAGGGCGTCGGCGGCGATCCAACGCGCGCTCGGAGTGCCGAGAGCGCGGATCTCGCGAGCTTCGCGCACGGCCACGCGGTTCAACCTCAAGTTGCGCTTGCCGATTTCCCGCAGAGCCCAGTTGACTGCCTTCCGGACGAAGTTTCGCGGGTCTCCCGACTCACGCCGAATCGCCGCGAGAAACCTCTTGAACCTGGCATCGGCCGCGCCGCGATCGTGGCGCGCCAGGGCGGCCATGAGCGCGAAGCCGGCGCGCTTTTCAAATTCGCGCTCGCGCCGGCTCCATTCGAGCGCCTTGCGCCAGGCGAAGGGCGTCTTGTCGAAGAGCTCGAAACAGCAGCCGTCGCAGACGGCCCAGGAATCGAAATCGCGCACCCACCTCTCCGCCTGCGCTTCGGTAACGAGCGTGGCGTCATCAATCAGTGCTGCGATGCCGCGCGCTTCCAGAATGCCCGTCTTCCAGAGCGCCTGGGCGAGGGCGTGGCTGCGGCCGATCTCCCGCGCAAGTTTTCGTTGCGGAAGTGTGGAGACGCCGAGCGCGTTGTTGGTGGGAATGGCGAAACGGGCCAGGCTGCGCACTACCGCCGCGCTGGCGAGGGCGCGGAGGCGGTCGAGAACTTGTTCTGCGGTCATTGGCCGGCAATTCGGTGAGCGTGCTCGGAGCAGGCGCAAAGTCCGAGATCATCGTCCCGGAAGGGCGTTAGGTCTTGCGGTAGAGCAGCGCCTTTTTCACCTGGCCGATCGCCCGGGTGACGTCGATGCCACGCGGACAGGCTTCCACGCAGTTGAAGATGGTGCGGCAGCGCCAGACGCCGTCCGCCGAGCCGAGCACTTCCAGGCGCTCCTCGGCGCCTTCGTCGCGGCTGTCGAAGATGAACCGCGCCGCGTTCACGATGGCGGCAGGGCCCACGTAGTCGGGGTCCCCCCAGAAGGAAGGGCAGGAGGTGGTGCACGCCGCGCACAAGATGCACTTGGTGGTGTCGTCGTAGATCTCGCGCTCCTCCGGCGTTTGCAAGCGCTCCTTGTGAGGCGTGGCTGAGTGGGTGATGAAGTAGGGTTTTACCTGGCGGTATTTGGCGAAGAAGCCTTCGAGATCCACCAGCAGGTCCTTGATCACTGGCAGGCCCCGCAAAGGCTCAATTGTAATGGACGCGCCGAGACTCTTCAGGAGCACCTTGCAGGCGAGCGCGTTTGCGCCGTTCACCAGCATGGCGTCGGAGCCGCAGACACCGTGCGCACAGGATCGCCGGTAGGTAAGGGTGCCATCGAGATACCACTTCACGTGGTTGAGCGCGTCCAGCAGCCGGTCCGTGGGCTCGGCCTCGACCGTGTAATGACCCCACCAGGCCTGCTCGTCTTTTTCAGGGTTGAATCGCCGGATCTTGAGGTGGACCTGCATCGGATGCTCCGCCAGTTTGATTCAATAACTCAATGATTCAGTGAATTAATATTTCCTCTCCGTCGGCTGAAATTTTGTAATCGTCACCGGCTTGTAGCGCAACTCGATGCCCTTCGGGGACTGGTAGGCCAGGGTATGCTTCATCCAGTTCGCGTCGTCTCGTTTGGGGAAGTCCTCGCGGGCGTGGCCGCCCCGGCTCTCCTGGCGGGCCAGCGCCCCTTCCACCAGCGTCTCGGCCAGCTCGATGAGTCCGCCGAGCTCAATCACTTCGAGCAGCTCGGTGTTGTACTTGAGCCCGTGGTCCTCGATATTCACTTGCTGGTAGCGATCGCGCAGCTCGCGAACTTTATCGCGCACGGATTTGAGGCCCGAGGCCTCGCGAAACACTCCGGCCTTGGCCATCATTTCGTCCTGGAGCTCATCCCGGATGAGGGCGGCGCGCTCGTGCCCGCTCGAACCCATCAGCGAGGCCACCATGGCCCGGGCGCGTTCCTGCGGGTTGGGCGGCAGCGGCACGCTCTCGTTTTCCTGGATGAAGCGGGCGGCGTGGCGCCCGCCCCGCCGGCCGAAGACGAGAATATCCACCAGCGAGTTGGTGCCCAGGCGGTTGCCGCCATGCACCGAGACGCACGCGCACTCTCCGGCGGCGTAGAAGCCGGGGAGCGGCGTGTTCTTTTCGTCGATCACCACCCGCGCCTCCACGTCGGTGGGAATGCCGCCCATGGCGTAGTGTGCGGTCGGCTGGATGGGGATGAGCTCGGTGGCGGGCTCGAGGCCCATATAGGTGCGCACGAAGTCGGTGATGTCGGGCAGTTTCTTGTCGAGCACCTCGCGGCCCAGGTGGGTGAGGTCGAGATGAACGTAGTTCTTGCCCCCGATGCCGCGGCCGGCCTGCACCTCGCGATAGATAGCGCGCGACACCACGTCGCGCGAGGCCAGGTCCTTCAGGCTGGGCGCGTAGCGCTCCATGAAGCGTTCATTCTGGCCGTTGCGCAGCACCCCACCCTCGCCGCGCGCCGCCTCGCTCAGCAGAATGCCCAACTTGTAAATGCCGGTGGGATGGAACTGGAAGAATTCCATGTCTTCCAGAGGGATCCCGCGCCGCAGCGCCACCGCCATGCCGTCTCCCGTGAGAGCGTGGGCGTTGGAAGTCACGCGGAACATGCGGCCGCAGCCACCGGTGGCGAACAGCACGGCCGTGGCGTGGAAGGTGTGAATCTCGCCCGTGGCCAGGCAGAAGGCCACCACGCCCGCCACCCGGCCGTTCTCCACCAGCAGGTCGAGCAGATGAAACTCGTTGTAGAAGTGCACGTCATTCTTGATGCACTGCTGGTAAAGCGTCTGCAGAATCATGTGGCCCGTGCGATCGGCCGCGTAGCAGGAGCGCTGCACGGGCGCCTTGCCGTACTCGCGGGCGTGCCCGCCGAAACGCCGCTGGGCAATCTTGCCGTCGGGCGTGCGGCTGAAGGGCAGCCCCCAGTGTTCGAGGTCGTAAACGGTTTCGATGGCTTCGCGGCAGAGGATTTCCACCGCGTCCTGGTCCGCCAGGTAATCGCTGCCCTTGACGGTGTCGAACATGTGCCATTCCCAGTGGTCTTCTTCCAGATTGCCGAGGGCGGCGCCGATGCCTCCCTGGGCCGCCCCTGTGTGGGAACGGACGGGATAGAGCTTGCTGATTACCGCCACGTCGCCGTGCGGCGAGAGGTTGAGCGCGGCCATCAGGCCCGCGCCTCCGCCACCGACGATCACCGCGTCATACTTTCGATACATGGCCAGGCCGAAAGAGAAATCAGAAGTCAGAAATCAGTATGCGCCCCCAACGAGCCCAACTTAGATGCCGCTCGCTTCGTTTCCAGCGTGTGTGGGTCGGGGAGTTCCGAATGTTGGTTCACTCGATCATCCGATCGCTCAATTACTCAATCACCCATTCACCCAATCAGCCATTCACGCGACGGGCTGGAAGGTGAGAATCACCAGCGATCCGAGCGCCAGCATGATAAAGCTCAACACGTACAGCGCCGCGAGCGACACCAGCCGCCAGCCTGCCCGTTGCACGTAATCCATGATGATGGTGCGGGTGCCGTTCATGCCGTGAATCAGCGCCAGCCAGAGCATCACCAGGTCGAAAGTGCGCCAGAAGGGCGTGGCGTAACGAGCGGCCACGAAGCGGTAATTCACCACCTCAATGTTGTTGATGAGGTGCATCACCACGAGATGGGCCAAGGCCATGAAGAGCAGGACCACGCCCGAAACTCGCATGAAGATCCAGGCGTAAAGCTCGAGTCCGCTTTCCGGTTTGGGCGTCGGTCCCGCGCGCATCGTGCTCCGTTTCGTGCCCCGATGGGAAAGTCTATTGCACCAGCCAGCGCAGCATGTACACCGCGCTTGGGATGTAAATCACCGCAAAAAGCACCACCACGGCCAGCACCAGCTTCCGGTGAACGGCGGTGGCGCCGGGCCAGAAGTCGATGATGCAAATGCGCACGCCGTTCAAGGCGTGGTACAGCACGGCGCCCGCCAGCAGCACCTCGCCCACCCGGAAGAACGGCACGCGGTAAACCGCCATCATGGAGTTGTAGGCGTCCGGCCCCCAGCCAATCAGGGCCGTGTCGATGATGTGCACCAGCAGGAAGGTGAAAACACCGAGCCCGGTAAGCCGGTGCAGTATCCAGCTCCACTGGCCTCCCTTGCCACGATACGTGAAGTATTGTTGTGGCTTGACGCTCATAGCGTTCCCAGGTCCCCGCAAGCCCGCCCCTTGCGGCTGCCCGCGCCGCCGATTGCCATCCCCGGAGTGAGCCCGCTTTTCGTACCCGCCGCAAGGGTCGCGGCACTGAGCTTAAGCGAAATTGTAACTCAAACCGCCGCGAACGGCCACCGCGGGCCGGCCCTAAATGCTCGTGACCGAAGCACGCGAGCGCTTGGGAACGTGCCGGGATTGCCGATTGAAGATTGCCGAATGCCGAATGACCTCGAGAGCGGTCCGTCGATGTCCCCAATCCCAAATTCAAAATCAGCAGTCGGCGACGGGGCGGACCATCCATTTTCCTGCCCCAAACGTCAGTTTTTCGGGGTGATCCCTTTATGTTTCTTGCGATTGCGCGTTTGGGTTCGTCTTTGCGGATTTTGGCGCTCCATTTTCCTCTTCCCGAGTGCCAGTTTCCCGAGCTATCTCTTTCTTTTTCTGGCTATTACGAGTTTGGGTCCGTTTTCACGCCTATTCTGGCGATTTCAGCTGCTCGTAGGATGCTAAGTTGTTTAATCTAATAGAGTTAATGGATCGCGGGAGGATAAGTTCCACAAATCTATCGACAATAACCGTATCATAATTCGAGCGGGCGGTCAAGCCCAATGCAGTTCCCACCCCGCCTGGCCGGAAGGCGACAATCCGTGACGTTGCCTCCCCTAGATTGGGGTAGAATGTAGCAATGAGGCGTGCAATCACCGTAACAGCGCTACTGGCGGGGTTGCTCCTCGCGCCGCTCGTCCGGGCACAGTCCCGCGGGGGGTCGCGCTCGTTCGCTCCTCGCGCCGGTGGAATGGCTCGAGGTTTTTCCTCCTTCCGGCCGTCGCCCACCCCGTTTAGAACGGGCGGCTTCATGAGGCCGGTGGGCAGGCCCGCACCCTTCGGAGGCCGCAGCGGTTTCAGAGGTCAGCGCGCCCCGTTTCGCCGGCGCTCTTCATTTGTGAGGGGGCTGTTCTTCCCGCGCTACGCGTATCCAGGGTATTCGCCGTTTTACGGGTACCCGTCTTCCTTGTCGTACGTTGGCTTCCCGCCCGATTACGGGGCTGGGGAGGAACCTCCAGCGGCCGCGCCTCCGGAGGACGATGCACTTGTCAGCCAGGTTCAGGCCTTGACCGACGAGGTGGCGCAACTGAGGGAGCAGCAGGCCTATGGCGAACCTGCGCCGGCGGCAGCGCCGGAGCCTCCCGCCGCCGAAGACGCCGTCCCCACGGCCTTCGTGTATCGTGATGGCCGCCAGCTCGAGGCGCAGAACTACGCCGTCTACGGGCAGGCCGTCTGGATTTTCAGGGGTGAGACCACCCACAAGATTCCGCTCGCCGATCTTAATCTTGAAGCCACCCAAAAGCTCAACGACGAGCGCGGCGTCAGCGTCGTCCTGCCTTCCAAGCCCTAAGCTCCGCATCACATTTTCCGTTGGTCCCGGGCCCGCCGAGTTAGGCTTCGCGATGGCTTGGGCGCAGCCGGCGCCCGCTCGACTGCGATAAGACCCAGCCTCGGTGGCGCGAGCAGTCGGGAAGCGGCTCCGCCCAGCGGCCAGGCGCGCGTGCTACATTAAGGTTTCGCGGATCGCCGCGCCCATTCGCCGCCTGTCGAGGTAACTGTTTTGTCCAACTCAGCGCTTGAGAGTCGCGTCGATGCGGCCTCGCCCGCCTTCGAAGAGAACTCCCGCCGCCTGATCGAGCTCATGACCGAGATCAAGAACCAGGAGGAGCAGATTCGCCAGGGCGACGGCGCGCGGGGCATCGATTCGCAGCACAACAAGGGCCGGCTGACGGCGCGCGAGAGGATCGCGAAGCTCATCGATCCCGACAGCGAGTTTTTCGAGCTTGGCCTTTACGCCGCCTGGGAAATGTACGAGGACTGGGGCGGGGCGCCCTCGGCGGGCGCCGTGACGGGCCTGGCCCGGGTGTGCGACCGCCTGGTGATGATTATCGCCAACGACGCCACCGTGAAGGCCGGGGCGTTTTTCCCCATGACGGCCAAGAAGGTGATCCGCGCGCAGAACATCGCGCTCGACAACAGGATTCCGACGATCTACCTGGTGGACTCGGCCGGCGTCTTTCTGCCGTTGCAGGAAGACGTTTTTCCCGACACCGACGACTTTGGTCGCGTGTTTCGCAACAACGCCGTGATGAGCGCGAGGGGCATTCCCCAGATTACCGCCATCATGGGGATGTGCGTGGCCGGCGGGGCCTACCTGCCCGTGATGTGCGACCACGTCCTGATGACCGAAGGCAGCGGGCTTTTTCTGGCGGGGCCGGCGCTGGTGCAGGCTGCCATCGGGCAGCGCGTCTCGGCGGAGGAACTGGGCGGCGCCAAGATGCACGCCGAGGTGAGCGGCACCGTGGACTTCCGCGAGCCGGACGACGCGAGGTGTCTGGAGCGCCTCCGGGCGCTGGTGGATAAAATGGGGCCGCCCCAGGCCGCGCCCTTTGACCACAAGCCGCAGGAGGCGCCCCGCTATCCTGCCGGTGAGATTTACGGCATCTTCTCCGGCGATCCCGCCAAACAGTACGACATGCGCGAGGTGATCGCGCGGATTGTGGACCGCTCCGAATTTGAGGAGTACCGCGCCGAGTACGGCCGGACGGTGCTGTGCGGCTACGCCCGCCTGGGCGGCTGGGCGGTGGGCATTGTGGCTAACCAGAAGAAGCATATTCAGGTGACGGCCCACGGCACCGGCGAAAAGCGCATTCACTTCGGCGGCGTGATTTACACCGAGTCGGCCGAAAAGGCCGCGCGGTTCATTCTGGATTGCAATCAGAACCGCGTGCCCCTCGTTTTCTTGCACGACGTCAACGGCTTCATGGTGGGAAAAGAGGCGGAGTGGAGCGGCATTATCCGGGCGGGCGCCAAGATGGTGAACGCCGTCTCGAACAGCGTGGTGCCGAAGATCACGGTGATCTGCGGCGGCAGCTTCGGCGCGGGCCACTACGCGATGTGCGGCAAGGCTTACGACCCGCGCTTTATCTTCGCCTGGCCTACGGCGCGCTACGCGGTGATGAGCGGGGATTCGGCGGCCGGGACGCTGGTGGAGATCAAGATCAAGCAGCTCGAGCGACAGGGCGAGGAACTGAGCGAACCGCAGAAGGAGGAGCTTTACGAATCGGTGCGCGCCACTTACGAGCATCAGACCGACCCGCGCTACGCGGCGGCGCGGCTGTGGGTGGACGCCATCATCGACCCGGCGGAGACCCGCGAGGCGCTCATCTGGGCGCTCGAAGCGGCGGCGTTGAATCCCGAGGTGGCGGAGTTTAAGACGGGGGTTTTGCAAACGTGAGGGGAGTCGAAAAGTTGAAGAGTCGAAAGTTGAAGAGTTGAAGGGTCGAAAGTCGAGAGTCAAAGGTTTAAAGTTCAAGGGTTCAAGAGTTGAAGAGTTGAAAGGTTGAAGGTCGAGAGTCGAAAGTTGAAGGGTTGAAGAGTTAAACGTCGAAGAGTTCAAGGTGCAGCGTGCAACGCTTTACTGAGCTCGCCGTCTGGCAGCGAGGTCATACGCTGGTGCTTGAGATCTATAAGCTCACCGCCAAGTTTCCAAGTGACGAGCGGTTTGGCCTTATTCTCAAGTCCGCCGGGCGGCTGCGTCGGTGCCGACGAACCTCGCTGAGGGCTCAAAGCGGCAGAGTCGCGCGGAGTGTGCACGGTTCCTGAACATTGCAGAGGCGTCCCTGGCCGAGACAGAATACATGCTGATGCTCAGCAGAGATTTGGGATTCCTGGCCCCGGAGCGGTTTGACGAGACGAGCCCCGAGGTTTCGGCGATCGCTCGAATGTTGAACGCTCTGCGACTCAAGGTCGAGCGCGCCAAGTAGGACGGTCTGCGGTTCGACTCTTAAGCCATTTGACTCTTCAACTCTTGCATTATTGAACTTTTCAACTCGCGAGCCCCGCCATGCCAACCGTGAAAATTGTGGAATGCCCCCGCGACGCCTGGCAGGGACTGCCCGGCATCATCCCGACCGAGGCCAAGGCGGCCTATTTACGCAAGCTGATCGAGGCGGGCTTCCGCCACCTCGACGCGGTCAGCTTTGTCGCGCCCAAGTACGTGCCGCAGATGGCCGACAGCGAAGCCGTCCTTGAGGCGTTGTACCCGCTGCTCACTGAGCCGCTCGCGCTGGCGGCAGCCGCGCTGAAACTGGACGTCGGTGAGCGGCCGCCAAGCGGCGTCTCGAGCGCCGAATTACGAAGCCCGGTTTCCGCGCTTGGTGCTGAGGCTATGCCGGACGCTCCGCTCCCCGAAGTCATCGGCATCGTCGTCAACGAACAAGGGCTGGAACGCGCTCTCAAGGCTCCGGGCCTCACCACCATCGGCTACCCGTACTCGGTTTCCGCCAATTTCCGCCGCGCCAATGCGAACATGTCCAAGGCTGAGTCGCAGGCGCTGGTCGAGAAACTGCAACAGGCGGTCTCCGCGCCCGGCGCGCCGGTGCGCACCCTGGTGATTTACATTTCGATGGCCTTCGGAAACAACTACGAGGAGCTCTGGGGGCCCGAGATTGTGGAAGATGCCATCCTGTGGCTCGGCCAGATCGGCGTGCAGCAGGTGTCGCTGGCGGATACCATCGGCACCGCGTCACCGGACGAAGTGGCCGCGCTCTACCGCGCCGTTCAAGGCGCCGCCGCCGGCATGGAGCTCGGCGTCCATCTACACAGCCGTCCCGAAGGGGCGGCGGAAAAGGTGATGGCAGCGTACGAAGCCGGCTGCCGCCGCTTTGACTCCGCACTCACCGGCCTCGGCGGCTGCCCTTTCGCCGGCGACGATCTGGTGGGCAACATTCCCACCGAAATCGTGATTTCGACGCTCTCCGCCGCCGGCGTGAAAACCGGAATCGAGCCGTGGGCACTGCTCTCGGCCGTGCACGCGACGAAGGAGATCCGGCAGCAATACGGACTCCCAATGACGACGCATTAGTAGCGAAAATCATCGACAATCCGGTATACTGTTTCGTGTTGGAGGAGTTGAGGCGGACCGATGAGCACCCAGGCCGTAAGAATCAGCGAGAGTTGCCATTCCAAGTTGCAGAAGCTTGCCGAAGAGCGAAACGAGGCCATGGTGGCTGTCCTTGAGGTGGCGGTCGAAGAGCTTCGAAGGAAGCATTTTTTGAAGCAGCTTAACCGGGATTTTGCGCGCCTGAGGAAAGACTCAAAGGCTTGGAAGCACGAACTGGATGAACGCTCTGCCTGGGACGCAGCATTGGGCGACGGGTTGAAGGAAAGATGACTCCTCCCTTCCCAAGCCGCGGGGAAGTCTGGATGGCAGACTTCAATCCCACCCGTGGGCATGAGCAAGCCGGAAAGAGGCCTGCCCTGATCGTCTCGGTTGACGAGTTCAACCAGGGGCCTGCCGGTCTCGTGATCGTGCTGCCTGTTACCAGCAAGCAGAAGCATATCGCCTCCCACGTGCCCGTTGTTCCGTCGGAAGGCGGCCTCCGCCAACCGAGCTTCATCAAGTGCGAGGATGTGCGGTCCATCGCCGCGGAGCGCCTAAGTGCACGTTTGGGAGTTGTATCCGAGGCAGCAATGTCGGCGGTTGAAGATCGTCTGCGAATACTTCTCGACCTGTGATCGAAGCCAGCAAGAAGATCTCGAAGCAATGCGGCGGGTGGGGAAGAAGATTTGCCAGCACGGTGAGAGCGGTCAAGGTGATATCCGAAAGAGAATGGAGGAGCCATGTCTGTAGCACTAATGCGGTTGATCAAGCGTTGTAACGAGTTTCGGCCGTTTGGCCCCGACGAGCTCGATAAGATTCCCCCAGATACCCGCGGCATATACGTCTTATTCGACGGTGACAGTAAGCAACGTGAACACGGGGTAATGTACGTCGGCCTCTCGGGCGCCGATGAAGCAGGTATACGAGGCAGGCTACGAAAGCATCTGGCGAACGCGAGCAAGGGTTCTTGCACGTGCTTCTCAGTTTTCGAGGTCCACGACAATGTCTCTGAACAAGAGATTCAGGAGCTGGAGGGGATACTTCGGCACATTTTCCGGAGGGATCCCCACGCAAATCGATTGGCGAAGCAGGTTGGCTACGAAAAACTTCGTAAAGTGCGCGAAAAGGACTGGGCTAAGTGGAAGGTAACAAGCTGATTGGCCTTGATTGAAGCCATGACCTACCAGACTCTTTCTGTCGCGCATGCGGCGGACATCGCTGTCCTTACCTTCAACCGCCCCGAGAAGCGCAATGCCATCTCGCCGGAGATGATCGAGGAATTGCTGGCGGCGCTCGACGAGATTGAGCACGGCCCGGCGCGGGTGGCCATCCTGACGGGAGCGGGCAAAGCGTTTTGTTCAGGGATGGATCTTGAAGTCCTCCAGACCCTGGCGGCTGAAGGGTCCCATCACCACCTTCTCAAGGACGGGCCGTTGAAGGGCGGCATCCCGCGGCCCTCGGATGCGAATCTGGCAGACTCGCGCCGCATGGCCCACCTGTTCCGGCGGCTTTACGACTTCCCCAAAACGCTGATCGCGGCCGTCAACGGCGCCGCCATCGCCGGCGGCTGCGGCATCGCCACCCTGTGCGACTTTACGCTGGCCGTGCCCGAAGCCAGGTTCGGCTATACCGAGGTGCGCATCGGCTTCATTCCGGCGCTGGTTTCCGTCTTTTTGATTCGCCAGATCGGCGAGAAGCGGGCGCGCGATCTGCTGCTGACCGGCCGCGTTATCGATGCGGCCGAAGCCCTGCGCATCGGCCTGATCACGGAGATCGTGACCGCCGAACTGCTGCTCGATCGCGCCCGCCAGCTCGCGTCTCAACTGCTTGAGAACAGTCCCACCAGCCTCGCCTACACGCGGGGACTGCTGACCGAGTTCAGCAAGGCCGAGGTCGATCACCAGCTCGCGCTCGCCCTGGAGGAAAACGCCCGCATCCGTTCCACCGCCGACTTCCGCGAAGGACTCGCCGCCTTTCTGGAGAAGCGAAAGCCCAACTGGCATCGTGAATAAGCACCAGTGAGCTGCCGAGGCGCAGGGTTGAAGACACATGCGCCAGGTGTTTGTGTGCGTCAGGGGAGGTTGTCTACTTTCCGGAGGACGAGGCGGCGGGCGCACTAACTGGCGGTCGCATGATGGCCAGCGGCACGCGCGCGAATGCCACCTGGTCAGCCGCGGGATCGAGCACGTTCACCTGCATCCAGTAGCGGCCGGGCGGGAATTTGGCGAGCGGAATTTTCACCAGGTAGCGGGCCACGCTGGTCGGAGACTTTCCCGGCTCGGCAGGGAACGGCCCGGCCTCAGAAACCAGGGCGCCGCCCCGGAAGAAGACGAGGGCCACCGAGGGCGCCCCCGCCGCGGCGGAGGCCGGACCCGCGGGCTGACCGCTCTTCATGTCGATCTTCGGCGCATAAGCCTCGAGAAACGCATAAAGGTTTTGATCGGTGCGAAAGACGCGCGTGACGCTCGGCAGCACGTTCTGGCCGCCTGCCTCCAGTGGGTTGGGCCCGGAGGGCGCATTCCGGCGGCCTCGCGCGGAGGGGGCCGCCTCGCCGCCGCGAACCTGGTTCGAGACCACCACCGAGCTCACGGCCAAACCCGCGCCCCCCGGCGCCGGCAGCGCCAGAGGCTCCTCAAACGTGCCGATCTTGCCGCTCTCGTTCTCGCGCACCACCGCCTTCAGCTTGTAGGTTCCGGGCGGCAGCACAATGCCGCCGACATAGAGGAAGTTGCTGGCCAGCACCTGTGCGTAGGTATCCGGGCTAAGCCTGACGGGCAGGGTGTCGCGCAGGGCAGCGGCCACGTGTCCCTCCGCGTCGGCGGCGCGCCAGGCAAAATCGAACTCCGTCCGATGGCTGGTGGATTTGTTCAGGAACGAAATCGAATCGCCCGGGATTTTGGCGGCCACCACCACGTCGTAGCGCTGGTGCGGACGCCGGAAGTACGAAGCCTCCACCGCGAGCGGCAGATCGACGAAGGGCTCGTCGAGATTCATCGCCTGCTCGAGCTGCACTTCTTTATCCTCCGCGGTGAATTGGCGGAAATTCTTGGGCGCGTAATAACCCGGACGCGACTGGAGCTTGACGCCGGGCCGGTCAACCTCCACCCGAATGCGCCGGAAGCGGCCATCGGACTTGGCGTTCGAGGGCGAGTAGCCGAGCAGGTAGTAAGTGGAGTTGTCCCTCTGGACGTCGGCGAAAGCGGGACTGAAATCGTTCAGGTCGTAGAAGGTGCGTCCGCCCGTGTCGGCGGCGAGCGAGGCCAGGGTCTCGCGCCCCCCTTCGAGCGACGAAAACTGGGAGGAGACCGCCGACGCGGTGTAAATGGCGGTGCCCGACGGGCTGGCGGTGGAGGCGTCGCCGCCCGGCGGCAGGCCCACCAGGCCGCGGGCGTCAACGGTGTAGAACGAAACGTTGGCGCGGTTAGCGGCGTCCGTGGTGGCGCGCAACTGCGCCTGGTTTTCGATGCCGGTACGCTCGACACCGCTCGAGAAGTGGATTACGGACTTCCGTCCCGGCACACCGCGCAGCAAGTCCGCCATGGATTCGAGCGCGGCCAGTTTCTCATCCGTGTTGAAAATGTTGAACTCGGTCTCATCCGGAGTGAAGGCCTCGGAGGTGTCCTGCGCCACCGTCTCTTCGCCGCTCGCCGAAGTGCCGCCGGCGGCGCCCGTCGCGCCCTGACCGGCCAGCGATGAAGCCTCGCCCACGCGGATGGCATGAATCGCCCGGTCCAGCGCGCCGCGGTCGTTGGTGAAATTTTGCGCCACGCGCAGGTCTGAGCTGTAAGTGGCCACGGCCACCAGGTCCGCGGGCGTCAATTGCTTCTGCACGAAGTGCTCCGCCGCGTCCGCCGCGCGTAACAGGTCGTCCACGGGCATGGAGCTGAGGTCGAAGAAAAGCACGATCAGCCGATGGTCCTGCACCAGTTGGTTCACCTGGTTCACGGTGGCAGTGGGCGGCAGCTTTCCGAAATCGATGGTGGCGGGCGCGGCGTGCCCAGCCCCGGCGCTGGCGAGTTGGGCGATGTTCTCAAGGCTGAACGAGTTGATTTTCTGCTCCACGCCGTCTTCGAACACCTGGAAGTCGCCCGCCTTGAGGTCCGTCACCGCATCGCCGCGCTTGTCGGTAGCGCGCACGTCCACCAGCACCAGGTTGGTCTGCACGTGAATCACAAACCCGCTGCCCTGGCGCCCGAAGCCGCTCGCGGCGGCCGGCGGAGTAGCGGCTTGACCCGTCTGCGCCAAACCGGCAGAAGGCCGAAAGACGATGGCAGCGATCAGAAAGCAGAAGGCAGAAATCGAGAAGCAGAAAACTGAAAGCACGAACCCAGCCGGCTCTCTTGGAGAACCGAGTCGCGGAACGTTCTTGCCGCTTTGGTTGGAAAGAGACCTTGCCATATTCATACGCCCGTCTCTGCCTTTTAGCTTCTGCCTTCTGCTTTTCTCAGAACCTGAACCTCAGCGAAAACGTCAGCGCCCGCATACTGCCCACCCCGGTGACCCTGCCGAAGTTCGAGGCATTTACCACCGTGCCCAGGGCGCTGAAATTGGGAATATTGAACACGTTGTTGGCCTCGATGCGGAAGTCGCCCGTCATGCCGCGCTCGCGCGAAAAGACGAGCTGGCGATCGAGCGACATATTGAAGTTGTAAGTGGGCGGGCCGGTAATGGTGTCGCGGCCGGCGTCGCCGAGCTGGCCCGTCGGCGGCAAGGTGAACGCTGCGGTGTTGAAGTATTCCAGCGTGGTGCGTTGTCCGGAGGGAAGGCTGACGGCGAGGCCGGTGGCGTCGGCACGCAGCGCGAAGTACGCCCCCGTGCCCGCCGAGCCCACGTTTCCGAGCACCCTGGCCGTTGAGGGCAGCCCGCTGTTGAGCGTCGTCACGCCGCTGATCTGCCAGTTGCCGAAGACGCGCTCCGCCGGGCCGCCGTGGTTCAGGAACCGCTTGCGGTCGCCGAACGGCAGCTCGTAGTTGTAGTTCATCAGGAACTGGTGGGTGCGATTGAAGGTGGAAAGGCTGCGCTCCGCCTCCACGTCGAGATAGTTCTGCGCCACCCCGCCGCCCTGTCCGCCCACCGCGGCCGCGTCGTCGATGGATTTGGAATAGGTATAACGGCCCCACAGGGAGAGGCCGCGGCGAAACTGGCGGCGCACGCTCACCTGCAGCGCATTGTAAATGGAGGTGGCTCCCGAGGTCTCGTAATCGTACTGGAGGGCGTTGGAGGTGTTGAGAGAGCCGGCGGGGTTCGGGCCCAGCAGCAGGTCCAGCTTCGTGCCCTTCGTACCCACATAGCCCACGGTGAGGATGACGTTTTTGGCCACCTCGTCCTGCAGGTTCACGTTCCAGGTCTGGGCGTAAGGCGTGCGGAAATTCGGGTCCACCGCGTAAGTGTTCGTCAGCGTGTTCGGGCTGAGAGCGGGAAACCCGTTCTGCAGCGTCAGCACCTGGCTGGGCGAAGTAAGCAGCGTCGAAGCCTGGGCGAAGGGCGGCTCACTCTCCAGATTCGGCACCAGGCGGTTATAGATCGACCCGTCGTAGAAGACGCCGTAGCCGGCGCGCAGCACGAGCTGGCGCTTGAGCCAGGGCCGGTAGGCGAGGCCAATCCGCGGCGCCAGATTGTTGGCGTCGCCGCGCAGCAGCGAGACGGGAAAGGTTCCGGGGTCGAGTCCCGTCACCACGCCGGCGCTCGAAAACCCGGCGCCGAGATCGAGGTCCGAGAGGTGGCCGTATTTTTCGGTGAAGGGCTGGAAATACTCGTAGCGCAGGCCGTAGACGAAGGTCAGCTTTGAGGCCATGCGCCAGTCGTCCTGCACGAACCCGTTGTACACCCACGATCGCAGGTAATTGGCGCTGGTTCCAAAGCGTTCCGAGGTGGCCTGCGGCAGGCCCAGCAAGAAGTCGGCGAAGTCGAAGCCGGTGCCCGCCACGGGAAGTCCATTCGCGGTGTAATCGCTGGTGGTGTAGCCGCTGAAGGTGAACGTTCCGCGCGCATTGGGGTCCGTCAGGGTGTTGATCTGCACCCGGCGCAGTTCGCCGCCGAAGCGCAGGTTGTGCTTGCCATGATTGAGGGTGACCGAGTCAACGGCCCGGGTGGTCTGGTTGCGCGTGAGGCTCGGAATGGGAAGGCTGAGAGCCCCGAAGTTCGTAAAGCTGATCTGTGGCACGCCCCAGTTGAGCGGGTCTTCGGAGACGCCCGCGATGCCGAGCGCTTCGGCCACGTTGTCGGTATAGGCGAAGGGGTTCAGCGAGGAAGAACGCTGGCGATTGAAATTGAAGGTGAAGGAGTTGACGATTTTCGGGCTGAACGTGTGGCTCTCGCTCAGGCTCACGTTCTGGCCTCGCACCGACGAGTTGCTGCTGAGCTGCGGATAAGCTGAGACGCTGTTCGATCGCGACGAATTGAAGAAATAAAAGGCGCTGAGGTTGTCCTTGGCCGAAATCTGCTGCCCGATGCGGGCCATCAAGCGGTCGTTCGCGCTCGGCAGCGCTTCCTGCAAGTGAAAATTCTGAACGCTCCCCGGCAGGTTCGGAGTCGGGATGTACTGCAGCAGTCCCAGCGCGGCGGGGTTCAGCATATCCGGAGGGATCACGTTATCCGCGAACGGCGTGCGCGGTCCTAGCGGCCCTGGCTGCGGCGCGTAGATTACCGGGGTCGTGCCGGCCAGCGCGCCTGAGGAAATTACCGTCTCAGAAAAATCGCCCGCGCGCTCGAGGGGCGTGGGCACCGTGGAGTAGCTGTTGAACGGGCTCTGGCTGCGCTGGAGGTTGTAGTTCACGAAAAAGCTGGTCTTGTCTTTGCTGTTGAAGACGTGAGGTATGTAAAGCGGCCCTCCGATTGAAAACCCGGCCCGCTCGGAGTAGGACGCAATCTGGCGGTTCTGCGAGCTGTTCAGCGGGTACGGGAGTGCGTCGAGCGCCGAATTTGTGTAGCTCTCGGAGACGTTGCCTCGCAGCCGGTTCACGCGCGGCCGGCGGCCGCCCATCCCCGCGAAAAAGCCAAATCCACCGCCTCCACCGCCGCCAAATCCTCCCCGGCCGCCACCCCCTCCACCCCCGCCGCCTCCGAAGCCGGGCGCGCCCTGCTGGTCTTCGCGGTACTGCTCGAACCGCTGCCTCATCTGCTCCATCTGCCCCGGCGTGGGCGCTTCCGCCACACTGCCGGAGAGCAGAAACGAGTTGGCGGCGCTCGCCTGCGCGCTGCCCAGGTCCGCTTCGGCCCCGCCGCCCGCGCCCGTGGGTGACGAGGCGTTTTCGCCTTGCCCACCGTTGTCGGAGAAACGCACCGCGGCGTCGCCCCCTTCCCCGCCGCCGGCTCCGCCGAAGCCCGTGGCATCGCCTTCCAGCCCGGTGCCGCCTCCCGCCTGCGCCGCACCTGCCGCCAGGACCTGTTGCAGCCGTTGCCGGGCCTCCGGAGAGAGCTTGCTCCAATCCGGCCGGCCGTCTGCGCCCAGTGGAACCGGGCCCCGGCCAGCGGAAGCGTGCGCCGGCGGCGTCCCGTTGCCGCCGGCTGCGTCCACGCTGGTCGCGAAGCCGAGCGCCACATTCACCTTGAGCGCTCGCCCCGCGCTCACCGGCACCGGTTCGCGAACGTCGGCGCCGAAACCCACCAGCGATACTTCCAGCCGGTAGGTGCCGGGTGCGACTCCGCGCAGCGCGTAATTGCCGTCCGGACCGCTCCACGTCTCTTTACGCGCGCCGGACTGGGGATTGACGAGCAGGATGGTCGCGCCCGGGACGGCCACGCCTCCCGGTCCGCGCACGTGCCCGGATATCAGGCCGTCGGCTGCGGAGGGGGCGCCGCCCGGGGCTGCCTCACCCGAGGCCGGAGCCTGTGGTGCTGCAGACGGCGATGGGCCCGCTTGCGCGGCCGGATTTGGCTGTTGTGCCGCAGCCTGAGCCGCCGCCAGGAAAGCGGCCAGCAGGCCCGCCAGCACCGCGTGCGCGCCGGGCCTTGATCCGGGCCGCTCAGGTGACGGATGCGGTAAACTCATGAGGTGCGGGACTCCCTTGAAATCGCTCTCCAGCTTTGACGCCAATGGTGCGCAGGCGGTTTCACTGTAACCGGCAGAGCTTCCGGAGCGTTGTTAATAGAGGTGGGAGGAATTATGAAAATCAAGATGATCGGTATGGGCATCGTCGTTGCCGCCGCGGCCCTGCTGGCGGCCCAACTCGGCGCGCAAAGCTCGCCGGGCACCCCGGCGGCCGGCGCGGCAGCTCCCGCGGGCGCTCAATCTGCTGCCCGGCGCGGCCGTGG
>Ga0335081_10000774_pt1 | contig 52311 bp, 36 predicted proteins | sample Lox_Sample_35_FD_206713 | JGI IMG/M metagenome (GOLD analysis project Ga0335081, IMG submission 206713) | Soil microbial communities from Loxahatchee National Wildlife Refuge, Florida, United States - Lox_Sample_3.5 | ecosystem: Environmental > Terrestrial > Soil > Wetlands | place: USA... | reverse complement strand
CGGGATCACGGTCAACAGCGTGACGGTGGTGAGTGCCACGCAGATCACGGCCAGCTTCGTGATCGGCGCCGCTGCCAGCACCGGGGCGGGCACCGTGACGGTGACGACCTCGGGCGGGACTACCGGCACCGTAACGTTCACGGTCAATCCGCCGGGGCCGACCCTGACCAACATTAGCCCCAATAGCGGGGCGCAAGGGACTACCGTGCCGGTAACCCTGACGGGCACCAACTTCGTCAGCGGAGCCACGGTGAGTGCCAGCAACACCGGGATCACGGTCAACAGCGTGACGGTGGTGAGTGCCACGCAGATCACGGCCAGCTTCATGATCGGCGCCGCTGCCAGCACCGGGGCGGGCACCGTGACGGTGACGACCTCGGGCGGGACCAGCGGGGCGGTAAGCTTCACGGTGAATCCGCCGCCGAACTTTACGATCGGCGTCGCACCGGCGGCCCCTTCTACTGGAACAACTCTCGCTGGTCAAAGCCAAACATACACTGTCACCGTGAACAGCACGTTCGCGTTCACCGGAAATGTGGCTTTTTCCACGACAGGAGTGACAGGTTTGCCATCTGGAGCAGGAGTGCAGTTCAATCCTCAATCTATTGCTGTTCCGGCAAATGGCTCTAATTCGACTACTATGATCGTCACCACAATCCAAGGAGTCGCCGGCAATTTCACATTCACTGTAACTGGAACAAGCGCCGGATATCAGCCACATCTTGGAACCGGAACGCTCCAAGTACAAGAATACATTCTTTCGGTCTCGCCGAACCCTTTGCCAATGACACGAGGCGGTTCTGGAACCGTCAATATTTCAGCGATGCCGGTCAATGGGTATGCCGGGACCGTTGCCCTCAGCCGCACATGGTTCCCATCAAGCGCGAGCTTCGCTGACAGTTGGAGTAGTCAGTCCCTTCCAATGAATGGATCGGTGCAGTATCAGTTCAGAGATCTTGGAAACGAGCCGTACACGACCATTGGCCTCCGGATTAACGGGGACGCTACGGGCATCGCAGCGCACTATGCCTGGTCCAATCTGAATTTCGCGTCAAGCAACCCGCCTATTGCCTCCTGTAGTGCCTCTCCGACCTCGCCATCACCGGGTCAGACTGTTACGTTTTCTGCTTCGGTATCTGGAGGCACACAGCCGTTCACTTACACATGGTCCGGTCCAGTCTCGGGTGGGGCGTCATCCGTCGCCTTCCAACCAACGACAGGCGGCATTTATACGGCCAGTCTTCAAGTAACAGATGCGTCGGGTCAAGCTTCTTCGACGTCTTGCTCGGTCACTGTGCAGCAGTCATCGAATCCAGTAATCACAATTACAACAGCCCCGACAAGCCTATCACTCACAATTGACGGTGTAATCTATCCTTCGCCTCAAACGTTCTCACAATGGGCGGCTGGCTCGAACCATACCATCGCACCAAACGGCACCACGCAGAACGGTCCCACCGGTGTCCAATATGTATTTGCCAGCTGGGACTCAGGTCTTACGGGTCAATCTCCGGCAATTACCATCGGCCCGTCTTCTGCCACGTATACCGCAACATTCACCACCCAGTACCAGTTGACGACCCAAGTCAACCCGCAAGGCGCGGGCGCAATTACACTTAGCCCAGTTCTCAGTGGCAACTGGTACAGTCCGAACACCGTGGTTTCAGTAAGCGCTACGCCCAACGCGCCCAATACGTTTTCGGGGTTCACTGGAGCGTTGACCGGACCTGCTACACCGCAGAATCTCACAATGACAGGCCCGCTTACGGTTACCGCCAATTTCGCTGGAGCGGGAGGCCTTACGATCTCGGGTCAGCTATTGGCACCCTCAGGGTCCGGGCTGAGCGGCACCGCTGGAACTGTGAAACTCACGCCCGGAAATACGACGTATAACACAGACGCCAGCGGGAATTACAGTATCCCTAACCTCACACCAGGAATCACTTATACCGTGACTCCTCAAGGTGGCACATTCTGTCCTTCATCGACAACATTCGCGAGGCTTGCAACAAGCCAAATTGGCGTTACTTTCGCAACGGGTGTGCCCTCGCGCGAGTATATTCGACTTGGCTCGCGTGTCGTTGCCATCGTGAGTTGTGGAGCCCCGTAGGAACCACCAGGCGCGGAGAAAATCATTGCAGAAGCGGCAAAAGGAAAATGCGAACATGGCGGCTTATATGCAAAGGAAGCACAGGTATGATGATGAGACTTCTATCTGAATGTCAGCATAAGGTAGTCCGGGCCGTAGTCGGTATTCTGCTCGTGTTGGCGGCACTCGTTCCCGCGACGCAAATAGGATTGGCACAGACGACAAACTCAGGAACGGCGTTGACTTCATTGTATGTCAACCCAAAACGCCTGCCGTCGATTGCGAGAGCCTATCTGAATGCAATCGGTACACGGCTGCAGGTTCCGGGGCAGGAACGCTTGGTCTTGAGTGGGACGTATGCGGATTCTAGCGGCAGCACATCGGCTCAACTTGTATGGCAGGCACCAGGAAGTATCCGGCTCGACAGGGCTAACAAACCCAGCCTGCCCTTAGTGTTTAACGCCACAGCCAGCACGTTCGCGGCTCCGAACATGAGCGCGACGGATGCGGACATCTTGGAAAGCCTGCTCGACGATACCGCGGAGTCTTTCCTTTACGGTTACCAGGGCGGCTACGCTCATCGCTTTCTTGGCGGGTTGTTTCGAGCCGATAGCGACAGTTCAGGCGATTACAAAGGACCCTGGTATGAGCTCACCGAGGCAACGGGGCACGTAAAAGCACAAACCGCCGGAATTGTACGGGCAAAGGCGTACTACTTTGATTCTGCGACGAAACTTCTAGTGAAGACAATGTATGTCAACGGCGGAACTAGGGTGACGACTCAGTTTTCGAACTGGACTACCAGAACAGGCCAGTCTTACCCTGGAAAGATTATCCGAACCGAGAATGGAACGACTGTCTTCTCCTTCACGTCTACGGCGGCAGCCATCGCTCCACTAGCGAATGACGGAACGTTCTTGGGGAGTAACTGACAATGAACACCAGACATTGGGTTTCCAAAACTGGCAGCGCCGTGCTGCTTCTGATTGGAACCGTTTGGACGGCAAGTTTGCTCGCCCAAGCCCCGGCGAGTCCCCTTTTTATGGCGTCTCGCGGGGTAGTGCCGAACGGCTCGTATTCGATCAGCGAAATCGAAACGGTTGACGGTGTAAGCGGCAATCTATCTTTTCACATTCCTCTAACCGCCCTTCCTCCCGGCCCCGGCGGGTTCTCGCAGGAATTGAGCCTAAACTACAATAGTTCCATTTTCGTTTGGCTAGGCACAGAGCTGGACTCAGCTGCCGCTTGGGACAATAACGACTCGGGGGGCTGGCACTATGGGTTCAATTATGCTCTTGAGGTGGATACGGAACCGAACCCAGGGGGAGCGCCAAATGTCACAGGCTATCGTTACCGAATGGTGATGCCGGACGGCAGCTCCCATGTGCTCTACATTTTGGGGGCTTCGGGGGTAAACAATGCGGAAGATTCGAATGGTTTTTATGCGTTCAACGACCCGCCGGCAACCGTAAATATCGAGGCAGGCACAAGGACACTCTATTCTGCCGATGGGAGCTATTTGCAAGTGGTTACTTCAGGCCAGTTTACTACACGCTCATGGACCCTCAAATTATCAGATGGGCGCGTTGTCACCGGAGTGGGTGTGACCACGAATAGTATTTCCGACAGAAACGGCAATACGATAACTGTTATTAACAATTCAGCTACTAATACCACTGATGCAACTACGGTTCTTCAGGACGCGCTGCTCCGAAAGATTACGATTGATCACCAGACCAGCGAGAATCAAGACGTGATCACACAGACTGGATATAGTGGCCAAGCACTGACCTGGACGGTAAAGTGGGGAACGGTTGGTCTTACAGGCTCCCACATCTATGGCGCGGCGAACGATTGCGAACCGCTGCTGGTGTGTGATGCACAAAACACGACATTTTCGGTTGTGCAGTCGATCACGTTCCCAAACGGGTTGATATATCAGTTCTCTTACGACGGGAGCGTGCATAGTGACGGCACAAAGACCTGGGGTCAAATGTCGAGCGTGAGCTTACCATCTGGCGCATCTGTATCCTACATATACCCTTCGCAGCCCACGCTATCGCCATCCTACCAGCCGACGGTGACACAGATCTTTCCGCTTAGTTCGAAATCGCTAGAATGGACGGATGAAGACAGCGGTCCGGGGCTTTCCCGCCAGGAGTTGTCGTCGTACTCGTTCACCGGATCATACAGCGTGATCACAAACCCGGATGGCGGGCAACTGAAGCGATATTTCTTTTCTCCACAAGGAATTCTTGCACCCCAAGGGATGACTGGCCTTTGGTTGTGTTTCAGAGGCTTGGTTTACAAGACAGAAAGCTACGACGCTGGTCAGGCCTTGACGGGTACTTCAGAACAGGTATGGACGCTCAATCCACCGTACGCGACGGACAGCAGCATTGTCTCATTCCATGTGCCGGGGAATCCCGTCACCTTGACCCAACTCCAATCGGCTGTGAACAACGGATCCCGCGTGTTAGGGGCGGCAAAGTCTTTTCTGTACGATCGCAATGGCAATCAGACCCAGATCTCAGAGACAGACTGGGTGCCTTACGGCAACGTCACCCATGATAGCAATTCGGTTCCGACTGGCATCAGCGGAGCGCCGACACTGCGGTCGACCATGAACACGTTTGTCAATGGCACGACCACAGCCGCGGCCGGCAACATTGACGACCCCAACGGCTACTGGAATTCCCGTACCGTTCAGTTGCTAAATCTGGTCGCCAGAAGCACTGTAACGGGCGCGGGATTCGGATCGGTAACCGAAGTTCAGTATGACAATGGAGCGCTCAGCCATGGAAACTTGACGAAGGAGATTCAGTGGGATTCTGAACTCGGTGTTGCCACGAATCCGTTGACCAGCTGTCCGCAAGTGACTGCCGCGCCCACTGGTTGCAATGCATCCGTCGTTACCCACACGTATGATGGATATGGAAATCTCACTTCGACTACGGACCCGCGCGGCAATACGACCCAACTTACTTACGATTCAGCCGGCCTCTGCATAATTGCCAAAACCCTAGGATCTGGTGCGCGACACTTCACGTATACTCCCTGCGACCAGTCAACTGACGTCACCACGTCCGAAACAGATACTGATCATGGTATTAGGAGGGCATACGGTTACGATGAGTTCGGTCGCAATACATCCGTTCAGGAAAGCGGTGGAGGCATCACCCGGTATTACCAAACGATTTATAACGATTCGTCCCGCCAAATCGTTCACAAATCCGACCTCAACATTTCTCAGGATGGGGCGTTGATTTCAACCGCCTGGTACGACCAACTCGGCCGCGTCCGGCAGACGCAGGATGCCTCAAACAACCTCGTCCAAACCCGCTACTACACCCCACCACCCGGACAAACAGGTGCAGGAGCGAACTACAAGCTCGTTTCGAATCCATATTTAACCGGGAACGAACCGAGCGTGGGCTGGACGCTAACGACAACCGACACGGTAGGACGAGTGACCTCAACCCAGAACTGCGCTCAGGGGCCGTCCACCCTGCCGGCGCCATGGAGCGGAACCACCTGCGCTGGCACCGGGACCGCTATAATCATCTACGGGGCAACCACGGGTTCGCTTAGCGCGAGCACTAGCGTCACTACGGATGAAGCAGGTGTATCGCGAACCAGCTCCAGTGATGGCCTTGGCCGATTGATACAAGTAACGGAGAATGGTACCGAAAATACGACGTACGCCTACGATGCCATGGATGATTTGGTAGGCGTGACGGAGCCAGGTGTTCAGGGTCGAAGCTTTAGTTATAGTTCACTTAAACGGCTGCTCAGCGCCAGCAACCCCGAGAGCGGTCTTGCCTGCTACACCTACGACCTGAACGGAAATCTTCAAACCCGGACGCAGGGTGGCTCTGGCTCGACGTGTCCGGAATCCGGCGGAGTAACCGTTACGTATGGGCCATACGACCCGCTCAACCAGCTTGGCGGTAAAACATATAGCGACTCCACTCCCACAGTATCGTACTCCTACACATTCGACTGGCTGACCACTGTTACGGCGGGGAACGTTGTCAATCGAAATCTGACGTTCGACGGCCTTGGTCGCGTAACAAGTTCGTCCCAGACCATCCCTGGAGTTAGCGGAAGTCCATGGACCTTACCGCAGTATCAATACGATCTCAATGACGACCTTGCTGCGATTACACTCCCGTCCGGGCGCGTGGTAAGCACCACGTATGATAGCGTGGGAAGGGCAGTTTCTGTGCAAGGAGGTTTGGGTACTTCGAAACCATATGACTCGTCCATTACCTACTCCCCTCACGGAGCGATCATCGGAGAGAAGCTGGGTAATGGCTTATGGCAGTCCACGAGCTTCAATAGCCGGCTGCAGCGAACAATCATGACCTTAGGGTCATCGCTCGCAACATCGGATGTTTGGGGCCTGAGCAATGTGTTTAGCCCAACCAACAACAACGGGAACATCTTAAGTCAGAATTTGACGGTACCAGGGATGAGCACCGTGACTACGGCATATGGTTACGACGGCTTAAATCGCCTTTCCGTGGCGGCAGAGAACTCGTCAAATCCCGCGAGCCCGCCTTGTCCGGATAGTTCGAGTCAATGGTGCCGGGGATATAGCTACTATGCGGGTGGCCATGGCAACCGTCAGACGGCGGCGTCGACCGGCCAAGGAATCTCGCCTCTCGAGCCAGGCGGCTTCAATACAAACAATCAGATTGCGGATACAGGCTGGAGTTACACGGAAGCGAATAACGTTCAGCGCGGCAACGTGGCGCAGCAGAAGGGTGGTGCTACGTTCGCTTATGACGCTGAAAATCGGCAAACTGCCTACTGCCCAAATGACGCGAATCCCGCGAATTGCACGCAGACGGCAGGGAATGGGAGAACACTGTACTTTTACGACGGCAATGGTCAGCGTGTGATGACGCAGACGGCTGACGGCACGGTTACAGCATTCGTCTACGATGCGAGCGGGAATCTCTCAGCGGAATACGCCAGTGTAATGGCAACGCCACTGTGTGCGACATGCTACATGACAACGGATCACCTCGGCTCGACAAGAGTCTTGACCGACCCGAGCGGATGCCCGGTATTCCGGGCGGACTATCTGCCGTTTGGAGAAACGATCTTGGCGCTTTCCGGTAGTGCGCGTCTAAACGCGACTGGCGGAACGCTTTGTCCTACAAATGGGTACCAGGCGTCTACAACGCCTCGGCTTATGTTTACCGGCAAAGAACGCGACGCGGAAACGGGCCTCGATTACTTCGGCGCTCGCCACTTCTCGGGGGCGCAGGGGCGGTTCACCAGCCCGGATGAAGCATTTGCTGACCAGCAACAGCCGGATCCGCAGTCGTGGAATCTGTATGCGTATGCGCGGAACAACCCGTTGAGGTTCATAGATCCAAATGGACAGGCGGTCGAGGTTTGCACCAACGAGGAGAACGGGAAGATCAAATGCGTGTTCATGTTGGATCGCGCCTATGCGCAAGCGAGAGCTGGTAACAATCCGGGTATCGTTGCACCTGCGGCGGGTGTAGGTGCGGGACCGGGCGGGGGACTTGCATTCGGTGGCCTGATTACATGCGGTGGGTCTGTCTGTGGGTCTGCGACGTACCACGAAGAGGCTATGCAGGAGGATGCGTTCGCGGAAGGATTGCTCTTGGGGAGCGGCCGTGGCATTCTGTCACTGTTCGAATCGGGCGGCAACGATCTCGCGGGCTCCATAAGGAATGTAAATCCGAAGGGAGGAACAACGAACTGCGTCAACTGCTCGATCGCGAGCGATGCGACTTTAAAGGGCAGTCCAGCATCCGCGATGCCAGGTGGTATAACATCGATTAGTGAATTGACGGCCCGGTACGGCGGACAATTCGTCAAGGTAGAGGGTAAGCGGGCGATCGATCAAGCGATGGAAGCAGCCGGTCCAGGGTCCCACGGTATCGTTTATGCAGAACGCGCTGGCGGCGTAGGGCATGTCTTTAACGCAGTGAATCAGGGAGGTGTGGTTAGATACTTGGACGGTCAGACGGGGCAGGTTGCTTCCTTTGCAGGTTATACAGGTTTCCGATTGTTGAGAACGGATTAGGAGAATATGATTCTGAAGAGCAGACAAGAGGCGCAAGGCTTGGCGGAACAGCATCTGTCCAAGATGCAGACCTCGCCGCCCACGGAACTGGCGATTCTCAGTGAGCATACGATTGAGACAGATTTCGGGTGGGTCTTTTTTTGGAACTCCAGGAAATACATGGAGACCGACGAATTTCAGTACGCGCTGGCTGGCAACGCTCCTTTGATCGTTGATCGGCGTGATGGATCGATTCACGAAACATCGACCGCTGAACCGATCGAAAAGATTATTGAACATTATCGGAGAACTCACGCGCCGGCATCGTGAACCCGGGGATGTGAATCCGTTGACGAAGCCCGGGTGTCGTTATTCCGATTCTTGCGATTTCTCCGACGATGTGCCTGCAGGCGCAGGTCTGTCCAAGCGCCGAAGATGACCGCAAGGACGTACCGTCGGGAAAAATGTAGCCTGTGCATCCTTAACCTGTGAAATAGTTGCGGCGCAGAGGGGATGTGGTATTCGAGGTAACCGGAAGCGGGGATGATCACTTCAAGAAAAGCCATTAGTCGGCGTCCGCGGCTCACTACCCTGATGGGAACTGTTTCCGAACCGGATTAGACGACCATGATTCTCAGCGCGAGTGCATGCCGGAACGTTTGTCTGCTCTTCGTGCTGAACCTGCCGTCCGCCGCTTCGCCTCAGCCTTCGCCTTTAAGCGGAAACGGTCTTCCTTTAGTTACTTCTGTGACGGAAACAAGCGGATTTGCTGGCCGAGGGCTAGGGCAAGCCTCTTGGATCGAAATCCACGGAACGAACTTGGCCCAGACCACTGCGGCATGGCAGTCGAGTAACTTTAGCGGAGGCACTGCCCCTCAGGTCCTGGGTGGCGTGACGGTCACAATCGGCGCCAAAACAGCGTTCCTGTCATTCGTTAGTCCGAACCAAGTGGACGCTCTTCTGCCGTCAAACGCACCGACCGGAACTCAGAATCTCACAATCACCAATGAAAGTGGTACTAGCGCGCCGTATTCCGTCACATTGCAGCCGACCGCCCCAGCCTTGTGGTCGCCTGCGAACTTCAACATTGGCGGAATACAATACGTTGGAGCGGTATTCCCCGACCTCGCCACTCTCGTTCTACCAGACGGGGCGATACCGGGAATAGCGTCGCGTCCCGCGGCGCCGGGGGATTCTGTGATTCTATTCGGTGGCGGGTTTGGCCCGGTCACGCCCGATGTTCCGGCCGGACAGATCGTCACACAAACGACACGCATCAATTCACCTGTGCTGTTCTCGTTCGGGCAAACGGTTGTAGTCCCGAACTTCGCGGGGCTCGCACTAAATCAGACGGGATTGTACCAGTTCAATTTGAAGGTGCCAGCGGGAGTTGGAGGCGGGGCTGTCCCACTTGGATTAAGCTTCGGTGGAACCGTCGTGCCACAGACAGCTAACCTCAAGATCGCACTCACAGAAACTCCTGATCTTCAGCTTACCGGCATACATGATTTGGCTGGGAATACGGGAGTCGCTACGCCGGGAGGCATACTCATAATCGATGGCTCAGGATTTGCGAGTTCGAACGCTTCAGCGCAATATCCGCTGCAGACGCAACTTCTGGGGATTTATGCTGATTTCGAGGGTGTCATAGCACCGATCGCCAGCGTGACGCCGCAAGAGATTCAATTGCAGGTCCCGTGGGAACTGCTGGGACGATCGACCGCTACCCTCAACATCAGCAATTGGGCCACCGGGGCCATCGCGTCGATAGCTGTGGCACTGCAAACTGCCGCGCCGGGAGTGGCATCGGCGGCGTCCGGCCTTAGCATTCAGATTGAAGGTTCCGGCGGGGCGTCACCAGCGCCCGTAACCTCGAGCGGCAACAACCGCCCGGTGCTTCCGGGTGAGTTTTTGGATATTCCGGCGGTGGGGCTCGGTATTCAGAAAGATGGACCGGCGGATGGGCAGCCCGCCTCCGGAAGCAATCCTGGCAACCCCTTGCGCGGTGTGATGGTTAAGATTGGATCGTCTTGGGCACCCGTGAGCAGTGCCGCCCTTGTTCCGGGCCGAGCCGGAGTTTCGCTAGTTCGGGTGCAGGTACCCGTCAACGCCCCAGTGGGAGATGCGATTCCGTTGGTGCTTGAGGCGTGGGGAGTGGATTCCAGCCCGGTACAGATCGCTGTAGGCCCTTCACCCTCCGCCGTTTCGTTTCAGGTGCTGCCGGCTGACGGCACATTCGGATCAATTCCCGCGGCACGGTTTCCGCTTGCGCTACTTGGCGCCGGCGTGACCGCCAGCGCGGTGACGTGGACGGCAGAAGCGATGAACGCACCTATGCTAGGGCCTGTAAGCCAGCCAGGCACGTTCGGAACAACGGCGAGCGGTGTGTATTACACCGGACCGTACAATGCGGGTTTACCGGAGTACATGCTGATTCGAGCGACTCTAAACAGCGATCCCACGATATTCGCTACGGCACGCGTTCTCGTGACTCAGGGGACTCCGAGTTTTCACATTACACCGCGAGATCGGGTAATCGGTCCAAGCGACAGTGTGACGTTTCAGGCGGTTGACGATAGCGACAATCCGGTGCAAGTGAATTGGTACTTATCCAGCACTGGAGGGAACATATACAGCAACGTCTTCCAGCCTGAGCCATACGCAGTGGACGATAATCCTGTCGTCGTGCGGGCATTTACCAACGGTGATGCAGGGGCGGCGGATCAAACACTGTTGTATGTCGTCCCATCGGAGCCAAAGATCACTAGTTTGAGCCCACCCAATCCGTCGCCGGGGGAGGCGGTGGTAATCGCAACCGTCAACCTTCAAGTGCGGGATGTGACGGTGTACTTTAGCCGGTTTGATGGTTCACGCGTTGCCGCGCACGCGGTGAACGGTAACAACCAAGTAGCGGTTCTGGTGCCACCGGACGCGGTAGAAGGGCCGATCGAAATCGACGCTCAGCCGGTGAACTCAGCGCCGATTCGTTCCAAGCCTTACCAGGCTGCCATTTCTCCCAAGCTACGTTTACACCCCAAGCTGAATGAAATTGCGCAAGGCGAGAGCACCACTATTGATGTAGCGTTTCTTTTTGATCCCCGGATGCGCCCGCTCCAGTGGAGCACCACGAGCGGGTCGATTGACTCCTTAGGGCACTTCAACGCACCGGGATTCGTTCAACAGTTAACCTACGCTCGTATTTCGGCGTGTCTGACGGACCGCAATATCTGCGGGTACACGGTGGTAGCGGTTCAACCCTTCCGCGTTGAGCCCGTCCAACCAGCAGTGGCGGCGGGCAGTTCTCTCCGGCTGCAAGCCGTGGCAAGTGGCGTCGCGATTCAAGTGGCTTGGCAGGTTTTGGGAGTAAATGCAACGATTGACGCGAACGGGAACCTGACGGCATCTTCGGGGCCATTGGATGGCGGGGTTGCCCGTGTGAGGGCGACGAGCGCTTCCGGAGTGACCCGGGTGATCGAAGTTGCGATTACCGGTACGCAGGGCGGGATGGTTACAGTCTCGCGCGACTTCCTAAATTGGGCGGATGGAGTTGCGTTTGGAACGGCTTGTAATCAGATCGCCGTCATCGGAAAGCTGGCGTATTCAGCCTGCACCAATATGCCGGATGAAGCGTATGTTCCGGGATACGAGGCGTTCTGGTTGGATACCTGGGATGTAACCGATCCTTTCAATCCAATTTGGCAAGGTTCGACAGGCATCCCGGCTACCTACCCTGCCAGCATCACGTTGACTAAGCTTGAGGGAAGCCTGCTGGTGAGAGGAAACTGGTCTCTCTCGATTGGTGGATCGGCATCGGTAGGCTCGATTGCATTGGTCTACGACATTAAGCGTGGTATGCCTTTCCTTTCTACCTACGCCACGAATAAGACCCAGCCGCAAGGAGTGCCGCTGAGCGTCTACGGCAACACCGGTTATACCATCAGCGGAACACACGTTTTTGCGCAGGACCTTTCCACTCTTGCATGGCCGACGCCGATCCCAGTGCAGTTGCCGGCAGCATTCAGCGGGACCACTCTTTCCACGAGTGTTGTTGGTAACGGTCAGACGCTCTACGTTGCCTACACGACAGTGGATGAGGCAGGACAACTTCTGACGTATGACCTAACGGTGAGTCCTCCCGCTTTGCTGGATGCGAGAAGTGTCACATCTTCTGATGCTGTGCTTCATCTTTTGGGCGAGGTGCTGCTCTGCGGGGAAGATGTCTATACGCTTGCCCAATCCATTCCGCAATTCGCATCACATTTGCCAATCCTATCCGTGCAGGATACGGATGTGTCGCGACTCCGAGTATTGGGTAGAGCGCTAGAGGGCATGCGGATTGTGGACGTCACCGATCCGCACAATCCCCGGATCTCGGCTCCGGCGGCATTCTTGAATCTGGCTCCACCGGCAATGGCGCTAGCAACCGGAGATAGTTTTCTCGCTGCAAATCAAGAACTGGAAACCCTTTCTATACCTTGGACGAGCGGACCGCAGTATCTAGCTTCATTCGGTGGTTCTGCGATCGCGTGGGATCAAAAGACGCGAGGGAATCTTGTGTTCCTAGCCGAGAGCGTCACCGACGTTCAGGGTGGCACTTATGACCCAAGAATCTTCAAAGTGTACGACTTGACGAATGCCGCAAACCCGCAATTGATCGGGCATTACGATGATTCCACGCAGTCAGCGAATGCATTGGCGCTCCGTGGAAACAACGCATTCCTTGAGTGCGATAAAGATTTTGTCGTTTTGGATATTTCAAACCCAGCGGCACCCGTGAAGATAAGTTCTATGGCTGCTGGAGGTTACGCCCTAGCGGTTACCGGAAACCACGCTTTTCTCGGGACGTTTAGCGGGAATACGCCGGTGCTGATGACGGTCGACGTGTCGAACCCAATTTCCCCGGTAGTCGCCGGCCAGACGAATCTCGCCAATCCGGCCTACTATTTTGCATTAAATGGAAATACGCTCGCAGTGGCAAGCGGGTCGGCAGGGCTTTACTTGTACGACGTCACTAACCCTGCAGCTCCGACTAAAATATGGAACTCAACCGATGGGGCCCCGGCGTGGGCGGTGGCATGGTCGGGCACTGTATTGTATACGGCAAGCGGGTCACAAGGATTGATTGTCCGGGACGCATCGAATCCTCGTGCGCCAACGACATTGGGATCGAACGGCCTGGGCGGTTATTCGCCCACATATATGTCCTGTTGTGACCCCGTGCCAACTGCGATCACAGTGTTCGTGTCCGGCGGAGTTGCTTGGGTCGGGACCACCGATAGCAATGCTGCCGTTTTCGGGTTGGATGTACGTGACCCAGCCAACCCTCGCGTGATCCATTTGATCCGCTACGGAAATGCCGCCGCCGATCAAGGCGTAACAAGCATCGGGTTGGTGGGAGCCGATCTCCTGATAGGAGGGAATTATCAGAGTCTGACGTCGATGAACCTTCTGTCCATCACGCCGCCTGGCAACGTGATTCGTGCGGCGCCAGTGCAGACTGTGCCTGGAGATTTTCAACCTCCGTTGCAATTGACCCCGATTGAGCCTGTCTATCAGACGAACATCAAGCAGCTTCAAACGGTGCGCAAGCCGGGTGCGTTCCTTCAGCAAAAGCTGAAGCACATCCCGGAGCCCTTTCGCGAACGAGAATTAAGGGCACTAGGCTTGGTGTCGGAGCCATAGCGAGTACTGCGAGGCCACCAGCCCTAGAGAGCGGGTGCCGCGTGCAAACCACGTGCAAAATTCTCTTCCAATGCTGCCTATGTTGCCGTTTCCGCCCCTCGAATTATCTGCAACTTGCTGATTCTAAGCCAGAAAAACAGTACGACTCCCACTGGCTTCCGCCAATTCGTTCTCCCGATGGAATTGGACCGGTGCCTGCGGCGCGCAGTTCGGCGTAAGATGAAAGAAAACATGATGAGCCTGATCCACGTTTCGACGCTCGCTTTCTCGTTCTGCATCATCGTTGCGCCTCATCTCCGAGCGCAAGATGACGCGTCTCGCACCGTGGCTGGTGGCGGCATTGCCGCGCCGCAATGGACTGGCAAGATCGACTCACGCGAGGAAGCCGGCGGCCTAACCTTGAACGACGCGAAACTGACCAAGGAGGGCGACACGTTCCACGTCGTCACTGGTCCCGCTGTGACCTATTGGAATCCCGCCAACAAGGCCTCCGGCGACTATGCCGTGAGAGCCACTTTTACCGAGCCCAAGTACATGAACCTGAATAGCCACCCGCATCCGTATGGCATCTTCATAGGCGGCAACGAATTGGGAACCACGGGTCAGAGCTATCTGTACTGTGCGGCGTATGGCGACGGAAGGTTCATCGTACGCGGTTTCGGTCCAGGTCCATTTCAGATGAACGGCTTCCTGGGCGAAACGAACCCCGCGGTAAACAAGGCTGCCGGGGTTGGCCAACCGGTGACGCAGGAGATCGCTCTCTCCGTAAAGGGTGACCGTGTTGAATGTTCCATCAACAAGACCGTAGTGGCGGGCTACAACAAAGCGGCGCTCGTCACTGCCGGAAAACTCAAATCCACCGACGGCCTTTACGGCCTTCGCTTCGCGCATAACACTGAGGTAAATGTCAGCGGTCTGAGCATGTCGAAGAACTGAAGCTCGCACCGACGGTATCAAGCGCGTTGGCCAGTGGTAAAATCAGTAGATTGGCCCTTATTTGCCGCTAACATTGTCAGCCCTATGTCAATTGCCAGCCTACAATTCACACGTGATCCCTCGGTTCCGTTGAGCGCGAATAAACACCTGCTGCGATGGGTTACTAAAATCGCCGAGCTCACCAAGCCTGCACAGATCCACTGGGTGGATGGTTCCCAGCAGGAGTACGATGCGCTATGTGCGCAAATGGTCGAGAGCGGCACGTTTATCAAGCTCCATGAGGATCTGTGGCCGGGCTGCTATTACGCAAGGTCGGATGCCAGCGATGTCGCGCGGGTCGAAGACCGCACGTTTATCTGCTCGCTCTCCAAAGAAAATGCCGGCCCCACGAACAATTGGGTCAATCCCTTTGAGATGCGCCGCAAGTTGAAGGAGCTATTTGGCGGGTCGATGCGCGGCCGCACCATGTACGTTCTGCCCTTCAGCATGGGGCCGGTTGGCGCGGACATGTCGCAGATCGGTGTGCAACTGACGGACTCGCCGTATGTGGTGGCGAGTATGCGCATCATGACACGGATCGGGCTGCCGGTGTTTAAAGAGATCGACCGGGACGTTAAGCGCGTAGTGCCGTGCGTGCACAGCGTGGGCGTTCCGCTGGCTCCCGGGCAGAGGGATGTGCCGTGGCCTTGTAATGAGGAAAAATACATCGTCCACTTCCCGGAGACGCGGCAGATCTGGTCCTACGGCTCGGGGTACGGCGGAAACGCGCTGCTTGGCAAGAAGTGCTTCGCGCTGCGGATCGCGTCGAACATGGCGCGGGACGAGGGCTGGATGGCGGAGCACATGCTCATCCTCGGCGTGGAGGACCCGCAAGGGGAGAAGACGTACGTCGCGGCGGCGTTTCCGAGCGCATGCGGCAAGACCAATTTCTCGATGCTGATCCCGCCCGCCGCGTTCGCCGGCTGGAGGGTCTGGACGGTCGGGGACGATATCGCATGGATCCGGCCCGACGAGAACGGCCGCCTCCGGGCGATCAATCCAGAAGCCGGACTGTTCGGTGTGGCGCCAGGGACGTCGAACAAAACCAATCCGAACGCCATGACCATGCTGGCGAAAAACACCATTTTTACCAATACGGCGCTGACCCCGGAAGGCGGCGTGTGGTGGGAAGGAATGACCGACGAGCCTCCCGCCGAGTGCCTGGACTGGCGGGGGAATCGTTGGACACCGCAGATTGGCCGCGAAACCGGAGCCAAGGCAGCACATCCGAACTCGCGTTTCACCGCGCCGGCTGCGCAGTGTCCGACCATAGACCCGGCTTGGGAAGATCCGCATGGTGTGCCGATCAGCGCTTTTGTCTTCGGTGGGCGGCGCGCAACCAGCATCCCGCTGGTCTATCAAGCGTTCAACTGGACCTCCGGCGTCTACATCGGCGCCACGATGGCCTCTGAGATGACAGCGGCGGCCGGCGGCACGGTTGGCCAGGTACGGCGCGATCCCATGGCTATGCTGCCCTTCTGCGGCTACCACATGGGCGACTACTTCCGGCACTGGATCGCGATGCAGCACGGGCTGAGCGAGACGCCGCGCATCTTCCATGTGAACTGGTTCCGCAAGGATGAGCAGGGGCGGTTCCTCTGGCCCGGGTTTGCGGAAAACATGCGCGTGCTGAAATGGATCGTCGACCGCGCCCGCGGCCGTGCGCTTGGCAGAGAGACACCCATCGGGTGGATGCCGCGCTATGAAGATCTGGAGTGGCATGGCCTGGAATCTTTTCCGCGAGAGACCTTTGACCAATTGCAGGCGTTCGACCGTATGGCCTGGCGGAAGGAGGTGATCGCGCACGAGGAGCTGTTTCTGACGCTGCACGATCATCTGCCGGCGGAGATGGTGTACGAGCGGGAGCTGTTGATCTGCCGCTTGGGGACCGGACCTGAACCCACGCACGCTGCGCCCACGGCACGGCACGACATGGACGAACTTCTCTAACCAGGGCCGACGCGATCCGACCCGCAAGTCGAATCGCGTCTTACTGCGCAAAGCGGCTGCGCACGGGCGCTGGCGGCGGCGTACCTCTAACGGCCAGCCACAGGATATCGTTGAGCTCGCCCTCATCCGCCAGGTCAGAGGCGCTGAAGTCCAGCTTCTCCGATCGCTTCGCTAGCGCTGTTCCCGGTGGATTCTTTAGATCGAGCGGTACCTGCGGCGGCTGGTTGGTATACGCGGCCAGGTCAGGCATGCGCTCGAAAGCGTTGGCCATCGGGGTTGCGGCGGCGTCGAACGTGGTCATCGGTTTCAAGCCGAGGATCAGCTCGATGGTTCGCAGCACAGAGGTGGTATTGTACATCGTGCTGTCCACGGCATGATGCCGCGCGTACGGCGAAATCACGTAGGCCGGCGAGCGATGCGAGTCCACGTGATCGGCGCCATCTTGCGCATCGTCTTCGAGTACGAACATTGCCGTCGAGGCCCAGAATTTGCTCTTGCTCAAGCCTTCCACCATAATGCCCACCGACTGGTCGTTATCGGCAACGCAGGAAATCGGCGAGCGGATGCCTGGCCGCATGCCCTCGGTGTGATCGTTCCCGATCGTCATCACTACCAGCTGTGGCATGTCGTCCTTCTTTTCCCACTCGGCCAAGTCGTTGAGGAAGACCTGAATCCGCTTGATGTCCGAGAACGAACGGTCATGTTGGCGGAAGTAGAAGCTGGTGTGCTTTTTCAGAACCGGATCCTTAACGTCGCGAATTTGGATGCCGACCTCCGGGGGATTCGGCAAGTTAAGCGCGAGGAAGCCGTAATTGTAATAGGAGACATGCGCCTCCTCGGCTTTGTCCCAGATGTAGCCGCCGGGGACAGGGTGCGCGCGCTCCGGATCGTCGGCATCGCGGCGCGCGTAGACGCGGCCCGCGTAGCTCATTGGCCAGGTGCGTGCGTTGGAGTCGGGTGCGATGGCGGCGGTGGTCCAGAACAGGCCGTCCGCGCTTACGTCGGCGTTCACATAAAAATTGTCGAGCAGCACGAAATCACGGGCGAGCTGGTGGTGGTTGGGCGTAACCTTCTCACCGAAGAGCACCAGGTTCGGATCGCCATTACCCTCTTTCATGTCGCCGAGCACCTGGTCGTAGGTGCGATTCTCTTTCATCAGGAAGACTACGTGTTTGATGGGAGTGGGCCCGCCGGGCCGGCTCGGGATCGGATTACCCGCCGCAATACCGGCGTTTTCGAGCAGCGAGTCGTGGTAGGGAGAGTTCTCGATGACGGTTTTCGTGTAAGCGGCCAGCTCTTTGGGGCCGAACGGATCGATCACGGAGGCGGTTCCGGTCTGGATGCCCGCCACGTATTCCGTTTTCTGCCGGGGCGTTCCCGGAGCGCCCCACTTGAATGGATTGGGGCCTTCGGGGTTCGGATGCGAGCCGCTCCCCTTGCCATTCAGGATCACCACGCGTCCATCGCGCAGGGCGCGAACGGTGGTGGGATACCAGCCGGTCGGGATGTAGCCCTCGACTTTGCTATCGTCGCCGGAGACATCCGCGACAGCGACCGCGTTGGCGTCTGAGCAAGCGACATAGAGCGTCTTCCCATCGGGGCTCAAGCTCAAGGAGCTTGGTGTCATACCCACAGGCTGGCGCGGTGTCATTGCCAAGTTGAGTTTTTCACTCACGCGCCAATCGCCCGACCGGCCCTTCGAGAGCACATAGACGGCGTTGGTATTGGCGCATGCAATGGCCAGCCGCGAACCAGACAGCCATACCATTTCCGTGGGATGGGGGCCAACGGGAATCTCTGCCATCACGCTGCCGTCTTTCACGCTATACTCGACAATCTGCGCGGTGCTCCAACTGGAAATGAAGACCGATTGTCCATCCGGGCTGAGCAGCATGGCGTACGGGTTTGAGGTGCTCGCAAAGGTTTGGATGACCTTCGATTCGGCGGGATCGACCACCAGGATTTTGTTTTGCGCGTTGTCGGCCACCAGCAGGCGGTTTTGCTGCGCCACGATATCGGCGATCAGGTGCGGGACTCGGGCAGGCTCGCCGGGGTACAAGTCGATCTTTTTCGAGATCTCGATCTGGCTGCCGTTCACCGTCAACTCGGTAATGGTTCCGCGCGAGCCGTTGCCTGCATACACCTTGTTCCCTTGCGCGGAGAAGGCCAACCCTCGCCAGCCATCGTGGATGTCGACGGAGCTAACTACCTTCGCAGTTTCCATGTCGAGCAAAGTTACGGACGACGGGAGATAGCCGCCATTCATAACCGCAAGCATCCGGCCGTCGGGCGCGAGGGCGGTTGACATGGGCAACGTGGACAGAGGCAGAGTCTTACCCGCCGGGCGAATGCGCCAGCCGGTGTTTAATAGTGTCCCGCCGCCTTCCAGCGGGCCGACCATTTGCCGTTTCGTTCGCTGAGAGTAGAGAGCAATCGCCGTGATTGCCAGCACGAAAGCAGTCGCGATCAGAATACGTCGCATAAGCCTCCTATGATGTGGACTCCAGAATACGCGGCGATTGTTACAGGGATATAGCGAACGTGTGAGCAAGTTCTCATACGAAATTCATCGCTCTTTCACGTTGCTTTGACATACTCGCCCCGTGAGACCTCTTACACTTGGCATCCTGATCGTGATCTGCCACTCGGCTCTGTTTGCTGCCGCGGCTCCGAGCATTCGCCTGCTGCTTCCGCAGCGAACGCGTTTGCTGGTTCGGCAACGCATCGATTTGGTGATTGAAGCGCGTAATACCGGCGCGAATCGAGCTATCAAGGTGTCTGCCAACGACCGTGACATGACCAGCCAATTCAGCGGTCCGCGTGAAACGGCGCTGGACTGCGATGGCACACCGGGGCTTGTCTATCGAGCGGACTTGTTCGAGTTCACGACGCCAGGGATGGTGAAGTTGCGGGTCGAACTGGGAGACACGGCCACGCTGCTACGAGATGAACGGACCATTGAGGTGAAGCCTTTCGCTTTGCCCAAAACGCCGCGCAACTACATTCTCTTCATCGGCGATGCGATGGGGAATTCCTATCGCGATGCGGCTCGCATCGTCGGCCGCAGTGTGGAAACCAGCCCCGGGGTGCCCGGCCTGCGGGAAGGATTCTTCGACCGACTGTTGGAAATGGACCAAATGCCGGTGTCCGGCCTGGTGATGACGTACGGCTTCGCCTCACTGGTGCCGGACTCGGCGGAGACGGGAACGCACTGGTCAACCGGCAACAAACCACTCACGGGCATGCTGGCGGCGCTTCCCGATGGAACCGATTGCCGCTGGCGCCGGCCAGGGCAGCTGGATGCGTTGGAAGCGGTGCGCGACAACCCGAGAATCGAGACGCTTCTCGAGTACCTCAAACGTCTTCATCATTACCGCACCGGCGACGTGTCGACGGCTTTTATCACGGATGCGACTCCGGCGGCGCAAGGTTCTCATGTAGCCACGCGGAGCGCCACCTTCGAGATTGCACGGCAATACCTGGAAAATCCGGTGCTGAATTCGGCGCCCGGTTTTGACGTGATCCTGGGAGGCGGAAAAGAGGATTTCGATCCCGATATACGCGCCGATAAGCGCGACCTGGTGGCCGAGTTTCAGCACAAAGGCTTCCAGTTCGTCAGCAATGCTACCGAGCTGAAAACGGTCACCAGCTCCACGACTAAGGTCTTAGGGCTTTTCCGCCGCCCCAACGAAGTGAAAACCGATCTCAGCGGCTTGCGCGCTTCCGACAACGGCAACATGGAACCGGCATACGACAAGCTCGGACTGCTGGGGCGCATGAACGTTCGGCCTGGAAGCGAGCCACTACCCGATTTCGGTGTCTGGAAGGATCAGCCCTTTCTCGAAGACATGACACGCAAGGCGATCGAGGTCCTGTCCGGACCCAGAGGAGACCAACCCTTCGCATTGCAGGTGGAGGGCGCCTTAATCGATAAGCAGTCGCATCCGAATCACGCGGCCGGCACCATCTGGGATACGCTCGAACTCGATCATGCCGTGGGCGTGGCACGCGCCTGGGCCAAAGTGCATCCCCAGTTGCCGACACTCATCCTGGTGACTGCCGACCATGACCAGACGATGTCCATCCTGGGCGTGGTCGATATCGCGGATGCAGATCTTACCAACCGCCAGCCTATCGGTGAAGGCAAGCGCGCTGTTTACCGCGATGCTGTTGTGAATCTCCGCTCCGCGGAAACAACCGACTCGCTGCCGGCGGAAGTCAGGAAGAACGGCCGCCAAGCGGGGTTACCCGATTACCAAGATGCGGACGGCGATGGATATCCCGAGAACCGTGAGGTGAATGGGAAGGGAAGGAAGCGGCTGGCCGTAGGATTCCGGACGGGCGGGCACGCCGGATCATCAGTCCCGATCACAGCGGAAGGGCCTGGCGCGCTGCTCTTCACCGGATACCTGGATCAGACGGACATCTTCTTCCGTTCGGCAGAGGCACTGACTGCAGACACCGCGGAGATGGACCGACTGTTGAAAACTGTGGAAAACCTGCGTTCGCACTGACACAAACTGAGGGCATACACTACACCCCGCGTAACTTAATAAATGAAACTGTTCTGTTATGGATGTCTCACAACTCCGTAAGATATCCCTGATACTCTCCAGTAAACAACCGGAACAAACGGGAGCATAGCGTCGCCGGGTAGCGGTGCGTGCGAGTAGGGATTAGTAGATCAAACCGTACTTCTGTTCGAAAGGAACCACAGCTATGAAAGTTCTCCACGGATTACTCTTTCTCTTGGCCGCGGTTGCCGTGGCGCCGCTGGAAGCGCAGTTCGAATACGGTGAAATCCTCGGCACCGTGCGGGATTCGAGTAGCGCCGTCGTTTCGGGTGCCAAAGTCACCGTACGCGGGCTGGACACGAACGTGCAGAGTTCGACCTTGACCAACGACCAAGGCAACTATTCCTTTCCAGACCTTCGCGCCGGGCGATACGAAGTCTCGGCCTCGGTAACTGGCTTTCGTCCGGCAAAGAGCGACGCACTTACCGTGCGCGTGAGTGACCGGTTACGCATGGACCTGACTCTGGAACCTGGGCAGGTGAATGAAGAAGTCAACGTCGAAGCCAGTGCGGCTCCGTTATTAGAAACCGATACCAGCACCCGCGGTGCGGTCATCCAGAGCCAGCAGATTGAAGAACTGCCCTTAAACAAGCGGGATTACTCGCAGCTGGTTTTGTTGGTACCGGGCACAACTTATAACCCTGCCCAACGACTCGGAGGCGCGATCAGCGTCAATGGCAACCGGACCCTGCAAAACGACTATCTGCTCGACGGTATTGACAATAATTCCCATGCGACCAGCTATCGTGGGGATCGCGTCGATGTTATCCTCCCGTCGGTCGATGCGGTGGAAGAGTTTAAAGTGCAGGACAATGGATACTCTGCCGAGTACGGTCATAGCGCCGGCGCGGTTGTCAACGTGACCATTAAGGGCGGCACTAACCAGTTTCATGGCACAGGTTGGGAGTTCTTTCGCAATGACGACATGGATGCCCACGGGTGGACTCCGACTTTAGGTGGAGTCAAGCCAAAGGTTCGTTTTAACCTTTATGGCGCCAACATAGGCGGACCGATCGTAAAAGACAAGACTTTCTTCTTTGTCAACTATGAGGGCGATCGCGAACACGACGGTGTCATTTTCCAACAAAATGCTCCCACGCTGGCTCTGCAGCAAGGTAATTTCGCAAACCCACCGGCCGGCCTTGGCGCCACGCTGAAGGTGTTACCCACAGATCCAACCACTGGCAAGCCGTTTGCCAATGGCATGATCCCTGTGAGCCGTTGGAGTCCAGTCGCACAGCGAATCCTGTCTTATCCGCAGTTCCCGGTCCCCAACGCCTTTCCGCTGCTGACCATCCCGACCGCGTTTATAAGCGATGTTACGAACAGCGTCCGATCCGACAAGTTTGATATCCGTCTGGATCACTATCTCAACAGTAAGTGGCGCCTGTTCGGACGCTACAGCTTCTCGGATTCGTCTACCTTCCGCGCAGCACCGTACCAGGGATACGTAGAGGGTTCCAACAACGACCAGTTTGGTAACACTCTTACCCGCGGCCAGAGCGCCGTAGTGGGCAGTACGGCGACGCTGGGTCCAACGACTCTTTTGGATTTGCGGCTCGGGTATACACGCTTGGGTGCGAACGTCTTTCCCCCCAACTATGGCTCGCCGAGCACAGATGCCCTTTTAGGCATTCCGAACATGCCGCAGGGGCCTAAAGTGAATGCTGGTTGGCCCGAATTCGCCATTTCCGGTCTCAGCCAGTTTGGCAGCACGACCTCTCAGCCGCAGTACCAGATCCCCAATACGTATCTGGCGAGCGCCGTGTTCTCGCTACAGCGCGGTGCACACAGCATTAAGTTCGGGAGCGACGTTACTTACATTCAAACTGCCATTCTCGATGTTTCCGCCATCCGGGGCGTGTTCAGTTTCTCGAATACCTGGACGGGCAATCCGTTTGGAGACTTTCTGTTGGGCCTGCCTGCGGCATATACACAGACGGGCTTCTTCGTCGCATACAACCGCAACCAGATTTATAACTTCTTCGTGCAGGATGACTACCGCGTGTTGCCCAACCTGACACTGAATCTCGGCTTGCGGTACGAGTACGGAACTCCTATCTATGAGAAATACAACCGGATGTCCGATTACTCGCTCGATACAGGCACGATGATCCAAGCAAGCAGCAGCAATCCGTACCTGGTGAACCCAGACCGGCGGAACTTCGCTCCGCGAATCGGCTTGGCATGGACGGCGAGGCCGCGTTTTGTGGTTCGCTCGGCTTATGGGATTTTTTACCAGCATACGTTCCGCCAGGGGCGTGAGAATCTTCTGGCCGAGAACGAGCCGTTTCTGCAGAATCTGACGGCCTCGCAAAGTCCGGGTACACCCAATCCCATCACACTTGATAGCGGCCCACCGCCGAACTTCTTTGCCAACGCGCTCCAGACCCAAGTCTCCGTTCGTGGCAACGACCCCAATCTAAAGGCTGGGAACGTACAGCAGTGGAATCTGACCCTCCAATATGAACTGGCCAAGGACTGGATCTTCGAAGTCGGTTACGTAGGTAATAAGGGCACGCACCTCGGGCGATTCTGGAACGCCAATCAACCGGATGTGCCTGGAACCGCGGCTACTTTGGGGGCGCGTCGTCCGAACCCCGGTTTTGGGGACGTGGAATACATGGATTCGGGCGGCAACAGTTTCTACAATGCTCTGCAGACCCGCCTCGAGAAGCGCTTCTCCAACGGACTTACTCTGCTGCACTCCTTCACCTATGCACGCGGTCTGGATAATGTGGGCGCATGGAACGATCCGAACCCCGGCGCGTCGCTGTATCCACAAGATGCCTACAACTTCGCCAACGAAAAGGCGCTGGCCGAGAACATTGTCCAGCTCAATTCGGTTGCCAGTTGGGTCTATGAATTACCTTTTGGACGCGGCCGCAAGATGATGACATCCGCGCCGCGGCTGGTGGAGACAGCCCTGGGCAATTGGCAGCTTGATGGCATCTGGACCTGGCGCACCGGCCTGCCATTGACGATCTCCAGCCCAGCTTGCGCGGCTTGCCAGATGGGCGGCGACCGCCAGCAGCGCGCCAATGCGGTCCCCGGCGTTTCACCTTCGGAAAGCAATCCTGGCCCGGCCGATTGGTTCAATTCGGCTGCGTTTACCTTAGCAACTACACCTTATGGCACGGTAGGGCGCGATACCGTTTGGGGGCCCGGTCTTCAGCAGTGGGACTTGGGCTTCGCGAAACGATTCCTGGTATCCGAACAACGCTACTTCCAATTCCGTGGCGAGTTGTTTAACGCCTTCAACCAAGTCAACTTTCAGCCCCCGATCGCGACAGCCGGAAGCGCCGGCTTCGGATCCATCACAGCGGCTAACCCTGGCAGAAACGTGCAACTCGGATTGAAGTTCTATTGGTAGGTTGCTGCTGGGCGGGCTGCGATCGGAGACTCGGCCTATCTAATTGACGGGAATTCTAGCCAGTCTGGGTTGCGGGCTGGAAGTGACGCTATTGGGCGGAGCCAGAGTAGTCTGAGTCGTTGACGAATCGATCGACTACCAGAAATGGAGCCGCCGAACTAACCCCGTGTTCCGCTGCCAAGGCAACGTCACCCGAGAATCCCGCTTCGATCAGCTCCTTCCCCGAGGAGCAACCGGCAAGCCGCTCAGCCAGGCAGTGCCGAGCGCTCGAAAATGCAGAAACGGCAACCTCCACCTCAGGGGACCGCGTACCGGGAAGGGCCGAAAGGACCGCGCCTGCCCCCAGCAGGTCCTCCAGGCAAGGTCGCATGGAGTCGTCGTCCCAACGTTCGCCAGCAGGAATCACAGCGATCCGGGAACCGCGTAGTGCGGCCCGCCTGGCAACCTCCGGAGCGTTGCGCAAGCTCGCGGTAAATGTGGGGACTCCGGACGCGCTCACCGATAGAGTGCTTCCGTTCGGTGAAGGTAATACGATCCCTGTTCCCGGAGCGATGGAACAAAGAGAGCTTGGGGAAAGCGAGTACTCACCCGGAGCCTCCCGTTTCGCAGCCAGCAGGGCGCCCTTCGTAGCGGCGAATCGTTTTGCCGAATCGTCCTTCCACCTGTATGGGAATACGAACGCTCCCTTTCCGACCGCAATGTCCACCGCCGTAGAGAACGAAAGTACATCGACGATGATGATGACATCGGCTAGCGGGCGGAGAGCGCGCAAACCCGAGATTCCCCATTCGCAACGCAGTTCATACTCCGATTGATCGAAGAACACATCCATCAGCTTAGCGGACAAACATAATCCGTTCCATGTTGTCAGTAGCGCGAGTGAGCATCTCCTGTGTTCGATCGTTGGGCCGGCCGCCAGGACCGATGCCGGCGTTACCGCGAAAGCTTCTTAATGCACGGTGTGAACTCGTATGTGGGCACTTCGTACGTTCCCCGTCCGCCGATCTCAGCGAAGCGTGTGACCTCTTCGCCAATTTCGACGTGCCAAAGCACAGAACCTTGGGGGAACCACGTTGCCTCTTCAGTATCGACGGAACGAGCCTTGAACGGGGCCGTCACCCGTATTTTCGCCGTAGGCGAAACTGTCTCCAATGCCATTCAGATTGTTGCTCCGCTTATTCATATCGGCCGTGATGAATGATTCTTCAGGCATGACGATTTGATCTTGACGATTCAGGCAGAGGTGCCGATTCGATCGAGCCGGCTTGCTTTTCCCGGTCCGATCGCGTCCCAGTGCCCTGAGAAGGGCCTCGCGGTCGATAACCGGCACGTCTATCGGGCCGGATCGCCATGGCTCGCTTCTGGGCGACCGTCTTTCGCTGGCGATTTAGCTCGAGCCATGCTGACATGGGTTTCGAGGCGTCCCGTCGCAGCCTTGGCTGCGCGGATTCGAATCTTCCACAGGGACTCACTTGACTCTGCTATGCTTGGGGCACCATGTCAGCGATCAATGGAGACAAGGCGCGATTTAATCGCCAACGCAAGGGTAAGTTAGCTCGCCGCGAGCGCTGCCAAGCCCTACGTAAAAAGCTGAAGGGCAATACCTCGCCCCGCCCAACCGGTGCCCAGCTTTAGCGACGACCTCATGTCGCGAGCCGAACGAGCAAGCGCTAAGCCAAACTCGATGGAAACAGAAGATCGCCAGCAGCGTCGCTCATTGCAGAAAGAATACGGTAGTTTCTATCGCGACGTCAGTGATATTCTCTTCCGTCATAACCCAATGGATTTGGATGGCAAGCACAATACCGGTGACTACGACCCGGAGGTAGATCTGTTGCTGCTGCGTATCCGCGAGGCTGAGCATCTTGGTGCCCTACAGAAATTGCTATTTGAAGTATTTGTAAATGATTTCGGCGCGGAGAATTGCGGCAGCAGAGAGCGTTACGATGTTGCCGCGTCTGACATCTGGAAGGCCTACGAGCGACATCGGACGAGGTGAATCTCTGAGGGCTCTGCCCGCGGAGGTCCAGCGATTACCGGTGCCCCTGCTCCGACCTGCGCTTCGCCGCCATGCTGGCTTTGAGGGCTGTTCTGGCTTGGTTCTGGGCTTGCACGAACGAAATATCGAACCCACTATCGCCGTGATCCGTGGACCAGTGATATTCATGATGATGGTTAGCTTCGTATACCGTGTACTGTGCCTGATTTCCGGCCGGATCGATGAAGGTAAACGATTGACTCATCAGGATCTCCTTCTCCTGTGGCCGTCCATGCCCAGCTCCTGAGCCTGGGGGCGCCAGACGAGAGCTTTCTGGTCTGACTGAAGTATAGCATCTCAGATCTCGATGTCTGTTATAGTTGAGTTGGTCCGTACAGCTCCTCATGCACCTGGCGGAGTTCTGTCCTAACGCGGCGAATGAGGTGGTCTCGATGCAAAGGTTTGTTGCAGAACTAAGTGCTGAAATCGAAGAGGCTAAGTTTGTGATAGCTTGGCGCGATAGTCAGTCTCCTAACCAGATCAAGCCAAACGTAGATTTCGCTTTCGTCGGTCGCCGAGTTTCCGTAGTAATTAATTCGGATTCCTCGGACCATTGGCCTTCCGCCACTTTTCACCGGATTTTTAGCGCGGCCATCCGTAGCATCGATGGGGCCTGCAATATTCGCTGGCTTTGAGGCCAGAATCTAATTCTTCGCAAGTGTTCGACGATCGTGATGGCCGTGACCGTAACAAGCGGTAATCGAAGCAGGAGTGTGAACGTAACGTTCAAGGCGAAATGGATTGGGCCTACGTGCGCTGAGTGAGTGCGCGGTGCCGGATTCGCAAGATCTGGTCTGGGAAAGGACGAGCCGGGGGAAAGGAACCGTCGAAGGAATTGCCATCCCTGCCGTTTCCCACGAAACACCGTGCCGACTGCGATCTCCATAAGCAGCCTTCTTTCGTGCCGGGCGACTCATCCTGTGCCTGAAAGGGCAGGGCACGCGGTCAGTTGTCAGCCAACATGCTCCGTGGTACCTTCACATTCGGACGAAGACGTCTCGAAAACGAGGGTACGCAATGAACCGCAAAGCAGGCATCCTCTTTCTTTTCGTATTTGCGCTTGTCGGATTGTGCGGTTGCTCCAGTAAGCCGCTAGCCAATGAACCCCAGAAAGCCGCGACGGCGCTGATCAAAGTCCAGGGCAAGGCCCAGATTGTTTTGAACGAAACGAGCGCGACCGATGCCGCTATGAACGCGGGTGGACCTTCCGTGTATCTTATCGACGGCCTCCATCGCTACCGCCTGTTCTTCAAGACGGCTACTTCGGTTGAGCCGGCGAAAGAGTACACCGCTGAGGGCGTGATCGCACAAAAGGTCATCGACGAGATTGGCGATCCCGATCAAGGCAAGAACGGATATCCGCTCCAACCCAGCTGCGAGCGTGCCGTCAGGATGGCCTGGAGCAACTTGCCCTTTGATGTTGTGGACGGGTACGCCTCGGCGTTGCGCGCCAGGGTGAAGCGTTATCCCGCCAGGCCCGTATTGCTGGTGACGCGGCTAGAGCCCGCTGCCTCCGATTCGGCGGAACCGAAGAAAGACGACGAGAGCAAGAACCAGGAAATTCCCGAAGTCTCTGTCGCGGCGGAGAAACAACGCGCTCTTCTCATTGAGGGTCCGAGCGTTCCGACGGCGCCGCTTTGGGAGCCCACGGGGGGAACGGTTCAATGCCCAGTCGTCATCAGCCCGGAAGGGAAGGTCTCTGAACTTGAAACTGGGATGCAACTCTGTGAGGCTGTGCCGTGGTCTCAGTTTCGTTATCAGCCTACGGTTCAGCACGGCCGCGCTGTCAAAGTGAAAACCGAGGTTGAAGTGCGCTTCGAACCGCGTAAGTGAGGCTCCCACGCTATTTCCACGCCGCATAGACTGGCTTGCCGACGAGGAATGCCGGGTTCGCGCCCGGCCGAGGCCGAAACTTCTGGGCCCGACCGCTGTCGACTTCGGCGACGTAGAAATTGCCTTCTTGATCGACGGCGACGCCATGTACGCCCCAGAACCCTCCGGGGAAATCGCCCCACGTGCCCCAAGCATATAGGAAATTGCCATTCAAATCGTACTTGAGCATTTTCGATGTTCCACGGTCGAAGGCCCACAGCGTGCGGTCTGCGCCGATGTAGAGGAGGTGGATATCCGATGGAGGCGCACCGAAACTCCACTGGTTGAGAAATTTTCCATTCTCATCGAAGACCTGCACGCGGTGGTTGGCGCGGTCGTTGACGAAGACGCGCCGGGTCTGTGGGTCGACGGCGACGCCGTGCACATTGTTCATATACCCGGGTCGCTTCTCGTTTGGAGGGTTACCCTTCTCTCCCCACGCGGTCAGGTACTTGCCGTTCTTATCAAACTTGACCACGCGCGTGTTGGCATACCCGTCCGCAACGAAGAAGGTGCCGTCAGGCAGCCAAGCCATGAACGTGGGCCGGTAAAAATGCTTGTCGTCGGAGGCATGCACATTGGGTTCGCCGATAGTTTGCAACAGCCGCTTGCCATCGTTGCTGAAGATGAAAATGGCGTGACGGTAATCATCGACGATCCAGACGCGTTTTTCCGGATCGTAGGGGCTGATATAAACCGAGTGCGGCCGGCGCAGCATCTTGTCCCATTGCGTCCAGTCCTCAGTGATGTTCCCATTAGCGTCCACGACGACGATGCAGTGCTCCCATCGATAGTCCACACCGGGCTGCCCAATGTCAGAGTCGTCGCCCAATTTCCCATCTTTGGTTTCCAGTGCTCCCGGAGGGCTGGCCGTGGTGGCGTCGCGCCAGGGCAAACGGAAATTGGGGAATTCGATACCCGGGCCAAGCTGGGGGAGCTTGATGGTCTTTGGTCGCTCGATATTGGGCAACTCCCCGCGCTGCAGGATGAACACGCGGTTGGGACTCTCGGCAAAAACGTTCTGACCGGCGCCCCAGGTCCACTTCTCGTGACCGGGCAGCGAGGAAATAGGTTTTGGCCAGTTTGGAACGATGTCATAGGCGCCGAACATGTCTTGGCCGCCGACGCCTGGGATCGCCGCAAACCCAGCGCCCGGCTTCTCTTGCGCGCCTGCGGATTGGAGCCGCGGGCCAAACAGGATGCAAACCAAGACGATCAGGGCAAGCGCGATGGCCGCCAGGTAACGCTTTCGCATAAATCCTCCTCCTCCACCCCGCTGTTCATAATATCCGACCACCGGCCATGTTAGAGAATTACTTCCGAACGACGAGATTGTTCACACGCACCAGGACCTGCTTCCTCAACTAACGGTATTGGTAGTAGATTAGTGGGATCAGCTTCGGCCCTGCCGCGGGCTCCGCCCGGTGCAAGGGCAACGTAAAGTTGGTCGGTACCTGCTTATGCGACTTCCGGGTCTGACATTCGCGATCCTCCTGGCCTGCCCGACATTCGCTCAGGTGCCGGCGCAGACTGCTCCGCCACGCACTGAATTCGAAGTGGCGTCAATCAAGCTGTTTGATCCGGCGGCGCAGGGACAGCTCCTTGCCGGCCTTCACGTCGATGGCGCTCAGATCCGCGCCGTCGGCCTATCGCTCAGGGACTTACTCGGCATCGCTTACCAGATGAAGGCGACGTTAATTTCGGGGCCTGACTGGACGGCGTCGGAGCGTTTCGATGTTTCCGCGTCGCTTCCGGCCGGCAGCACCCGAGCCCAGCTTCCAGAAATGTTTCAGGCTCTTCTCGCCGACCGGTTCCAGGTGAAAGTGCACAAGGACAAAAAGGATTTTGCAGTCTATGCGCTCGTCGTCGGCAAAGGGGGATTGGAAATGAGAGAAACGCCTCCCGATCCGAACGGTAAAGAGGACGACGGGCCGAAGGGTGCGAGCCAGGTCGCGACCACCCGCACCGGCAACGGGGCAACTGTGAATTTCGGCCACGGAACATCCTTCACGTTCGCGAACAATCGCTTCGAAGCGAGGAAGATGTCGATGGCCTTGTTTGCCCCGAATCTGGAGCGTTTTGCTGACCGCCAGATCATCGACATGACCGGTCTTACCGCTCAATACGATTTCGCTTTCGATGTCATGCCGGAGGAATACATAGCCATGTCACTCCGAGCCGCGGTCTGGGCTGGAGTGGCCCTCCCGCCGGAAGCCCAGAAGATGCTGGACGTCAGCTCTCCCGCCGCGCTTGGCGATGCATTGCAGCAGGTTGGGCTCAGGCTGGATGCGCGCAAAGCTCCCCTCGATGTGCTGGTGATCGACAGCGCTCTGAAGACGCCCATCGCCAATTGATACCGGTGGAGCGGAGCTTCCGCCGAGCCGCCTGCGGACGAGACAGCCCTTCCCCGAGCCGTTGAGGGTTAGGATGAAAGACGGAAAAGGAATGCGCAATCAAGGATTGCTTGAATTTGTGATCAGAAAAGGGCCGTTCGTGCTGCTCCTTGCGACGTGGGGATTTAGCCACACGGCCGCTGCTCAGGATGCCGATGACTACCGCGGCGGCTGGAGGTCGGACAAGGGTGAGGCGCACACTTATGAGTTCTCGATCCGAGCCGATAAGGTCAGGGGCATCTACTGCACGTACTGCGCAGATGCCACGACGCTGGCCTTTGTCGATGGCAAGTTCGGAGCGGATGGCATTACTTTCGTAGTAGCACATGTAAATACAGACGGCAGCATCGCGTATCAGGATACGGCCACAGCCAGGTTTGACCACGGCAATCTGATCGTGACCGGGACCACCGGTGCCCGAGGTGGCGGTAAGTTCGAGCGCACTCTCATTAAAGATTCCAGGGGACCCGACCCGTTACCGATAATAGTGTCAAGACTCCCCAAAGCTCCTCCTGTTCCCGCCGTGAGAGTCAATCAGCAGGGCGTGGGCGCGCCAGTTCCGCGTTACATTCAACCCGGCCCGTGGAAATCAACCCTGACTGAGAAAGACGTTATCGGAGTGTGGCTCGGCTTCGGTGTAGGTGCGCCCAAGCAGTACTTCATCGTTCGCAAGGTTGGCAACAAGCTTCGTGGAATGGTGTGCGGGACATGTGACAACCCCTACACTATGGCGGCACTCGACGACTTCGAGATCCAGGGTGACACACTGAAGTTCAACATCCTGCATGAAGACTGGGGCGACGGGGAGCTACCCACCTTCTATAAGCACGTCACATGCCACGTCGGATGGAATGAGCTTCGGTGCACCACTGCGGCGGACCATCAGCCGCCCCCTCCACCACGACCTACGCCACCCGGCTTTGTCCCCGGTTTCTCGCTGACCGGGCCAATTGCAATCGAGGCCACATTCGGAAACCGTTGGCCCGAATGGCCCCCACGGAACACTTCCTTACCTCATTAGTCTCCTGTGAGGGCGTGCCCCGTATTCATGGGAACGTATTGTCGGCGAAATCGTGGAAGGCCGCGGCCGTAACCATGTGCTACAGGATCGATAGGCTCTTGGCCACAGCAAGAAAAGAGGTAAAACTGCCGTAGTCGATTGGCGCGCCCGTGCTAACCAGAGTCGGGGTGAAACTGCGGGACGTGCTTGAGACCCCGGTAATCTGGCCGTCGGCCGTCGTGCCCACAGTAACCGACAATACGCCGGCGCTAGCAGGGCTTCCCGATTGGACCGCCGGCAGGTTCGCAAGGGCCTCCTGCGGAACTGAGAATGTGCCGGCACTCGCCGGCACCGCACACGAGATAGTCACGGCATGAATGTTCGCACCGATGCTGGTGCCCGTCATCGAGATGATTACTTGGTCGAATCCAGTACCGGTCCAGTTGATCGTAAGCCCATTGGCACGGTTAATGGCGGTAATAGCATCCCAATTTGTCACCGCAAAGTTGGTCGGAATGGGCGCCGCTGAAGTGTTAAATCCGTTTATTTGACTGCCGCCGGTGCTGGAGATGGTGTACGCATGACCCAATTGCAGAGATCCGGCCGGCCCCATGAAGCTATAGAGCGGGCCGGTGGGGCCGTTGATTTTCGACAAAGTGCTGCCTGCCGCTATTCCTGCGCCGCTCAGAGCAATAGTGCCGGCGTCCAAAAACGTATCCGCGGCATAGGGAGCCTTTCCAGTGGCAGGATAGGTGACGTCGAGCACCCCGCACGATCCGAACATTTGCGCGGCAAATGGCAATTGCCATTCGGCCGCTGTGTAGCTGGCGAACTGTCCGCCGGCGATGTCGGTGACCGAATCGGTGGTCGTTGGGAAACTGCCGCCGGTCTTATTCAATTTGCCCACGGTAAACCCGGCGAAGGTGATATTCCCGGATGTGTTGCCGCCACCTGAACTGCTCGACGCGATCAGCGGCGGTCCGCTGACGCTATATACCGGGGCGGTGGTGAAGGCGCCGGACTGGAATCGTAGTGCGAGGATCGAAAAGCTGCCACTGGGGCTGTAGAACTCAGCCATGCCGCTCTGGCCAGCCGTCGCCGTGAACTGCGTAGGAAAGGCAAACGAGGTATGCCCATTGGCGGGGAGTGTGATGGCAGCCGGCTGGGAAGTTGTGGTGCCAATGCGAACGCCTACGTTAATGGTTTCGGCGGATGACGTGGTATTAACCACTGCCATACTGGTAACCGCTGAATTGGCGTTGTCGAAGGGCACCAGGATTCGGCTCACAGCGGCCGAGGCCGGAGCGGTGCCACTTTGAAGCGACGCGCCGCGCTGCGTGAAGATGGCGTACGCCGCAAGGGATCCGGAACTGCCCAGTTCCGACAATAGTCCCCACCCGACGGTTGCGTTAGCGGCGGTGCCGAGAGTGTGCAAAAACACCGTGCTCCCCGGTTGAAGAACCAAGCCTTGCGTCGGGCCTTCATGGAACGCAAGGTTCCAACTCGAAGTGTTGCCGCCGCCCGTTTCCTGAAAGAAGGTAAGCGTCCGAGAATCTCCGAGAAACACCCCACATAGTTCAAACAAACAACGCATCTCGGAAAAACGAGCGAATTCCGGATGTGCGTTCTGGGATAATCATAGCGGCCATGCTCTTCCAGGATTTCCGCTACGCAGTTCGGTCCTTGCGCCGGAGCCCCGGATTTGTGGCCGCGGCCATCCTGACTCTCGCCCTGGGCATTGGCGCCAATACCGCCATCTTCAGCGTGCTGGATGGCGTCGTGCTGTCGCCTCTGCCTTTCCAGGATCCGGATCGGCTGGTTGTGATGGCCCTATACAACCGGGCTCTGAAGCACCCGACCGATCTTTCCTACCCCGACTTCCTTGATTGGCAGCGCAATTCCCGTTCCTTTCAAGACATGGCGGGCTTCGTGCCACAGGGATATGATCTGACGAATCCCGGCGCGCCGGAACATGTTGTCGGGACCGACGTTTCCGCGGCCTTCTTTCAAACTCTGGGTGTCAAGCTGGAGCTAGGGCGGGAGTTCACCGCTGTGGAAGACCGGCATAGCGGAACGCCCGTAGCCGTTATTAGCGATCGCCTGTGGCGGGAGCGGTGGGGCGCAAGCGGCGCCGCGCTGGGCAGCACCGTCACCTTAAACGGTGCCGGCTACACCATCGTCGGAGTGGTCCCACCCGAATTTCGTTTTCTAAACGACCCAACCGACGTCTTCACGCCGATCGGCCAAGGCGATCCGTTGCAGCGCGCCGATCGGACGATCCATAACGTCATCTGCGTTGCCCGCCTGCAACCGCAGCTCAGCCTGGGCCAGGCGCAGGCGGAGATGGATACCGTGCAGTCGCATATCGATGACCTCAATCCGGCCACCGAACGCGGTCAAGGGATTTATATGGGCCCGCTGCACGGATTCATCGTGGGCGATGTCGGCGGCACGCTTCTGCTGCTGCTCGGCGCCGTGGGGCTGGTCTTGTTGATCGCCTGCGCGAACGTGGCGAATCTGCTGCTCGCGCGTTCCCTGTCGCGTACGCGAGAGTTTGCAGTGCGAGTGGCGCTGGGAGCAAGCCGCTCACAGATCGCGTGCCAGTTGATCGCAGAAAGTGTGTTGCTCTCGCTCGCTGGCGGCGCGCTGGGATTGGTGGTGGCCAAGTGGGCTCTTCCCGCCCTGCTGGCGGCAGCGCCGGGAAGCCTGCCGCGCGTCCAGAACATCGCTGTGAATGCGCCGGTCCTCGGTTTTGCGCTTGGCGTCTCGGTCCTGGTAGGAGTTTTGTTTGGGTTGCTACCCGCTTGGAAAAGCTCCAACACGGATCCGCAAACTGGATTGAAAGAAGGTGGCCGCGGCTCGGCGCTCGGTCATCAGCATACGCAACGCGGCCTGGTGGTCGGACAAATCGGGCTGGCCGTGGTTTTGCTGACCGGCGGCAGCCTGCTCTTCCGCACCATTCGCAATCTGTGGGCGGCGAATCCTGGCTTCAATACCCAGCAAGTGCTGACCTTTCAGGTGGGTCTTTCGCCGGCGTCCACGCAGACGCCAGCCGAAATCCGAAACGGGTACCGGCAGTTGATGGAACGCATCCGCCAGATTCCGGGGGTGCAGGCGGCGGACGTCACTGCGCTGCTTCCGTTGAGCCAACGAGACAATGAGGGCCCCTTCTGGATTGGTGCCCACCAGCCCGCATCCATGGCCGAAATCCCGCGAGCGCGATACTATTGGATCGGGCCCGACTACTTCCACACAATGCAAATCCCGTTGCTGCGTGGGCGCACCCTTTCTCCGGGTGATACGACAAGCTCGGAACCGGTGATCGTCATCGATAGCGTTCTGGCCCGCAGTTATTTCGGAAATCGGAGCCCGGTCGGCCAGACTGTCACCATCCCGCATTGGACGGTAGCCCGGGTCGTAGGCGTCGTCGGGCATGTCCGGCACCTGCGGTTAGGCGGTTCCGACTCTTTGGACGAAGACCCGCAAATCTACGCCTCTATATATCAACTCCTGGATCCCTGGCTGCCCGTATTCAGCAAGGACGTGAGGGTCGTGGTGCGCACGCCGCTGCAGACTGCTGCTTTGATGCCGGCGCTCAAAGGCGCCGTTTCCGGCGCTACCGGCGGCGTGCCCGTCTACAACGTTCACGGCATCCAGGAGCTAGTTTCCGCGTCGATGGGACCGCAACGCCTGGCGATGATTCTGCTTCTAGCTTTCGCGGCCCTGGCCCTCGTACTGGCGTGCCTCGGAATCTACGGCGTCATGGCCTATTCGATGGCCCGCCGCACGCAGGAGATCGGCATCCGCATGGCGTTAGGCGCGGAGAAACGCGACGTTTCGCGTATGGTAATCGGCCAGGGCTTTCGGCTCGCTCTGTTCAGCGTCGCGGTGGGCATGATCGCTGCCTTGGCGCTCACGCGCGTGCTATCGAGCTTTTCGCGATTATTGTACGGAGTGGCGGCGAGCGACCCCCTGACGTTCTTCGCCGTGCCCTGTCTTTTGATCGCCGCGACTATAGCAGCTTGTTACATTCCGGCGCGCCGGGCGGCGCGATTAGATCCCGTCATCGCGCTTCGTCACGAATAGGAAACGGATGGAACTCGGCACCTTAAGAAGTGGGTCCGAGAATGTGAACAGCCGAGCGGTTTCGTCTTAAAGTTCGGCTGATCAGGCCGGAGCGGAAGCCCAGTTGTGCGGCAGGAGCTCGGTAAGCTTGGTCATCGGATGGGCGGCAATGCGCGAGAGCACATCCTTGAACCAGGTGAAGGGGTCGATTCCGATCCGCTGGCAGGATGCCACGAAGCTCCGGAGCACCGCAGCAGTCTTGCCACCTTGGTCGCTGCCGAAGAGACCCAGTTATTTCGACCGACAGCAACACCGCGAATGGCGCGCTCGGTATGATTATTATCGATCTCGAGATCCCCGTCGTCGCAGTAGCGGTTTAGCGCCGTCCAGTTCTTCAGCGTATAGCGTACGGCCCGGCCCTCTGGGCTCTTGGGCAGGACCTCTGTCTCGATCTCCAGCAGATAATCGTGGAGCTTATTCAAAATGGGGCGCGATTCTGACTGGCGCAAGCGAATACGATCTTCCGCCGTCAGCACCCGCGCTTTTTTCTCTACCTTATATAACTGCGCAATCAGCAACAACGCGGGTCCCATGCGAGCCTGATCCGAATCCAATGCCTTGTGGTAGTACCTCCTGGCATGGGACCAACATCCGACCTCGATCAAACCACGCGCTGGATCCTTGAAAAAGGCGTCATATCCGCTATAGGCATCGGCTTGCAGGTGGCCACGATAGCCTTCCAGGAATTTTTCCGGTCCGCTTCGCTCCCTGGTAGGCGTGTAATCGTAGAGGATTATCGGGTGGTCCTTGTCACCGTAATAAGGCCAAATCCGTCCGGTGCGGGCGAATGGCAGTTTCACATCCAGCACCTTCACGCCGGTGTCATCAGTCCCGATCACCTTCGACTGGAACAGCACCTGCTTGGCGGCTCCGTATAAAGGATGGAAAAGTTCCGCACATTGCGCCAGCCAGCCGCCCATCGTTTTGCGAGAAAGATTCACGCCGTGGCGTTCAAAAATCTTCTCCTGACGGTGCAAAGGTAGATGATAGGCGCATTTGGCGACGATCACCTGTGCCAGCACGCGCGCCCCCGCAGTGCTCTTTTCGATTGGTTGAGACGGTTTCGTCGCTGTCTTTACTGTGCAGTCGCAAGCGTATTTCTTGCAGACATCCTCGACGACGGTCAGTTTGGCTGAAGTGTATTCATAGCGCTCACTGGTCTCTTCACCGATGGGCCGCAGGTCCTGCTCGCAGGTATGACAGTGCTTCTCCTCTTCCGTCAGATCGTGAACGATGCGTTCACGGCTGAGGTTCTTTGGCAGAGGTTGCCGACCGCCGCTTCTCTTCTTGCGGTCCGTCCCTCCCCCAGCGGGTTTGACGTCATCATCATCGTCCGGCGCATCGGTTGGTTCTTTCGTTTCCGTGCCGGATTGCCGTGCCTGCCAAGCCGCCACGAAGAGAGCCAGTTGATCCGTCGAGAGCCGTTCACTCTTACGGTTGCGCTTGGCATCCAGCAACTCCCGCAGCAGACTCTCGATCTTATTCCGCTCAGTGAATTCGCGATCCAGTTGTGTCATCAGGTCCAATATCATCTGCTGCAAGACCTTTGGATCTTCAGGAAGATGCTTGGGATCGATGGCCACAGTAAGTAGCTCTTTTTCAAGTGTACGCACTTACTCACTGTCTGCCAATAGAAAAATGCCAAGCCGGCAATCTTATGCAGATCGCTGATACCGTTTGCGCCGCTTGGCCTGGCTCAGATCGATCCCGCTCAGTAGCGCTCCTAACTCCTGAGCCGTTATCTCGCGTCGACGCTCGTCGTCGCTGTCAGCCAGCGGCACCGCGTACGTCCCTTCCTCCAAGCGTTTGCTCCAAATCGCGAATCCGTCGCGGTCCCAATACAAAATCTTCACACGATCCCGCCGGCGGCTTGCGAAAACCACCAAGTGCCCGGCGAATGCATCCAATTCCAGGTAGTCCCGCACGAGTGCATGCAGCCCGTCAAAAGCTCTTGCGCATATCGCAGGCTGACAAACACAGATACACCCGCACGCTGGCCGGCAGGTGGATCATCCGCGCAACGCTTCTAGCACCCTGCGCAACAGCGCGGGATCTACGTCAGCGCCGATGTGCAGCCGCTCCCCGGTCACCAGCACAACATCCAGGCCCGTTTTCGGTGCGTGCTGCCGCGGCGGTCCCGTCTCTACCAACGCGAACCGCGCCGATTGTTTCCGGAGCCGTTTGCGCCAAACGTAGAACGATTGCTCGGTAACTCCCTTTTCCTTGCAAAACTGCTGCACGGACATTCCACTGCGCTCCTGCTCGGCGATACGCTCCCTCCAATACGCACTTCGCTCCTCGACCGTTTTACCGGTGCTGCTTCTTGTCATGTCACCACTATGCGACCGCCAGGCCGGGTTTGGAAGAGGGGTTCACGAGCCGCTTACAAAGAAGGACAGGCTCGCGACAACTTGACTCCCGCTGATGTTTGTTACGGCGATGGCTGTCAACCACGGCCCGCCATCCACAATCTGAGGAATGACCAATGCTTGGGCCTGCGCAAAGGAAAACGCAAAGAAGAACGACGCCACCAAAAAAAACACACGCGGACTGTTGCCTTTTTCATTGTCGATACTTCCTTTTCGAAGGGATGCGTTTACGCTAGCTTACTGTAGGGGGTACCCGTGAATCAAGGTTCAAGGCCGCTTCCAGAATGGATCTCGACAACTGAGCGACCTGTTAATTCCTCTCGCGGCAGCGTCTCCAGCAGACTGCCATCTGACGGTTGCTCGGTCCGCTCGCCATTCCTGCTTAAGTAAATCGTGGCGCCTGCGCCACATCGGTTCCTCAGCGCCCTCCCGGGCCCCGCGCAGGGCCCTCCAGTAGTGGCAGGTCCTGGTTATTCTCCTGGCAGATGTACTCCAGGAGTTCTGCCCCGGGCATGAGCGTGGCCCGGCCGACTGTCGTAAATGGCTTGGTGTACGCACCCGGATCGTCAATCGTAACCTCGATCGACATGTGCCCCATGTCTGTGCGTGTGTAGCGCTCGATCGTGTGAAGCTTCTCGGTGTGCGGATGCCCCTTGTAGTCGAACCAGAACTTGTCGTTGAACCCAACCGTATCCACCACCAGCGTGTTTCCTTCCCAGCGGCCGGCCGAATGGCCGTACCAGGTAGGATCCGGATCATCAGGATGCTTGGCATTCATGAAGATCTGCCTGTAACTGTGAATGTTGCCTTCGAAAAGAATGAAGTAGTGGGTGGGGGTCTGCACGATCCTCCAGGGATACGGCGATCCGCGTGGAATGCCGGCCGGCAGGCAATTGGCCTCCGGATCTTCCTTCGACAGGCGGTGCTTTACCACTTCCTCTGCCCACGGCAGCATGACGACCTGATCTCCCGATTTCAAAGCTCTGGGGTTGGAGATATCGGCATCGCTACTGCCGCCGCCCAGCCAGACTCCCGATAGGTCCGGAGTCCCATCGGCGAGCTTGGGCGCCGGCCCGGTTGGTGGTAGCGGCTGATTTCGATACAGTCCGATAGTCCCTGTTTTTGCCTTGGAATCATTCTGACCTGCCGGGGGAGCTTCCTGAGCCCGAAGAAAGAAGCCTGTCAACAGTATCCAACTCACGACACCAATCGCCGCTCGCTTGCTCACGTTAGTACTCCTTGGTCGCTTCATTTTGCAGGTTCGTCCGCGGACAGGAAATTCAGTTTGTGTCCATCCGGAAAGGTAATCACCGCCGCGCTTCCGTAATTGTCACTATCCTTGGCGCGAATTCCGGTCACACTGACAGTATCACCAGGCTTGATGGAGTTCCTTCTCCAGCCATTCCGAATCAGCACGTTCGGGCTGGCGAGTTCGAAATTCCAATTCGTCACCTTGCCGCTGGCGTCTTTCACATCGATATAGAAATGGGCGTGCGGATTGGTCCATTCCACTTTGGTTACTACCCCGGTCAAGTCGATCTTCTTGTTGGAGTCGAATTCCGCAGCACCGGAATGATGTGCCAGCGCCGGCAGTCCCGAAGCCAACAACCATGCCGCGCCCGCGATTACCAAGAATAGAACAGGTCTCATCGCTATACCTCCGTAGGAGATTCTGGGGCCCCTTCTCATTATGCACAACTAGATCCTGGTCATTTTTACAGTGGGCAGACCATTAACTCTTACCGCCCGGGCTCGCTTTTGGTGCCTGCAAATCGTCAATCGCGCTGCGCCTTGACGCATTCGAACCTGATGTTCCCCGCGATTCGCCCACGCGCGGCAGCAGAGTGGCGCCGCGCCAACGCCGAAACCACCCGGAGGTTGTCGACGGTAGCGGAAGCTGTTGCGGATTCGATAACTCCGCGGCGCTTGGCAGTTGCCCGTAACATGCTGTCTTCGGCGCTGCGCTCTCCAGTACACTCACGACTGCGCCTCTGACGGCTAATGTGATACGCTCCGACTTTCACCGCGTCTTTCCTTTTTCAAATCCCCTTCGATAGTACGCTGTCACCGGGCCTGCCTCGTTGACTGGCGCCAGCGCCACGACCGACTGGGGTGGAGACGCGCAGGTCATTGCGACGGCGGGGGGGCCACGCCGGGCGAGGTCACCGTAGTAGCGACTGTCGGCAGCCTTTCCATGACGTTCCATCTTACGGTTTTGGCGTCGATGCCCCTGAGCCCGGCTAATTTCGTGAATGGAGCAGGCTTCTTCGCAACCGGCGACAAAAACGGCGGCGCGCTTTCGCCGTGCAGCATCGGTACTCTGGTCGAAGGTAATCCGCGAACGGAAGTGAGCCCGCTGGACCAGCCGAACTTGTTCAGCACAGCCATCCCGAACCATTCCAGCCCGAACTATGGCTTTTTCCAAGGCATCAGTTTCAACTCGAAGCCGGCTCCCATCCTCAGTGTCACCTCGGACGCCGCTAACTCCGCCCAGTTCCTGGTCACTTTCCAGGTTCCTTGCGATGTGACGCCCGGTTCCGTTCCGGTTTCGGTCACACTCTTGGACAACAGTCCGTTCGCCTACCCGCCGTACATTACCTACACCACCACACTCGACATCCGTAGCGCCAGCCCGGAAATCTTTGAGGCGCCGATGTCAGATAGAGTTCGCCGCATAGTGGCATTTAGGCCAGACGGCACATTCGTCAGCCTGGAAAATCCCGCGCGGCGTGGAGAGATCATCCGCTACTACGTCACCGGTATCGGGCCGAGTGGGCGTGCTCGTAACCAACCCTGGCGATTTTCAGTTCGCCCAACCTAACGTGGGTAGCAAAATCCCGATCCAGTAGAACTCTCCGGTGAATCCGCACGAAGTGGTTTACTATTCAGCGGTACGCCTGCGAACGGCGCCTTCTTACATTCTGGCGACGGTCCGTTTGGCGTGCTCTGTTTAGGAATTTGAACGGCTGCACCAGCAATTCGAATAGGTGTATGCTCAATTCTTCCGTGGACCGAGGTCCCGGATATTTGGTCCGCGTTGATTGGCGAATGTTTCGATGAAAGTGTGTCCGTTTTGCCGGGAAGAAGTACGCGATGACGCGATTAAGTGCCGGTACTGTACGTCTTCTTTAGAACCGCCCGATTCGGCCGCTCGGAGCAAAGTCGGAGTGCCGGCCGCACTGCCGAGCCAACCGGTTTATCTGCTCGACAGGACGCGAATCCGATTCTTGACTGTCGCTGCAGGTGGAGCCGCCATCCTCTTCACCGTAGCCGTCTTTCTTTACTTGTACGGCTTCCATCCGGGTCATGCGCCTCTGGCTCCTGACCAGGTCTCCTACGTGGTTGATAAAGACCTGGTTCGATTCTTCAAGTTCGCGGGTGGCGTGCTCGCCATATTCGTCACAGTAGGACTGTCTCTGTGGGGATTCGACGTGAAGAAGGCGGCCCAGGAGGTTAAGGAAAGCAGGGACGAGACGCGGCAGATTCTTGCCGATGTGCGGCAGATTCGTAACGACGTTGCCATTACGAAAACTGAGCTGATCGCAGACCAGGAGGAGTCCGCCAGGCTGATGCAAGCTGCAGAGCAGAATACCCGGCAGGTCGCTGCCACGGTTGCGGCACAGCAACAGCAGATAGAGGAGTTGCTGGCTAAGTCGAAGGAAGAATATACAACCATCGCGCACTATCGCCTGAATCTGAACGCCGGAACGGTCGGATCGGAAGCCAGGAAGATCTCGCCCGGTCTGAGCAGAAGTTTTTCCGTTCCAGAACTGGTGCGCTTCTACAATTTTCCGGCTGAACTCAACGGGCATGGTCAGACGATCGGATTGATCGAACTCGGCGGCGGCTTCAAAGTCTCCGACCTGAACGCCTACTTCCGCCGCCTTGGCATCCCGAAGCCAAGGGTGAGATGGGTGTCGGTCGATGGCGCGAAGAATGATCCGGGCGGGGCTGCGGATGGCCAGGTGACTCTCGACATCGAGGTTGCCGGAGCAGTGGCCCCCGGCGCGGACATCGTCGTCTATTTCGCTCCCAACACGAGTGACGGGTTCGCTCGAGCAGTCAGCGAGGCTCTCGCTGATGATTCGAATCGCCCCTCCGTAATTTCTATCGCCTGGGGCAGCTCTGAGATCAGTTGGACTGCGAAGACGAGCAAGAAATTGGATCAGGCACTTCAATCTGCAGCGGAGCGCAACGTCACTGTAGTGTGCGCGGCAGGGGACCAGGGAGTCACCGACGGTCAGACTGACGGGGGGCGTCACGTTGACTTCCCCGCATCGAGTCCTTGGGTACTCGCGTGCGGTGGTACACGGATCACGGACGTAAAGGAGCGAGGTGGCTCCGAAACCGTGTGGAATGACGGTGAAACGTTCGGCGCCACTGGGGGTGGATTTAGCGCGATCTTTCCGCTACCAGAGTGGCAAGCGGGGCTCAACATTGCAAGTATTGAACCTCAAAAGCCGGGGAGAGCCATCCCCGATGTGGCGGCCAATGCCAGCCCGCAGACCGGCTACTCCGTTGTCCTACACGGCGAAGAACTGGTGTTGGGCGGTACGTCGGCGTCGGCCCCACTTTGGGCAGGATTCATCGCCCTGATCAACCTGGCGCTCGGGCGGAATCTTGGATACTTCAACCCTTTGCTCTACAGCACCATTGGACCAGCTAATGTCTTGCATGATGTGACGCAAGGTAATAACTCCCTAAAGAATGTCAAAGGATACGATGCCGGTCCAGGCTGGGATGCCTGCACTGGCTGGGGAACGCCGGACGGCGAGAAGCTGATCGCCGCCTTGCGATCCCATCTTGATTTGCTTCATCATTGAGGTGCAACCTCATCGACGCCTGGATGTCCACAGCGCGAGTTTCCCAGCCGGGAAGGGATGGCCGCCGTGATCTTACGCATCTCCGTGTTCATACTGCTCCTGTCGCTCCTTCTGGGACACGCTCAAACAGCCGCGAACGAGGATCGTTCGGCTGCCATCTCCCACGCCAGGATGCGATCACTCCTCCGAGACATGGGCTTTGAGTTCACGGAAAATTCGTCCGGCGACGCCATCGCTTTCGCGTTTCCTCTCAACGGCCGTAACGTCACGTTGCTCAACCACGTTAGCAGCATGCGGCTTTCCGCCTGCTTCGCGGGCGTCGTCGACTTGATGAAACGGAATCAGTGGAACAGGGAGCACTTTTCCACCGGGGCCTACTTCGACGAGCAAGGCTGCACTTCGCTTCAAGCTGATGTGAATTTTAGTGGTGGCGTTACCAACGAGATGATCAAGGAGTTCGTCAGCGCATTCTGTACAGACGTGGCGATCTTTGCCAGGTTGGTGGCCCAGGTACGGCCAGCTCCCAACACGCCTTCGGCTTCAGCAGCCACCGGAGCGCAACTGCTGGATCGCGACACGTCGCCCATCGGTACCATGGCGTGGACTCAATTGGCCCCGTACGCGAAGAGCGCGCCAGCGTGGCCGGGTACGATCGCGTCCCGTCCCGGGTCTTTGAAGATTAATCGCAATATTTCCTTGAGGTATGATCCAGGCCAGTGAAGGCAGAAAGTCTCTCACAACCGTGGGCAGTTCGCCTTCTCGCGGTCATCCGGGGCAGGTCATGCGCTTGTCATCGCAGAGCGTATCGCTATACCACTTAGCTCTGTTCAGGATGTTGCTCTGGCAAATGCTCAGCTGGTAGATCCCCACGCAAAGATTGTTTTCCGGAATAAACGCAGGGTCAATGGTTTTATCGTCTGGTTCCTGAAGATCGAGGCCGACGTAGACACGGTTCCCATGGTCTACTGCGGCTATTTTTATGGCGGCGAAAACGGAACCGTTCAGGTCGTGACGTATACCGAAAAGTCTCGATTCCCTGAGTATGAGAAGGGTTTCATGGACTTCCTCAACGGATTGGTGGTGTCAAGATAGCGAATCGGACTACTGATCGCTCCACGAAGCGGTTATTTTTTCGTGGCAGGAACTGATTGTGGTATTTTGCGTCTAATCACGTCATGGATGGCTTCCTCAAGGACCTCAAGCACTCAGTCCGCATGTTCCTCCAGACGCCCGGCTTCACCATCGTCGTGATTCTGGCGCTGGCCTTGGGTATTGGCACGAACACCGCGATCTTCTCCGTGGTGAATACGGTCCTGCTGAAACCAGCGGATTTTCGCGATCCCGAGCGAATCATCCTGTTCCAGAACGTGTTCAAGGGGGGACGCGGCCCGAGCGCCTCGCCTAACGAATATAACTTCTGGCGGCAGCAGACACAGCCCTTCCAGGACATTTCGGCTTATGCCTTCAACGTCGCCAATCTCACCGGGGAAGGCGCCCCGGAACAGATTCAGACCACGCGCGCCAGCGCGAACTTCTTTCGGCTGGAACGCGCGGACATGGTTCGCGGGCGCACTTATACCGCTGAGGAAGACCTGCCGGGCGCGCCCAAGACAGCGGTGCTCGCTTATGGGTTCTGGCAGCGGCACTACGGAAGCGACCCCGCCGTGGTGGGCAAGCGGATCACGCTGAGCGGCGAACTCTACGAGATCATCGGCGTGGCGGGTCCCAATCTCAAAATCGGAATTGATGAACCGCCGGACGTCTATGTCCCGTTTCAGCTCGATCCGGTCCGCGACGACAACGGCCACTACTTCGCCGTAATCGGCCGCCTCAAGCCAGGCGTCACCGTGGCTGCAGCTAACGCGCAGTTGCAAGCGGCCTACCAGGAATACAAGCGCACGCATCCGATCCCATTCGATTTTCCGCAGATCGGATTTGCCGTCGAGCCCCTGCAAGACGCGATTGTCGGCGGGGTAAAGAACTCGCTGTTGATCCTGGCCGGAGCGGTGACCTTCGTGCTCCTCATCGCCTGCGCGAATGTCGCGAACCTGCTGTTGGCGCGCGCCACCGGAAGGCAGCGTGAGATTGCGATTCGAGCCGCCGTGGGCGCAGGCAGAGGCCGAATCGTCCGGCAACTCCTGACGGAAAGCGTCATGCTGTCGCTGGCCGGCGGTGTTGTGGGTCTGGCCGCCGGGTACGCCGGCATTCGCGCCATTCTGAGAGTCAATCCTGGCAACATTCCGTACGTCGGTTTACAAGGTTCGAATGTCGGTCTCGATTGGCACATTCTGCTATACACGTTCGGGTTGTCGCTTCTCACAGGGATCGTGTTTGGGCTGGTCCCTGCTCTCCAATCGTCGCGCACCGACTTGAATAGCAGCTTAAAGGAAAGCAGCAGCCGGAGCGGCACTGGATTGCGCCACAATCGAACGCGCGCCGTACTCGTGACCACCGAGATCGCGCTGGCCCTGGTGTTGCTCGTCGGCGCCACTTTGCTGATCCGCACGTTCCTCGCGCTCCGGCAGGTGAATCCGGGCTTCGACGCGCACAATGTCTTGACTATGCGCATGTCACTAACCGGTCCGCAGTTCGCGACACCAGCGGGAGCGACTCAAGTCTTTCACGACGGATTGCGGCGTATTCGCGCACTGCCGGGAGTTGAGGTGGCGGGAGCCAGTTGCTGCATCCCGTTGGAAGGCGGCTTCGGCTTGCCATTCCAGATTGTGGGCCGGCCCGACGGCCCAACTTCCAGGGGCGGCGGCGGTTGGACCATGATTTCCGCCGGTTATTTCGAGACCTTCCAGATTCCGATCCTGCGCGGCCGCACATTTACGGAACAGGACGACGGCGGCCCGCCCGTCGTCATCGTCAACCAGGCTCTGGCGAAGCAGTTCTGGCCGAAGGGCGATCCACTGAGCGAGCGGATCATCATCGGCCATGGCGTAGGACCGGCGTTCAACTCCGAGCCGCCGCGGCAGATTATCGGCGTGGTGGGCGACGTGCGCGATGGCGGTCTCAACCGCAACCCCAACCCCATCATGTACGTGCTCTCCGCACAAATCACCGATGGCGAAAATGCGTTAGTCTCACAGATCTCCCCATGGGCATGGGTGGTGCGCACTCGAGTTCAGCCCCTGTCCTTGAATTCCGCGATTCAAAAGGAACTGCGCGAGGCGACCGGACTGCCCGTCGCGCACGTGCGAACCATGGAAGAGGTCATATCGCGATCGACGGCCGCTGAGAACTTCAATATGCTGGTGCTGACGATTTTCGGTTGCGCCGCGCTGCTGCTGGCATCGATCGGCATTTATGGAATGATGGCCTACTCGGTCGCGCAGCGGACGCAGGAGATCGGCATCCGGCTGGCCCTCGGCGCAGGATCGGGCACTGTTCGCAACATGGTCGTGTTCCAAGGGGTCCGGCTGGCGTTGGTGGGAGTGTTAGTGGGCCTTGGGGCCGCATTCGGACTCACACGCCTCCTCGCCAGCCTGTTATTCGGAGTAAAGCCACTCGATCCGATGGCGTTTTCGGCGGTCCCGCTGGGATTGATCGTAGTGGCACTGGTCTCGGTCTGGCTGCCGGCTCTCCGGGCCAGCCGCGTGGATCCGATTCAGGCCCTGCGCTACGAATAGTGGGAAGCGTATTCCCAACCACATCGAAGAGCCGCACCTCACCCGATGCAGGGTCGTCGCCCTGGGCTCTGCCCCAACTCGAAACCTCTTGATTTACTGGGGGATCTGATGCGCTGCCGCAAGCAAATTCGCCGCGCAGCCGAGTGCCTCCTCAACTTTTCCAGAAACGGGTCGATAAGGGCAGCATGATACGAACCCCTGCTTTGCGCGCGCAGTTTGCGCAAGCCCCCAGACGAACCGCGGTACTGCGTTCGCTGGCTTGTCTAGTGGTTCTTTGCGGCCTCCCGGTACTGAGAGCCGATGCGGTTTCGGTCACCGGCTTGACCGTCGACAATGCGACAGTCCAGGGTGGTGCCATTCTCTGGTTCCGGGCGCAGTTGAGCGGACCCGCGCCAGATGGAGCGTCCGTCGGCCTCCAGAGCGATGACCCAAACGCGCTTACTTTGCCGGCGACGGTGCAGCCCTTCGGGCAGGACCACGTTGTGTTTTCGGCACTCGCCGGATCCGTATCCGTATCGACCCTGGTGACCTTGTCGGCCAGTTACGGCGGCGGCACCGCGTCCACCACCGTGACCGTGTTGCCTGGAGCAGCTCCGCCCAGAATGCTCTTCTTTTCGATTACGCCCCAGATCCTGACGAGCGGCGGTTCCGCCACCATGACCATCTCGTTGAGCGGTCCCGCGCCCGAATCGGGCGTCGCCGTTTCTGTTTCCGGAGGCGGGAGCGCGCTCCCCTTGTCCACAACCTATGCGGTGATGGCCGGACAGTCGAGTGCCAGCTTCACCGTGATAGCCGGCGTGGTCAATGTATTTACAACGCTAAATATTACGGCCATTTACGGCACGAACACAATCTACGCCAGCGTGTGGATCAACCCGCCGCCCACAACCGTCAAGTTGGGCTCTTACACGATCAGCCCGTCGACGGTGACGGGAGGCGACGCGGTCACCCTGGGCCTCACGTTGACGGGACCGGCGCCTCCCGGCGGAGCAGCGGTCGACATGTCCACGGGCAGTCCGGCGGCACTATCCCTTCTTACGCCGTGGGTCATTCCGGAGGGCCAGACCAGCGCCAGCATCAGCGTACGGACCGGCACGGTAACCAGCGCGACTACCTTTACATCGAGTGCGAGCTTCAACGGCGCGTCCATGACGGCCACCCTTACAGTCAACCCCGCGACGACGCCAACCCCGAAGCTCAGTTCGGTGAGCGTGTACCCTTCCACCTTGCAGGCCGGGGACTCGGCGACGGTGAATCTGATGCTGTCAGGGCCGGCGCCGCCCGGTGGAGCGGCAGTCAGCCTGTCCAGTGGCAACCCAAGTATGTTCCCTGTGCCGTCGCAGTTCACCATTCCAGCCGGTCAGACCGGCGCCAGCTTCAACGAAACTGCCGGACCGGTGACGACGGTTGCGTCAATCGATATTTCGGCCGGGTTTGGCGGTGCCAACCTGAGCGCGCGCGTCACCATTAACCCCGTAGCCCCAGCGGTGATATTAAGTTCGCTCAGCGTGAGCCCCACTAGCGTGAATTCCGGCGACATGGTGACGGTGAGTTTCTCGTTGAACGGCCAGGCGCCGAGCGGCGGCGCGGCCATCAGCTTCTCGAGCAATAACTCCACGGCGGCTCCGTTGCCGGCGCAGTCCGTCATCCCGGCGGCCCAGACGAGCGGTAGCCTCACGGTGCGGATCTCGGCCATCGCAACGACGGCGATCCCGGTGACCATCACGGCTTCATACGGGGGCGCGACGCTGACCGCCACTTTGACCGTCAATCCGGCAACTCCCGAGGCGGCGCTGAGCTCTTTGAGCGTGAGCCCGGCCAGTGTGAATTCGGGTGGCACGGTGACCGTCAACCTCACATTGACGGCGCCCGCGCCCACGGGCGGAGCGTTGGTTAGCATTGGCAGCAACAATCAGGCGTTGCCGGTGCAGGCGTCGTACACGATTCCGGCGGGACAGACGGGCGGCAGCTTCACGGCTGTGGCGGGGTCGGTCACGGCCGCGACCACGGTTTCGCTCAAAGCGCTATACGGGATAGGATCGAAGATCGCCACGGTGACGGTGAACCCGCCGGCCGCGAACGCGCCGGCAGCACCGGATCCATCGTTAAGTTCGGTCAGCATCACTCCGGCATCGGTGATCTCCGGCGGAACCGCAACCGTACAGTTGATGCTCACCGGACCGGCGCCGGCGGGCGGCGCGACGGTCACGCTTTACAGCGCCAACGGCGCATTTCCTGTGCCGGCATCCTATTCGATTCCCGCCGGACAGACCGGCGGCAGCTTCACGGTGCAAACAGGCACGGTGACGGTCGCGGCTACGGTATCGGTGGGCGCGGGCTATCGCGGCGCATCGAAGTACGCCACCGAGAGTCTCTTGCCGGTGGCTGCACCGGTCAGCCTGGGCGGCATCGACATCCATCCGACCATGGTGGCCTCGGGCGATGCCGCCACCCTCGCGCTGAAACTCACCGCGGCCGCTCCGGCAGGCGGAGTGGTGGTGGCCATCACGGGCGGCGGCGCGGCGTTTCCAGCCCAAGCCACATATACAATTCCCGAAGGTCAATTGGCTGCCAGCTTCAGCGTACAGGCTGGAGCGGTCACCACAGCTACAACGGTAACGGTTCTCGCGGTGTATGGAGCCGCAAGCCAGTCGGCCATGGTGACAGTCGAGCCTTCGGTGTCGCACGCACCCGCGGCGGTTGGATTGTCCTCGGTGGCGGTGAACCCGGCCAGTGTGGCGGCGGGCTCGACGGCGCAGCTGGTTCTGGAGTTGAACGGGCCGGCCCCGCAGGAAGGCGCGCTGGTGAGCGTCTCGAGCGCCAACCCGGCGGCCTTTCCGCTGCTCTCTTCCTACCTGGTCCCGGCCTGGCAGACCAGCGCCAGCTTCGCGGTCGAGGCCGGTAGCGTCACAGCCGCAACCACGGTGGCGGTCGGCGCGGGTTTCGGCGGCAACAGCCGGGTCACCACGACAACGGTCACGCCGCTTTCGTCGGCGCCGGTGCTGAGCACGCTGGCAATCGTGCCCGCCAAAATCTTCTCCGCCGGGGCGGTAGCGGTGACCGTGATGCTCAGCGCTCCAGCTCCCCCTCAGGGCGCGACGATCGCTTTCTCCGGCGGCGATCCGGTTGTATTTCCGGTGCCGTCATCCATCGTCATTCCGTCCGGACAGACCACTGCCACCTTCAGCGTGCAAGCGGGCACGGTGCCATCGGCCAGGACGGTGGTGCTGAGCGCCGTATACGGAGGCGCGACGAGCACTGCGGACGTGATGTTATTCCCCGCCACGGCGGGCGCGGCTTTGAGCTCGATTGCAGTCACTCCGGCCACAGTGCTATCAGGCGCCACGGCAACGGTTACGCTGACGCTGAGCGAGCCGGCTCCGGCGGAGGGCGCAACGCTCAGCGTGTTCAGCAGCGACAGGGCGACATTTCCCACGCTCAAGAGCTACGTGATTGGGGCGGGACATGGTAGCGTGAGCTTCGGCGTCCGGGCGGGCAGCGTGGCAGCTTCGACCGCGGCGGATATTACCGCAGCCTATGCCGGCCAAAGCCAGTCGGCGGCGGTGACGGTAGCTCCGCCGTCTGCCGCGACGCTCAGCTCCATGACGATCAATCCGGAGACGATCGCTAGCGGCGGCACAGCGACACTGGCCGTCGTACTGAGCGCGCCGGCGCCGGCCGAAGGAGCGCTGGTGAGCATCTCGAGCGGCGACGCTTCTGCCTTCCCCGCGCCGGAAAGCCATCTCATCCCGGCGGGACAGCGCAGTGCGTACATCCCGATTGTATCCGGCCAGGTCACCGCGGAGACGCAGGTGCCCGTGAGCGCCAACTACGGCGGCCAGAACCAGGTGGCGATGGTGACGGTGCTGCCCAATCCCACGGACGTGTCGCTGGTATCTCTCCAGGTCAACTCTACGGTAGTGGGAGGCTCGACGGCTACAGTGACCCTTACGCTGAACGGTCCGGCGCCAGCGGCCGGGGCGGTGGTCAGCCTCTCGACCGGCGATGCGGCGACCTTCCCGGCGCAGACGTCCTACCTCATTCCGGCCGGGCAGACCCGCGCCAGCTTCAGCGTGCTGACCGGCGCGGTTGCGGTCACGACTACAGTCCCCCTCAGCGCCGGATACGGCGGAGCCAGCGAACAGGCCACGGTTACGGTGACGCACATTCCGCCGCGGGGGCGCCGCTAGACGGCTGCTGAAAAGCCCGCCAAGCATCCGCTCCCTAACGGCCGCAGCTCGGTAACTGCCTTCGCGACGCTGTACCCGATGAGTTGCACGGCAACGTCGGAACAACTTTCGGCATCGAATAACGCAAACTCCAGCGCACGCCCGTCCCCATTGTAGTCGCTGAGATTGATGATCGTCGGCTTGCCCTCACCGCCACGACCCGGCGCATCGACTCGGTACCGGTCGCGCCTAATCAGGTACGGGATATCGAGGCTATCCTCCTCGCGCTCTTCTCTTTTTCCGCCGGACTCGGTCACCGGCCTGATCGTCACGCCTACCGTATTGATCATTTCGCCGGATACCGTGTTAACCAGCGAAACGCGAGTCGGTCCCGAGTAGTAATTGCCTCGCGTGCGTTCTGGGCAGGTATAGACCTCGCAAAGCGCGAATGTTTTTGGGGATTCAACATCCACAACGCCAGCATCCGATTGGAATGTGCGCTCGATGGCAGCGGCTCGATTTGAACGAGTACCGCGCCAGCAGGAAGGCCGACGATTGGCCCCTCAGCTTTCCTCGCTTTAGCGACTTGGCCGAACACAGGATGGAGGTTCAGAAGGGCGGCGAGCGCGCAAGTCGCTGCTCCCAACCAGGGGCAATTGAGGATGTCCACATCCCTATTGTCACACCCGGCTTTTGGAAGTTGGAGCAAGCGCCAACCTGCCCGGAGGTTGTCATGCCTCCAAGTCACGCCGCTCCCGTTCCCCGCACTTCCCCGCCAACAACCCCAGCCGCTGCAACAATCCCCGAGTCCGCCAACCCGTCCCGCCTCTCTCCGCTGCTACCGCGGACGCAAGAGAAATCCCATGGCCACCCAACGTCAGATCGAGGCCAACCGCCTCAACGCCCAGCAATCCACCGGCCCCCGCACGCCCCAAGGCAAGGCCGTCTCCCGCATGAACGCGCTGAAGTCCGGCCTCGACGCCGAGTCCCAATTCGTCACCGGAGAAGACAGCACCGAGTTCGCCGAGCTCCAGCACGAATACATCACCCGCTTCCAGCCGCTGACCCCCTAGGAGCGTTTCCAGGTCGATACGCTCATCCGCAACGAATGGACCCTGCGCCGCCTCTTCCGTGCCGAAGCGCACCTTTGGGAGTACCACGCCATCCGCGCCAGCCGCTCCGAAGGCGTACCCCTCGG